>Ga0207110_10319_pt1 | contig 10499 bp, 10 predicted proteins | sample Alteio_BWMinHeat_74_FD_153582 | JGI IMG/M metagenome (GOLD analysis project Ga0207110, IMG submission 153582) | Enriched cells from forest soil in Barre Woods Harvard Forest LTER site, Petersham, Massachusetts, United States -... | ecosystem: Environmental > Terrestrial > Soil > Temperate forest >...
TTTCGTCTGGAGTGCGCGCTCAGAGCGTGGAAGAGCGCACAGTGGAGGCCGCGAGCGATGTGCTGCACGACATCATGGACATCCCGGCGAAGGCGATCCCAAGGACATTGCTTGCCGATGCACAGGGCGTCTTAATCGTCCCCGACATGATCAAGGGGAGCTTCATCGTCGGCGCGCGTCGCGGCAAAGGAGTCGTGGTGACGCGCAACGCGGCTGGAGAGTGGACCACACCGTTGTTCATAACGGTTACGGGCGGCAGCGTCGGCTTCCAAATTGGGCTGCAGGAAACGGACGTGGTTGCGGTGTTTCGCACGCGCAAGGGCGTCGATCGGTTGCTGCACGGTAAATGCACTCTTGGCGTAGATGCTGCGGTCGCAGCGGGACCGGTTGGCCGTGATGCATCGGCAGCGACAGACGCCCAGTTGAAGGCGGAAATCCTGTCCTATTCTCGAAGCCGCGGCATCTTTGCCGGCGTCGCGATCGACGGCGCCGTGATTGTTGTGGATCACCGGTCAACCGACGCGTTCTATGCGCCGAAGTTTGGGCAACCCCGCGGCGCGGTGCCGGCGTGTGCCGTCAAGCTCGTCGAACAAATCGCCACTTACGCGGAACCAAAAAAACAGGTGATCGGTGTTAACGAGGCGCCCGTAATTCCGGCGGTCCCAGCCATTCCAGCGCCGCCACCGGGAGTTTATCCGGAGGAAGTTCGCGCTCAGCTCGCCGATAGCTCCTTGCACTTGCACAAGGTCCTGAACCCGCAATGGCGCGAGTATCTCGCCTTGCCGAAAGAAGTGTATGCGGAAGAGGCAGTCCCTAATAAGGACGCATTGGCTCAATGTCTGCAGCGCTATGACGCCGTTGCCAATGATGCCCGTTACCAGAGCCTGACGGCCGGTAATGAATTTCGGCAAACCCATGCGTTGCTCATTCGTTACAGGGAGGCGCTGGAAGGAAACAAGGCGAGTGCGTTGTCGTTGCCACCACCCCCGCCGCTGAAATGAATTGGAAGGCCGATCGAGGACGAGGACGACTCAGGAGAGCTGTCCTACGATCCCCACTCACCAAATTTCTGGTGGATGCACGTTTACTGCTTCTCCACCAAGCCTTGCGGCAGCAAGTCGGATCTGCCCAGGCCGGTGCTCTGTGGCTCGGAAGCCGTCAGCTTCGTGACGATTCCCGGCGGGTCGATCAGGTTAAAGAAATCGTAGTCCGGCTTTTCCAGGGATCTGACTAGGCGCGAAAGGTCCTTTTCATCATCCTCCAGTTTAACCACTAGCGGCGGTCCATCGTTGCGATGGGCAACACGCCAAAGGCTTTGACACTGACGAGTGAATTCCAGCACTTGCCTCGTGGGCCGGTACTGAGCCTCCATCGTCGGGCCCGCGACGTCGTAGCGCATGCGTGTCATCAGCGTTGGATTGGCAGTCTGATGGTATTTTGTCGTAGCGCACTGAGCCATCGACAATCCTGGCCAAGCGAACTTCCCGCTTTGTCGCCTGCCGCAGCGGTTTCGCGTCCTTGTTCAATTCGCCAGCGCCTTTGCATCCCCCTTGTTTCGCGACTGAATCATTCCTCCTTGCTCGGCGGCCGTCCGGCTCCGCTGGAGCACGACATGTAGTGGATTTCGACGGACAGCCGGTGCAGGGCATCGTAGGCGTCGCAGACCATGAGGTAGAGGGGATCTTTGGGCGGGAAGCCCACGGCGGCCATCCGGGTTTTCAGGCGGTACAGGTAGTTCAGTTGGCGGTACAGCGATTTACCGATGATTCTTGCCTGACTCGGCGTCAGCCTTTTCGAGTCCATCATCGGCTCCAGCACGATCAAGAACTGGCCAAACCTCATCAGTGTACGCCTGGAATATTCGCGGCCGTGAGGTCAGTAGCAATGGCGAAGAGCGCCGAACGGCGAGTGGTCCAAAATGCCGACTATGTCAGGCGGTTGGGCCGCTGGCATAGAAAAGGCGATCACGGGCCTTCTTTGTGGCCACCGGAAGAACCTGCTCGAACTTGGTATTCCTTGCACGCGTTCGCCGCGAACGGCGGGCGGATCTGGGTTTTCGTCCCAGCCTGGTTGTTCCGAAGAATCTCGGGAGAAAGATTGGCGTGAGCTAGGGGCAGGTTCCACCAAATCGGGCCAACTCCTTTGCCGAGTGTCGGCGCTTACACATACACTCATCTGGAGAGGCCGACCGGTACCGCCGGCGAAGTCATGGCGGTCAAGTGCAATCCGTTACCAAAACGCGAGCCATAGCATCGGCATTGAGCAACAAGACTTTGGAGGATCGCTATGTCAGATCAACTTGAGCCGAGAGGGCCGTCCACACAAGCGGTCCGGACACGGATTCATGAAGTCGCGCAAACGCTGCGGGGCTCACGTTCTCTGAGCCCGGAAGTACAGGTCGCTCTCGCCGAGCTTTTGGACGAGTTGAGTGCCATGCTCAAGGAACCGAACGCTCCGCCGGCAGAAGTGGCTCATCTGGCCGAAAGTGCCGCTCATCTTGCACAAACGCTCCATGACCACCGTGATGAGGGATTAGTGGCCAAAGCCCGTGAACGTCTGGGAATGGCGATGTTCCAAGCGGAAGCGCACGCCCCGACGGCTGTTGGGCTGGCGCGCCAAGTCATCGATGCATTGGCCAACGTCGGTATCTGACGTATTTGGGCAGCGAACCGCTTGGGCACTTACAAAAAGGAGATGCTGCGATGCAACACAATCGCCGCGCTGGCTTGAGCCGCGCTGAGCGCTCTGACCAATGTATCCGCCGACGAAAAAAAGGACGGAGAGAACGACCGCGTCCAGGTGACCAAGTTCCTCAAGGAGCACGTCATGGGCAAGACCGTCGCCACGCCGAAGATCGCATTCAAAGTTGACGACAACAAGATGGAGGGCGACTGCGAGGACTCGACGACATTCAACAACTTTACCGAAACGACCCAGGGGGTCAGCTTCGACGTGACCACCATAAGATCAACTCCGGTACTGGCCAAGTATTTGCACATGTTTCGACACATCGCGAGTCTTCCGGACGGACATAAGAAGCCTTTTCCATGTTGCCGTCCGAGCCTACAAAACGAGCGACAGGTCCGATCTCCTTGCGCACTTCCATTCGAGGTTGCGAATCATGAACAAAACAGTTGTCGCAACGATTGGCGTTTGGCTTACGGTTTTCGGCAATTGCACGCGAGCCGACGAGCCGCCCGCTCAGGAGCGGCGCGTCCTGCATCCATTTGATTACAAGGGTGTGACTTTGGAGGCTGGTTTTCTCAAGCAGCAAGTGGACGGCGTCAAGGCGTTTTATCTCGAAATCCCGAACGACGATCTCTTGCGCGGCTTTCGTCTGCGCGCTGGAAAGCCAGCACCCGGAAAGGCACTCGGTGGCTGGTACAGCGACGACCTTTTTCACATCTTCGGCCAGATTCTGTCTGGCTTGTCGCGGCTGCATGCCGCCACTGGCGATGCCGCCTGTCGGGACAAAGTCAATTACCTGATAGCCGAGTGGGCCGCGTGCATCGAACCGGACGGATTTTTCTTCTTTTCACGGAAGCCGAAATCCCCGCACTACACATACGACAAGATGGTTGGCGGCCTCGTGGACGCTCATCTTTACGCCCATAATCCTCACGCGCTGGAGCATTTGCACAGAATAACCGATTGGGCCATGAAGAACCTCGACCGCGACCGGCACTGCCCGTCGGTTGCGAATGGCAACGCGGATGAATGGTACACCCTCTCGGAAAACCTCTATCGCGCGTACCTGGCATCCGGCGAACGCAACCCAATCTACCGGGATTTTGCCAAGGTTTGGGAATACACCGACTACTGGAACATGTATGCCAGCCGGGCCAACCTGTTCGAGGCCTTGTGTGACCGCAAACCGCGCGATTATCACGCCTACAGTCACGTGAACACATTAGGTGGCGCTGCCGCTGCCTATCTCGTTTCGGGTAAGCCGCACTACCTGGAAACGATTCGCATTGCCTACGATTTCATGCAAAAGACCGAGTGCTTTGCCACGGGTGGTTACGGGCCGGACGAACACTTCTTCCCACCCGACATTTTGGAGACAAAGCTGGCGCAGTCGCACGCAACGTTCGAAACGCAATGCGGAAGCTGGGCGGCGTTCAAATTGTGCAAGCATCTGATTTCATTCACCGGCGAAGCAGGCTATGGCAACTGGATCGAGCGCCTCGTTTACAATGGCGTCGGCGCCAGCATTCCGAATTCGAAGGACGGTCGCGTTTTCTACTACTCCGATTACAACCCCGCCGGGGCCAGCAAAGGGTGGAATGACACACCCTGGACTTGCTGCGCCGGGACGCGCCCCTGCGCGATAGCCGACTATTGCGACCTGATTTATTTCAAAAGTGCGAACGGAATTTGTGTGAATCTGTTCACGCCTTCCACCGTTCGCTTCCAAGCCAACGGCAAGCCCGTGGTCATGCGGCAGGAAACGACCTTCCCGGAGACCGACAAGATCAATTTCATCGTGCAAACGGAGCAGCCGGTTGACTTCGAGTTCAAGTTGAGAAAACCAGTCTGGCTCCATGCACCGGCAATAGCCGCCATCAATGGCAAACTCATCGAACTGTCGGAAGACAAGCTGCATTGGCTGACGGTGAAGCGCACCTGGCATTCCGGCGACCGGCTCGAAATCCAACTGCCAATGTCTCCCACGGTGAGGCGCATGCCTTCCGAACATGCAAGGCATTTCGCCGTTTCGGTCGGCCCGGTCGTCCTGGCGGCCAAGGCCGAACGCAATCCCAACGCCCTGATCGATCCGGCGCACTTGGAGAAGTCTCTTGAGCCAGTGGCATTGGAAGCGCTCACGTTTCGCGTGGCAGGTGCGCCCCAGACGATCCTCAAGCCCTTTTATCAGTTTCGTGGCGGCGAGAAGTATTTCATGTACTTCACTGGCCAGTTGCCGGTGAAACCGGCCGAACCCCCCAAGCCCGCCGAACCGTCCAAGCCGGGGGAGCCTTCCAAACCCGGTGCGGTCATCAACCTCGAATACATTCGCGGCTCGACCGTGAAGGTCGAGCAACTGCTGGGTGAGGAGGACAAGGAACTCCGCAAGCCAACGCTCAGCCGAACATTCACACGTTACGGCATCAGGGGCACCGACCTCGGCTATTCCTTCGAACACGACGGACGAGCGTATTTCCTGTTCGGCGACACCGTCAGCCCGCAGGGCGGAGCGCCCGACGTGATCGCGACCACCGAAGCACGCGATCCGGAGCGCGGCGTGCGCCTGGATTTTCTCACGGCACCTGGCCGCCCGTACCTGGCCATCGAGCCCCCCGGCATCAGCATGGGGGCATTCGAAACGCCCATCGGCGGCATCAGCCTTGGTGGCCACATGTACGTTGTCGTCCGGACCGACCATAACAAGATGAACGATGATGATTGGTCCAAAGATCGGGCCGTGCTCACGAAATTCGTGCCGCCCGCGAAGTTTGAGGTGTTGCGCACGATGTCGCGTCCGCCCAATGCCCGATTCATTACCATGTCGCTGCACATCGAACCGGGGCCAATTGCCGGCCTGCCTTCCGGCGGACCATTCGTCCTTATCTGGGGAACGGGCTGGTATCGAAAAAGCGACTCGTACCTTTCGGTTGTCCCGGCTGCGAATATCGAAACCGGCAAGGGGACGCACTATTTTGCCGGTCTAAACGCTGAGGGCAAGCCGACCTGGAGTGAACACGAGCACGATGCCAAACCGATCGTCAAGAACGGCACAATGGGCGACGTGTCCGTCACCTGGTGCAAGGACCTGCACTTGTGGCTGATGACCTATGACCGCGCGAGACCCACCGACTGCGTGGCTCTTCAATACTCGCGCACGCCGTGGGGGCCGTGGAGCGAGCCGCAGGCCGTATTCGATCCCCGGCGCGACGGCGCCGGCAAGTTCATTCACAATCCCGACGCCAAGCCGCCAGATGGGTTGTCCGGCCCAGTCATCGGCAAGCCTGAGAAGGACTGGGCCGCAGTGCACGGCGGTTTCTACGCCCCCTATGTCGTGGAGCGCTTCACCAAGGTGGTGGGGCCCGAGCTTCACGTGTTTTATTGTCTATCTACCTGGAACCCCTACGTCGTCGTCCTCATGAAGTCCCGATTGCGTATCGAAAGCGCGCCCTGAAGATACGCATAAGTTTTGCCAGGGAGAACCTGCGAAGGCCGATTTGGACCTCGATTATGGCAAGGCTGCGAATTTAGTGGACGTCCACTAAATTGACCGAATCCGCCCGGACAACGCCGGCCAAGCGCCTTACTTTTCGGCCGACCCTGCCAGGCGGCGCCCGCGACCGAGTCTCTTGAACCGCGCCGACGACCGGCAAACCAACCAATTCGAGGACATCGAAATGCTGATTCACTACTACCCAACGTTCACAGCGGCCGAAGCGTTCGAGGCGGCCAGCATGGACACTTATCACTGGGATCGCATTGAGTTGGACGCGCTCACAACGGTGGCCAGCGAGTTTCAACGCGGATTCGTGCCGACCATGACAATCGGCAGTGCCCTGATCTGCCCGTGCGCCCAGGGCGTCTTCCTGCTGTTCGAGCACGCTGTGAAAGGATATGGCATCGCGCTGCTGCTTCTGTACGGCCATGAAGGCGGCACTGTCGATGATGAGGCAATTGAGAACCGTGAATCCTTAACCAACGTTTGCTGAATTCGACGACTTCCCCATGCTCGTTGGAGCGAACCCGTTCGCAACCATGCCTATCCCGGGAGGTTGGCAAAAAGGATCGAGGCCGTGATTTCGGTACCTGGATTTGACAGCCAACGCGCCTCTTACCTTGGCGGCAGCGCGTGCTCAGTCCCAGCTTCAGCATGTGCTCGGTGTGTTAGGTTGGCTACTGCGGCCGGAATGGAATGTACAAGAAGTCCGCGGTCGCGAAAGCGTTGATGCAATTTAGTGGACGTCCACTAAATTGACCGCCTGCGCCCGGATAGAGGTGCAGCCAGCATAGTTTTCAGCAAGGCCGGCACGACGTGCCGAACCTGCTTCCGCCTCTGATCATCGGCCACCCGCTGTCGCATTATCGCTATTGGCTGCCGATTATACACGACCAGGCCGTTGCGCCTTGCGCTGGAGGCAAGCCGGTGGCGGTGTTTTCGAGCCATGATCGAAGGTCCCGCTGGCCGACCGGTGATGCAAGTGATTTCGCAGGCATCGGGATTGTACTCTCCCGTCAACGGAAGTAGTAGACTGCGAGTAATCGGTCACCGTCGGCGCGGAATCTGCCAGGAGATCCCTGTAATGCCGCCACAAAGATCGACAGAGCCGCAAGTCGGGGGACGGAAAATGTCGAAGCAGAACTACAACCACCCGTTCTATAGCGCAGTAAACGCCAAGCTGGCGGAAATCGCCGTCGCCACGCCCACACCGCCTTCCTGGCACGAAGCCTGGGCCAACTTGAAGCCCCAATCGTCTCCGCAGAAACATCTGGCCGTCTACCAAGCAGTCCGTGCTTCTGGCTCGGTGTTGGCCGAGGCCGGTTTCTTCATGGTTGCCCAGATTATTGACTTGATCACGGACGAACGCGCCCTGGAAGGCTTGCGCGCGGTCGAAGACCATTTGGAGACGATTCAACGGAAGTACGGCCTTGACGAAGATGCGTCGGCGCTAGGGGCCGGCGTACCGCTGGAGTACCAGGAAGCAATGCAGCGCTGCCACGATGCATGGGATGCTCTCTACCTGGCGACCTTGGAAGAGCATGATGAACACGACCTGGCTCGGTTGTTCCAGGAAAACCGAAATGAATTCGACCGGCGGTACGATGTAGGAGGGCGGTTCTTCCACGAGCAATGGGATGGCTCCAAAATCGAGGACGACGACTGGTTGGATCTGTTGCGGGATGCGGTATCTGGTTGCATTGAGGCCGACAGCCCGATGGGGCCGTTGGGGCTACGCTACCACCAGGAAGAGGGTTTCTGGGAAGTTTGGGTCTTCACGACCCCGGTGGAGCTGGTCGGCGGGGCCTGCGACGGCGAGGTCGTGATGCCCGATTTCTGGCTTGATTTGGAACAACTTCGGGAGGAGTTTGAGTCGATCAGCACCCTGGGCTGGAGCGCCTTGGGCCTCAATTCGTCCGAAGGGCCGCATATCAACGTCGAGGGCATTTTCCTGGGCCGGGAGGTCTTCCTGCAAGTGCTGGCCTGTGCTCCAGAGGATGAAGAACCAGGGTTGAAGGTCGATGCCACGCGCCGGCGCCACGGCTGACCGTATTCCTCAGGTGAATCACGTGTTCAAACAACTCCGTCCAGCCGGAAAGCCGGCTGGACGGACTCCCAAGGGGCAGACAACGAATCATCGAATCTTGCTCAGGCAGCGACCCTGCTGGAGCGGATCATGTCGTGACTTGGGCAGCATCTCCTCAGAATTACGCGAAACGTTCGAATCGCTGGAAACTTATCGAACACGAAAAGATGAGCCTTGCAATCGCAGTCTGTGGACCCAACGTGGGAAAGATACGAGACTCGCGGCATATCCAGCATCGCCTGCGCCCAGAGGCATTCACGCTTTTCCACGTCTAACGTATACCAGATCTCATGCGGTGTGAGATATGGTTTCATCCTGTCGATTTGCCACTTTACTTTTGCGTTTCTTCGGAGATACCGGCCCACTCGGGCGCCAACGCCGCCACCACCAAACGCACTGCCGATGTAGACATGCCAACCGGGGCGAAGCGTGTGTAGTCCTGCGCAACCTAGCTTGATTCTCGCGACAACGTCGCACCGGAACAGCACCGCGTATGTCCCTTTGATCCGTGGCAGACGTCGGGTAAGCAAGACATCTTCATGGGGCACCAGATCGGTTCGCAATATTTCACTTTTGAAATCCACCGCGGCACACTCAACCTTCCGTCTCGTACTCATTTACATTTCCTTTCGTTTGCCATCAGCCCAAATGGGCGCGAATGATTTAAGGAACATTCCTTAGATCACAGCTGTCGTGTTGCATTCAGAGCGGACACGATGTCCGGCAAACGAGCGACCTAAGCGCCGTCGGGCTAATCGGACCTGCATGACGTAATATCGGCGCCCGCAGTGTAAACCAGGGAAGAGAGCTAAACCCTTGCTTGCACTACGGGCTCCGAATGAACGAACGACGTTGTGAAATCCAAGACTTTCTGATTTAGCAGGCTGTTCACGTGACCGCCGGCTCCTCCTTACGTTTGGTCTTCTTCGGCTCCGGCAGTTCCGAAGCCGCCGGCTTGCCGCTCTCCGGCGATTTCTTCTCCATTACGCGCGTCACGCGCTCGACCGTCTCGTTCGCCTCGGTTAACAGCGATTCGCAACTCTGGATAATCTTCTGGATACGCTCCCGAGTTTCCAGTAGGTTTTGGAGCACATGCTTGTCGATATTGTCCGGGGAAACCTGCTGCAACGGCTTGAAGACCGCCTTGACCATCGCGCTTTCAAATTGGATGAGTCTGTCGGCCATGTCGCACATCGTCTGTAGTCCACCCAACGGCGATGTGGGCAGTAGTTTTTTCTTGCCGCCTTGCCGAGGCCTCCGCAACGGAATACCGTCCGACTGAATGGCCTCGCCCAAAGCCCTGACGGACAGACCCAGGTTGAACGTTTTCTGTAGCATGGCCATTCGATGTTTGGCGCTATGGATGCTGGCTAGCCGCACCCAGTGGCTCACTTCCAGCTGGAAACAGCCCGCCGGAGACTTTTTCTTCATCCATTCCTCGACCATCTCGCGCGTGAATGCGCGAGCGAAGTTGCCAAGGTCATAGAGAGTGGCCGGATCAATCTCCAGGTAAACCGACAACTGCTTGATCGCTTCCGTGCCGTACCTGGCCCGATCGTTGGTCGGAATATCACCGCGCACTGTATTCACCTTTACGCCCAAGCAATAATCGACCAAAACGCATCCTCGTGCGCCTCGTTCGAGAAGCTCTTCGCAGTGTTCGGCAAGCTCCTGCAGGTCCTCGGTCATCGCCTTGTATGCGGCTAGCCGTTCTTTTTGTTTCGGACTTACAATTGCTGTTGTCATGTTGTTCGCTCCAATGCACTAGGGATTCTCGAAGACTCGCCAGTCTAGCCAAGAATTCACATGGGCATTCCTTGCACCGGCGCGCTATCCTAAGAAATGCCAAACTATGACCACGGATCACATAGGCGAAAGTTCTGGAGTTCCAAAACCAAGGAACCCCGGAACCTTTCGTTGGTCATCGCACAGCATGTCTTCGCCGCGCGTTTTCAACACGCCAGCGGCCGGAGTCATCAGCTTCGTGTCGTAGCTGTCGTCGAAACCGTTAATGCGTCCCTTGCGACACTCTCGCCACTTGGCGTTAGTCCGACCCTGCTGGCGTGTCTGGATCCGCGGCCTGGGCTTTGCCATCTTCGCGCATGGTGGGCTGAAAAAAGTAGACACAGGATGCCTGCTTGCGCTATCGCGAATGCAATTCGGGCGTCTCACGTCTCATGTCTCCATGAGACGTGAGACTAGCCGATTATTCGGCTGCAGGGGGTTTCGTGCGAC
>Ga0207110_10320_pt1 | contig 10496 bp, 3 predicted proteins | sample Alteio_BWMinHeat_74_FD_153582 | JGI IMG/M metagenome (GOLD analysis project Ga0207110, IMG submission 153582) | Enriched cells from forest soil in Barre Woods Harvard Forest LTER site, Petersham, Massachusetts, United States -... | ecosystem: Environmental > Terrestrial > Soil > Temperate forest >...
ATAATAAATTTTGGCCGCGTTCGATTATTTAGTAAGCACGATAGCACGTTTTCGATTGAAAATTTTGGCACCTCTTCTGTTAATATCACAGACCCAGATTTTTCTACACAGCTTCGCAATTCAATGGGGCTTCCCGATTCAAACTTCATAGTTGGGGATTTGGGCGCTAAAAACACAAATTATCCACTCGGCTCAAAAGCAGCCGTCTCGGATTCGGTCAGCTACCGGCCTTTCAATGAAGGTGCTGATACAGTGATAATTCCAATTTATAGTGATTATCCAAATTATGGAGTTAATGATGCTCCCACACTCACTCTCATTGGCATAGGCGTTGAGCCTCATGTTTTTTCGAATGGATATAAATTCGGCTCCTGGCGTGTCGATTCTTCCTCTCCGCAACAAACGATTACAATTGTCAATCGCGGGAGCGACACCACGGCAGTTGATAGTGTGACTATCGTGAATACGGGTGAGCTTTCAGATTCGGATTTTATCGTTACTCTCGACACACTTCCACCAAACGGCGGGAAATTTCCTGTTCGGCTCGACTACGAAGGCAGTCCCGATGGCGGCAATACGCTTCTCAGTTTTTCCGTCAAATTTCGTCCCACTTCGCTCGGAGCGAAAATGCTTGTTGTTCGCATTCACACTGTCGATAGCATCGTGTTATTCGATACCTTGACCGGTTCGGGCGTTGAACCGCTTGTTGTTGTTGAGCCGCAATCGATCAAATTCGACACAATACATATTCCTAAAGGCAAAGCTCTTCCTGCGCCGGTCACGCTTCCATTTCAAGTACTGAATAACGGAACGATGGAAGGCGAATTAGACACACTCTTCAGTACAGATACAGTTCACTTCTCTCTGTTCCTCAGCAAGAAAGCAGGTACAGGGCGCCAATCTTTGGCTGTCGGAAGTTCGGCCATTGATTCCGTAACTTTTTCGCCGACAGCCGAAGGAAATTTTATAGATACGGTTTATGTCGTGAGCAATACACGTTACGGGCTATACACCCAATCGACGGATACGACGCATCGAATAATTTTGAAGGCCGAAGTGCGAACAGGGGCTATCGGAGGCGACAGCATTTCTTTCGGCACGATCACAACATGCGATCCGGTTGCGGACTCTGTCTGGTTGAGGAATCCATATCCAGTCATGATACATATAGACAGCATTAAGTTTATTTCCGATACAGGCGGTTTCAGCATTCGAAATTCGTTTGTTCAGCATAATATCAATATAGCTGCAAACGATAGCTTCTCTCTTCCTCTTATTTACTCTTTTCCGCCGGATTCTCTAAATGGCACCCAGCAACTCAAACTCGTGCTATACCAGCGAAGCGGTGAGGGTGAAAATGCGATACTCGATACCGAGACAGCCTATGTCGAACGCCAGCAGCGGGTTTTTGCTCTTCAAGCAATACTGCCAGCATTCCATGCCAGCGCGGGTGATATTTCCCCTATGCGATTACCCATCACCGTCACTGGCCCACGAGCGGGCGTGAACGAGCTGAACAGCTGGACTCTTTCTCTTCATTTTTCGAACGATCTCTTCGAACCGGTCGGCGTGGATACTACGGGCGCTCTGACAGTCCCCGGAGATTCAACTTATTTCGTTAAGCCTTATTGGGATCAGGCTTCCCGCACTTATACGATCATCGTGACAAGTTCTGCCGTTGCCGATTCGTCGAAAATTAGAAACGATCTTCTACTGACGCTGCTGATGAGGGCATATCTGACGACGGACACGGCTGTGACCGTCACGCCAACGTTCAAATGGACTCAGCGTCCATGCGCTTATAATCTTCAGGCGTTCACGCTCGATGTGCCTTATGCAGACGATTGTGGCAATCAGATCATTCGTGAGGCGATGCTTGGTCAAACTCAGGCAATTAATATCACATCGTTATGGCCGAATCCGACCGATGCTTCCAGTGATGTTTCGGTGGGATATGATGCCATAGTACCGGTTGTAATTACGTGCAGAGTGTTCAACGAGATAGGCGAAGAGACAGGCCGAATAAACAAAAGTTTGCCAATTGGCAACGGAACACTGGCGATCCCTGCCGAGCTGCTGCCAAAGTCGGGGCTGGCTTTCGTTCGGATAGAGGCAGTTCAGCCTGGGTCGAGCACGCTTGCCGGCCCTGTTCGGCTGACTCAATCTTTCAAAATTGAAATCCTCAAATAAGCCCCAAAATGGCTATGACAAATTTTTTACATATTTTGGTGTAACTAATCACCCCCTTCGGGGTCTTATATGTGTAGATGATGTGAATTAACGATCATAATGGTGTTATTCGATTCTAAGTGGATGATTAACTCATCCGATTTCTGACGAACGAGTTTAAAGCATTTTTCCAATGCGGCTTAGTAAATTCCAAAATCTTTCATTGATGGCCTCGTCCGTGCCTGCGCTGCTGGCATTACTGACGCTCGTTATTCTCGTGTTTGAAATGCAGCCCGCGAGAGCGCAAGTAGCTCAGCGAGATAATTTTGGGAAAGAATTTTATGTGGCTTACGGCCCAAATCTTGGTGGCGAGCGTGATGGTCAATTCACGGTCAATGTGATGGATCTATATATCACAAGCCATGTTGCCGCGAGTGGCGCTGTCGAGGTACCTGCGCTCAGTTTCTACCAAACATTTACGACGGTTCCCGGTCAGATCACGACGATACATTTACCAAATGGCAACAACAACACACCGACAGTGGAGTTGCAGGATGGCGATGACGAGAGGGTCATTTCCGGAATGGCTGTGCATGTTACAAGCGATAGCGATATTGCCGTCTTCGGTCTGAATCACCGTTTATTTTCGAGCGATGCGTTTATGGGGCTGCCAGTCAACACTCTCGGCACCGAATACCGGACGATGAATTACAATTCTTCTTCTGATGGTTATTCATACGACCCACTAACTCCCGGAGAATTTTGGATCATCGCCGTTACTGACTCGGCGCATGTGACTATCACCCCCGCTGCATCTACTGCCAACGGCAGTCCGGCCCTTATCCCGATTAATGTTACACTTCAGACAGGCCAAATATACATGGTGCAAGGACAGGGCGATCTGGGTAACGACCTCACAGGCTCACACATCGAGTCTGACCAGCCGATCGCTGTCTTTAGCGGACATAAACGAACCGAGATGCCTGTAGGTGCTATAAATACAGGCGGTAAGCCGAGCAGAGATCATCTTGTAGAACAGTTGCCGCCTGTGAGCGCCTGGGGCGATTCAGCTTTGGTCGTACCTTATGCAACTTCCACTCTGCCCGACCTTGTCAGAGTTGTATGCGCGGAGGACGGAACAGAAATTACAGTCAACGGAAAGCAAGTCATGAATGGGCCGACTAATAAGTTTAATGCCGGTGACTTTTATGAGATCACCCAACTTGCCGGAGTTACTTCTATTCAGGCATCAAATCCTATTATGGTCGGGCAATATATGCACACGAGCTATGGAAGCCTGAATGCACAGCCGCCGCCAGAAGCTTACGGCGACCCAGCTCTTGCGCTCGTTTATCCAGTAGAGCAATTTCAATCTTCCTACACTATTCTCAGTATTATAGATGCAAATTCCTTTACCGGCAATTTTGTAAATATCGTTGCCGATCCCGCCGATGTAACTGCTATGACGCTCGATGGCACACTGATCAGCCCTTCCGAATTCCACCAGATACCCGGAAGCCGCTTTTGGTATGCTCAGCACCCGGTTCAGCAGGGAACACATAATATGTCAGCCCCCGCGCCATTTGGGGTGACGATATATGGCCTCGGCCCGGTAGATAGCTATTCATATACAGGCGGGACGTTACTTAAGACCATCACACCACTCGAAACTGTCGGTCTTGTAATAGACTTTGGAGATCGTGTTATCGGAGCAGCAGATATTCAAGCTCCTTACCCGCATAATGTCAACAATAGCTTTGACACTATGGTCGTCCTGAAAAACGTTTCGAATGACATAGTCAATATATTTTCATTCCCAAAACGCATTCAGGATACCGACCGCTTTTATGTTAACAGGACTGTTCCATCATCAGGTGCTCCCACAGCAATAGCACCTCCTATGACTATCGCGCCGCTCACAATCGATTCTTTTCAAATCGAGTTCTGGCCGCATGAGATCAACCGCCGGATGCACACACAGATAACAGCGAAGACGGATCATCTACGTGCATACGTGGTGGATGTATATGGCCGTGGTGTGCAGGATAACATGGGTGTCTATCGGGATTCGAATAAAGTTCATACTATAGACACGATAGACTTCGGCACGTTTGCAAAAACAGATGTTGTTTCCGGCGATTCAGAAGCTTATGTGGGCAACGCCGGAACAGCAAAAATGAATGTTTCGGATGTGCATATAACTGCTCCACACCCTCCGATGGCGCAGCCATATTTTACGAACAGCGGGATCACTTATTTGGGCAATACCATAACAACCCCGTTCCAGATAGCGGAATCTCCATCGCACGCCGCGCGGATTGGCCTTAGCTTTAACCCGAATATTAATATGGCCAATGGTATCTATTCAGATAGCCTTGTAATCTCTTCGACTACCAGCACACATATCGTCGTTCTTATCGCACACATCGAAACGATCACGCCCCTTTCGCCTGACACTAATAAGCATGTGTTTGGCACAACTCTCGTTTGCGACGACTCTTCATTCGATATTCAAATTTCTAATACGCAGAACGATATTCCGATCACGCTGACAAGCGCAAATATCATAGGCACAAACGCGACCGATTTCGCGCTTTCTACCAAGACACCGCTCATTATTCCAGCCGGAGCAACTAAGCCTGTGCTTGTCCATTTTCTGCCGACGGGCAGAGGTGTTAAAAACGCACAGGTCATTCTGAAATTCAATAAACCTCGAAATGGGACACCCGATACCGTGCAACTCTCTGGCACAGGCGACAAGCGTGTGTTAGAGCTTGCCGGGAGCGTGAATGTCCACGCTTACGCTTCCGACGATTTTCTCGTTCCGATCTTTGCAGTAACCGATCTCACGCCGTTTGCGCCCACAGGCTACCAGATCGTCTTGAATTACGATACAGTTAATTTGCAGCTAATAGATGTTGTTTCGAACAACACCCTCACACCGCCCGGATTTCCGGCGATATTCAGTTCAACTCCTCCGGGTCGGGATACTGTTTTATTTCAGCAGGGAAGCGATGCCGGTGGACCCGCTTCGATACCGATCATAGGTGGTGGGTGCGGAACGAATATTCTCGATACGAGCGGCGGATTCTGCCAACCACTGATCTACCTCAAATTCCGGCCAGTGATGAATGGCGAAGATCCCCAGACGTTTCACAAGTCGTTTCCAATTGGCTACACGATCACATTCGATAACTCGCTGATCTCATCTGCATGCGTTGACCGTCTCTTCGACAGTGGCTACGTGCAGATCGCCTCGATCTGCGATAAGCAGTTTCTTCAGCCGCGTGGTGAAATCCCATCCGCAACGATGCTTGAACCGCCTTTTCCGAATCCTTCGAGCGCGTCGATCTCAATGCAGTATGACATAGGCACACAGGCGAAGGTGAAGCTCGATGTCGAAGACGTTTATGGAAACACAGTCGCGGTGCTTGCCGAAAAAGATGCAAAGCCAGGATACTACAAAGCCACCTTCGATGGATCCTCTCTTCCAAGCGGCCAGTATTTTATTCGCATGGTCGCAGGAGATTATAGAACCTCGAGACGTGTAGTTATCCAAAAGTAACGAGTGAATGAGTAACGAGTAACGAGATTTTGGAATGTTGAAAGACCTCCTCCGAGGCAGGCCTGCCGTTATTGCTTCGCTTGCTCTTGCGATGGGCATCGGTTGTTCCGTGCTGTTCTCAAGTCTCTTTGTTTCTTGGTATATCGTTGTGTTACTTTTGCTTTCTCCAATTGCTTTTATCCTAACTCGAAATTTTCCAGCCATTCGTTTAGTTCTTTTTGTAGTTTGTGTCGCTTTGTTAGGCGAGCTTCTTACTTCTCTCGATTTATCCGGCTATCGGAATACTCAGATCACTAAAATAGCATCGGCAAAAATTTCGAAAGCAGTCGTCACAGGAACGATAGACGAAATACTTGACACAAAATCGGATTATGTCTGGATATTCGAGACCGATAGCATCGGCATTGTCAGAGAAGCAATCATACCGGCCAAAGGAAGAATATTGCTGAGGCTTCCCAAAACATCACATGAACGAGTGGCTCTTCCAGAAGCTGGCAGCAGTCTTAAAATATTCTGTACACTCGAACCAATTCTTGGCCCAACAAACCCACACGAATTCGCTGCCGGTCAGAGATGGCAAACCGAGACCCATACTGAGGCCGAAGGATATGTACATTCTCGATTCGATTTCATCATTCTTAGTCATCCTGTCCCGACTCTCCTCTCCAGACTTCGCGATTGGAGAGATGGCGCACATGAATCCATTCTGAAATTGCTCGATACAGCTATTCGCGATAACGATACTCGCGGTTTTGTCGAAGCTGTTGTTCTTGGCGATCGCAGCGATATGGACAAGGAAACCCTGAATGATTTTACGACATCGGGCGTAGCGCACATACTTGCGGTGAGCGGGTTCAATGTTGCAATCGTGTCGCTCGTTGTTGCACAATTGCTTCGTCTTTTTGGTATATACTGGCACAGGACGCGCATCGGCATCACAATGCTGATGGTGTTTTTATATTCTGCAATTGTCGGCTTTGAACCGAGCGTTGTACGGGCATTACTCATGATCGAGCTATATCTTCTCGCGCTTCTTCTCGAACGCAAGCCCGATCCGCTCAATATTATTGCAAGCGCCGCGCTTGTCGAGCTTCTCATCCGCCCTTATGATTTGTTCGATGTGAGCTTTCAACTTTCTTATTCAGCTGTATTGGGGTTAGTTCTTCTTGCGCCGAAGATTCGTTGGCTTTTGGGGCTTGAAGAAGAAACCTTGTTGCAAGGCCGTTCAGCAGAAAGAATTCTTTTGCAAAACAGGTTCTCCAAAAAGTTTTTGGAGGCATTTGCGCTTTCGCTTGGCGCGTCATTAGCCTCGTATCCGATAATCGCTGCTCATTTTTATCGGATGTCGTTCATAGGGCTTGCGGCTAATCTTCCTCTGATACCTTTGTCTGCGATCATAACTGCGCTTGGATTTCTGCTGATTCCGATTACTGCGATCTCAACTTATCTCGGACAGGTATATGGGGAAGCCACAGCGCTCCTTTCCAAAGCCTTATTGCTGACAACAAAATTTGCCGCGCACGTTCCTTTTGCAGCCCATGCTGTTGCGGAGCCATCGTGGGTAGCGCTTGCATTGTTTGTAGCGGCAATTATCTATTGCTGGCAAGCAAAAACTCGCAGGAATTTCCTCGGTCGAGTTTTGCTCTCGATGCTTTGCATTTTTGTGCTGAGAAGTTATGGTTTTCCATTCTACAATTCTGTACTTGCCGAGAGCGGCGGAAAATTGCAAGTGCTTTTTTTCGATGTCGGTCAGGGGGATGGCATTTTAATCTACACGCCGTCGGAAAAATCCTATTTAGTCGATTTTGGCACTATCAATCGCTCTGGAAATGCTCGCTCCGAACAAACCATAATCCCGTTTCTTCGCGCCGAGAATCGAATGACGGTCGAGGCCGGGTTCATCAGTCACATGCACATAGACCATTATGGGGGCGCGCCGGCTGTCCTCGAAAATTGCAATGTGTTGACAATAATGACAAGCGGCGAGCGTGTATATCAGCCTGTTGCGCGATCCCTCGACAGCTTGTCGCGCACTCAGCACACGAATCTACGTGTACTCAGTCGAGGAGATAAAATCACTCTCGATTCCGATCTTTCTCTTTACGTTTTGTATCCAGACCATCATGCAGTCACATCGGAGTTCACCGCATTCGGCCAAAACATACATAGCGGAATGCTTGCCTTCAAGCTTGTTTATCGCAAAACGAGCTTTCTATTCTTAGGAGATGTCGAGCGAAGCGAGGAAGAGCGGATGCTTTCGAATTATGGCGATTTTCTTCATTCGACAGTGGTGAAAGTCGCTCATCATGGCAGCCTTACAAGTTCGTCGAAGGAATTCGTTCAAGCTGCAAATCCGGACTATGCCGTGATCTCTGTTGGCGAGCATAACAATTTCGGCCACCCTGCTCCTGCGATAGTAAAAAGATGGATGACGAATGGCGCAAATGTTTGCCGAACAGATCAAGATGGAGCAGTTTTGCTTGTCAGCGATGGAGAACGCGTTCGAAGAGCGGATTGGAAGTAAAAAAGTGCTAAGTGCTAAGTGCTGAGTGCTAAGTAATGTTGAGCACTTAGGACTTAGCTCTCAGCACCATCAAAATACTATCTGTGCTCCTGATAGTATTTTCACTGTCTCCCCAAGCTGATCTCCGTTCAATGCGTGAATGAAGGGCACCCAAACTGTTGCATCTAAAGAAATTGTAGGAGTGAAAAAGATTTGAATTCCGGGTGCTATGTATGTCACATCGCCGCCGGAGTTGTCGATTCTCACTCCGTCCTGCAATTCGTAGCCACGCCACTCTCCGCGAATACCGAGTGCGGCGAAAACAGTCGGGCTAAAAATAGATGGTCTATTGACCTCGGTTTGATATATGCGATAGCGAGCAGTAACATCATAATTCAAATTATCGCCATAAACATGCCCGCTTGCTCCCCCACCAAAGCCGCGAATCCCGCCGAGAAGATCGGCGCCGAGGCTCCAATTCTCAAATCCGAGCAGATAGCCAGCACCAGCAAAAAAATCTGTTGTGCCGGTGCCGAGTTGTACGTCAGGATCGGCGGGCTGTCCTTGATCTGTGAGTGAGGTCGATCCGTTAGCGAATTTCACTCCTCCTGTTAATGAAAAGATCCGAGTATTGCCAAAAGAATGTTCAGCGATCAGATTGTATCGCGCGAGCAATGAAATATCCACGGGGCCGGTATTGCTTATTGCAAAAGGGCTATTGATCGGGTTAACAAAACTTTCATTCTTATGCGCGTAAGGAACGATCAGCGAAGCTGTTACTGCATCTGCGATGTGATAAATAAATGACAACTGATTCGTAAAATACGATTCGAACATATTTGTGCTGTTTGCAACACGCGCGCCGTTCGAATATTCACGACTAAGCTCGGTATATCGTACATCGTACCGGATGGCCGAGCCGCCCATTTCGAGGGGAGAAATCCCTTGCGAACACATGCAAAAATCGCATTCAGACGTTAGGCACGGAGGCATTTGAGCGTTAGCTGTATCCACGCTCAGGATAAGGAGTGAGATCACTCCCAAAAAGAAGAATATTCTTGATTTCATAAGATCGAATAAAAAATCCATGAGAAGATGTAGCCGTAACCTTTAGGTTACGGTGGAATTAACCATGACCCTTCGGCAAGCTCAGGGCAGGCTCTAAAGGTCACGGCTACACGGTGAGCAGTAAATTAGCAGGAGCGGGGCGGCTGCAAGAGCATAGATGGCCAGCCGGGGAGAACGCTGCCATCATTATTCAGAGCGAACTTGCTTTTAGTGCTGCAAGATAACGGGGATAAATTATTTTCAGAGCTAATTAAAAATTGCCCATCAAGTAGAGAGACAAATCGCTGAGTTTGTTTATCTGTTTCGTTTCCGCTTGACTTTGCAAGCTGCTTCATGAGGTAGCAGTGGCCGTTGCAGTGCGGCATTTTATGCTCGCACTGAGTGCGAGCAATATTTTCCTGATTGATGTTGAAGAGCAAAAGTGAGAAAGGTACAGAGTTCAACTGCACCACGATCGCCGCGATGCCAAGCCAGGATGTCCACTTAATATGAAGAGAAATTTTCAACGGTGGAATAAACGGTATGCATTAGAAAATAATGCCATTGAAGAATGACCGCAAACTAAAGTTTGTGCTACACAAGCTCCACCGGCACACCGAATGCTTCCTCGAACATATCCTTCTTTTTCTCAATAGCCCATATTTCGTGATCGCAATTTCTTGAGCTTCGCAGTTGGACAAGCACTTTATCTCGGCGCAATGAACATTTTACATCCTTCACGCGCCCAAGATGGCTGCGATCCATTGCATCTGCCAAGCGGAGGATGCCGCCGAGCATCCATACGCGGCCCTGATCGTCTAAAGGGAGGCTTGCAAAGTCGGGGTGGTGCGGACGCGGAAATGTCTTCCGGTGATAACGCGCGATGTTTGCGATTATCAATCGCTCCAGATCGGTAAAACCAGTTAGCTCAGAATTATTTATCAAGTAAAGCGAGTGCTTGTGATGCGAATCGTGCGATATGGCATAGCCAATATCGTGCAGTATGGCGGACGCGGCAAGCAATACTCTGTCGTGTTCGCCAAGTCCATGCAAAGATTTTGTTTGGTCGAATATGCGGCAGGAAAGCATCGATACCTGCTTACCATGCGGCGCTTCATAGCCGAACCGTTCGCCAAGCGCTTCCGCACTCGCAAGGCGCACATCCGCTTCGTGCGCGCGGGCCATTCTTACGTCGCCCATTTCAGCGAGGCG
>Ga0207110_10323_pt1 | contig 10472 bp, 4 predicted proteins | sample Alteio_BWMinHeat_74_FD_153582 | JGI IMG/M metagenome (GOLD analysis project Ga0207110, IMG submission 153582) | Enriched cells from forest soil in Barre Woods Harvard Forest LTER site, Petersham, Massachusetts, United States -... | ecosystem: Environmental > Terrestrial > Soil > Temperate forest >...
TCGCCAAAGGCGTCGCGGCGGAGATCCATGATTTTGAAGGGTTCTGGGCCGATTTTCATCGCTACATGGAACTGGAGCACGCCTGGGGAAGAACAATCCAGGAAATTCTCGCGCCCAACAAAAGCACCCTGCGCTATGACATCGCTGGATGGCTCGCGGCAGGCGCTCCGAAAGACCCTACCCCGTTTTGCCTGGATGAACCGGAAGTATTTGAGTTTCGGCTGACAGCCGATGCAGCGGAAAAACTGGAAGCTGCGCTGCGGGTATGGACGACGGACATTAAGGGCTTGACAAAGATGGTGACGCGGATCCAGCCGACGTGGCAGGAACGCGTGTGCGTGGCGGTCTGGAAAAACGCGATGGCGGAAGCGCCAGTTTGATCCCGGCTGGAAACGGAGCTTCCACGGAAGCGGATTTCTAACTATAGCAATCCGCTAGCCACCCTTTCCCGTGGAAGACCTCTCATCCGTTCCCGAGTCCAGGTTTTGAAACGACGACTGAATAATAGGCGCAAGCTCCGACTTGCTTCGTTCCTATTCTCCCCCCTTAGATGCGAGACGGGATAGGGTTGGAGAATCCTGGTGATGGTCGTTCCAGCCACTAGATTGATCCTTTGAGACGGCGTTCTTGGCAGTCGCTGTCCGAGAAACACCTATGAAATCTCTCACGGTTGCCAGACGCCCAGCGGCTCCGGTGCCTGGCACGATGAAGGCATGCCTCTATTTTCGAAATGACGATGTGAGAGTCGTCGAACGTCCTGTCCCCGCGATCGGAGAAAATGAAGTCCTGGTGCGAGTGGCCGCCTGCGGCATTTGTGGAAGCGATACGATGCAGTGGTATCGCGAGCCTCTTACCCGGGAAAATGGCGGCATCAATACAGGGCATGAGATTTCGGGCGAAATTGTGCGGACGGGCGAATGCGTGAGGCAGTTCCAACCGGGCGACAGAGTGGTCGTGTCACACCATTTTCCTTGCACGCAGTGCATACCCTGTCAGGACGGCAATGAGACGGCGTGTGAAGCGATGCATCAAAAGCAGATCGAGCCCGGTGGCTTTTCACAATATATACGTGTCTTCGAAAAGGGGGTGCAGAACGGGCTGTACCGGATGCCGGAGGGAATGGAGTTTGAAGAGGCTTGTTTCGCCGAACTGCTCGGGTGCGTCGTGCGCAGCATGAGGAAAATGGGCCCGATTTCAGGCCGGTCGTTGCTGGTTCTGGGCAGCGGGCTGGCGGGACTCCTTCATATACGCCTGGCCCGCGCCATGGGCGCCAAACGCATATATGCAATCGACCCGAACGAAGGCAGGTTGGAAGCGGCCGGGTTGTCCGGAGCGGACGAAACCATTCACGCAAACGGTCCTCTCCCGCGGGCCGATCGGGTGTTTGTATGTACGGAAGCGTCGACGGCCGCGGACCACGCTCTGGATGCTATCAACAGAGGTGGGCAAATCCTGTATTTTGCCAGCGATGGGCCCGACAAGAAGATTACCGTGAATCTGACGAATTTTTGGATCACTCAGCCTGCCATCCGATTCAGTTATGGGGCGGCGCCGCGGGACGTGCTGGACGCGCTCGATCTGATTTCCGCTGGAAAAGTTCGCGTGGACGATCTGGTGACGCACCGCTTTGGAATCGATCGGATCGGAGAGGCCTTCGGGCTGGCTGCCGCTCCCAGAGACGGTTCCCTGAAGATCATCATTGCGCCGTAGTGATTGTGTTTTGTGAAACATTTCCACGGTGGTGTTCGCGCCCTGCGATGTGCGCCTTCTTGCCGTATGAATTGGCGCGCCGCCGGTGAATATCCTCCATTCCTCTTCTGTCCGAAATGCGACCTTTTACAGTCCTAATCTAAGTAGGTAATCACAATGCAAAGTTTTGTCCTTTCCGCGTCTTTGCTGCTTGTATCGATCGTTTCCCCGGCGACATCGTTTGGTCAGGTTGCCGTGAGCACTTATCACAACGACAACGCCCGCACGGGCGCCAACCTAAATGAAACGATCCTGAATACCTCGAATGTAAACGTGGGGGGGTTCGGCAAACTGTTCTCGCGGACCGTCGATGGCCAGGTGTTTGCCCAGCCGCTCTATGTCCCCAGCGTTGCCATACCTAGTCAAGGAACGCATAACGTCATTTACGTTGTCACTCAACACAACAGCGTCTACGCATTTGACGCGGACGTCCCAGCGGCATCTGCTCCCGTGTGGCAGGTCAATCTCGGTTCGTCCGTTCCAGTCACCGTATGGGGCCCGCAACTGGGCAGCACGTCCGAATTCGGCATCCTCAGCACGCCGGTGATCGATTTGAAGTCGAGCACGTTATATGTGGTTGCCGATCACTACGAAAACAATGCTGCGGTGTACCGGTTGCACGCGCTTGATCTTAGCTCCGGCAGTGAAAAGTTCAACGGTCCGGTTGTAATTCAAGGGAGCGTCCCGGGCACAGGCATCGGAAGCGTGAACGGCGTGATGCGGTTCGACCCCTTCATGCACTGGCAACGCCCCGGGTTATTGCTGCTCAATGGGAATGTATATATTGGCTTTGCCTCGCATGGCGATACGGAACCCTTCCACGGCTGGCTGTTCGCATATAGGGCCTCCACGCTGGAGCAGGTAGCCATCCGGTGCCTGGCTCCCAATGGAGATGCCGCGGGTATTTGGCAGGGAGGCGTCGGCTTGGCCGGCGACGGCAGCGGTAATATTTACTTGGAGACCGGAAACGGCACGATGGACGCGGATACCGGCGCTGTAGACTTCTGGAACAAGGATTTCGGCAACAGCGTTGTGAAGCTCAGTTCGGCTGCCGGGATGCCAATCATCGACTATTTCTCGCCGTCAAATCAAGATCTGTTGAATAACGGCGACATCGACTTCGGCTCCAGCGGACCCCTGTTGATACCGGGAACCTCTCTGGGGGTTGCCGGCGGTAAAGACGGCAAATTGTTCGTATTCGACACGAACAGTCTGGGATTCTTTCACAATACCGACCAAGTGGTGCAAGCGTGGCAGGCCACTTACAGCCTGCGCACCACGGGAGCGGGCGGAATCTACGGTGGTCTCGCCTACTACAACTCAAAGCTATACCTGTGGGGACGAAGAGACACATTGAAGGTCTTTTCATTGAATGGGTCGACCTTTAACACCACGCCGTCCTCGCAAACGAACTTCACGGTCCCGGATGGTGAAACCAATGAGCCGGCAATGTCGGTTTCAGCAAACGGCACAGCCGCGGGCACGGGTATTCTCTGGGCTGCATACTCTGCCAATGGCGGCTCTGCCGCATACTCTTATCCGGCGATTCTGCGCGCTTTCGATGCCTCTGACGTCACGAAAGAACTCTGGAACAGCAGTCAGAACAATTTGCGGGATTATCCAGGACAATGGGCAAAATGGAACCCTCCGACCGTCGCCAACGGAAAGGTATACTTGGCTTCCTTTGACAATGTAATCGACGCGTATGGCGTTTTCGGAAAGGGAGGAACATTGTCTGGTTCGGCCTCCAGTGCGAGTGTCGCGGCGAATCTCACCGCGGAGGGCGGGGCAGACTGGGCTCACTGGGGAGATACGGTCGTGAATCACAAGGCAGGAGTGCCCGCTCAACTCAGCAGTTACTCTGTCGTGGGCTCTGGAATTGTAAATCAATACAGCAACGATCCGAGAGCCTTGAGCTGGACGGACGGCGTGCCGGCGGCAAGCGGCATCGACAATACAAACGGGGTTTCCACCGACGGCTTGCAGAACGGCTTTACAATCACCGCTCCAGCCGATACCGCCATCCGCACGCTGATTTTGCATGTGGGAGGCTTCAATAGCGGCGGCACGCTGACAGCGTATTTATCGGACGGATCAGCCCTTGAATTTGTCGATGTCACGCCGCTTGCCAACGGTCGATATGATCGCGATTACACGCTGGCGTATCGTGCGGTCTCGCCGGGCCAGATATTGACAGTGGCATGGGTAATGACCTCTGGGACCGGCAGTGTGACCTTGAATGGAGCGGCTCTTTCCTTGGGAACCTTTGCAACCCAGACCGTCAGCGCGACTGCCGGCAATTTGCAGAGCACCGCTGCCGGCGCCCCCTTTGCCAGCCCGCTGCAGGCAATAGTGAGGGACGCCGCCAGTAACCCGGTCGGCGGCGTTTCCGTGACGTTTACGGCGCCTGACACCGGACCGAGCGCCGGCTTCAATGGGTCTCTCGCTGTTACGGTGGTCAGTGACAACAACGGAGTGGCCACCTCGCCGCCGTTGGCCGCTGACGGCCGCGCCGGCTCCTACATTATATCGGCCAGCATCCCGGGGAGCGCGGCGGCCGCCCGTTTCGCCCTATCGAATCAGACAGGATCGCCAGCCAGCGTAACCGCTGTCGCAGGCAGTCCGCAGGCCGCTAATTCCAACACCACTTTCTCCACTCCGTTAAAGGTGTTGGTGGCGGACGCGGTCGGTAATCCCATCGGAGGAGTAACGGTCACGTTCAACGCACCCACGAGCGGAGCCGGCGGCAGCTTCGGAGGCGCTTTTACCGCTACGGCGATCAGTGACCCCAACGGGTTTGCCATAGCTCCGATTTTCTTTGCAAACCCGCTGGCCGGAACTTACAGCGTGACGGCATCGGCATCCGGCGTGGCCGGCCTAGCCAGCTTTCGCCTTACGAATAATGCGAGCGCGACAAACGGATCGCTCTCCGGATCGGTAAGCAGCGCGGTGACAGGAATCGACCTCACCGCGGAAGGTAGTTCCGACTGGATTCATTGGGGAGATTCAGTCCTGAACCGGAAATCAGGCGTAACTCAACAAATCAGCAATTACACGGCACTGGGGTCCGGAACGGTTGTGAGCTACAGTCCCGATCCAAGGCCCATCAGTTGGTCGGACGGCGCCCCAACGGCGAGCAGCACGAATAACCGGACGGGCCTCTACGTCAGTGGCTTGCAGGATGGGTTTTCCATTACAGCTCCGGCAGACACCACCACGCGGACGCTAACACTCCACGTTGGAGGGTACAGCAGTGGAGGAACGCTGACCGCGTATCTTTCCGATGGATCGGGACCCGCTTTTAGCGATAGTGAGGCGGACGGCGGTTTATACAACCGCAATTTTACCCTGGTCTACAAAGCATCTTCAGCGGGACAGACGCTAACCGTGGCATGGACGATGACATCCGGCACCGGAACCTTGAACCTGAGCGCTGCCGCGCTTGGAGGAGCGACCTCGATTCCTGGGTCAACCACCCCGTCCATCTATCCCGGAAGCACCGTCAATGCCGCGAGCTTTACAGCGGGGGCGCCCGTCTCTCCAGGCAGCATTGCAACCGTGTTCGGCACGAACCTGGCATCCTCCAGCTCGCAAGGGGTAATAACGAAGATGAACGGTTTTCCCAGCTTTCTGTTCGATATTTATCCAGGGCAGCTCAATTTTCAGGTTCCCTGGGAACTTTCGGGCCAGGCGCAGGCATTCTTAACGGTCGCAGTCGACGGAGTGACGAGTAGTCCGGCAGTGGTCAGGCTCGCTGTGTACAGTCCCGGTATTTTTCCCATCGGGCAATCAGGCCAAGGCGCTGTTATCATCGCGAGTTCTGGAGAAGTCGCGGCGCCTGGCGGCAGCATTCCCGGCAGAGCCGCGCGCCCAGTGAACCGCGGAGAGTACGTCACCATCTACTGCACCGGGCTAGGCCCGGTTACGAACCGGCCGCCTACAGGAGCGAAAGCATCGGATAATGCTGTCTCCCTAACAACGGCTATACCTACCGTGACGATCGGAAACGCGATCGCTTCGACTACGAATGACTTCTTCTCGGGACTGGCTCCTGGCTACATTGGTCTCTATCAAGTAAATGTTCAGGTGCCGCCAAATTCACCAACAGGAGATGCCGTACCGCTCATCCTCAGCATTGGCGGCGTCATGTCCAATACCGTGACGATCGCGGTTCAGTAGCGGCTCGCCAGATGTGAGAAGGGCCTCCACGAATTCAGCCGGCCCGCTTCCACCTGCTTCAGCGCACCGATCATCTCCGCCTCCGTCCTCCTCGTTGCCATCCTGCCTCCCCTCCTGGCCCGAAATCAGTTCTGATTTCGGGCCGTTTTCGGGGGGCAGGTCACTACCAAACCAGCTTCAGCGCAAACTGGAGCTGCCGCGAAGTGCTGGTGGTATCCGTAATGACCCCGGCGCTACCGATCCGGACCGGAGTGGCCGCTCCGCTAAACAGGCTGTTGGCCGGGAAACCAAAGTTCGCGCGGTTGAAAACATTGAAAACTTCCGTGCGAAACTCCAGAGTTAATCGCTCCGTAAGTGGAGTATTTTTGAACAGAGCAGGGTTCCAGGTCGCGGAACCTGGTCCAATCACGGTGTTTCTCCCGAGGTTGCCCAATTCCTGGGCGCCCGGCGCGGAAAAACAGTTGGCGTTGAAGTATTTATCCGGCCCACCCAACACGATGTTGTTGCAACCGGCGATTGCATTCGGCGACCGACTGCGTACGGCGAGGGCGGTCAAGGGAGCCGGTACGGCCGCCACTAAGCTGAACGGCGAGCCGTCACGGATATTGACAATGCCAGTCGTTCGCCATCCGGACAGGAGTTTGCCAGCGAAGCCGCTCTTATTCTTTCCGAACGGCAGGTCGTAGGAATAGTTGAAGGACAGGACGTTTGTGAAGTTGTATCCGCTCAAGCCCTTCGACGCGCGATTGTCATGCCAGTATTTCTTGGTGGCAGGACCCACGGTGATGACCGCCGAGTTTTGGCCGGTATCGGCGTCGGCGATACCCCGGGAAAACGTGTAGGAGGCTTGCGCCTGGAAGCCTTGCGAGAACTGCCGCTGATAGGAAACCAGCAGGCCGTTGTACCAGGAATTGCCGTCATTCCCGTTATACAGAATCGATGGGAAATTAGGATTCAGCAGCTTGGCCGTCGTCGGAATTTCCACCGAGACGCCGTTGAACACACCCGGCGGCATATTGACGTCTGCTATGGTAAGCAAATCGATTCCCCGGCTGCCGACATAACCTACCGAAACCATGTTGCTCGCGCCCAGTTGTTGCTGGATGTTCAAGTTGTACTGCAAGGCCCGAGGATTCTTGTTGCTCACATACGGGACGGAACTCGTAGGACCCAATGTGGGTTGGGCGGCAATTTCCGCCAGGGCATCGGGAAAAAGTTGATTACTGGGAATCTGAAAGTCATAGCCGGTTGGAGGCGTACGGCCGCTGGGACCGTAATACTGGTTTCCGTCGTTAGGCTCATACAGGAACGAAAAGCCTGCCCGAACGGAAGTCCTACCGCTGGCTGTCGGACTCCAGGCAAAACCTAAGCGCGGACTAAAATTCTTCCAGGACTTGTTGATCCAGAACGGATTTCCAATCGTGGATGCCGGGTCGCTGACGTGCCTCAGGTTGGCAAGGCGGCCATTTACCTCGACCGCCGGCGTCTGCGGCTCCCAGCGCATCCCAATATTCAGGGTCAGCCGGGGAGACAGCCGCCAGTTATCTTGCAAGTAGAGGGCAAAGAACCATTGTCGCCAGCCCCCGGTGAATTGTCCGAGTCCTGGGGGCGCTCCTCGGTAGGTATTCACACGGCTCACCAGAAAGTCCGAGAGGCTCGAGAAGGACCATACTCCGAAGGAGCGGTTGAACAGGCTGCTGTTGAATTGGTAGCGCTCCATCATTCCGCCGAACTCGAGCGTATGCGAGCCCAGCGTTAGGATCGCATCATCCATATAGCTGAACCGGTTGCTGATCATGTAGGTAGGCTTGGTGGCATAACCTCCGCCTCCGTACATCGTGATTCCGCTTCCGGGAGAAATCTGTGGCGGATCGGGCTGACCGGGCGTCACCGTTATCCCCGGTCCAGGCGGAAGGGCATCGCCGGTATCGAGGGGATAGACCCGATTGAAGTGGAACGCCGCCGTGTTGAGCAAGCGGGGAGAAAAAATGTGCGTTTCCGAGAGCGTGATCAGCCAGGAGTTCAGGCTGGACGTTTGCGTAAATCCAGGAAAATCGGAATCGCCGGGACCCGTACGCGACGCACTCGAGCCGCTTAAACGGCCGAAGAGAGAGTCACTGTCCGAGACATGGAAATCCAAGCGCGCCTGCCCGAAATGCTCAACGGTCGGTTGCTTGAAAGTGTAAATGAATTGCGCTGTGCCATCGCCGAAATTCCGACCGTTCGGGCTGGGCAGCGGGTACTGGTTGAGATAAGGCTTGATCTTGTCCGCGACGGTGATCTGCGTGGTGGAACTGCCGATAAAGCCCTGTCGCGCGCGCTCATCCGGGACCACAGAGAATCGCGTGCTCGCCAGCGACTCGCGCGTGCTCTCATAGGCGACGTGGAAAAACAGCTTGTCGCGCCGGATGGGCCCGCCGAAAGCAGCTCCGAACTGATTGCGCCGGAAGGGGGGCAGCCGCGGGTCGTTCGCTAATTTCTGTCGGTCGAAAAAATTCCGCGCGTCGAGGTCGCTGTTGCGAAGGTAATCGTACGCGCTGCCGTGGATGGTGTTAGTGCCGGATTTCGAAACTGCGTTGATCACGCCGCCCAAGGCGCGGCCGTATTGAGCGCCGTAGGAATTCGTCAAAACCTGAAATTCCTGCACGGTTTCTAAGCCCAGCAAGGCTCCTGACGGACCGGCAGGAAGGTGGCGTCGGAAGTCCCCAATCAAGCCCCCATCCAGGAGATAAACGTTACTCTCGCCTCGCATACCGGAGATGCTGATTCTTCGGTTAAACCCGTTAAACCCACTGGTGCCTGCAAGGCTGGATTGAGTGACGCCGGGGTTGAGCAAAATCAACTGGCTCATGTCCCTGCCATTGAGCGGCAGGTCGCGCATGGTGCGGTCATTGACCAGGTAGGAAACCGCTGCGTTAGTGGTCTCAACCAGCGGCGCCTCGCCCTGAATAGTCACTTCCTGAGTAACAGTTCCGACCTGCAGGCTGATATCAACGGTCGCGTCACGTCCGATGGTCAGCGTAATACCGCTCCGGGTCAAGGTCTGGAACCCGTCGGCTTTTGCCGTGATCTCGTATTTCCCCAGCGCAAGCTGCTGGACCGAGTAATGTCCTGAACCATCCGCGGTGACATCTCGGCTGATGCCGGTGTCGACGTTCTTAATGTCTAAGACAGTTCCCGAAACCACTGCTCCGGTTGAGTCAGTGACTGTGCCCGATATCGAACCGGTGGTCACCTGAGCATTGCCGCTCAAGAAAGCGAAGGCTCCTAGCACCACCAAGACACACATTCTTAAACTGACGCGCGTCATAACTTTTTCCCCCGTCAACGGAATTTCGATTTTTGTCGGCTACCGCATCAAAACGCCGAACGCTAAAAGCCGATTTAAATAATTGGCCAACCCCAGCCCACAACAAAGTCCCGGATCACTTGCATGACCCTGGGAATTGATGCGTACCTGACTATGCTTTCTTGACAATGAAAGCTGACACCGAAGTGCGACGGTGCCTATGATACATCCCGTCGGCCTCAGTTTGAAGCCTTTTTTTGGGCGTTTGAACCTGGATGGGGTTGATCGGGCCGAAGTTTTGCGCCAGTTCTTGAGAGAGAGTTTATAGCACAGCATAGACCTGTGAAACTGGTTTTGGGAGGAATGCTGGGGTGCAGGCCGCCGGGCGCCGACGGCCTATAGCCCAGCGGGGCGTGCGGTCTGATTGTGTTGTACTCCTTCCTCCAGTTTTCGATTACGACCTGGGCCTCCTTCAGCGCTTGCCGCGCCGATAAACAGAGAGGCCGTCAACACTGCGTCTCACTCGTGATGCCCTTTCGATTTCGATGTAACATCTGCAAGCACCTTCTCATCTCCCTCCGATTTGACCTTTGGATAAGGAGACCAGGTCTCCTTCAACAATTCATATTTTTTGTCGTCTTCGGAGAGAGCAGCTTTTACTTCCGGACTGTCCAACGAAACGAGGCGCCCCTTGTTCACCAATTGTTGTGTTCCCGCCCTAACAGAGGAATAAAAATTTGCGAATTCCCACATGAGCCCTCGCTGGCCAACGACGCCAATCTTATAGCGAACCGTGCCGGATCGCTCATTCATCGCGGACCAAGCGGAAGCCCACGCAGCCCATTCAAGTCCCGTAAAATGCTGAGGCAACGCTGCCTTGGGATTCATCCCGAAGCTGATTTCCAGCAGTGCCAAAGGTGTTTTTGCGGCTATTCCCTTTAACACACTCCCCATTTCGCCGCCGCCAGAGATTTCCTTGATTTCGCTGCCCTGAATTCGAATTCTCATCGGTGTATTTAGGCCCTGATAGATGCTAACGGTGATTGGGCCATTCGCTTCCATGGGCCTCTGGATGCGCGGACCAGCAACCGAGAAGGCTCGCACGGAGAGCTTCGTTCCTTCCGGGTCCGTTATTTCAATCCCGCCTTGGCGGTTCGTTTGGAGAGATGATTCCACGCCGGTTTCGAGCAGCTTCCGCAAGGTCTCCGGGAAGCGCACTTGGGGTGAGAGGAGATGTTCGGCGGTAAGGTATGGC
>Ga0207110_10324_pt1 | contig 10442 bp, 8 predicted proteins | sample Alteio_BWMinHeat_74_FD_153582 | JGI IMG/M metagenome (GOLD analysis project Ga0207110, IMG submission 153582) | Enriched cells from forest soil in Barre Woods Harvard Forest LTER site, Petersham, Massachusetts, United States -... | ecosystem: Environmental > Terrestrial > Soil > Temperate forest >...
ATGCGCTGAGTCCGGCCAAGATCTCCAAGGTGACCGTGGTGAGCCCCGGTGAAAAACACATGGAGGTCATCGTCGATGACACGCAGCTCTCGCTTGCCATCGGCAAGAAGGGCCAAAATGTGCGGCTGGCCGCCAAGCTCCTGGGCTGGCGCATCGATATTAAGAGCGAAGAAGAGAAACGGCAGGAAGTAGAGACGCAGATGGCTGCGCTGGTGGTGCCCGGCGCTCCTGTCTCTGTTCTGATGGACCATGGGCTCACGGAAATCGTCGTCGGAAAGCTGATGGCGGCCGGCATTCCCACGGTGGAGAAGCTGGGCGGAATGACGCCGGAGCAATTGGAAGAGATTCAGGACGTCGACCCAGCCATGGTGGAGCTGATTCAGCAAGCCGTGGTCAGCTATTACGGGCAGTATGAGACCGACGTCGAAGAACCGTCGGCGCCGGCCGCCGAAGCCGCGGTTCCAGTGCCGGAGGCGGAGACAGTTTTGGAAGAGCCGGCGGCGGAGACAGTGACCGAAGAGCCTGGAGCGCGCCCGACCAGACGCCGCGGCGCCTGTGACGCGTGTCTCAATACCCTGGAGAAGTCTAGCGGTACTCCAGGCGCTACTTTATGAAGATTCGCATTAATGAACTCGCGCGCGAGCTCGAAGTCAAGCCGAACGTGATCCTCGATGTATTGCCCGAAGTGGGCGTTCACGACAAGAAGACCCACTCCAGTTCGCTCGACGATGATGTTGCATCGCTGGTGCGCCGGCATGTGCTCGGCGGCGCCATTCTCCCCGCTGACAGGCCCGATACAGAACCAGCTCCCGCTATAGAGATCCCAGAACCACGAGAAGCGGCCGCCGCCCCGGTGATGGAATTCAGGACGGAGCCACCCGCCGCGAAGGTAGAGCCTCCACCGGCTGCCACCGCGCCAACCGAGCCGGCAGCTCCCGCTCCTTCACGTCCAGCGCAGCCGATTCGGCCGCCGCTCTCGACGGGACAGCCTATCAGTCCGCCGATGGCGCAGCGTGGCGCGCCCATTCCCGCGAGGCCGGCCCCGCCTGCACCGAAGCCAGGGCAGATATTGACGGGTCCGCGCCAGCCGATGCCTCCGAGCTTAGGGACACCGGGCGTGGCGAAGCCGAGTTTAGGCACACCCAGTTTAAGCACGCCAACAACAACTGGTTTAAGTGCACCAAGCTCAAGCACGGCAGGTTCAAGCACGCCAGGATTGGGGACACCTGCGCCTCCCCGGCCCGCGCCGACCAGACCCGAGCCGCCGCCGCAGATGCCGCTCCGACCCATGCATAGTTCCACTCAGGGGACGGTTCCAGGGACAGTGCGGCCCGCCGGAAGTGCTCCGAGCATGCCGGCGCCTCCCATGCCTGCGGCGCCGCGCCCGCCGATGCCTAGCGCTGTGATCGCGCCGGGACCCGCCCAAACCGTGGGTGGGGGTGGGCCATTGCGTCCTCCGGCGCGCCCGAATCTTGCGGGGCAGCCCGCGGCTCGTCCCGTGGTGCCGCCGCGCGCTGATTTAGTCGAGAAGTTGAGGCTCAGCCGTCCGGCCATGCCTGCGGCGCCGCGGCCCGGCATGCCGTCGAGTCCGGTTCCCGGCAGACCGATCTATACCGGCCCCGTTCGTCCGGGGCAGCCCTTGATGCGCGGACCGGGTGGCCCTCCAGGACCGGGCGGCCGGCCCGGCGGTCCTCCGGGAATGTATGCGCGCGGCAGGCCGATGCATCCGACTTCGCCGTTGCTGCGGGAGGCTCCGCCTACGCCGACGGACACGGGCCGCCGCCACGCGACGAAACCTGGAACTGGAAGAGACCGGCGGCGTGAACCGGACCAGGAAGAAGGACGGCTGCGGCCCGTCATGCGGCGGGAACAATCCTTTGAGCCGCCGCCTATCGATCGCGAAATCACCGTCGCCGAAGGCGTCACGGTGAAGGAGCTCTCCGAGAAGCTCGGCGTCAAGGCCAACCTGGTCATCAAGAAGCTGGTGGAGAAAATGAAGATTTTCGTCACCATCAACCAGACGCTCGACGTAAAACTGGCGGAGGACCTGGCGCGCGACTTCGGCGCTTCCACCAACAAGGTCAGTTACGAACAAGAAACCACTCACGAGATCGAGCAGACCGAAGTGGAGCAGGACCGTGAGCGGCGCCCCCCCGTGGTTACCATCATGGGTCACGTCGATCATGGGAAGACTTCGCTGCTCGACTCCATCCGGAGCGCCAATGTGGCGGGCGGGGAAGCCGGCGGGATCACGCAGCACATCGGCGCGTATCATGTCGAAAAGAACGGCCGTACGATCACCTTCATCGATACTCCCGGCCATGAGGCGTTTACCCGGATGCGTGCGCGCGGCGCCAAGGTCACCGATATCGTGATCCTGGTGGTCGCGGCGGATGACGGCGTGATGCCGCAGACCCTCGAAGCGATTGACCACGCCAAAGCGGCCGGCGTCCCCATCATTGTCGCCATCAACAAGGTCGATAAACCGGACGCGCAGCCGGACCGGATCAAGCAACAGTTGGCGGATCGCGGCCTGCTGGCGGAAGACTGGGGCGGCGATACCGTCATGGTCCAGGTTTCCGCGAGGGCCAAGACCAACCTGGACTTGTTGCTCGAGATGATCCTGCTGGTGGCCGACATGCAGGCGCTCAAGGCTAACCCGGCGCGGCCGGGCATGGGCACCGTGCTCGAAGCTCAACTCGACCGGGGACGCGGCCCGGTGGCGACCGTGCTGGTGCGCAACGGCACTCTGAAGGTCGGAGACTACTTTATTTGCGGGTCGGTATTCGGACGCGTCCGCGCCATGTTCGACGACTTGGGCCAGAGTGTCCGCGAGGTGGGACCCTCCCTGCCCGCCGAGGTAATCGGTCTCGAATCCATGCCGGAAGTAGGCGATACGCTGCAAGCCGTGACGGATACGGCCAAGGCCAAACAAATCGTCATCTACCGCGAGCGGAAAACTCGTGAAGCGGCCATGTCCAAGACCAACCGCATTACGCTGGACCAGTTCCACGATCAGCTCAAGGAAGGCGAGATCAAGGACCTCAATATCATTCTGAAGACCGATGTGGGCGGCACCGCCGAAGTACTGTCGGATACGCTTCAGAAGCTTTCAACCGACAAGGTTCGAATCCGTGTGCTGCATGCCGGCGTCGGCGCTATTACCGAGACGGACGTACTGCTCGCCTCGGCCTCGAACGCGATCATCGTCGGGTTCAATGTCCGGCCCGAGCGCACCGCTCAGGCGGTCGCCGAGCAGGAGAAGGTCGACATCCGGATGCACACGATCATCTACGAACTGGCGGACGAGATTAAGCGCGCCATGATCGGCTTGCTCGCGCCGGTGTTCAAGGAAGTGTACAAGGGCCGCGCGAAAGTGCGCGAGGTATTCCGCATCAGCAAGGTCGGGGCCGTGGCCGGCTGCGCCGTGGAAGACGGCGTCCTGACCCGCAATTCGGAAGTGCGTCTGCTGCGGGATAACGTCGTGGTTCATACCGGCAAGATCGAGTCCCTCAAGCGCTTCAAGAATGACGCCAGCGAAGTGAAGGCCGGGTTTGAATGCGGAGTCTCCCTGGCGAATTACAACGACCTCAAGCCGGGCGACGTGCTGGAAGCGTTCGTAACCGAGCGTGTGGCCGCCGAAGGCGCGGCGTAACACCCCCGGGGCTTCACCGAGTTGTACAAGCCCGAAACCCTGCCCTTACGGGCTAGGGCTTCACGAAGGGCCGGAATATGCCAGAGCACTAAGCCCCGTCCCGTCAGGGCGGGGTTGTATTATTCTAAAATGCCCGCGATAGGCGTCGTCACGTTCGAATTGCACCTGGATGACGCCCAGTCCCTCAAAGACAAACGACACTACGTGAAGGGCCTCAAGGACCGCCTGCGGTCCAAATTCAACGTGGCGGTCGCGGAGATCGGCTACCAGGAGGTCTGGAATCGCGGTCTGGTGGCCGCCGTCACCGTCTCGCCCGACCGGACCCACGCCGAGCAAGTGCTGCAAAGAGTTGAAGCCGAGGCCGCCGCCGTGCTTGGGGGATTGCTCGCGGAAGCCACGGTCGAGTGGCTGGCTTGAGGCCCTAGCTGGCTATACTTGAGAAAGAACGAATGACCGGCAAGTCCAAACGGCGCATGATCGGTCGACACATCATGGCGGACCCAGCCATCTGCCACGGCCAGCCCACGTTCGCCGGGACCCGTATCTTGGTTGCGGATGTATTGGAGCAGGTTAGTTCCGGCTTGGCCTGGGAGAGCATCACGTTGGAATGGCGCGGGCAAGTTTCAAGGGAAGCGATCGCCGAAGCTGTCCGGCTCGCCAGTCAAGCGTTCCTGGACCACTCTGGCCAATACGCCGCCACTGAATACGTGCTTGAACCCCTGCGTTCGTGATCGTCCTTGATGAAAACATTCTCGATGGGCAGCGATTGCTGCTAGAGAGCAAGTACGCTCCATGATCCTGACGGCGCAACTGCCGGTCTCGCGATAGCACGAACAGATCGGCGATCCCACGTTGGCCGATGGCATCCTCGACCGGCTGGTCCACAACGCGCATCGGATCGAAATGCGTGGCGACTCGATGCGCAAGAACCGAGGAAAGGCGAATGCGTAGAGGGCTACGACGGTTGACATAGTTTGCACGTCATGCGAGAGCTAAACACGATTGGAAGGGGCTTGGTTGTTACTTGTGTGTTCTGACGAGGCTGCTGAACGTAAAATGAGGGGTATATGCTCCGACTAATCGCAGTTTTAGTTCTTGTGGCCGCCGCGTTGCAGGCTCAGGATCTCCGCTTGGCCGTAGCGCGGGAACCGGTCAGCGCTATTCTCGACGCATTTCACGAGCATGACATCATCGCCCTGACCGAAGGCGAGCACAGGAACCAACAGAGCGCAGCGTTCCGGCTTGCGCTGATACGCGACCCGCGCTTCGCGACTGTAGTGAACGATATCGTTGTCGAATCCGGGAGTGCGCGCTACCAGGAGACCATCGACCGGTTTATCCGCGGCGAAACCGTTTCCGATGCCGAACTGCGTCACGTGTGGCAGGATACGATTGGGCCCGACGGTCTCTGGGACGTACCGCTCTATGAAGAATTCTTTCGTGCGGTGCGCCAAGTGAACGCTGCGCTACCGCCCGCCCGGCAACTGCGTGTTTTGCTGGGTGATCCGCCGGTTGACTGGGACAGTGTACACACTCGGGAGGAGTGGGTCAGGCTGCTCCCTAGCCGCGATACGTTTGCGGCTGGGCTGATCCAACGAGAGGTGTTGTCGAAACATCGGCGCGCACTTCTGGTCTGGGGTTACACACATTTTCTGAAACGGCCGCCGTTCGGATCGAGCCTCGTGACGCGGCTGGAGGCTGGCTGTGCGGGTTGTGTGTTCACAATATGGACGCACACCGGCGCCAACGATCTTCGCACCGTGCAAGCCGACGTGGCGGGGTGGCGCACGCCGTCGTTCGCACTGACCAAAGGCACAGTGCTAGGGGCGACCGGTTACTCGTTCATATCCAGCAAGGAAGCCGGCGGTTCGCCGGCCGCTGATGGTCCGCGCATGGAGGAAGAGTTCGATGCGCTGATATATCTCGGTCCTCCGTCTGGATTGACTTACGCCCAGATTGCTCCGTCTTTATGCGCTGACGCTGCTTACTTGAAAATGCGTTTAGCAAGAATGGACCTCACCGATCCGCCCGACCTTCCTCGTCCCCCGGGCGTTCGGCGGTCCGCTGACGTCTTAAAGGAGTATTGCGCTGGCGTGACGCCCAAGTAGAGAAGAAACAAGCCGATCATGTCCGGATGGTCGGCAAGTCGGAAGTTATCGTCGATGGCCAGAGCGCTGCTCGCGCTCCGGGGCCACTATGTGCTGAGGCGGGGACAAGGGCTGCCGCCCCTTTCCCCGCACCCCTTTCTCCGCCAGCGGCATCCATCCTTCGCTTCGCTTCGGATAGGTTTCTCTTGACGAAGCCGAACACTTCCTGCACAATCGAGTTGCCAGCGTCGCTACGCTCCGATGGTGTTCGGGATCATCCTGGAATGCCGTTCGGCATCATCCCGGCATCGCGTTCGGCTTCGCCGGAATCCCCAGTTTCTACACACGAGAACTTCGGCATCCGCACTATGCGATCGTTGTGGCCGCCGTGCGGCAATATGAACTGGCGGCGTTTGTCCGCCGCTTCCTGCATCACTCGCAATTTAATACACAGGCGAGCCGCGCGGGCAAGATTATCCGAATTTCGACGAGAGGGATCACTCTGTGGCGCCTTCGGCGACAACGGGAAGCATTCGTCGGCTGGTAGGCCACATGCTTCATCAAGAACGTGGGCTGGGCCACGGACCTCCGCGGGCTTGGCCAACGCCAAGCAACCCCGGGCTGACGCCCTGCGGCTTCATCGGCGGTGGTGGAGAAGGGAGTGACGGCCGTTGCCGCGTCCGTAAGTAAGGGCGGGGTTCACGGGCTTGAAATGTATCTTTCCAAGACGCTAACGGCGATCCGGATAGATGCTTTTCGCGGATCACGGCTTCATCGCTCAAAGGTGGCGTTGTGCGGTCGTGACTTTCAGCCCATTCATGAAATCGACGAGCCCATTCGTTCGGATTGGTTCTCTGCAGGTGTGCGATAGAGACCGGCTCCGCCTCCGCATGTTGCGTAGCGATTTGTTCAACCCATCGCTCAACCGTCAGCCCATGCGCCGCGGCTTGGGCCATTAGCGCCGCTGCTTTTTCATCCGACAGTTCAATGGTTAGATTCATGCCCTCTGACGCCACAATCGACCGGCTGACGTAAGACTTTTTCCGAGAACTTTTCCGGCCCCGCCCCACAATCTTTTACTGCATGAAAGTAGTTATGGTGGATGATTCCGCTACCGATCGCGCGCTCTGCCGCCTCTTGCTGCAGGAAGCCCATGGCCCCACTCTAGAGTTCATTGAGGAAAAGACCGCGGAGGAGGGGCTGGCCACCTGCCTTCGCGTACGTCCGGACTGTATACTCCTGGACTACCGGCTACCGGATATGTCTGGCCTGGAATTCCTCTCGAGTCTCCAGGAATCAAGTGCCGCCGTCGTAATGCTCACCGGCGTCCCCAGCGAGCAAGCTGCCGTGGACGCTATGAAAGCCGGGGCCCAGGACTATCTGGTCAAAGACAGGATTACCGCCGAGTCCCTGGTCCTGTCGATACAAAAGGCGATGGAAAGGGTCGCTTTGACCCGAGAGCTCGAGGTGGAACGCCGGCGGCTGATTCAGTCCATCGAGGAAAAAGATCTGTTACTCAAAGAAATCCATCATCGGGTGAAAAACAACCTTCAAATCATCGCCAGCCTCTTGCGTTTGCAGTCTGCCTCGTGTTCCAGCGAGCTACTGACGACAGCTCTCCAGGCCAGCCAGAATCGGGTGGAGTCCATGGCGATGATCCATCAGCAACTGTACGACTCTGAGGATCTCCGGTACGTCGACCTCGGTGAGCACGCCAAGCGATTACTGGCGAATCTGTTCCATTCCTTTGGAGTGGATGAATCGCGGGTGGCCCGCCAAGTAAAGATGGAGCCCCTCCTGGTTGGAATCGACCAGGCCATTCCGGTGGGGCTCATTCTGAACGAACTGGTCACCAACACGCTCAAGCATGCCTTCCCCGGCGGGCGCGCCGGACAAGTTGTGATCGAGGGAAGCAGGCGAGGCAACGAGATCCGGCTGGTGGTGGGCGACGACGGGATCGGCATTCCAGACGGAGTGGACTTAAAACAGTCCAAATCCCTGGGGCTTCAAATCGTTCACATTCTCGCCCGGCAGCTCAAGTCGACCCTGGACATCACGCACGAGGGCGGCACGGTATTTCACTTGTCCTTTGCGCCGAGGTAACCTGTGCCCTACAAGATACTGATCGTCGAGGATGAAGGACTCATCGCGCACGACATTGCCGGGCGCCTGGAAGATCTGGGTCACGAAGTGATCGGCACGGTCGCGACCGCGGACGAGGCGGTGGCGTTAGCGTCCGGCGCCGATGCCGTCCTCATGGATATTCGTATTGACGGAGATCGAGACGGCATTGAGGCAGCCCGGGAGATCCGTGAGCGTTGCCATATTCCCGTTATTTTTCTGACCGCGCACCTGGACCGCGCCACGCTGGAACGCGCCAAGCTAGCCGAGCCCTTTGGCTACCTGGTGAAACCCCTAGGGGCGGCATCGCTGCAACCGGCAGTGGAAGTCGCCATCTACAAGCACCGCATGGAGCGTCAAGTGGCGGAACACGAGGCGTGGCTGCGTACGACGCTGGCTTCCACCGCGGAGGCCGTGGTGGCGACCGGCGCGGACGGAAGAGTGCGCCTGCTTAACTCCGCCGCGGAGGCACTCACCGGATGGACTCAAGCAGAAGCGAAGGACCAGCCCTGGTCCAAAGTGCTGCGGCTGCTTCCCGCGGACGCGGAAGGTGACATGGAAGAGTTGGCGCCGCTAGCCATCCTCCGCGATAGTCCGGTAGAGCTCCCGGCACTGTGCCGGCTGGTTTCGAGGGATGGCCGAGAGATCGCGGTGGAAGGCGCGGTGGCTCCGGTCCGCATCGCGGCGGAAGCGGGAACGGTAGGAACCGTTACGACGTTTCGCGATGTCAGTGTCCGGCGTTGGGAAGAGAATCAGCTCAGACAGTCCCAACGGGCGGAAACGGCGGCCCGCCTGGCAGCCGCGGCTTCTCACGACTACAACAATCTGATCGCGATCATCCGCACGCGCAGTGAGAACTTGCTCATGCAGTTCGGTGAGTATTCGGCCGCGCTTGGCCCGATCGAGGAGATTCATCAAGCCGCCGTCGCGGCCGACCAAATCACACGGCGGCTGGCTGCGTTTGGCGCGCGCGAAGTCAGTCACCCGGTAGTCCTGAGTTTGAACGCGATGGTGCGCCGGATGTCCAGGCTGATTGAATCCATCGCGGGGGACCATATCCGCGTGAGAGTCCGTTTGAGCGAAAGCGCGGGCGAGATACGCGCGGACCCATCGCAAGTGGAACAAGCGGTGGTGAACTTGGTCCTGCATGCCTGCTCCACCATGCCCGAGAGGGGCAATTTGCTGCTCGAAACCGGCGGGGTTGAGTTTCCGCAATCAGGGCGCATGGCAACATACTCATCGCTGGCGCTGACCTATTCCGGGCAAGAAGGCAATCCGGAGAGACTGTTCGATCCGATCTCGATTGAATTAGCGGGGCTGATGCTGCCCTTGGTCCAGTCCATCGCAGCGGAGCACGGCGGTTATGTTTCCGCTCAACCCGGACAGAACGGCGGAACGCGGCTGGAGATGCTGCTTCCCAGCCTGCGCCAGCTTGCCGTGAGAGGGGCCATGGCTGAAGCCCTTGCTGCCGGCACGGGAATGGGAGGGTCCATCCTTCTGGTGGACCGGCGGGACAGTGTCCGCGGCCAACTGCATAACTTCTTCGAAAGCGCCGGATACAATCTACTCGAAGCCGCGGACGCCGGCGAAGCGATTGCCTGCGGCCAACTTCATGAAGGAGCCTTAGACTTGCTCATCGCAGACGCAGGAGAAGCCCAGCCCATTCTCGATGCGCTGCGATCGGTGCAGCCCGCGGTCAGGCTGCTCGGGATCGTTGACGGGGTGGAGGGTTCGGTCCAAGAAATCCGGCGCCCCTTCACGCAGAACACCCTGCTGAACCGGGTGCGGGCCATGCTGGCTCAAACCGAATGAGCAGGTGTGGGGCGGGCAGCCTTGCCCGCTGCCGGCCGCCGGGCCGGCTTTCTTGCCGGACGAGGCCGTCCGGCGCGGTCCAGGCGGACCGCCCCACCTGCCGCGACTAGTGATCGTCACACTGCATCGAGACTAGTGTCACGACATGGAAGCGATCCCGCGCGGTGACCTCAGGACCGGCATGGCAGCCACGCTGTTCCAAAATCCGTGGTGGTGTCTCAGTCTGCTTCCAAGATGAATCGGCCCAACCAACCCAGAAATGTGTTCCCTTCGCTGCGTCGAGGCTCTCAGTCTTGTTAATGTCGAACCGTTCGGCTTCAACCCGCAGTCCGGTGATATCGGATCGTCCGCTCAATCGTGGCCCGAAGGTCCCGAGCCGGCCTGTCTTCAAGTTGTCGATGTAAAACCAAATCGGATAATGCAAATACGGATCGACGGCGTAAAGCGGGACTTGTCCGCTCCCGCTGTGGTCCGCGTCCAGCATGGCTAAGGTCAAGGAATCGAAGGGGAGCTTTCTGTCCTCCCTGGAATGGAACGCGGCCGCATACACGAACCATAGGCCCATCGCGGCCACCACGGGCAGGCTCATGAATCGAGGCAAGCGGCTGACCGAGTCCGCGAAGATCAACGCGAAGGGCCAGATCGCAAAGAGTAGATGACGGTCTCCCCAAATCGATTGAGGAAGCCACTGTGAGACTAAGAACGCCAACGGCGCAGGCACGATCCAGAGAAGCATCAACCAATGCACCTCCGGCTCCTGGTATCGG
>Ga0207110_10198_pt2 | contig 10386 bp, 9 predicted proteins | sample Alteio_BWMinHeat_74_FD_153582 | JGI IMG/M metagenome (GOLD analysis project Ga0207110, IMG submission 153582) | Enriched cells from forest soil in Barre Woods Harvard Forest LTER site, Petersham, Massachusetts, United States -... | ecosystem: Environmental > Terrestrial > Soil > Temperate forest >...
GGCCTGTTCTTCGCATTGCTGCTGCTGGTGGCGGGCCTGGTGTTGTTGATCGCTTGTGTCAATGTCGCCGGTCTGCTGCTGGCGCGTGCTTCCGCGCGAAAGAGGGAAATCGCCACCCGCCTTTCGCTCGGCGCCAGCCGGGGCCGCTTGTTGCAGCAGCTGCTGGTGGAGAGTCTGCTGCTAGCGCTGCTAGGCGCGGCATGCGGATTGGCGATGGCGCAGTTGATCTGTGCTTCACTTTCGCGTCTCGAATTGCCGATCCCGATCCCCATCCACATTCAGATTCAGCCGGACTGGCGGCTCGCACTCTACGCCTCCGTTATCACGATTGTGGCGACGCTGGTCTGCGGCCTGCTTCCCGCCTGGCAAGCCGGTAAAGAATCCCTGACGCCGGATCTGCACCGCGAAAGGAAGATGCGGCTACGCCGGACTCTGGTGACGGCACAGCTTGCCCTTTCGCTGGTGGTGCTGACTACAGGCTTCCTGTTCCTGCGCAACCTTGCCCACGCTAACGCCATCAGCCCGGGCTTCGATGTGCGGCACACCATTCGCGCGGAGGTGCAGCTACCCCCGCTGCGCTATAAGGATTCCGAACAGTTCTTGCTGTATGCCAATAGCGCCGTCCGCGAGATGAAGGCGATTCCGGGGATGGAGGCCGCGGCGGCCGCCCGGGTCATCCCGTTCCGCAACCAAACCCGCTTCGGCAGCGCCATCACATTTCCGGACTCGGGTGAAAAAGTTCACGCCGAATTCTACTGGAACGCGGTTACCTCGGATTATTTTATGGCGATGCGTATTCCCTTCCAGCAGGGTGGGACGTTCGCAAACGCCGAACGCGATGGTCCCAGGGTGGCAGTCGTAAACGGCGCTTTTGTTGGGCGCTTTCTCCATGGCCGGACGCCGATGGGCACGGAGTTTCTGTGGGGACCCAAGGGTGTGGGCCCGCTGCGGATCGTAGGTGTGGTGGAGGGAACCAAGAACGTCACCATCGGCGAAGGCGACCAGCCACAGTTGTTTCTGCCACTCAGCCAGGTCAACAATGATCAGCCGCACATTCAGTTTGTCCTTCGCTCCGCGATGCCGCCGCTTTCTCAACTGGACGCCGTCCGCCAGGTTCTTCGCCGCGCCGAACCTGCCGCTGGCCAGGAGGTCACGACTTTGTATTCGAGCATTGGACTGGCGATCTTTCCCAGCCAGGTAGGCGCGGTCCTTATGGGCTCGATCGGCGTGCTGGGACTGGTGCTTGCCTCTGTCGGGCTGTACGGCACACTGGTCTACACTGTGACACGCCGCACGCAGGAAATCGGAATCCGCATGGCGCTCGGCGCCACGCGCGCGAACGTCTGCCGCATGGTCTTATTGGATGCAGGCCGCCTCATCGCGATCGGTTCCGCCATGGGTCTGGCGATTGCCTTCTATGTCACCAAGCCGCTGGCAATGTTCCTGGTCCCCGGACTCAAGCCGGCCGATCCCGTCAGCTTTCTTGCGGTTGCCGCGATCCTGGGCGTTACTGGCCTGGCGGCAAGCTGGGGACCGGCGCGCCGGGCAGTGGCGATTGACCCGGCGTCGTGCTTGCGCTTCGAATGATGCTGAAGCGCCACGCGCCACTTTGTAGGGTGGCGCCATGCGCCGCCTCTTGAAAATGTCCAAACTCCAGTCCCCATCCTGACGGATGGGGCTGACGGAAGTGGTTGGGTTCAGCCCCCCAGTCATGGCGGGAATTATGGAAGTGGTTGGGTTCAGCCCCGCCAGTCATGGCGGGGATTGCGGGATTGCCCGTGCGCACGAGTGCGTGCGCCACAAATGCGCGCTTAATTCTCCGTTGGTTTCTCGATGTGATCGATGACGACCACGTCCAACTTTTCCTTCGAGGTTTCCATCTTCAGACCGAGGCTTGACATCAAGGTGAAAATTGAGGGAATGTCCGCCACGTCTACCCCATCCTGTTTCGTTCCCGGCGCGGGCGTCGCCAAGTTGAACTCCATCGGCAGCCAACCAGTGGTATCAAATTTGTAGAGAGCCTTCAGCCCGGTCTTATCCACAACGGGGTGATCCGTCCAATTCTCCACGAACTGCGCCAAATCGGCGATGTCGGCTGCTCTGGCATGAAGCCCCCTTCCCCGCCCGCCGTTAAACTTGTGGCAACCCTTAGGAGCAGGGGTGGTTGTCGCGGTAAACGCAGGAGGACCCGAAGCCGCATCCGCAGCGTCCGCCGCCGGGCAATCCTTCTCCGTAAGGTCCGACTTTTGAAGTTTCGGCCCGCCCTTGTCCACCACCAGCGCGTAGACCAGAAGCTCCTTGGTTTCGCGATGGAATTTCATTTTGAATCGATCGGCCAGTAGCGATTGGAGCATGGACCTCATCCTGTCGTTCGCGTCTTGATCGGAGAGTCCAGGCGGGATCACTCCCGTGGCTTCAATGTCGTAAACGCTATCCACGGCGCGGGTCCAATCCGGGGCTCCGCTAAGCCGGCCGCTGTTGATGCCTTGTGGCAGTTTGAACGCAACGGTAAGGAGGGCATAGACCGGCGCCGCCGATCTGAGTCGCCCGCCGGGCAGGAACTGCGGGCCGACAAAGCGATTGTCTCCCGCCGGATGAGGCTTCACAGACGCTGCCTCGAACGCCACGGATTTCGCGGGCTGGGACTGGGCGCGGATCGGCGACGGATTCATCAGACCGATGACCACCGGCACAGTCAATGCGAGCATGCCCGCTGTTGCCAGCAGCAGTTTTCTGCCGGCGTTCAAATTGAATACCACGCGATTCGCCATAATTTCCTCGATTCTTCGTTTAAGATTCGCTCCCGTCACTCCAGCCACGCAGTCCAAGGGAGATTCCAGATAGAGCTCGCATATCTTGAGGATGCCTTCGGCATACACCTGCGGTTCGCTGCCCATTCGTAGCACTGCTTCATCGCAGGCGCGCTCCCGCTCCTCCATCAGCCGCGCTCCCAGCCACCACACCAAGGGATGGAACCAGAACACGGCCTCGACGGCCATGTGTATCGCGGTCGCAAGATTGTCGCGTCGCCGGACGTGGCATAACTCATGCGTCAGAATCGCTTCCAACTGGGGCGGTGTCAGGTGGCTGGAAATGCCGTCGGGCAAAAGCAAGATTGGCCGGCGAATGCCGAACACGCCTGGTTCCGGAAATACGGGTGAGGTCATCGCCGGTATCCCAATAGACAGATGCATGGGCGACGCAGTCCTTACCGCCGCGCGAATGGCCCGCCACCGCAGCCACCAGGAGCACAGGAGAGTCACGAAACCAAGCGCCCAAACGGCCAACAGAATGGCGGGGAGCCAACTCGCGAGTGAGGGTTGGGCTGCCGGCATGGGCGCCAGAGGAACCGCTACCGCGAAGGGCTGACTGGCTTGCTCGATGAAAAAAGGCAAGCTGGAATGCGCAATCATAGCCGGGGCCGGCCGTCCGAAATAGCTGGACGCGTCCACCAGAACTGAAAAAGGAATCAGAAACTTTACGGATGCCGCGAGCCAGAGCCAGTACCGCGTTTGCGCCCGGTTCTTTCTCAAGGCTAGCGTCAAGAGACCTGCAACGGCGGCAAACAGCGTCGATTGCCACAAGTGATTCGCCAAAGGCAGGAACTGGGTCGGGATCATTGACTCTTCTCCTTTTTTATAGGATTCGGTTTAGAGAGATTCGGTTTTGAAAGGTTCCTTAACGCTTTTTGCGCCTCGCGCACCTCGTCGGGGGTGAGCCTCCCCGATTCAATCAGGTGCGCCATGATAGGCAGGGGTTTGCCTCCGAACAACGCTACCAGGTCGTCGATCATCCGGTGCTGTGCCGAGCTCCGGGAGACCACGGCCTCGAAGACGTGAGCATTGCTGATTTTCTTGGTGCGCTGTACCGCCTTCTTCCATTCCAGGCGATAGACGACTGTCTGAACGGTCGTATAGGCGGGCCGCTCACCCTCGGGGAAAGCTTCTTGCAGTTCGCGAATGGACGACGGACCTTTGCTCCAAAGGGTCTCCATGATGCGAAGCTCCAGCTTGGTTAGTTTTGGCAAAGCCATGGCAAAATCTAATCTACTACAACATGCTGTAGTATACAAGATATTTTTGTGGGGCAGCTCAGGACCGGTCAGGATCTGTCCGGGTCGAGACTAGACTCATCTCGACACCTTCCCCAATGGTCAACGCCCCGTGAAGGCCGGGCATCGGCAGGAGCGCACAGGGCCAGTTTAAACCACGGACGTTTCCGTGTATGTACCGAACACATCCTTCAATGCCGAGCACATCTCGCCGACGGTCGCGTAGGCGCGGACGGCATCCAGGAGGAAGGGCATGGTATTCTCCCTGCCCTCCGCGGCCCGGCGCAGAGCATCCAGAGTCCGATCGACAGCGGCTTGATCGCGGCGGGACTTCATGGCGCGTAGCCGCTCGATCTGGCGCTGTTCGGCGGTCTCATCCATCTGAAGCAATTCGATCGGTTTCTCCTGCTGCTCGGTAAACTTGTTTACTCCCACGATGACGCTTTCACCCTGCTCGACCGAATGCTGGTACTCATAGCTCGCGTTGGCGATCTCCGTCTGCGGGAACCCGCCCTCGATGGCGGGGATCATGCCGCCCATATCGTCGATACGGCGAATGTACGCGTTGGCCGCGGCTTCCACATCCCGGGTTAGTTGTTCCAGAAAATAACTGCCACCCAACGGATCGGGCACGTTGGTAATGCCGCTCTCGTAGGCCAACACTTGTTGCGTGCGGAGTGCAATGGTGACGGCGTGCTCGGAAGGAAGGGCGTACGCTTCATCGAGCGAGTTCGTATGCAGCGACTGGCACCCGCCGAGTATCGCCGCCAGTCCTTGAATCGCCGTCCGTACAATGTTGTTCTGCGGCTGCTGCCAGGTGAGCGAACATCCCGCGGTCTGAGCATGGAAACGGAGCTTCCAACTGCGTTCGTCCTTGGCCTGGTAGCGATCGCGCATTACACCGGCCCAGATCTTGCGCGCGGCTCGAAACTTGGCAATCTCCTCGAAGAAATCATTATGCGAGTTGAAGAAAAAACTCAGGCGCGGCGCGAAGGTATCGACTGGCAGGCCGCGCTCCAGCGCCCAGTCAACATATTCAATCCCGTCACGCAGCGTAAATGCCAGCTCTTGCACCGCGGTCGAGCCCGCCTCGCGGATGTGATATCCGGAAATTGAAATCGGATTGAAACGCGGGACGCGCTGGGCGGCAAACTCGATCGAATCCGTCACCAGCCGCATGGAGGGGCGCGGCGGATAAATGTACTCCTTCTGCGCGATGTACTCTTTCAGAATGTCGTTTTGAAGAGTACCCGATATCCGGGTCCAATCCACGCCTTGCTTTTCGGCGACCACGAGGTACATGGCCCAAATCATGGAGGCCGGCGAGTTGATGGTCATGGAGACCGTCACGCCGTCCAGCGGAATGCCCTGGAACAACGTCTCCATGTCGGCGAGCGACGAGATGGCTACGCCGCACTTGCCCACTTCTCCCAGAGCCGCTGGCTGGTCGGAGTCGAACCCCATGAGAGTTGGAAGATCGAACGCTACCGACAACCCGGTTTGACCCTGCTCCAGCAAGTAGCGGTAGCGGGCGTTGGTGTCCTCCGCCGTAGCGAATCCCGCGAATTGGCGCATGGTCCAGAGTTTGCCGCGGTACATGGTTTCGTGGATGCCGCGGGTGTAGGGGAAGACTCCGGGAGGCGGCGGATCTTCGATGGCGCCAGGACCGTAAACGGGTTCAAGCGGCAACCCGCTCATCGTCGCCACAACCTTTTCGTCGACCTTCACCATCGGCTAAGTACCCGCTCCCGCCCAAGCCGGCCAGGCGGCCGGCTGCGGTCCAGGCGGACCGCCCCACTCTCTGTACTTGGGCATTGGCAACTTCATTTTACTCGCGTGGCCCTCAATTCAAAGTTACTGCCGAGCCGGCGCAGCAAGGGAACGCGGATGAGGACTTCATCCGCGATCCGCGCGGCGCGGTAGCCGGCGCCCCAAGCTGGAAACAATCCGCCGATGGGGGACGAAGTGAAATCGTAGCAGGATGATTGCGTTTCAAATCCAACGCTCCCAAAGAGATCAGCCACGGCGCCAGGCTTCAACTCCCGCTCATCCGGAGTCTGGTACTTCCGCATGAGGCGCGGAACAATCCACTTGCCGATCGCTCCGGAGAGGCGGTAGTAGTTCGGATCGAGCGCCCAAAACACACCGCCGGGCGCGAGCCAGTCATGAATACGTTCCGCCGCGCGGCGGAGGGCGTCATTTGGAAGATGGTGTAGGAAGAAAACTCCGATTACCACATTGAAGGGTTTCTCAAGACTTAAGTGGTCAACGGATCCCTCCAGGAAATGGGCGTTGGAGATGACGGAACGCTCCGCATCCGCGCGCGCCTGCCGGATCGCCGAAGGAGAAATATCTACGCCGGTGACGGAGGCAACATGCGGAGCGAGCAGTAGCTCCGTGTCGCCGATGCCACAGCCTAGGCTGAGGACGTGAGAGCGCGAATCCGCGCCTGTCGCCTTTAGAACGTGGCGAACCAGATCCCGCCGGAAAGCGCGCACCGCGGACTTGGCAAAGTGCTGCTGCGCAAAGCCGGAGTAGAGCTCCTCATGGTGGGCCAGTTCCCGCGAAATAGCATCGTCCGCCAAATTTCAGTTTAGGGTACATCCGCGGACGACCGTCTCTCGTATATCCAGTGAAAGGAATATTACTCACATGCGCAAGACACTCGCAAAGTTTCTCGGAGTCGCGGCGTTCGCCGCGGTTCTCACCGTTTCTCTCCCGGCGGATGCAAAGGAGAAGTCCCTCTACCAGCGTCTCGGCGGCAAGAAGTCCATCACCGCCGTAGTGGACGAATTCGTGGGCCGTGTGGCCGGCGATAAGCGCATCAACAGCTACTTCGCCAAGACGGCGGCCGATCCGGCGCGCCTGGCCTCCTTCAAGATGAAGCTGGTGAACCAGATCTGCCAAGCCAGCGGTGGACCCTGCAAGTACACCGGCAAAGATATGAAATCGGCTCACATGGGAATGGGCATCACCGGCGCGGACTTCAACGCGTTGGTGGAGGATCTCGTGGGCGCGCTGGACAAGTTTAACGTCGGGGCGAAAGAGAAGAACGATCTCTTGGGTGCGCTCGGCCCGATGAAGTCGGACATAGTTGAGAAGTAGTTGATGTTGAGAAGTAGTTGATCGGCGCCATGCGCCGCCGAATGGCCGGTCGGGGACCGGCCCCGCTAGAAGAAGGATCGAATCAGCAGCCAGGCGGTGACCACCCAGGCATAGATCAGGATGGCCCGCCGGGCTTTCTCGGTATCCAGGCGCTTCAAGAAATGTGCTCCCGCAAGTCCGCCCGCCACGGCCGCGACCACCATGGGGAGCCCCACCTTCCAGAGAATGACGCCGCGCGCGGCGAAGATCACGGTGGCGATGGTGTTCGAAAAAGCGCCGCACACCAGACGAATCCCGCTGGCTTCATGCACGTCGATGCTCGCCGTGGTCAGAAACAGCGCGAGCATCAACACTCCTTGCCCCGCTCCGAAGTAACCTCCATAGATCCCAATTACGAACTGGCCCGCCAAGAGCGGTAAGAGGTGGGTGGTCTTCGCTGCATGAGACGCCGCCGCGCTGCGGAGCTTTCCCGCGAAGGTGAAAATCATCGTGGCTGCCAGCATCAAGTACGGCACCAAGTGCGAGAAACTCTGTTCCGAAGTATGCAGCAGCAGCTCGCTTCCTAGTCCGGCGCCGAGTGCGGACGAAAGCACCAGGAGGCCCTGGAGCCGCCGTCCATGCACCAGTCGGTCGCGATAGACCCAAGCCGAGGCATAGGCGCCAGGGAAAAGGACGAACGTCCCGGTCGCGTTCGCCATCACCGGCGAGACCCCCGTGAACAGCAGCGAGGGAAAGACCAAGAACATTCCTCCTCCGGCCAATGCATTGGCGATTCCGCCAAAGACCGACGCCGCCACCAGGAGCACCCACGAAGAAAAGGATGAAATGTGCAAGAAGTTATCATCCTAGTACTATTGAGAAGTGGACGCCTTCGACGAGCCTCGCCTCGCGCTGAATCGCATCTATACCAAGCGGGGCGACACGGGCCAAACCAGCCTCGTGGGCGGCCAGAGAGTTCCTAAAGACGATGCCCGCATCGAAGCCTACGGCACGGTGGATGAGCTAAACGCGTTCGTGGGATTGGCGCGGGCCTCGTGCGACGAGAATCCGCCTATCAAAGCACTGGGCGCAACTCTGAAACGCGTCCAGCACGAGTTGTTTAACCTCGGCAGCATCCTGGCCACTAAACCGGAAGACGTGCATCCCCATCAGGCTCGTGTAACGGAGGCTGAAGTGGAGCAGCTCGAGCACGAAATGGACACGGCTATCGCGGAGCTTCCTCCGCTCCGCAGCTTCGTGTTACCGGGAGGAAGCAGGCTCAACGCCGAATTGCATGTCGCCCGCACCGTCTGCCGCCGCGCTGAACGATTGCTGATCACACTTGCCCGCACGGAAGAAGTTCCGCCCGAAACAATTCGTTACTTGAACCGATTGAGCGATGCTTTGTTTGTATGGAGCCGCTGGACCAATAAGATCCTCGGACTGCCGGAGGTCCTGTGGGAACCCAATGAAGCCGCGTCTGCAAAGAAGGTTACGTAAGAAAGCGCCTGTCCGCATGCTTACGCATGGCGGTTCAGTGCCGGCAGTCCGCATGCTTACGCATGGCGGTTCAGTGCCTGCACGGAGCCGCGACCGTTACGGCACGGAACCGCGACCGTCAGGGAGCGGATAGCACGTCCCGCAGAGCTTCATCGATCTCCGGAAAGCGATATTCGAAGCCCGTCCGCAGCGCCACTTCGGGGATGACCCGCTGACTCCCGAGAACTATTTCGGACATCTTTCCTAGAACCAAATTCAATGCAAATTCAGGAACCGGTAGGATCGCGGGACGATGCAGGGCCTTGGCCAGCGCTCGTGTAAACTGCGCATTCGTGAGCGGCTGGGGCGACGTCCCATTGACGGGCCCCCTCATTTCTTCGCAAGCAAATGCGAACGAGACGAGGCGGCAGAGATCCTCCCGATGAATCCAGGACGTCCATTGTTTCCCGCTCCCGAGCCGTCCGCCGAGGCCGAGTCGAAATGGTGGCAGCATCCGCGCCAGCGCTCCGCCCTTTCCCAGTACCACTCCAATGCGGAGACACACTACCCGAGTCCCCAGCTTCTCTGCTGCAGTCGCTTCCTGTTCCCAGCCTCGCGCCACTTCCGCCAGGAAACCGGTCCCCGGCGCGGACCTCTCGGCCAGCACTTCATCTCCGCGGGAACCGTAATAACCAACGGCCGATGCGCTCACCAAGACCTTTGGAGGATGAGCGCTTAACGCCTGCACCAGAGCCTTGGTGCCCTCAATGCGGCTGGACCGGATGCGGTTACGAGCCGCTGGAGTCCATTGCTGAGCGACGGGTTCACCCGCCAAGTGAACCACGGCGTCAAACCCTTCGAGCGCCGCCGGCAGGGAAGCAGGACGAATGGAGATCGAACGCACATTGTGGCCTTCCCGCTCCAGCAAAACCGCCAAGCGGCGTCCGACAAAGCCTGATGCGCCTGTGACCGCGACGTTCATAGTGCGAACATAATGATAGCGCTCATGCGTCTCCTGAACCGCGCCAAGATCCTATGGAGCTACGTTACACGCAGCGAACGTGTGCCCGCGCTGCCCGTCGAGTATATCGTCGAGACCACGGCGAAGTGTAATCTATATTGCCCCATGTGCCCGCGCGAGACGCACAAACAGCCCAAGGAAGACATGACGGACGAGATCTTCGAACGGCTGGTCCAAGGCTCGGCGCACACGGGCGAGCACATGATGCTCATCGGCCTGGGCGAGCCGTTCATGGACCGGAAGATCTTCGATCGCATCGAGTACTGCGAACGTCACGGCGTGGCGACTTTGCTCTCGACCACCGGCACTTTTCTCGACGAGAAGATGGCCGAGCGTCTGCTGGCGAGCAGCGTCGCCAACATCACCTTGAGCTTCGACGGCGCATCCAAGGAAACCTTCGAGCATTACCGCAAGGGGGCGCGCTTTGAAAAGGTCCGCGATAACTTCATCCGCTTCGCGCGCATGAAACACGCCCGCAAATCGAAGATGCAAGTGGTGGTGCAGATGGTGCGCATGCCCGGAAACGCGCATGAGGTGGACGATTTCCGCCGCTTCTGGAGCGTGATCGAGGGCGTGGATCAGGTGCGCGTCAAAGAAGACGAGACCAACCTCGTGCAACCCGAAGGTCATCGTTCCGCGGTGAGCGGGCGTCCCTGCCATTACCTTTGGAGAGGACCGGTCTACGTGAAGCACGATGGCCGGGTCTATCCCTGTTGTCAAAGCTACATGCTGGACGGCGCACCGGTGGGCG
>Ga0207110_10325_pt1 | contig 10326 bp, 9 predicted proteins | sample Alteio_BWMinHeat_74_FD_153582 | JGI IMG/M metagenome (GOLD analysis project Ga0207110, IMG submission 153582) | Enriched cells from forest soil in Barre Woods Harvard Forest LTER site, Petersham, Massachusetts, United States -... | ecosystem: Environmental > Terrestrial > Soil > Temperate forest >...
TTTCCGTTGGCTTCGATCCGGTAGGCAAATCCAAGAGGGTCTACAGGAATCCCGTCCAGGAGGCCCTGAGCCAGTAACTCGGCAAAGGATTGCGGCCACCGGCCCTCCTTATCGTGGAACGTGGCAACCCGTTTTTCGAGTTGCTCCATTTCGTCCATCGCCTTGAGACCTTGCAGATGCTCCAGGGCGTTCTGGCGGATCGCCTTGTCCTCCGCGGAATGGTAGATTTCGGTCCAAAGGAAGCGGGAGGTTTCGCGATTCCCTCCCTTTTGCATAATGACGGCGGCCATCACCTTCATCCAAGGTTCTGCGTGCGGATTCTTGCTTCCCTCGAGATAGGCAGCCGCGGCCGCCGGGTAGTCCTTCAGGTCCCAGTAGTAGATAAAGCCCAGGTCGTGCCATAAGCGCCAATCGTCGGGATTGGCCTGAATTCCCTTCCGAATCAACTGGACGGCCTGCTGCGGCTGGCCTGGTCCGCGCGGAGAAGGCTCGGACAGAAAAATGGACCCAAACTTGTAGGCCAGGAGCAGATAGGGGTCCAGGTCTACCGTGATATCGACCAGCGGCCCCAACATACTGAAATCCGTCTTGCCGTCGCGGCGCTGGCCTCCGTAGTACTGGACCACGCGGGTCCAATAGATATCAGCCATCAATCCGTCGTGACCCATACTGAGGCGTTTCAAGACCTTTCCGGAGGGAATCCATAGAACGTCCGGCGCGTCCCGGTATTCAGCCATCCGGCGGTCGATGGATACTTGTACTCTGGCCGAAGCCACCCAGACCGCGAGAATCAGAGCCGCGACCATAAGGGAGCGGACAGCGGGGCTGTTGCGAGCGTAGTATGTCCGCTCCCTTATGGTCGCGGCTCTGATTCTTTTCCAGGGACTCATTTCAGATCCTTGCGCGAAAAGATCACGACCGAGGCAGTCAGCAGGACGCCTCCGTAGCAGAGCGTATACAGAGTATTCAGCAGGATGAGGCTCCCCGACACGGACCTGCCATGGGAGACCCATGCTTCGATGTTGAAGTTGCCGAAGTTGGGCAGCAGATAATAGAGAAACGTGGTGAACGCTTTTACGGAGACATTTTTGGTCAGTTCTCCGAAGGCGCGGATGTCGGATGATAAGGTCCCGATCACATACAGCAGAAAGGTAAAGATCGCGGAGAGCGCGGGCGTCGAAAAACAGGAGAAGAAAAGGCAGACCGCGGTCACAAGACAAAGCTGCAACAGGATGAAATAAATAGCGATCCAAATGAACCGGTCTTGATGCTCAAATTGCCGTGTCAGATAGTACAGGGTTCCCCAAAGTCCCGCGGTCATAAACAACGTATTGACGAGCAGTGTGAGGTTCAACCCCAAAAATTTCCCGACGATGAACTGGCTGCGCCGGATCGGTTTGCTCAGCAGCGCGTAAAGGCTGCGCTTGTCCACTTCCTTGTAGACCAGGCCGATCCCCAAAAAAATGGCGATCAATAGCCCGAAAATGGAGATGGAGCTCAGCCCCAGGTTGATGAGGATGATCTTCTGGATTCCGATGGAAATCTCCCCGAACAGAACCGCGGAGGCGATCAGGATTACGGCGAATGCGACCAGGTTGTAGAGAATCCGGTCGCGAACGGCCTCGCGAAAGGTGTTGAGCGCGACGGCAAGCGTGGGAGAGGAGTTCATGACGACGCTGGACCCCTTGTGTCAATGGTGTGGGAGAGTTCCGCGAAATAATCTTCTAAGCTGAAGCGGAGCGGGTTGAGCGAGACCAGTTTCAGACCGTCTCGCTCGCATAGGGCCAGAAGTTGCCGGACGTTTTGCTCGGCGATCTCCAGACGATATTGTCCGCCCAAGGCGAGCGGAGGCTTCGTCGCCAGGGAATGGATCCGGGAGAGCACCTCCGGCGACGAGCACTCGACGACGGCTTCGAAACCGGCTTGCGCCTTCAGCAGATCCGAGATCCGCCCCACGCCCACGAGCTTCCCCCGGTTCAGGACCGCAATGCGGTCGCAAAGCGCCTCGGCGTCCGACAAGATGTGCGTGCTGAAGAAGACGGTCTTGCCTTCCGCTTTCATCTGGACGATCAGGTCTCGCACTTCCCGCCGTCCCATCGGGTCCAGTCCCGACATAGGCTCATCGAGCAGGACTATCTCCGGCCCGTGCAAAACCGCCTGTGCGATTCCCAAGCGCTGCAACATCCCCTTGGAAAACTTCCGCAAGGGCAGGTTCCGGAAGCCTGCCAGACCAACCTGCTCCAGAACCGTGTCGCGGCGCTGCGTGCGTTCGGCGGGCGTAAGCGGAAAGAACCAGGCGAAATAGTCCAGCAGTTCCTGCGCGGTGAGATAGTCATAGAAATAGGGATTCTCCGGAAGGTAGCCCAGGTGACGGAAAGTCTCCGGCTGCCCCAGCGGGCTGCCGAGAATGGTCGCCGAGCCAGCGGTTGGAAAAATCAGCCCCGTCAGGATTTTCAGCGTAGTCGTCTTGCCCGCGCCGTTATGTCCCAGGAACCCGAACACCTCGCCCTGCTCCACTCGGAGCGAAAGCCCATCGAGAGCGCGCCAGGGATGCTTGCGCCAAAACCCGATCTGGTAATCCTTGCTCAGCCCGGAAATTTCGATTGCCGACATAGGCACCAGTAAATATTATCAGAGCCGCGACCGTAAGGGAGTGACCACCAAGCCTTGATCCGCGGACCGAAGTTTCGGGGACGCTCCCTCACGGTCGCGGCTCTGAATGTCACACCCTCGGTTACAATGGCATCGTGGCAAAGCACGAACGTCCCCAATCTGGCCCGCATCCGCCTCCATTGGGACAGGTTTTCTTGACGGATCGCAGGGTCGAGCGCCGCATTCTGGACTCGCTCGGCCTGCGGCCAGATGACATGGTACTCGAGATCGGAGCCGGTCGGGGAAACATGACCGAACTGCTTGCGTCGTGCGCGGGCCTGGTCGAAACCGTGGAAGTGGACAGCGAACTCGTATCGCTGCTCCGCCGGAAATTTGAAGGCAACCCTAAGGTCCAGGTTCGAGAGGCGGATATCCTCAAGGTTCCGATAGAAGCGGTTGCCCGCGCCGCTGGCCGGGAGAAGATCAAGGTTTTCGGGAACCTGCCCTATTACATCACCTCGCCGTGCCTGATGCACTTGTTTCGCCATCACGCCTGGATCGAGGAGATCGTCGTGATGGTGCAAGAGGAAGTCGCCCGGCGCATGGTGGCAAAACCCGCCTCGCCGGATTACGGCCTGCTCTCACTCACCTGCCAGTACTACACGCAACCGGCTTTGCTATTCTCCATTGGACCGAAATCCTTCTCCCCCCCGCCCGAGGTGCGTTCCTCATTGGTCAGGATGCCAGTGTCGCCTCAAAGGAATGCCCTGGGGATTCGCGGCCGGGACGAAGAAGCTTTCTGGCGCCTGGTCCGAACAGCATTTTCGCAAAAACGAAAGACTCTTTTCAACAACTGGAAAGGGAACTGGGAGGGGGAGAAATTGCGCCAGGCCATGGAGACGGTGGGCGTGGATGCGCTGGCGCGCGCGGAGACACTGTCACTGAATCAGTTTGCTGGCCTGTTCAAAGCTTTGCGGGGCGGAGACTTGGCTGGTTCGGGGGAACACGGCGCGCCGCTCATTTCGGGAGCAGGTAGTGGCCGTGAGTGAATGGAGTCAATCTCCGAAAAGGGGTATCCGGCGAGACACGGAAGATTAGACGACGACCTCAGCGCCGGAAGCGCGGGAGTTGAGCGGGACCCTCGCAGCGATCAGATAGCCGCCGTGATATCCCCTTCCCGCAAAATATTTCGGCCCACTGGCCGACAACCCTTCCCTTTTGAATGGCATTCTCCTTTTCAATGACCGCTACCCTTCCCGGCGTCCCGTTTCGCCCGAGGAAATCTCCTGCGCTGAAATTCGGGAGCAGAGCAGGGAACAAGCTTGTAGCTGTAACCGGCATCGTGCTCCGCAGCTTGTCGTTCCCCGAGTCTCTTTTCGGCCCCCTCAAGCCCCAATACTGGCTGGCTGACGAGTGCCGGCTGCGTTCCATAACCATGCCTCTGCACTTGATACCACGATTCTTCCGCACTATTTTGTTTCATATCTATCCATTCTATCCCAAAATTCAATCGGGTGCTTAAATGGTTTCATTTAGGCACAAATAAACGCGTTACAGGAAGACGACAATATACGTGACGTGGGGAGTTCTCGACGAGTTCATTGCAGGCGGGCTGGCCCCGTTCATTTGACAGGGAAAACTTCCCGATTCCCCTTTCTAAATCAGTTGGCTATGAACACAACGAGAGGGACTTGCCATCCCCTAAGCATTTTATAATAAATGTCTTACGATCAAATCGCTCTATTGTGGAACGATTCTTGCCAGTCAACCTAATATGGGAAGGAATAAATGTCATAAGAACCCCGACAGGAAAACATGTATGCGTTTTGAGCTTTCCATTTTGACGCTGGCGATGATAGCTGTCCTATCTGGTCGGCCCACATTGGCAAACTCTCCAGAGGATGAAAAAGCTCTGGCGCTTCAGCATGTGGCTGTCTCCTCTTCCCACTCCCCAGGAGTAGGGCAAAAGCCATCGGCGCTCCGCTTTGTCCAAACTGGATATGCCAGTTGGTATGGCCGCCTTTTTAACCGCCGGCGAACTGCAAACGGATCAATCTATGACCAGCAGAGGTTGACTGCGGCGCATCGTACGCTGCCTCTCGGAACTCAGATCCGAGTCACAAATCTCCGAAACGGCCGCTCGGTGATTGTTCGCGTTAGCGATCGCGGGCCCTTTGCCCAGGGTCGGATCGTTGATCTGTCCAGGGAGGCTGCCAGCGAAATCGGAATGCTCACTTACGGAGTCTCACGAGTCCGGTTGGAAACACTGCTGCCCCGGCAGAGTCCGGGCAGGCCAGCCGCCGTTGCAAAAAATAATCCGACACCTTACGAAAAACGATTGTCCATTCGCACCGGAACAAAGCTAGCGGAGAGCGCCAATTACTGCTGATGTGAATTCTTCCGTTCGCGCGCTGCCTCCCACGTCGCGCGTCAAGTGGCGCCCTTCGCGGTAGACACCGTGAATTGCCTCTTCCATACGATCCGCAACAGGACCCGACTCCAGGTGGCGGAGCATGAGGACAGCAGAAAGCATCATTGCGGTAGGGTTGGCCAAGCCTTTACCGGCGATATCGGGTGCGCTGCCGTGGACCGCTTCGAAAATGGCGCAATTCTCGCCTAAATTGGCTCCCGGAACCAAACCTAACCCTCCGACCAGGCCGGCACAGAGGTCTGAGATGATGTCGCCATAGAGGTTTTCGAGGAGCAACAAGTCGAACTGCTGAGGCCGCATCACGAGCTGCATACAGCAGTTGTCCACAATGATCTCTGCATATTCGATCTCGGGATATTCCACGGCTACTTTGCGGATCGAATCCAAGAACAGTCCGTCCGAGAGCTTCATGATGTTCGCCTTGTGGACTGCTGTAATCTTCTTCCGGCCAGCCTTGCGAGCGTATTCGAAGCTAAAGCGGGCAATGCGAGTGGAAGCCCGTTCCGTGATGATCTTTAAGCTTTCCACCACGCCTGGCACGACCGTGTGTTCGAGCCCGGCATAGAGGTCTTCCGTGCTCTCACGAACCACCACGAGGTCGATATTTTCAAAGGGCGTGCGGATACCGGGAAGTTTCCTGACCGGCCGAAAATTGCTATAAAGGTCGAGCTGTTTGCGGAGAGCAACGTTAATGCTTCGATGCCCCACGCCGACAGGAGTGGTGAGAGGACCCTTCAGCCCCACCCGTGTTTGGATTACAGACTTGACGATGTCATCCGGCCGGAAATCATCGTCGCGCAGCCCGACCATCGGGGCGGCATTCCTCTCTTCCCATTCGATTTCAGCCCCCGCAGCCTCCAGCAACCGGAGTGTTGCCTCGGTGATTTCCGGTCCGATGCCATCGCCGGGAATCAGAGTCACCTTCTTACGCATTGACGGGTTCCGTTTCCAGATTTTCACGCGGCGGAAAGCCGCGCAACGCGGAGCTTCCCGCGGTTTCGTTCGGCATGCCAGAGGTCATACTGTACCTGCTGATTCATCCAGCTCTCGGCCGTAGTGCCGAACGCGAGCGACAGCCGCACTGCCATCTCTGGGCTGATCCCCGCGCGGTCGTTCAGGATACTGGACAGCGTCTTGGGGCTCACACCGAGCGCGCGGGCGGTCCGCGTGACGGTGAGCCCGAGGGGCTTCAGGCAAAGTTCCAGGAGCACTTCGCCCGGGTGAGGTGGATTGTGCATCTTCATAGCTTGCCTTCAGTGGTAGTCTTCGTAATCCACACTGACGGAGCCTAACAAGGCGCCGCGAAAGAAACCCTTGCGGAGCATTTCGAACCGGGGTCATTCTCAGAAGGAAATAGGGCAGCGTGGATGATACCGTACCTGCGCTATTGCGACTCTTTGACCACGGCTTCGAGGGCGTCTCCGATCAGCATCGCAGCCTTCCACTCTTCAAGAAATACCGCGCCGAGACTTTTGTAGAAGTCGATGGCCGGAGCGTTCCAATCCAGCATCTCGCAGCGCAGGCAGAAGTAGTCCTCCTCCCAAGCGACCTTGGCCACACGGGCAAGCAGTGCCTTGCCAATGCCCTTTTTTCGAAATTGAGGGCGCACGAAGATATCATCCAAAAACAATCCGGCGCGGCCCTGGAAGGTGGAGTAGATCCCAAAAAAGCAGGCGTATCCGGCGGCATGGCCGTCCCATTCCGCGATGAGTGCGCGGAATTTCGGATTGGGGCCGAAGCAATCCCGGGCAACGTCTTCCTCGGTCACAATGGCTTCGTGGCGGAGCCGGTCATATTCCGCAAGTTCTAGAATCAGGGTTGTGAGCAGTGCTGCATCCTCAAGATTAGCGAAGCGAATTGAAAGCATTTATCACCCTAAGTATTGAATTCGGTTCCACGCGAACAAAGCGATCGCGGCGCATTGTAGCGCTGAATGGACCTCCACCTTGTCGCCAAAAAGGTTTCTTTTAGAAATAAATCAGCGCGCTACAGGAAACGATTATAATTCAATCGCTTTGCTGCGCAAGAAATCCTTACGGAGTCTTTTGAACCGGGGTCATTCGCAGGCCGACTTGAGCCAGGCGCGCGCTTCGTGGAGAGCCAGACGGACGCTCGACGGCGCGGTGCCGCCGGGGGCGGTCCGGCGCGCGATGCCGGCTTCGGGAGACAGGAGAGACAAACACTTCTCATCGAAGAGAGGCGAAGATCGTTTCAAGTCTTCGAGGGAGCAATTTTGCGGCTGCTTGCCGGACCGTAAACTATCCAGAACCAGTTTGCCGGCGATCTCATGCGCCTTGTGAAACGGGACACCTTTCGCTGCCAGCGATTCAGCCAGGTCCGTGGCGCAGAGCCATCCATCTGTCGATGCCTTCTTCATCGCCTTCTCGTGGAGTGAGGTCGTAGCCACCACCTGGGCAGCCATGCGGAGAGCCTGTTCCAGTTGCTCGGCGGCGTCGAAGACCGGCTCCTTGTCTTCCTGCAAGTCGCGGTTATAGCTCAGCGGCAAGCCTTTCAGAGTGGTCGCGAGAGAAACCATGTGTCCCAGCACTCGGCCCGTCTTGCCTCGGATGAGTTCGAGCGAATCGGGATTTTTCTTCTGGGGCATCAAGCTGCTGCCCGTCGAAACCTCATCGGCCATCTCAAGAAATCCGAACTCCTCGGTCGAGTATAGAATCCAGTCTTCCGCCAGCCGGCTGAGGTGGAGGAAGCAGAGGCTCGCGGCAAAGAGAAACTCCAGGGCGAAGTCGCGGTCGCTGACCGCATCGACGCTGTTGCGGGATATCCGAGCGAAGCCCAGCGCTTCGGCCAGCATCTCGCGGTCCACCGCCGCCATTCCAGTGCCGGCCAGCGCGCCGCTGCCGAGTGGCATTACGTCGGCGCTTTCATGGCACTGTTCCAGGCGCTCGTAGTCGCGGCGGAACATCTCAAAGTATGCGAGGAGATAGTGCGGCCACAATACCGGCTGAGCGCGCCGCAGATGAGTGTAGCCCGGCACGATCACCGCCGGGTGGCGCTCGGCCATTTCGACCAGCGCCGCTAGCAGACCGCGGAGCGCATGTTTGGCCGGGACAATGGCGTCGTCTTTGAGCCATATGCGGAAGTCGAGGGCCACTTGCTCATTGCGGCTCCGGCCGGTGTGCAGCTTGTCGGCGAGTTCCCCAACCCGCTCCCGCAATTTCCCAAGGACGAACGTGTGAATATCTTCCTCAGCGGCTCCTTCAAAGTATTTCGGGCCTACTGAGACCACTTCGTCAGCTAGTCCGCCGAGCGCCTTGATTGCGCGCGCGGTTTCCGCCCGAGTTAGAATTCGCGCCCTTTCAAGCCATCGCGCGTACGCCTTGGTTCCGCGGATATCCGGCAGAGCCAGTCGGTAATCGAAATGGAGCGAGCGAGAGAACGCCTCTAGCTGTTCTCCGGCTCCTTTTTCAAACCGTCCGCCCCAGAGTTTGTATGGGGTCTTTTTTGTTGTTTTGGTGGGCTTTTTCATAGCCGCCTTGGGAACCTGGGGCGACGCGCAATCAGAGCCGGGACCGTAAGTACCTACATAGTTAAATTCGTGCCAAAAAGTGGCATGATATTTTCGATGGTGTACGACTCAGCCAATTTTTACAGGCCTTCGGAGCTATTTCCGAAGCGCCTCAACTTTTCGGAGTCCGGAATTCAGAATCCGCCCTTTTTTGTTCCGGCTCGTCCGGGTTAGGGGAGCGACCACCAAGGTTTAATTTACAAATGAGGTTTCGTGGTTGCTGCCTTACGGTCGCGGCTCTGATTGGTTTCCACCGCCTTATGACTGCGCGACTTGATGGCGGCGCACACCTGGAAGGGAAGGCCGATCAGATTGATAAAGCCTTCGGCGTCTTTCTGGTCATAGGAGTCCCCCATGGTGAAACTGGCTATATCGCCGGCATAGAGCGAGTACGGGGAGCTGCGTCCCAGGACTTCCACGTTTCCGCGATAGAGCTTCAGGCGCACCTCGCCCGTCACGTTCTTCTGGGTGTGATCGACAAAAGCGTCCAGCGCTTCCCGCAATGGAGTGTACCAATAGCCGTTGTAGACGAGCCGGGCGTACTCCAGGGCCACGTGCTGTTTGTAGTGCGCCGTCTCGCGGTCGAGGCACAGCGCCTCCAGCTCACGGTGGGCCGCGACGATCAGCGTTCCCCCCGGCGTCTCGTAAGCGCCGCGGGATTTCATTCCTACGAAACGATTTTCGACCAGCTCGGTCCGGCCAACGCCCTGCTCTCCGCCAATGCGGTTCAAGGTCTGAACAATTTCGACAGGCCCCAGGCGCACGCCGTCAACCGCGACAGGCACGCCCTGTTCAAAGGCGATCTGCACCTCTGCGCCCGCTTCCGGGGCCTGTTCGGGGCTTTTCGTGAGCTGCCAGACGTCATGGGGCACGGCGCAGGCGGGGTCCTCCAGAACGCCGCCTTCGTGGCTCAAGTGCCAGAGGTTGCGGTCGCGGCTATAGAGCTTGCCGGCGCTGACCGCGACGGGAATTTTGTGCTCGCGAGCGTAGGCCAGGGCTTCCTCGCGGGAGCGGATCGCCCACTCACGCCACGGCGCAATCACGCGCAACTGGGGAGCGAATGCCTTGTAGGTCAGCTCAAACCGCACCTGGTCGTTTCCTTTGCCGGTGCAGCCGTGAGCCACGGCGTCAGCGCCTTCCCGGAGAGCGACCTCCACCTGGCGGCGCGCCAGAAGCGGCCGGGCGATGGAGGTTCCGAGCAGATATTTGTCCTCGTAGACGGCGCCCGAGCGGACCATCGGCCAGAGAAATTCCGTGACGAATTCCTGCCGCAGGTCCTCAACGAATGTCTTGGATGCGCCGCTGGCTTTGGCCTTCTCCTCTACCCCTTGCAGTTCGTCTCCCTGCCCGATGTCGCCCGCCATGGCGATGACCTCGCAGCCATAGTTCTCCCGCAGCCAGGGAATGATGATGGAGGTGTCCAGGCCTCCGGAGTAGGCCAGGACGACTTTTTTTGGCTTTGGATATCCTGCTTTTGTCATGAGCTGATTCGACTCCCGCCGTAGCGCCGGCGTCCCGCCGGCCCATTGAGCCGCCGAGACGGCGGCGCTACATTCCAGCGTCGATTCATTTCCTCAAAGGAAATAGTTGGCTCGGACCGCCGTTCTGCGACTACACCCAGATCGTGAAGGTCTTCCGTAAATTTTCGATAGCGCTTCAACGAGAGAACAATCCCGGTCTTTTTACCTTTGAAATCGATAAGGAATTTTTCGTGCGCTGTGCTCATTAAAGGGTCTCTCAAGCTGCTAATTCCCGTCTTTGTTGCCGTGCTGCCCCA
>Ga0207110_10326_pt1 | contig 10293 bp, 5 predicted proteins | sample Alteio_BWMinHeat_74_FD_153582 | JGI IMG/M metagenome (GOLD analysis project Ga0207110, IMG submission 153582) | Enriched cells from forest soil in Barre Woods Harvard Forest LTER site, Petersham, Massachusetts, United States -... | ecosystem: Environmental > Terrestrial > Soil > Temperate forest >...
CCGTTGTGGAAAGGATCCCAGGCAAAGCCAACGCGCGGCTCGAAGTTCTTCTTCGTCGGGTTATGTGACCAGAACGTATTCCGAAGGACCGTCGTCGGATCACCCGCAGGCTGGCTCAATCCCGCGAGTTGCACGCTTACCACGGGACAGGGGCTGGTTGGAGCGCCGCCTACCGAGCCGCACGGCAGAATAGTGGCCGGATTGGCGATGTTCGCCACCTTGCCATATTTCTCCGTTGGAATTGTCGCGAACTCATAGCGAAGTCCCAGATTCACGGTCAGGTTGGAACGGAGGCGCCAGTCGTCTTGGAAGTATCCGCTGAAGATTTTGTCACGTAGATAATGTTTATCGACGATGTCCGGGGATTGGCTGGCGAACGGACGTGTCGCGACTTGGGCTTGATTCGTCAGAAAATTTACCAGCACGCCGCAGGAGGCGTCGTAATTGCTTCCCACGTTAGCGGCTCCACTTCCCGCGTAACAGTTCGTGCCGGCGCCTACGTTTCCTTCTGCCGCCGTGGGTGTCGCGGCAGCCCCGGCTGCAAGCAAGACTCCAGTTGCGTTGAAAGTTCCTGAGCCGTTGAATCCGGCCAGCGGTGTGTAGCCATTCACCTGGTATCCGACGGCGGCAAAGCCGAACTTCATGCCGTGATTGCCTCTGGTCAGAAAGGCATCATCGTAGAGTTGGTAGATACCGCCCCAAAAATTCTGAATCGATGCGCCACCGCCTACCCCGCCGGGAAGATTTGTAACTTGCGAGCCTGTGAGAGTAACTCCAGCGGAGTTAAAACCCGGAAGCATCCCCAACGTCGCGTCACCTGCCGCTGGATTGACCGCGGTAGGGCTATTGCCGCCCAGATTGGTGGTGCGGTCCAGGCCGACTCGGAACGCATTCACCAATGCCGGACTGAAAACATGGGTCTCCTCCGCGACAATTGCTTGGCGATAGGAAGAAAAAGATTGGAGTTCATTATTAAAAGCCAGCGGACTTGTGAATAGCGAGGGATCGCGCAGAAAAGTCGCAAAGATACCGTCCTTGGCTGAGATCTTATAGTCCGCCCGAGCGGTGAAGAAGTTTTCCGTAGCCCTTTGCGTCCCCACAAAGGGAATTCTTCCTACGTTTGGATTGCATCCTGTGGACACGCCTGGAGCGCTGAACTGCCCGGCGCCAAGCGCCACGCACGCCCCGGCGCCAGTCACTGGATGCGGGTAAAGCGCGAGGTACTTCTGGATATTGGGGTCGATCGCCGCAACCTTAACCGTTGAGCCGTTCGAAAGATTTACAACGTTTCCGGCGCGCACGGCGTCGGAAATGGTGATGCCATTGGTGACCGGCAATCCCGCAACCCTGCGCACGCCTTCGTAGTCGCCGAAGAGAAAGAGCTTGTCCGCCAGAATCTTATAGCCGCCGGCAGCCCCAAACTGGTTTTGCCTCAGCTCGTTTTTTGCCAGGTTGTTGGCATTGGTGAAGAAATTTGCCGCGTCGAATTTATCGTTGCGCACGAAATCGAAAGCGGTTCCATGGAAGCTGTTGGTCCCCGAGCGTGTGATGGCATTGATTACGCCGCCGGAGGTAAAGCCATATTCCGCGGAGTAGTTGCTGGTAAGGACGGTGAACTCCTGAATCGCATCCACGCCAAGGTTCTTGCCAAGCACGCTGCCTGGACCGGCGTTGGAATAGTCATTCACCAGGACGCCATCCAGGCGATAGCTATTTTGCGTGGGGCGGCTGCCCGAAACGCTCAATTGGTCTCCGAAACCGCGCCCACCGCCGCCACCCACGTGCGTCACGTCCAGGTGCGTGCGTGCTTCCACCACGCTGGGCTCGAGCGTCGCCAGCGAGGCCCAATCCCGCCCGTTGAGCGGCAGCTCACGAACGGTCGTAGCACTCACATTGCCCGCGATCGTTGAGCTCTCAAGCTCCACTTGCGGCGCCGCGCCGGTGACTTCCACGGTCTGGACCACTTGGCCTACCGTCAATGCAATGTTCATCTCCTGCTTGGCGCCGACGGTGAGCGTCACTTTGCTTATCGTCGTGGCGAAGCCCGACGCGGTCACCGTCGCTTCGTAATCTCCGGGATTCAGGTTGGGCACGGTATAGGCGCCCGTGGCGTTTGTTGTCGTCTCCACGCTGACGCCGGTGGCGGCGTTTTTCACGACGACTCTTGCATTGGGGACGGTACCGCCTTGCGAATCGGTGATGGTGCCGGAAAGCGTCGCACCCGCCACTTGCGCTCGCAGCGGAACGGATAAGAAGAGACTTAGACAGATTACCCACGCGAACAAGACAGCTTTAGTCGCCCTGGTACTCATGGCACACACCTCCTGTTGGTCGTCTATTCCATCTCCCAGACACAAACTCCCAAACTCAGAGAACACCGCGGAAATGAGCTTAGATTCAGACCGAAGAACAGCCTTTAAACAAGAATGGGCAGCAGACACACAACGCGGGTAGAGACTCGCGGCTATACAGTTACGAGGAATGGCTCCAAGCCTCGTAGGGCACCTCAAATTTCGCTCGAATCAGACGTAAAACCGGGTTTGTCGGATACTGCCCCTATTTAGCCTGCACTGTTCATCACGTTCTACGCCTTTAACATTAAGAGAACCTTAAGTTCTATAGGAAGGACAATCAGGTACGTGTGGCGCCTCTAGACGGCGATTTCAAAACTTCCTGCGTAGCCGAGATGGGGAGATCGAGAAGACAGATGACTATTAGGAAAGGGGCTCGAACTCATGGCACGAGCCCCTTCCCGTCGAAGGCCCTTCTTATGAACCTGACTTAATCGTGATCTTCTCCACGTCCCACTCCGAGCACGAGCCCCTGTAGAGAACATTGTCGGACTCGGCGTAGAGCTCGTGGATGATGCAGCCGGTCTGCCCGTAGCCCAGGCCCGTTTGCGCCCAGCCGAGCAGCTTTCCGCTGTGATCCAGCTGGTAAATCTTGCCCGTCCCGTCGCCGCTGTAAATATATTTGGGCGTGACCTGAACGCTCCATGGCGTGGCTACTCCGGTAATCGTCCTCTTATAGTTCAGATCGTAGTCATACACCTGGATGCGCCCGTTGCCGCGGTCGGCGACGTAAACATTGCCCTGCCCGTCCGCAGCAATGCCGTGCGGCGTGCTGAACTGATCCTGGCCGTTGCCGTGTGTTCCCACCGCTTTCACCCAGGTGCCGTCCTTGGCGATCTTGACCACGCGCGAGTTGCCGTAGCCATCGCTCACGTACATGTTGTCCTGGGGATCCCACGCGATGTCCGTTTCCCGGTTGAACGTGCCCATGTTTCCCACCGGATAGCGGTTCGTGTCCTTCTCGCCGCGTTCGGTGAAGCGCTCGAGGTAGTCGATCGCCTCCGGCTTGCGGCCCAGCGTCATCTTGACGTTGCCGTTCGGGTCGAACTTCACGATCATTCCGGAACCCTCGTCCACCATCCACACGTTGTCATACTTATCCACGCGGACCGAGTGCGCGAAGGAAGCGGCGTAGTTATCCGGACCCCACAGCTTTACAAACTTCAGGTTTTCGTCGAACTCGAAAAGCTCCGCGGCCGTCCCGCCCCGCGCGCTGCCGCCGGTGCCCGTGCGCGAATACACAAACAGGTGGCCTTTCGAATTCTTGGAGACTCCTTCGGTTTCACCAATGGTGTGTCCGGGAATGGTGAGCGTCAGACGTTCCTCGGTGATCTTCAGCTGCGGAACGGTTTTTTCAAGCGCAAGTTGCTTCTCTCTGGCGGCCTGCGCCTCCGGGCTATTGCCGAACTGCGCTTGCACCTGCAATGGCCGCGCCCCAATCACGGCGCCAAGGATGAACAACGAAATCAACACGACGGTACGTTTCATGGAGTGACCCTCCTCTAAGAAATGGACGCCAAACCGGGCCCCGGGCGGTTTCGCGCAACGCCTCTTAATTCCCTGTGAGTAGCGCGATGCTACACCCAAACACGTTCCGCCGCCGATATTTTGAAAGCCTTCGCGCCGAAGAGCCCGGAGGATTTGGTCCAGGGTGTTCCCGGACTGGACTCGTCAGTGAGACCGATCGGTCTTCCCACTTTACTTTACCTGGCGGTTTGCGCCGGCGTGGCCAATTGGACGCTTCCTTCGCCCACTTGCTGTCTCCACATCGCATAGTAGAGGCCCCTCTGGGCCAGCAGTTCGTCGTGACGACCGGACTCGCAGATAGATCCGCGCTCCAACACGTAAATGCAATCCGCATGCAGGACCGTGGAAAGCCGGTGAGCGATCAAAATGGTGATCGCATCGCGGCTGGCGGCAACATCGCGGATGGTCTGGCTGACTTCTTCCTCGGTTAGTGAGTCCAGGGAAGAGGTCGCTTCGTCAAAAACCAACAAGTCTGGCCTGCGAAGCAGCGCGCGCGCGATAGAGAGCCGCTGCTTCTCGCCCCCCGAAACTTTGACGCCGCCTTCGCCGATCACCGTGTCCAATCCGCGATCCGCGCGCTTGAGTAGACTGCCTACGGATGCCTGGCGCATCACCTCAAGACACTCCTCGTCGGTCGCATCGGGCCGCACAAAGCGCAGGTTCTCCCGAATGGATCCCGAGAATAGCTGCGCATCCTGCGTCACAAATCCAATCCGCTCGCGAAGGTCCTCGATCGCGACTTGATCCTCCGCGGCGCCGTTGTAGTAAATGTGGCCCGTTTTTGGGCTGTACAGCCCAACAAGCAGTTTGACCAGCGTGGTCTTCCCGGCTCCGGATGGCCCCACAAACGCAATCGTCTCCCCGCGAGCTACTCGGAAGGAGATCCCGCATAGAGCCGGGGAGGTTGCCGATTGGTGCTGGAAGAAAACATTTTCAAAGCGGAGAGTTTCCACGGACTTCAAGACAACCGGGTGCTCCGGCTTCGGTTGTACCGGCAGCTTCAGAATTTCGTCGAAGTTTTCGAGCGACGCCTCGGTTTCACGATACACATTGATCACGTTGCCCAGTTCCTGCAGTGGGCCGAAGATGAAGAACGAATAAATGAACAGTGAAAAGAACTGTCCCACGGTTATGCGCTGCGTGAAAATCAGGTAGAGCATCAGAAAGAGGATGGATGTCCGCAACAGGTTCACGCAGGTGCCTTGTACAAAACTCAGGCTCCGCAAATACCGGACCTTTCTTAGTTCCAACTTCAGAATCTTGTCCGTTGTGCCGTTGAGCCGCTCGATTTCCTGCTGTGCCAGGCCCAGGCTTTTTACCAGTTCGATATTTCGCAGGGATTCGGTGGTGGCACCCGCCAGCGCGGTCGTCTCGCGGACGATCTGCCTCTGCACTTCCTTGATTTTCCGGCTCAGGAGTGAACTCAAACCGCCCAGCAGCGGCACCGTGAGCAAATAGGCCGGCGCGATGGACCAGTGCACCCGCGCCGAATAGACCATGACGAATACCAGGCCGATGAGCGTCGTGAAGACCATGTTTACAAGCAAAGCCACGAACTTTTCGACGTCGCTTCGGGCCTTCTGCAGTTTGCCCAGCGTCTCGCCGCTGCGCTGATCTTCAAAAAGCGTGTACGGGAGCTCGAGGGAGTGCCGGATGCCGTCGGTATAGATACGCGCTCCCACCTTCTGCGTGATCACGTTCACGAAGTAGTCTTGAAAGTTCTTGGCCACGCGTGACACGAAAGCCACGCCCACGGCCGCCGCCAGCAAGACACTCACACCCCTCAGGAACTGTGCGCTCGAATATTCGCGATAGCGCGTCGCGTAGGAGTCGATGATATGGCGGAAAATCAGCGGGTCGAGCAGAGAGAATATCTGATTGATCGCGGCCAAAAGCAGCGCCGCCGCAACCAGCTTCCAATACTGTTTGATGTACCTATAGAGAATAGTCATGGCAGTAAAGTCCGCGTTGCATAACGATGTGCTTCAACTCCTCTGTTCCGTTCACGAAATTTGGCAACAATCAACGCTACGTGCATTCTTAGGGCGTGTCAAACGTACAACCCGTTATTTCGTGGCGACACCAGTAACGTTTCCTGAGGTAAAACTCCCGAGCGCAAAAAATACCTGCCTCCGGAATAACATGGCTCAGCGTTAAAGTGTATCGACATATGGATAAGCCCCGTAGGCGCGCACTCCGGGCTTCGCGCCAATGGGCGCAACCCTCTTTAATTTCAGCCGCTCACGAACAAAAAAGGAAACACCCCGGCTGATTGCAGATTTGGTTATGCCGTTGCTCTACTACAGGCAGAGTCTGCGGTGCCACTCCCAGCCGCTGGTAGATAGGAAGCCACGATGGCGCACTCGAGGTCTGCCATCTCTCATTACTGGATTTTTGTCGCTGGCAGCAGCAGCGAATACTGGGGCCAGAGAGGCGAAAACATGGATCTTGGCTACGACATTTTTCGTGAGCTGGGCGACGGCAGCCCGCTGTGGGTTACGCACGCACCGAGCCTGAAAGAGGCCAAGGACAAGCTCGACACATTGGCACGCACCTTACCCGCAGCGTATTTTATCCGGGACGCCGCGAACGCTAAGATCGTCGCGCGCGTGCGCGTGAACGCATCTGAGTAGGCCCAGCTCCGCGCCGCTTGGAAGCCCCACTAAAAAATCAAGATTCCGTCAAACCGCGACGATACGTGCCATGAAATTGGCATGATGCCCGCCGCTCGGCACCACTGAACATCCACCCGCTTACATTTCAAGCCTTTTCAGCAGATTGGCGCGGCACGGCAACTGCTCTCCCCCATAGTGCTCGATGGTCCTAAGGGGAGGCATCTTTGTGAAAGTCATACGGGGAGTGGCGACGATCTTCTTGCTCCAGTTATTCTTTCTTGCACCTGCGATTTCGAGGGCCACGGAGTTGAAAGACGAGACCCTCCAGGCGTGGCAGGAATACGTGCGCGCCGCAAACGTGCGCATGGAGCGGCGGCTCCACGGAGATAGCGCATTCCTGTGGATCGATGAGGTGCCCGGAGGCGCGCAGCGTGTCCGCGAAGGGCAGATCGTGGTCGCGCCGGCGGATCACGGCAGCCCGCAGAAAGTGGCGCACGGGCTCATCCACGACTGGGTGGGAGCCGTCTTTATTCCGCAAGCCGCTATCGAGGACGTCTTCGCCGTGGTGAACGATTATGACCGCTACGACGAAATCTACAAACCGGCCGTGATCGACTCAAAACTCCTGGAGTCCTTGGGCAGCGAGCGGAAGTTCTCCATGGTCATGATGCAGAAGGTGCTTTCCGTAACCGCAGCCGTCGATGGGGAGTATCAGTCCAGCTGTTCCCGGGTAGATGCGCAGCGCTGGTATTGCATCTCTTATAGCACTTGCCTGCGGGAGATAAAGAATTTCAGCCAGGCTAATGAACGGGAATTACCGCCGGACCAGGGGAACGGCTACGTTTGGAGACTGTACAGCATCACCAGATTCCAGCAGCAGGATGGCGGAGTCTATGCCGAAGTAGAGGCGATCGGGCTGAGCCGCGATATTCCCGCTGGGATTCGATGGCTGGTGAAGCCGATCGTCGAACGCGTGTCCAGGAACGCGGTCTCGCTCTCGCTTGAGCAAACACGCAACTCGGTCCGCGCCGGCAGCGACTCGTCGAGGGACACTTCCAGAAGGCCCGGAACTCCTGATGACACCTGCGGTCAAGGAAATTGTAAGCGACAGAGGGAGATGCCCTCTGCTGCGGAAGCTTTAGTTCGCCGGTCGAGTCACGTTGGGCAGCCGCCGATACGCTGACTCCCGGGAGTAGCCTGCCAAAAACCTTCAGTTCTTCCAAAAATTTTGACTCATAAACATGCACCCAAAGGGCTACCTGTAGCATCTGAAAACACTGATCCCAGAGTCAGATTATTATTCACTATGGTAGTCATTGAGGAATCAACAACTTATACCGAGAAGCCCGTCGGATCGCGCTACGAAGCCCTGATCCGGGTCTCGCAGGCGATTTCTGCCCACCGGGATCCTGAGAAGTTATTTCCCGCCCTCGCGGACGAACTGCGCCGAATCATCCACTTTGACAGCATTGGCATCGTTCAATACGACGAAGCTGGTAATGAGGTGGAGTGGCACCTCGCCGAGAGGTGTAAGCAGATGGGGGGCGGCCGGTGCCCCGACATACCCCAGGAAGAGACCATCACCTGGTGGGTCTACCAACACCAGGAAGCGCTCGTCCTCCCTTGCCTCGACCGGGAGACCCGCTTCCCCCGCATGGTCGACCTCATCCAGAGGTGCGGCATGCAGTCCGGATGCGCCCTTCCTCTGACTACCGTCCATCGTCGCCTTGGAGTTCTTTGGCTCGGCAATGCTGAGCCCGACGCGTATTCCGAGGAGGATGTTTTCTTTCTCTCACTCGTTGCCGACCAGATCGCGCTCGCGACCGATGACGCGCTGAACTTCCGGGCCTCCCAGATTGCGCAGGACCGCCTGAAAATACTGCTGGATTTGACCAACAGCATGGTTTCCAACCTGGAGCTTCGCGACCTCCTTCGGTCAATCGCGGCAAACCTTCGGCGTGTCATGGAGTGCGACGCTGTGGGCGTGCACCTGCCGGATCCTGAGGGCAACGGTGAAACGTTGCGTCTTTATGCGTTGGACTTCCCGGATAGCAAGGGCTTGCTCAAGGAAGACCTCTCCGTGCGAATCGAGGGAACGCCTCCTGGCGAAGCGTTCAGGACGGGGAAGCCTGTAATCAAAAGCATGCCTCACTCGGGCCTCGACTCAGAGCTCCAATCTGGCCCGGAGCTCCAAGTCTCCGGCGAGGGGATCAAGTCCGGTTGTTTGCTGCCGCTCATCAGCAGAAACCGCATCCTGGGTGTTCTGGGGTTGGGACGGCGCCAGGAGAATGCTTTCAAGCAAAGCGATGTGGATTTTCTGATGCAAGTGGCGAACCAGGTGGCCATCGCGATCGAGAACGCCCTCGCATATGGGCAGATCGCGGAGCTCAAGGATAAGCTCGCGCAGGAGAAGCTCTACCTCGAAGACGAGATTCGCAGCGAAATGAATTTTGAAGAGATGGTTGGCAAGAGCGCCGCTCTGCGCCGCGTGCTGAAGCAGGTGGAAACCGTCGCCCCGACCGACTCCACGGTGCTCATTTACGGAGAGACCGGAACCGGAAAGGAGCTGATTGCCCGGGCGCTCCACAATCTCAGCGCACGGAGTCCAAATGCTTTTGTTAAGCTCAACTGCGCCGCAATCCCCACCGGTTTGCTCGAAAGCGAACTGTTTGGCCACGAGAAGGGCGCATTTACCGGCGCAATCGCCCAACGCATCGGCAGATTTGAACTCGCCCATCGCGGAACGGTCTTTCTCGATGAGGTTGGCGAAATCCCGCTGGAGCTGCAGCCCAAGCTGCTCCGCGTGCTGCAGGAGCGGGAATTTGAGCGCCTGGGAAGTACGCGAACCCTGCGCAGCGACGCGCGCTTGATTGCCGCCACCAATCGCGATCTCGAGGCACTCGTGGCGGAGCAGAAGTTCCGTTCCGATCTGTTCTATCGGCTGAACGTTTTTCCGGTTCGCATCCCTCCTTTGCGCGAGCGCGCGGAAGATATTCCTCTGCTTGTGAGTCATTTTGCCCAGCAGTTTGCGCGGCGCATGAACAAACACATTGAAACCATACCTTCGGAAGTGATGAGTGCATTGTGCGAATATCCCTGGCCCGGCAATATCCGCGAGCTGCAGAACGTGATCGAGCGCGCTGTGGTTCTTTCGCCGGGTTCTGTGCTTAAGGTATCACTGGCAGACCTGAAGGATTTCCCTGCCTCCGCGCCGAGGCCAAGCGTCTCCAGGGACGGAGCGCATGACTCCGGGACTCCCCGCAATATTCGCAGCCTGCTTGAAGAGACTGAACGCCAGCAGATCCTGAATGCACTGGAAGAGAGCAATTGGGTCGTTGCCGGAGCCAAGGGCGCAGCGGCTCGTTTGGGAATGAAGCGCTCGACCATGCAGCTTCGCATGCAAAGGCTTGGAATCTCCCGCCGAAACCAACCGGCGTACACCTCCTAGCACACTCTGGTTTCTCCGCTTCGCTGCAAGAAGTGCCTCGTTCGCAGGGCTTAGCCCCCACGCCGCCCAGACCAACGCGCACCGAGAACGTCCTCTAGCGTGCTGTCTGCGTCGCGGCCTCAGCTCCATCCGGTGCCAGATATCTAGTGTAGTGCCGCTCTGCCGTCACCCGGTCGCTGGCACCTTCATTTCTACTCCCGCTCTGTTTGCGCTTATCTATTTGGTTTTTAACCATTTGCCAAATTGAAAGAGAAAGCCGCGCGCTGGCACGATGATTGCATTTCACACTGCTGTGGAGAGAGCCGAAAGGCCGGAGAGATCGGGAGGCGTCCGATGATCGCTTACGTTCTGG
>Ga0207110_10327_pt1 | contig 10283 bp, 12 predicted proteins | sample Alteio_BWMinHeat_74_FD_153582 | JGI IMG/M metagenome (GOLD analysis project Ga0207110, IMG submission 153582) | Enriched cells from forest soil in Barre Woods Harvard Forest LTER site, Petersham, Massachusetts, United States -... | ecosystem: Environmental > Terrestrial > Soil > Temperate forest >...
TCGAGTGCGTTTAAGTGCCATATCAGGGCTGTAGGGTCATTTACTTCTGTTCGCTGAATCATTGTCAAAATAGCGGCTTCTTCTCCGTTTGCCGCAGCTTTCTTACACAGTCTTAAGGCAGTTTTTGTTGTTGCTTGCAATCCAGGCAAGAGAGGCTGTTTCCATAGAAATTTTGCGAGAGCATAGTTAAGTTGAGAATTTTCCGAATTCCATAGGTTTAATTTTTCCAGCAACGTGGACAATATATTTTGATCGTATTGGATTTCCGTATCCTGGAAACCTCCTAACTCGTAGACTGTGTGCTTAACTGTTTTAGCGCTTTTTTGATACTTATCTATTAAGGTTATTATCTCGGTTAATTTTTCTTCTTCACTTAATAATTCTATTTCCTGTTCTGTTGTTATTGTTGTTTTCATTTTATGTGCTCTTTTCGATTACCACCAGATGTCGTTGCGCCGTGATACCAGGAATGGTAAGAGCATGCACGCTCTCAACTTTAAAATCGGGGGGCAGGCTATTTATTTCAGATTCTGGATATTGTCCCTTCATAGCCAAAAATCGACCGGTTGGGGCACAAAGATGGTATGTCATCTTGAGCATGTCGGTCAATGAAGCAAATGCCCGAGAAATCACACTGTCGAACAGCTGATCTGGTTTATAGGCTTCTGCTCGAGCTTGGATAATTGTAATATTTTTTAATCCTAGGGTAAGCTGGACTTGGGTTAAAAACCGCGTTTTTTTGCCATTACTGTCCAACAAAACAAACTGTTTATCGGGATGCGCTAAGGCTAAGGGAATGCCGGGCAACCCGGGGCCGGTGCCTACATCGATTAATCGACTACCGTATAAATACGGTGAAATGGCTAAGCTGTCCAATATATGGAGCGGAATCATCTCCTTAGGGTCCCTAATAGCCGTCAGGTTATACGCCTTGTTCCATTTGTCCAATAACTCGACATAGGTGATCAGAGCTGCTTGAGTAGCCTCTGGCAGCGAGAGCTGCATCGCCGCAAGGCCATTGGAAAGTTGGATTTTCATGTTGTATAATTTATGCTGCGTTAAAATTTCAGGGTTAGTTTTGCTATTTTACAGGAGAACTCATGATTGTATCAGCTAATGCAGTTGCGGATTACTTTATTCGTTTTTGCCATGAACATGGAGACTATATTACAAATCTAAAACTACAAAAGCTTGTTTATTATGCACAAGCTTGGCATTTAGCGTTGCATGAAAAACCTTTGTTTCCGGAATCCATAGAAGCCTGGGTGCATGGTCCCGTGATTCCTGTGCTCTACCAACGGTTTAAAGATTTCAAACATGAACCCATCACGATACATCCAGTAAATGCTCTGTTACCACAGAATATTTGCAATCATTTAGATGAGATTATGGAAGTATATGGCGGATATGCTGCTTTTGAGCTGGAGCATTTAACGCATCAGGCTGATCCTTGGAAAAATGCACGACGAGGCTTACCAATGGATGCTCTATCTAAGGAAGTTATTACACATTCTGACATGCAGAACTATTACCAGAAGATGGCAAAAGAAAATGAGAATCAAAGATAGACAACCACCCAGAAAATCTGCACATATACAAGATCATGCAGCTACACTAGATACGGTACATTTCTCTTTCAAGTATCTTGATATTCACAAGGCAAAGTTTTCTATCAGTACGCGCGGTGGACAATACTTTGTGAAAATTATGGAGAGATTGAAAAATATTTGCACTTGGAAAGTGCAAGAAATACTTTCTAACCGTTCTACAGCACTACGCGCGCATTCTATTCAATGGAATGCAACCTCAGAACCAAACGGTTTTTCACATCTGAACGAACAGCTGCAGCAAATAACGCCTTACCAGTTTGAGGTCAGTGCGAATGCGCACGGAAGGGTGCATGGGTTTTTCATAACTAATATTTTCTTTATTGTTTGGTTTGATCCAGAACATCAGCTATACAGATAGTCTATTGGTCAAATCTGTAATCAAGAATGGAAGACATTCTGTTTAAGTGGAAATTTTTTTCCGGAAACTTGCTATCTTTTAAACCAAGCGCGGCTACCCAAAAGTTCTCTCTGTCAGTATCATTTTTATTATCATATTCAATGATTTTTATCTCTTTACTATGGGTTAATGCTTTTTCAATTGCTTTATTTACATGGGCATCTTTTCCAGAATAACCTAATAATATAATTTGATTACTTTGACTAAGGGCTTCACGAAAGTATTGCCAATATGAATTTAGAAGTTCGCTTTGATAAATTTGCATCGGTTTTAATCGGGGGTTACACAATATTATATGACTATATAATTTTTGTGTTTGTACAGGGAGATTATTTTCTAGGGAGTCTTTCTTAATTAACCCAGTAACGGCTGTATAAAAAAGCGGGGAGCCATGAAGGTGTAAATACCAGCCAAATATATGTTGAAATTTTGGCATGAGATTATCAGGACCATACCCATTATCAACAAGGCCATCAACTAATTTACCATTATACCCATCCATTATTTCTAGATCCGTTACCAGGGGACTATATAGCAATTTATCATAGTTCAGGGTTGCAAGATGAGAGTGATTTTTTTTAATGAAATTCTTCATGCTGGTGATGAAAGGACCCAAGCGATTTTCAGAGTCTTCATAATTGAAGAAATATAGTGCCGCTGACCGAATGAAATCATAAAAGCAAGAAGAAAATTTTTTTGCATCTTCATGAAGCCATTTTAAATCTGGGTATCGATTTTCAACATAGTATAGTGTCATACAAGCTTGTATAACATCATAATGTTTTTCAAGCTGTTCTTCCGTGGTTAACTCCGATCCATTTGTAATAAGGGTTTTTATCCTATTTTGGGTATCAGCATCTAATTTTTCCCAAGCGGACTTTAATCCAGCATCAAGAGTAAAATATTCCTTGTCAATCGCCATGCCAAGGCCATTTCCGACAATAATAGTTGTAGTATCCATATTCGAAGCTCCTTAGCATTGAGTATAGATGCAATTTTAAAAAAAGCCGGATTTTTTTATGTTTATACTATCAATCACTAATCTAAACGTACTCAACAGAAAAGCAAAAGGCCCCAGCAATTGCCAGAGCCTTTTGTCGACCGAGAATCCCCAGTCCGATAAGAAGTATAACTGAACTTATTCAGAATTGATGCTCCTATCCTTATCCTGTTTTTGAATTTCTTGGGAGATCTAACGTCAATAATCCCATGGGAATGCTAGACACTCCTCTGCTAACTGCTATGATTGTATTATAAATAGCAATCATGCTAATTATGGAGGTTGATATGATTCATCAAGAGTCCACAATGGCTGTTAGAAAAAATTTGGGAGACTTGCTCAATAAAGTCCAATATCGCCATGATTCTATTCTGATCACAAAATTGGGACATCCGATAGCCGCAATTATTGATATAGAGTTGTTTCAGAAAATCTGGCTGATGAAACCTGAGTTTGAACAGCTCATTGCAAAATTCAAACAAACATATCAGGGAGTCAGTTCCGCTGTTGCCGAAACAGAAATTGATGAAGCGATAGCCGCAGCGCGTGGAAAATCAAAGAATAAACGCGAATGAAAGTTGTAATTGAATATCTATACCAATGATAATGGTGATGTAGACTATGAATTAGAGAGTTCGTGTTCGTCACGACAGCGCAGACAATACGATCTTGGTATCAAGTACGATGCGTGATTTTATCATTCTTTGCTTCTCGCCCATTTGACCGCGCTTTTTATGTCTTTTTCTGTAATCCCTCGTTCTTTAAACTCACCACACATTTTGCCAAAGGCAGCTATTTCGGTAGGGCACACAAACGTAAAATCTTTGGGCCATGCAAATACTACAAGCCATTTGCCTTTATGGGTCTGCTCGGTAATTTGCGTAAACGCATTTGCGATTTTGGTATCAATAACTGCTTTTAAATCAAAACAGGGAAATTTATCACCGACGGTTAACATAATGAAATCCTCATGAAAAATATTGAAGTCTTCAGACAATATCAGTAAGCTCCTAAAATGTCAAAAAAGCCCGAATATTCAGCACTATCTCTGTGTCACCCCAAACAGTGGCCCGTGTGGATATTAGTAGGATTATGTCGTTTACTCATTCTGTTACCTTATCCTACTTTAATGAAAATGGGACGCGGGATGGGAAAGTTATTATTGCGCTTTTCAGGAAAAGCACGCAAAACCGCTGAAATTAATTTAAATCTTTGTTTCCCTGAATTGTCCCCCAAAGCACGCAATACGCTGCTCCAAAAAAATTTCGAATCCGCTGGCATGACATTTTTCGAGATGGGATTAGCATGGTGGGGATCTGCATCTAAACTACAATCATTGTGTCATGTCCACGGCATAGAAAACTTACACGCGGCATTACAAAAAAAACAAAGGCGTTATTGCGTGCAGTGCGCATTTTATGACGCTGGAAATCTGCGGGCGATTAATGGCTCCCCTCGCCTCTTTCGCCGTAATGTACCGCCCGGCTAAGAATAAAGTATTTGATGCGCTCGCTTACCATTATCGAAAAAATTTGTATGCCAAGATCATTGCACGACATGATTTACGTGGCATGCTAACGTGGCTGAAAGCCAATCAAGTCATTTGGTACACCCCCGACGTGGATGCCGGCACGAAAAACAGTGTCTTTGTGCCCTTTTTCGGCGTACCCGCCGCCAGCATTACAGCAACAACACGGCTGGCGGATATGACCCAAGCTGCAGTCATGCCCATCTTTTTTTATCGCCGCGATGATTTCTCAGGCTATGATATTTGCATTGAACCCATGTTGGAAAACTTTCCTTCTGGCAATATAGAACACGACACCTTGCGTATTAACCAAATCATCGAAACAGCCGTGCGGAAAAAACCGGAAGAATATCTCTGGCAATATAAACGGTTTAAAACCCGGCCAAACAACGAGAAACGGTTTTATTAATCCTGTCATGCCAAATTCACAATAATCGTTTTCTTCACAGTAAAATGTTCAAGCATCGCTTCAAGTGAAGCTTCTCTGCCTAAACCAGAATTTTTAACGCCACCGTAAGACATATTGGCTTGGACAACTAAATTCTGATTAACCTGCACTAATCCTGCTTCCAATCGTTGCGTTGCGTCTAACGCTGTTTTGAGATCACGTGTCCAGATGGTTGCCGCTAAACCATACTCACTGTCATTGGCTTGTGAAATAGCATCTTCATAATCTTTGAATTTGATCACACAGGTGACGGGACCAAAAATTTCTTCACGTGCCAATTTGCTGTCGTTAGAAATTCCCGTAAAAATCACAGGCTGTACAAAATAGCCTTCTTTCAACTTAGCATCCGTTGGCATAGCAGAACACCGTAAAGCGGTAACACCCGATAGCTTCTCGCCGATTTGAATATACGATTTTACTTTATCAAATTGCTGCTGCGAAATAATCGAACCAATATCTGTTTTGTCGTCAAACGGGTCACCAATTTTCATCGCATCGACTTTTGCTTTTAATTGTTTCACAAACGTATCGTAAATAGAGTCGTGTACGAACATACGACTTGCGGCACTGCAACTTTGGCCTTGACGCGTGAACCGCATACCAATAACGGCACCTTCTACAGCTTTTTCGAGATCAGCGTCTCCCATGACGATCATTGGGCTCTTGCCACCTAACTCGAGTGTCACCGGAATTAATTTTTCCGCTGCCATTTTATAAATCAATTTTCCGGTTTCGACCGAACCCGTAAATGTCACTTTTTTCACGCCGGGATGTTGCACTAACGGCGCGCCACATTCCGGACCATCGCCCGACAACATATTTAATACACCAGGCGGCAAAATTTGATTCATGATCTGACACGCACGCAACACGGTCAATGGCGCTTCTTCGGGCGACTTAACGATAACCGCATTGCCCGCAACTAATGCCGGCGCAATTTTGAGTGCCATGAGTAATAAAGGAACATTCCAGGGAATAATCGCGCCAACGACGCCAATCGGATCATGTTGCGTAAACGTCAACATGTCGGATTTAAACGGCACCGTTTCACCTTTTAACTCTGACCCCAATCCGCCGTAAAAATGCAGAATATCGGTAAACACACCGGTTTCAACGCGACTTTCCGTACGAATCGCTTTGCCTGTTTCCAGCGTCATGATCTGCGCTAATTCTTCCAAATGATTATTGAGCACACGACCACATTCTTGCACCAACTTGCCACGCTCACGCGCCGCTAATTTTCCCCACAATTTTTGCGCACGTGCAGCTGCTTGTACGGCACAATCCACATCATCTGCTGCACCTTCAGCTGCATCTGCAATGTGTTCTTGTGTGGCAGGATTGTAAATAGGAAACGTTTTACCCGAAACGGCAGGAATTAATTTCCCGTTGATGAGTAGCTTGTTAGAAAGTTCGTGCGCAAGCGCGCGTGGGTCGAGTACAGGTTTGATAGCATTTTGCAACATAACAAATTAAACCTCCAAATAACACTAGCTCCCAGCCTTCGCTGGCATAACAACATGCTTCTAATCATAGCCTATCATTTAATCAGACGAATCAGAGTTCACACGAGTTTTACAATATGTCTCACGCAAAAACAACGCCGCAATCAATGCAATTAAAAACGCAATCGGCATAATAGTAATTGCGAATTGATAGTTTGCCATCGAGTAAACGCGTACACCTTCTGCCATTGTGCCATCCCAATGCCAATCCATAATCGCTCCGAATAAAATTTGGGAAATGGGATAACCGGCTATTGCGGAAATCGACACGACACTCACAGATGTCGCCGTTAAAATTTTAGGATTACTTTCCGCAACGGTGGGATAACTGATCACCTGTGAACTCGTGATTAATCCCAATGCTAAAAACAATACCATCAGTGTCATCATAGATGGACTGGGGATATAAATAATCAACACCATCAATAATAACGATATGATCGCGCCGATCAACATTGGGCGTCGCCGAAACCCCATATAATCCGAAATCCAACCTGCGAATGGCGAGCCTACAACAGTGCCCACAAAGATCATCATTGTCACAGATGCGGCTTGTGTTGACGTTAATTGATGTACTTTTTGCAAATACATATTGCCCCATAGCGCGCCCAATAACGACACGGGCAAATTCAGCAAACTGGTATATAAACCCGCACACCAATTTTGCTTATTTAAAAATGCAATGCGTTTGGCCTTCCAAAACCCGAGATTTTTTAATTCTTGTTGTTCTTGCACATGTGTTTCGTGTTTACCGGGTGGATAATCCAAGACAAATTTCCAAACCACAATACTGATTACAGCGCCTAACCCTGCCACCCATAATACCGAAGCACGCCAGCCTACAGCGGCGGCTAACATTGCCAATGGCGTTTGCGCAACCACGCCACCCAACATCGCCATCGTCACAATCAGCCCGGTTAAGAGAGCCATACGATGTGGAGGAAACCAGCGAGACGCTAATCGGATACTGCTCAGGAAACAAAATGCACCGCCTATCCCTGCAATAAATCGGCAGATGCTGGTTAGCAATACGGAATGGGAGAAAGCCATCAATGCGGTGCCAAACACACAGGAGACCATGGCATATAAAATAATTTTCCGTGTAGAAAAGCGGTCTAATAATAATCCTGCGATTAATAAAAACCCTAAATTGGAATAAAAATACCAGCCGGATAATCCACCCAACTGCGTAGCAGTAATGTGGTATTCCGTCATCAAATAGCTACCCAGTGAGTTCAGCATATTCATCTGGATAAATTCATAGAAAAAAAACAATCCGGCGGATAAACAAACTATCCATGCTTGACGTGAATCGGTGCCTTCAGTGGAAATGGATGATGCATGGGGGGTAATGTGCATGGAATATCCTCATAATATGATCTGCTGTATTATATGTGATACCTATCCCTTAAGTGAATGAATTTTACCTATGACTCTACACCTACATCCCAACGAATTCGCGCAACGCCGCGCCAAATTAATGCAAACCATCGGCAAGGGCAATATCGGCATCATTGCTGCCGCACCTGAGTATCTCCGAAACGGCGATACCCACTATCCTTACCGCCAGGACAGTAATTTTTATTATCTAACTGGCTTTCCGGAACCCGAAGCGATGGCTGTGTTCGCCCCCGGCCGGCCCGAAGGTGAGTATATTTTATTCTGCCGAGCCAAAGATCCCGTCAAAGAAATCTGGGATGGCCCACGGGTCGGCCCAGAAAAAGCGCGCGTGGAATATGGCGCACAACAAGTATTCCCTATTCAAGAATTCGAAACACGCAAAGCTGAATTAATCGCAAACCGCAATGTTGTTGATCTAAAGCCACACGTTGCCGAAATGCGTTTACACAAAAGCGATGGCGAAATACGTCTGATGCGCAAAGCTGCCGAAGTTTCGATGCAGGGACATACGCGTGCAATGCAATGCTGTCGTCCAGGCCTTACAGAAGCTTATCTAGAAGCCGAATTGTTACATGAATTCACACAACACGGTTGTCGCGCGGTTGCTTATCCCAGCATCGTTGCAGGTGGCATAAACTCTTGTACGCTGCATTACACCGACAATAATGCTGAATTACGCAAAGGTGATTTGGTTCTAATAGATGCCGGTTGCGAATATCAATATTACGCGTCGGATATTACGCGCACGTTTCCCATCAATGGAAAATTTAGCACTGCGCAGCGTGAAATCTACGAAATAGTGTTAGCTGCCCAACTCGCCGCTATTGAACAAATTCGTCCTGGGCTGCCGTTTTCAGAGACGCAACAAACAGTTGTAAAAATCCTCACCCAAGGCTTAACTGATTTAGATATTTTAAAAAACAATGTCGATCTGAAAAACTTCTACATGCATGGCGCGGGCCATTGGTTAGGCATGGATGTACACGATGCCGGCGCGTATAAAATCAATGATGTGTGGCGTCCTCTGGAACCTGGCATGGTAATTACTGTCGAACCCGGAATTTATATTGCACCTAACAGCAAAGATGTCGACCCAAAATGGTGGGGCATTGGAATTCGCATTGAAGACGATGTGTTAGTCACCGCCAACGGTCATGAAGTGCTGACCGCAGCTCTCCCCAAAACGGTCTCAGATATCGAAGCGTTGATGGCAAAATAATGAAGCACGATATTCTCATTGTCGGTGGAGGATTAACGGGTATCAGTTTAGCCTGTGCATTACGTCATACAAAATTACACATAGGCATCATCAACCCGCCCACTCAAATTCCCGATAATCGCGCGATTGCGTTATCACATGGTAGCCAGCAATTATTCGTAAAATATAATCTCTGGCAAACATTAGCGCCCACCGCTATGCCAATTAAAACAGTCCACGTCTCAGATCAGGGCCATTTTGGCATCACACGTTTTACCGCAGCTGAAGCACGCGTCCCCGCATTAGGCTATGTTATCCCGCTACAAACACTGCAAAATACGATTTCTCAATCACTCACACATATCGACTGTATTTCTAACACTGTGCAATCAATGAAACCACTTGAAAATGGCTGGGAGTTGCAGCTACAAGATGGACAGAAAAAAACGGCCCGATTAATCGTCGCAGCCGACGGTGCGAATTCGACTATCCGGCAATTACAAAATATTCGTGTTGTCGAACAACTATCCGGACAAACTGCTCTGATTTCAAATATCAAACTATCACGCGCGCATACCCATACGGCCTACGAACGCTTTACCCCTAATGGCGCCATTGCGATGTTACCTATTGCAGAAGATCTTTATACATTAGTCTGGATAGTGCCTACAGAAGCAGCCGAAAAATATCTTGCACTTGATACTCCAGAATTTCTCGCCAAATTACAGCGCGCATTTGGATATCGCTTAGGAAAATTTTCAGATGCGACCCGTCGCTTCACTCACACACTCAAACAAAGTTATGCGGAAGAACAAATCAAACACAATCTGGTTTTATTAGGCAACGCTGCGCATACACTGCATCCTATTGCCGCACAAGGTTTTAATTTGGGGTTACGTGATATTGATTGTTTAGCGCGCATTATCGAACAAGATTTTGAGAACCCAAACTATTTAGAAAAATATGTAAAAAACCGCATCACTGACCAAAAAAACCTGATGTCGGTTACAAATGGCTTAATGAAAATTTTCGCACAACCCTCTCCCCTGATCCGCATACCCTGTAATCTTGGATTATTAGCCCTAGACCTCCCCAGCCCACTCAAACAAGCCGCTTGCCGTTATGGGATGGGACTGGGGGCTCAATAAAGTCACCATTGACAATGGAGGCTTTTTGGCCTAAGCTTCCATTATGAA
>Ga0207110_10329_pt1 | contig 10222 bp, 9 predicted proteins | sample Alteio_BWMinHeat_74_FD_153582 | JGI IMG/M metagenome (GOLD analysis project Ga0207110, IMG submission 153582) | Enriched cells from forest soil in Barre Woods Harvard Forest LTER site, Petersham, Massachusetts, United States -... | ecosystem: Environmental > Terrestrial > Soil > Temperate forest >...
AAAAGCCATGGTACGTAGTCCTTTATCGGAAGCGAGGCAAACGGCATCGGGAGGGCGCCGGCATCAATTCGCGGCCGTTGCCGTACTCCTCATTTTCGTCCGGTAGGTTTTGGAATGGATATGGATCGCTACGGGAGATGGCAGGGGAGATGTTGGCCGAGTGACAATCAACCATTAGAATGTTCTCCCGGGCGGTACGACTGCCCTGCGGACGCTCCTGCGATACGTTCAGCATTGCACCCTGCACCTCATGAAAGGAAGGGAGGTGTTTGATTCAGTTCAGCCTGTATCTTCGCTGGATTGTGCGAGGGCAACTTTGAATGAAAAACCAGCCGGCTCACGCCCGCCGGAAACCGCAACGGTAAAAACCGCGCCCGGATACCAACGGCCGTCCCCCCTCGAACCCCACCTATGCGGATACGCGCTCAAAAATGCAACAGCCCATTCTATCCAAAAATCCCTGATAACACAAGAGAAGAAAAGGAAAAGAATAGAAACTTCCTACCTTGCCTTGACAGGGAAGACAAAGAAAAAGCGTCCCACGATTCAATCTTCAGCCATTTCCGGAAGAAGCCCTGCGAGGCTTTCATGCGGGACCGTCACGATATTTCCTATCTATTCTGAACACGGTCCGGCGGCCGCTTGATTGCACGCACCTCATATTCCGTCCCTTCTTCCAAGTCCGGCAACGGTGGCAACGGTTTCAGCTTGCCCGCTTCTACAATGGCGGCAAAGATATGAGTCCTGGGACTGGAGACGGGCGCGCGCCCATCCGTCGCTTCCACGAATCCGTCCAGGGCGCGGTTTGCAAGGAGGTCTGCCTGCCGGTTCTGCTCGCGCGGCACGTGCTCGATGGAAAAAGAGGAGATCTGATTTGCCAACTGACGGGCGCGTTCGTAGAGCGGCATCAAATCAGGGCTCCGGACGCGATAGCGTCCCTGCATCTGTCTGGCGACCAGCTCCGAATCGCAGTAGATTTTCACTCGCCGCGCTTGTTTGCTCAAGGCATATTCCAGGGCGGCCAGCAGGGCGCTGTATTCGGCTACGTTGTTGGTGGCCTCGCCCAGGGATTGGGAGAGCGTTTCCAACGTGGTTCCTCGCGCATCCTGAATCACCACACCGTAACTCGCCGGTCCCGGATTCCCCCCGTGAAGCGCCGTCGATGAAAGCAACGATTTCCGTCATAGGAGCAAGCGAAGATGGCTTTGAAGGAGCGGTCATGCGAGGGTTTTCATTGCGCCGCTGGTTCGGGGACGTAGTACAGGATGCAGCCGCAGCTCTCGCAATTGAGGATTTCTTCGCTGGCCCTCACGTCATTGTAAGCCTGAGGGCGAAGGCGGACGTGGCAGGCGGTGCAAGCGCCATTATGGACTTCAGCGACAGCCAGCCCCCTGCGGGCACCCAGGATCCGTTCATAGCTGAAGTAGAGATCGGGATCCAAAAGGTTTTGCGCTTCCTGCCGCTGCGCTTTGACGACTCGGAGCGTGTCCTCGTCCTGCTGTTTCCTTTGCTCGGCGGCCCCGATCTCCGCCTGGGCCCGGGAGCGTTCCACGGCCAGGCTTTGCTCCGCTTCCCGCAACTGCTTCTCCAGGGCATCGGACTCGATCATCTCCGCCAGAATCTCGTCTTCTAATTTGCGGATACCCGCTTCGTGGAACTCAATCTCGTGCAGCAGCGCCCGGTATTGCTCGTTGGTTTTCACTTCGAGCATCTGGTCCTTGTGTTTCGATATTTTTTCCCGCAGGACGGCAATGTCGCTTTCGCGCTTACGGCGTCCCCGCTGGTTTTCCGCCACTCTCTTTTTGTTGGCCTCCGCCTTCTGGATATGCTCGGTGAGCTGGCTTTCGATCCCGGCGATTTTGCGGGGAAGACTTTGAATCTCGCTTTCCAACTCTCTGATGGCGTGATCCAGTCTTTGAAGCTCGACCAGGATTGTTAAAGCAGGGTTCATGATTGGAACCGCGGCCGGAAGCGGGTGCTCTCGATTCAGGATACGGCGGATTATACCATAACTCCCGAGGTAGGTAGTGGGTTTCAGGCTAGGACCTTATCCGGCCCAGTGGCGCCCCACTGCTCAGAAAGTGGCAAGATTTCTTCCGAGCGCCGTCACTCGGACGGAACCCGTGCACCATCTGCACGAATCCATGATTTAGAAGGCGGTCGGTGAGTCTATCGTTCGCTCTGGCCTCACCAAGCCCGCGACTCCCCACACCGTTCGCCATGCGTTTGCAACTAAGGCCTGAACTGCTCCGCCAGCTTGTCCATTGCGGAGACAGCACGCACCTGTACCAAGTCGTCTGGTCAATATTGCTCAAACGTCTGGTCAATATTGCTCATCCGTGCTACAGTGATTCCCGTAGGTATAATTCTTTAGAACTCCCCCTGGCCCGCGTCCCGGCGGCTTCCGAAATCGGGAAAATGATCTGTAGGGAAATAATCTAGGAAACCCTCTTTAACGGGTTGGATGATAACAGTGCCGGTTTTTCTGCTAATGGTGGCCGGCCCGGCGCGCAGAGGAGAGAAAGATTATTATATGAAGAGAAACCTACTGTGGTCCGCGGCTTCGTCCGTACTCCCTGTGGTGTTCCTATTTTGCGCCGCGCCAGTCGCAGCATTTGCACAAACAAGCAATTCAGAGGAAACGCTGCCCGCGTATGAAGTGGCTGGGTCCCAGGCCCTTAAAGAAGTAAACTGGAACTGGCAGCCAATCATTCATGATTGGAGTGTAAAATTCCATCCAGGGCGGCAAGGCTATTTAGGTGTTACCGATATGAAGAAGCAGTGCATCGACATCTGGATTCGTCAGGACCAGACGCCGCAAGAGGTGGCGGCTACGCTTGTCCATGAATTTGCCCATGCATTCGATCATCTATACCTCACTCCAGATTTGCGTGCCAAGTGGTTGGCAGTGCGGGGGTTGTCAACAAATACTCCGTGGTATCCATCGTGCAGGGACTGTAGCGACTATCGTTTTGGAGCGGGTGACTTTGCAGAGTCCGTTAGTTGGACGCTACAAGGTTCGGTGATGAAGTTTAGTAGTCGCCTCGGTCCACCGCCAAACATATCCCAGCAAGCGCTTATTCACCAGTGGCTTTCTTCAGCAACGCTTGGGAAATGATTTTTCTAGCCGTTTTATCCCCTTCTTCGCCTCTGGAGCAGCAAGGCAAAGTGGGTACGGTGAGTGCTCTTCTCGCCGTGGGCTTTTCCGCGGGGTTAACAAACCCACGGCAAATCGGAACTGCGAATTTGTCGTGGCTCTCTGATTCAGTCCCAAAATTGACTTCCCCCGCAAATTCGGCGATTATGACGATGTCCCGGCTGGCCGGGGCGGAGGAACCATGTCCAGTCCATCACAGCAGCCTCAGATCCGTATCACCCAGACGAGCGAGTACCGGGAAGGATATGCCAACAGCGTCCAAATCCGCGTCAGCGTTTGGGATTTCCTTCTGATGTTCGGCACCATGAGCCAGACGACCCCTGAGGCGGTCCAGATTGCCAACTTCCAGGGCGTCTATCTGAGTCCGCAACAAGCCAAGGCTTTGTGGAATGTGTTAGGGCAGAACGTCGCCCAATACGAGAGCGCCTTCGGGGAAATCAAACTAGATGCCCGGGCAACGGGGCAGATGTCCATCCAATAACAAAGCCGGTCTTTGCGTGGATTCCGAGCCGCGAGCGTAAGAAGGTGTGAAAAAATGAAGAGTTTCACGCAAAGTCGCCAAGGCGCAAAGAACCGCAAGGAAGAACGCCTTTGTTTGCTTCGCGAACTTTGCGACTTGGCGTGAGATTCCTTTGTCCTTCCGACAATTTCTTCGCAGCTTCTAAGCGACCGGATTGAAAGCGCCGGGTTTGGAAACCGGTCGCTTACGCTTCCGGCTCGGACCCGTACTGACACACGAACCTAATGAGGTAATCCGCTGGTGTGCTGGGACCCGATCGTTCCAGGGGCGCTATAGTATAATTGTGTTGAGGCATCCATAGGCCTTGGCACGCGGTTTGATTTTCATTGAGGACCCATCAAAGTGGCGGAAGACTGCCGTCGAATATTGGAAATCGAAGTCCCGCAAGACGTGGTGAAAAAGCGGGTGGAGGGAATTGTCGCTCAGCTCCAGCGGCGCGTCCGTCTGCCCGGGTTCCGGCCGGGCAAAGCGCCGGTGTCGCTGGTGCGGCAGAGATTTCGAGACGACATCCGCTCCGAGCTGCTGCGGGAGCTGATCCCGGAGTATGTCGAAGCACAGGCCAGGGAACACAAGTGGGACGCCGTTGGCAACCCCGCGGTCAGTGACGTCGAATACGCCGAGGACAGTCCCTTGAAATTCAAGGCCACACTGGAGGTCTTGCCCGAGATCGAATTGAAAGATTACGGAGACTTGGAAATCGAGGTGGAAGAGACGGCGGTCAGCGAGGAGGAAGTCGAGAAGACGCTGGCTCATCTGCAGGAAGAAGGGGCAACGTACGTCAATCTGGAATCCCGTCCTTTGCAGGATGGCGACTATGCAAGCATCGCCGTAAAGGAACTCTTGGTTGGAGGGGAGTCGCCGGTTGGAAAGACGCACGAGGCACTTTGTGAGATCGGTGGTCCGCAAACCATCAAGGAGTTTACGGAAAATCTCAGGGGCGCCACGCTCGGGGAAGAGCGCAGTTATGATGTCTCTTATCCCTCCGACTTCAACGATCCCCGAATCGCCGGCAAAACGGTCTCTTACCACGTGAAAGTTCTCGGGCTGAAGAAGAAACAACTCCCGGAACTGAATGACGATTTTGCCAGGGAGTTGGGGAATTTCGATTCCCTGGACAGTGTTCGCCAGCGTATCCGGGAAGACATGGAGAAAGCTAAACGGCGGGAGTCGGACCAGAATGCAAAGAGCCAACTGCGTGAAAAATTGGCCCGGCTCCATGATTTTCCGGTTCCGGAGGTCATGGTGGAGCGGCAGATCGAGAGAAGACTGGATGCTGTCAGACGCCAGATCGAGTCCAAGGGGATGAATCCGCGATCCTTGCAAGTTGATTGGGGAAAGGTGCGTGCCGCTCAGCGGGAAGCTGCTGTGGAGGACGTAAAAAGCGGTCTGATCCTGGAGAAGATCGCCCAGGAAAATAACATGGAGGTGGAGGAGGCCGATCTGCAGAAGGAAATCCAAGAGATTGTGGCTGCCACCAACCAAGCGCCCGAGGTCGTCGAGGCTCACTTGACAAAGGACGGTGGGCTGGATAGGATTAAATCTAGACTTCGCATTGACAAATCCCTCGAATTCGTACTTCTAAACGTTAGGCGGACAAAAAAGAGCAGGATCACCGGTGAGAAAGAGGATTGACCGCAGAGTCAGAGTGCGTTTAAAGTAAGAGTAGGACAGTCAGGAGCAGGTTAAGGTGAGTGCAGTGAGCGGGGCGGACAAACGATGGCGCTGATCCCAATGGTGGTCGAACAAACCAACCGGGGAGAGCGTGCGTACGACATCTATTCCCGCCTTCTTCGCGACAATATTATTTTTATAGGCACTCCTATTGACGATAACGTTGCCAACGTAGTCACGGCGCAATTATTATTCCTGGAAGCCGAGGAGCCGACAAAGGACGTGTACCTTTATATCAACAGCCCGGGTGGCTCCATTACGGCCGGCATGGCCATCTACGACACAATCCAATTCGTTCGTCCCGACGTTTCCACCATCTGCATCGGCCAGGCTGCCAGCATGGCCGCCTTGCTGCTGGCGGCTGGAACCGCCGGCAAGCGCTTTACTCTGCCTAATACGCGCGTGCTGATTCATCAGCCTTCCATGGGCGGGTTGTCCGGGCAAGCCACCGACATTGACATTCAAGCCAAAGAGATTCTGCGCATGCGAGAGATTACCAATCAACTTCTCTCCAAGCACACCCACCAGTCTGTGGAGAAGATTTCCAAGGACGTAGAGCGCGACTTCATCATGAATGCCGAGCAGGCCAAGGAATACGGGATCGTGGACGAAATCATTTCCAAGCATAAGTAGGGAATCGAGACTGCCGGGCCGGCGAGGAAATAGTTTGGCGAGGAAAGTCTAGCGGAAAGAGAGTGCTGGGGAGAATTAGCCATGAAAAGAGTGGCAGGGGACGAAGCTTTGAAGTGCTCGTTTTGTCACAAATCGCAGGATTCCGTCAATAAATTGATCTCTTCCCCCAGCGACTATCCGCGCGCTTACATTTGCGACGAGTGCGTGGCGGTCTGCAATTCCATCCTGGAGGAGGACCATGCGCAAGCGCCGCTGGTGGTTCCCCGGCAATTGCCCAAGCCTCAGGAGATCAAGGAATTTCTGGATCAGTACGTCATAGGCCAGGAAAAGACCAAGAAAAAGCTCGCCGTAGCGGTCTATAACCATTACAAGCGGATCCACATGAACCGCCAGCGGAACGCCGAAGTGGAACTGGCCAAGAGTAATATCCTGCTGATCGGACCGACGGGAACTGGCAAGACCCTGCTGGCGCAGACCCTGGCGCGTCTTTTGGAGGTCCCCTTCGCTATCGTTGACGCCACCACGCTGACGGAGGCGGGCTACGTGGGCGAGGACGTGGAAAACATCATCCTCAAGCTTCTCCAGAACGCCGGCGGGGACGTCACGCGAGCCCAGCAGGGAATTATCTATATCGATGAAGTGGATAAGATTTGCCGCAAGGATGAAAATCCGTCGATCACGCGAGACGTTTCGGGAGAAGGCGTGCAGCAAGCTTTGCTGAAGATTTTGGAAGGCACTTTGGCGAACGTTCCGCCGCAGGGAGGAAGGAAACATCCCCACCAGGAGTTTACTCCGGTGGATACGACCAATATCTTGTTCATTTGCGGGGGCGCCTTCGTCGGACTCGAAAAGGTCATTCGCCGGCGGACTGGAATGAAATCGGTCGGTTTCCAGGCGGATGCCAAGTCGGCGACGCGCACCGATCCGGCGCTGGAGAAGGTTCAGCCGACCGATCTGATCCGCTACGGATTGATTCCGGAGTTCGTGGGGCGAATGCCGGTGATTGCCGTCCTGGAAGACCTGGACAAGGCGGCGTTGATGGAGATACTTACAAAACCGAAGAATGCCCTCATCAAGCAGTACCAGACTCTTTTCGAATTCGAGAACGTGCACCTGCGCTTCCTCGATCCTGCGTTGGACGTCATCGCCTCGATGGCCCAGGAACGGAAAGTCGGTGCGCGAGGGCTGCGGATGATTTTAGAAGATTTGATGCTGGATTTGATGTACCATTTACCCTCGCAGCGGAAAGTGCGGGACTTTGTGGTCACGAAAGAAATGGTCGAGAATCGGGAAATCAGCATCAAACTATTAGAGAAGGCAGGGTAGACAAGCTAATCCCCCGCCGGAGTGGTAAGGCCAAAGATGCTCCTGAATCGCGAAAAGTCGGAAGCGCGGAAGATGCCCATGCTCCCCATCCGGGATGTGGTCATCTTTCCCTACATGATGACTCCCTTTGTGGTGGGGAGGGAAAGTTCCGTGCGAGCCTTGGAAGAGGCGCTCGCTGGAGACAAAAGGATTTTCCTGGCCACCCAGCATGATGCCAGCATCGATGAGCCGAAGCCCAACGAAATCTACCAGGTAGGCACAATTGTCAACATTGTGCAGAGCCTTAAGTTACCCGACAACAACATCAAGGTTCTGGTGGAGGGGGTGGAACGGGGCAAGGTCATCAGCTTGAACGACGAGGATGGTCTGTTCCGGGCCGTGGTGCGGCCCATCAACCAGAAGTCGGAACCCAACCCGCAACTGGAGTCGCTAATTACCCGCGTGACCGCGCTGTTTGAGCAATACGTCAAGCTCAGCCAAAGCCTCAACTATGAAACGATGATTGCCGCTGTGCGAGTGGATGACGCGAGCAAACTCGCCGACACCATCGCCGCCAACCTCCAGATCGGCATTGAAGAGAAGCAGGAGCTGCTGGAAATCTTCGACCCCACCGAGCGTCTGTCGCGAATCGCTGACATCCTGGATCTCGAAATCGAAAAGCTCAATATGGACCGCACCATCCAGGGCCGGGTGAAGCGGCAGATGGAGCGCGCGCAAAAAGAGTATTACCTGAACGAGAAGATCAAAGCGATTCAAAAAGAACTGGGACGCGGCGAAAAGAGTGAGATCGATGAGCTGAAGAAAAAAATTGAATCCGCCGGAATGACCAAGGACGGCCAAGAAAAGGCGTTGCAGGAGTTAAAACGGCTGGAGATGATGCCACCCATGTCGGCTGAATCCACGGTATCGCGCAACTACCTGGATTGGCTTCTGGCCGTGCCGTGGAAAAAGAAGAGCCGGGAAATCAAGGACATCGAGAAGGCTGAGCGCGTTCTGGAAGAAGACCACTATGGCCTGGAAAAGATCAAGGAGCGCATCCTGGAATTCCTGGCCGTGCGCCGCATGGTCAAAGACCCGAAAGGTTCTATTCTCTGCTTTGTGGGCCCGCCGGGCGTCGGGAAAACCTCTTTGGGAATGTCCATCGCTCGCGCCACAGGCCGCAAATTCGTAAGGCTTTCGCTGGGAGGCGTGCGAGACGAGGCTGAGATTCGAGGCCACCGCCGAACGTATATCGGAGCGCTGCCGGGACAGATCATCCAGATGATGAAGAAAGCGGGCACCAAGAACCCGGTGTTCATGTTGGACGAGGTGGAGAAGATGAGCATGGACTTCCGCGGGGACCCCTCGGCCGCCCTGCTGGAGGTTCTGGATCCGGAACAGAATTACATGTTCGTGGATCATTATCTGGACGTGGAATATGACCTCTCGCAGGTGTTCTTCATCTGCACGGCCAACGTGGTTCACACGATCCCGCCAGCCTTATTGGACCGCATGGAAGTGCTTCGGCTGTCCGGCTATACGGAGCTTGAAAAGGTTGAGATCGCCAAACGTTTCCTGGTAAAGAAACAGCGAAAGGCCACGGGCCTGACGGAGAAAACCATCCAGTTTGCCGACCAAGCGCTCGGCTCCATCATCCAGTTCTATACGAGGGAGTCGGGTGTCCGCAACCTGGAGCGGGAGCTTGCCAACGTCTGCCGCAAGGTGGCCCGAAAGGTGGTGAAGGAGGGCCGCGGCATTGAGGTTGGGATCACTCCGGAGAACCTGTCCGAGTATCTGGGTGTTATTAAATTTCGGGATACGCTTGCTGAGAAGAAAAATGAAGTGGGCCTTGCGACCGGCCTTGCATGGACAGAGGTGGGCGGTCAGATCCTGTCCACGGAAGCCACTCTGATGGATGGCAAAGGCAAGCTGACTTTGACCGGCAAATTGGGCGACGTGATGCAGGAGTCCGCTCAGGCTGCGCTGAGCTACATCCGGTCGCGAAGTCATCTTTTGGGCCTGGAAACCGACTTTTACCGCCGGTTGGACATACACATTCACGTCCCCGAAGGCTCCATTCCAAAAGATGGACCCTCGGCCGGAATTACATTGGCAACGACTCTGGCCAGTGCTCTGACAAAGATCCCCGTGCGGCGGGACGTGGCGATGACGGGTGAGATCACTCTTCGCGGAAAGGTGCTGCCCATTGGCGGCATGAAGGAAAAATTGCTGGCGGCCCATCGCGCCGGACTGACCACGATCATTTTGCCGAAGGACAATCAAAAGGACATGGCGGACATTCCCGCCCACATTCAGAAGGAGTTGAAGATTCATTTTGTAGAGACCATGGATGAGGTCTTGCAGATTGCCTTGGAACGCCCCATCGATCCTCTCGCCGCGCGGCCTCCGGACGCAACCATGGCCACGGGTTTTCCGCCGGTCGAAGTTTCAGATCAAGGACCACTGACCCATTGAGCCGAGCAGATTTTTCTCCCTCCATTCAATGATGTTCTTGTGAGGCTGCACGGCTGAGCATTCATTTCTTTTCATAGGAAGCGTTTTCTAAGAAGGGGCTTACGCTCCGGTCGTTTCCGTTATTTTGCCGCCTGACGCATTGATTACTCTAATCCTGATTTCTCCGCGAACTGGAAAAAATACCGAAACTTGTGTGTCCTGGCGCGTCCCCACGGAAGACCAGGACCGTTGGAGACTTGATTCTTAGAGAGTGGTTATGGATCTAGCCGAACTAAAAGAAATGAGCATTGCCAAATTGACGCAGGTGGCTAAACAACTAAACGTTCCGGGCGCCACGGGGATGCGGAAGCAGGAAATCATCTTCCGAATCCTCCAGGCTCAGACCGAGCAGAGCGGTTTGATCTTCGCAGAAGGCGTGCTCGAAACATTGCCCGAGGGCTACGGCTTCCTGCGGGCGCCCG
>Ga0207110_10330_pt1 | contig 10215 bp, 8 predicted proteins | sample Alteio_BWMinHeat_74_FD_153582 | JGI IMG/M metagenome (GOLD analysis project Ga0207110, IMG submission 153582) | Enriched cells from forest soil in Barre Woods Harvard Forest LTER site, Petersham, Massachusetts, United States -... | ecosystem: Environmental > Terrestrial > Soil > Temperate forest >...
AAGCGGAATCGGATGCAGAGAGAAGGTCGGCGCTGGAATTTCTGGACGGAACTTTGCGGTCCCGGCTTTCCGATCAGATCACCGGCGTAATTATTATCGTCGAGCAACGCATGCACGAGGAAGATGCCACTGGGCACGTGATGACGCAGGAGCCAGGGATATGGACGCGGATCAACCTGCCGATGGAGGCGATGGAGGATGAACGCTGGGTCTTTCCGCTGAGCGGGAGGATCGTGGAGCGCAAGAAGGGGGAATTGTTGTGGTCTGCCCGCTTCCCGGAAGAGGTGTGCCGCTCCCTGAAGATCACGCTCGGATCACGAAAATACAATGCTCAGTACCAACAAACGCCATCACCCCCAGGCGGCTCCATCATCAAGAGGCACTGGTTCAGGTACTGGACGCATGATCCGCGCAAGTGTCCGCCGATGAGGTTGGCGCCGGAAAGGTTCGATGAGATCGTGGCGTCCTGGGACATGAGTTTTAAGGACACGCCGGATTCCAGTAAGGTCGCTGGGCAGGTGTGGGGCCGGGCGGGAACTCGGAAGCTTTTGCTGGCCGCGCGATGCGAGCAGATGGATTACGTGGCTACGGAGAAGGCCGTCTTGGCAATGCACAGGGAGTGGCCGATGGCGATCACGCTTGTAGAGGACAAAGCCAATGGCCCGGCCATCATCGCGCGGCTCAAGGACAAGATTCCGCGGCTAATCCCGGTGCAGCCGGAGGGAAGCAAGGAAGCCAGGATGTACGCTGTGTCCGCCGACTGGGAGGCCGGCAATGTGGAGGCGCCCGATCCCGACATGCCGGGCTACGAGTGGGTACGGGATTGGGTAGAGTCCATCTGCCGGTTTCCTGCCAAGCCAAATGACGAGGGGGATGCCGCCAGCCAGGCATTACAGCGGCTCTACCAAACGATCTACACTGCAGCCTCTCCAATTTCAGAAGAGGAGAGAGCGCGGGAATACACGGGAAGGATTGAGCGGCCGCCCAGGATTGAGCGCCCTGAGAGCATGAGACGCTCCTGGTTTTGGGAGCGGTACGGGATGTAAAAGGAAGGACCGCGAAGCGGTTAGATTAGAGCTCACGGGAGCCGAGGGCGGACCAGCCCAGCATCGATTCGGACGATCTCAGCGGACTCAATGACGAAGAGCTCAAGCAGCTGGAGGAGTTGGTCCGCAAGATCCAGCGTAATAAGAAAAAGCCGCCAGGCTGATCCGGCGGCAAAGCGAATGAGACGATCACACCGATTACGAAGCAATCTGGTAGACGCGCTGGCCGTCTTCGCGCTTACCGGATGCCACCTTGAGGCGCATTTTCTTCCCGAGCTGCCCGCTGATGAAGCCGCGGACGCTGTTGGCGTTCCAGCCGCTGGCTTTGCTCAACTCGGCCAGGGTTGCTCCTTCGGATCGTTGCATCAAAGCAATTAGCTTCTCTTTCTTGGTGCCGGTACGGGCAGTTTTGGCGTCCTTTGGGGTTTTCCGCGCCTGTTTACGCTTAGTGGCCTTCCCATCCGACTTGCCCCTCTTCGGCGCAACGTGGGCCGTTTGTGGCGCACGTGCTGGCTTTCTTGCGCCACCAGTCTCCTGGGGCGAGCTCTTATCAGCGGCATCGTTCTCGGCGTTAGCGTCCGTCATTCGATTACCCTCCTATAGGTGATTGCAGTCACGAGATTCATTGCTCCAGGTGGCAACACAAGCAAGGGAATTCTCGCGGATTTTTGATCTTTATTGCCTTGCCTTTGCTGCTGTTCCGATCAATGCTCCTGACTATGCTTACGATCGGGTACGCAAGAGTGTCGACAGATCGGCAGGCGGACAAGGGCGTCTCGCTCGATGCACAGAAGAGTCGAATTGAAGCGATGGCGGTAGTGCAGGAGCGAACGCTGCTGGAAGTAATCGTCGATGGCGGCGAATCTGCAAAGAATCTGAACCGCCCAGGACTGCAGCGGCTGCTTTTGTTGGTTCAGGCTGGCAAGGTTCAAACCGTGATCGTTGCGAAGCTCGACCGGCTGACCCGGAGTGTGAAGGATCTCTGTGCACTCCTGGAGTTGTTTGAAAAGCGCAATGTCGCTCTGGTCTCGGTGGCCGAATCGCTGGACACGTCTACGGCGGTTCGTTAATGATCAGGCGCCGGATCCTCCGGTCCCGAGCTAACGTCAAATACTCACAGATCAGGTCCAGGTGCCAGTTCCAGATCAGCTCCGTGGATGGCTCCAGAACCTTCCAGGCAGCCTTCGAGAACGAGGCGAGATCGGACAACTTCTCTCGCTCCAGTGCGAAGTGGAGCCGCTCCAGTTCCTCGAGGTACCTAGCCTGCTCTCTTGCGCTTAGCGAGGCGATCTCGGATGGCGTCAGTAAGCTCACTGATCCGCTGGGCGAGCTCGTCGGCGCCGTCTCCGGCGGGAGGCAGGTCGTCTCCATCGCTGTCGGTGAGGGCGATTCGCTGGGTAGCTTTGCCTTCGATCGCTTCTCGGATTTCACGCGCTGCCTCCGCTTTACCTCTGATCGCTGCCCGGAACTGAGCCAAAGCAGCTGCCCTTCCGTAAGTCGTTCCCCTGGGCACATTCAATGCCGCACACAGAGCCTCCGGCAGCTTCTGCGCCGCAACCCATTCATACTCGTCGGTAATTGGCCGTTTCTTCGGCCGGCCATTCGGGTTCCCCGATTCTCCCGACCTCCAGGGCGGCCGAAGATTCTCGATTTTTCCTCTTCCTGCCATCGGTGTTTTGATCCGGTGTTACCACCGGATGTGAAGGAGTTCCACTCCGGTTATTTGAATCATTTGTCCAGCTTTGGTTCCAAGCCCATCTCGGAAAGGCGTTCCAGCGCCACCGCCATAAAAGGAGGTGATAATTCCATCGCGTAGCAGATCCGCCCCAGACTTTCAGCCGCAACCAACTGCGTCCCGCTTCCGGAGAATGGCTCGTAACAGATATCGCCCTTTTCTGTGTGCTGGCGCATCGGGATTGCAAATAGTTCCACGGGCTTCTCCGTGGGGTGGTCCGTCGTTTCGCCTGGCCTGACGGTCGGAAACGACCATATGGTGGGCGGATAGTCGTCCGCAATACGCTTCGGCTTATTGCCTCTGATCCAGCCGAAGAAGCAAGGCTCATGCTGCCACATATACCAGGAGCGAGTCAGAATCGGCCGGTCCTTTGCCCAGATGACTTGCTGGTGTACGAAGGCGCCGTGTTTCTCCCACACCGACTCGAGGAGAGCCTGCTTTCGGCTGGCGTGCCAGCAATACCAGGCGGCATTCGGGGTAATAGCGATGTTGATCGCGGCAAGGACAAACGAATCGTAGAGAGCCTCCCCCAGTATAGGGCTATCAACGTCGGTGTACTTATCGCTCCAATCCTTGTTCTTCCGTCGTTTGACCTCTTCCGAATCATTCCATTTATGTGGGTGATTGGTGCCGTCATAATCAACCAAATAGGGTGGGTCAGTGGCAAATAGGCAGGCTCGTTCACCGCTCATCAACCGGGTCACGTCTGCCTCGGACGTGCTATCCCCGCAGAGCAATTTGTGATTGCCGATTTGCCATAGCTGGCCCCGTTCCGTTCCCCATTTCGCTTGTAGCTCTTCAGCTCTGCCGATCTGGGGCTCCGGCAATTCGCCGATGGTTTCTTGCTCGGTGAACAGCTTTCGGAGTTCCTTGTCGTCCCAGAACTTTTTGAAATCTATATCGAGAGCCTTCAGTACATCCGTGTTCCAATCCAGATCCAATTCCGCCACGCGATTGTCCCTAATCGCCAGCTCCACGGCTTTCTTGTCTTTCTTCAGGTCCAGGTCGTTGCGTTGAACCGCGACCAGCGTTTTCCCGTCCGATTCGATTAAGGCGACTTTTTGCATGCCGAGCTTTAGAGCCTGCTCCACCGTTTTATTGCCAGCAATGATCCGGCCCTGACAATCCACAAGAACTGAGCGCCCAGCGCCCAATCTCTTCAGGGACCCCTCCAGCATGGCGCGACCGCGATCAGTTCCCTTGTTGGCATTGCGGTCGTCTAGAGTGAGCTCCGATATGGGCAGGACTTTGACTGTCGGAATAGACCCTGAGGTTGGGGGTTTGACGCCCCGGCGAGTGGTCGAACGCATATCCCTCCTGCGGAAGACACTAATTGTGTTGGAGTGAATCCTTCGGAGGGTGCCCTTTGGGCTGGCCTGTCGAACCGAGTACTCTGACGCAAATATAACAGAATCGGCCAAGATGTAAATCAAAATAGTTCGGGCTACCGTGTGGCTATTTTGACACCCTCTTGCTGCCGCTAACGTGCTCTATATGAATCAAATTGCGCCGCGCAATTTTCGCGTGTTATTAGCGTGTTTATCACGCATGGTGTGACGCGACCGGTCCGTCACGTCACAGGGCGAGAGTTCTGCTTCACCCAGGAGGAGCCAAATTTCTGCCGCCTAAGACGGTGCGGCACAGGGAAAATGGCGTTCCCAACTCAGCCCGACGCTGTATACTAGCCACCGTGGGGAACCCATAATGGAAATTTCCTATAAGAGGGCTGGCTCCTGCGGCGGCTTAGGACTAGCGCTAGCAGGTAGGCAACGTCGTAGGTCAAGGCGAGGAGCAGGTTGCGGCCTTCCGCTCTCTGCGATTTTTTTATTGCTGGCAGGCAGGCCCTTGCTGAGCCAGCAGCAGCCCACCTTCTCCACCGACGTCAAAGTAGTCAATATTCTTGCCACAGTGCGGGAAAAGAAGGGGCCAATCGTCCGGAATTTGACAAAGGATGACTTCACCCTAGAGGAAAGCGGCCGTCCCCAAATCATCCGTTATTTCTCCCGAGAAACCGATCTTCCGCTGACGTTGGGCCTGCTCGTGGACACCAGTCTGAGCCAGCGGCGCGTCCTGGACCAGGAGCGCGGCGCCAGCTACACGTTTCTGGAACAGATGATGCGCCCGAAAGACATGGCCTTCGTGATCCATTTCGAAGGCGAGGCGGAGCTACTGCAAGACCTTACTTCTTCGCTCAGGCTGTTGGAGTCCGCTCTGGCAACTCTGGATACGCCGCAACTGAACCAAGGCGGAGGCAATTGGCCCGGCGCTGGCGGCCGCGGAAGAGGCATGGGCGCCGCCGGCGGCACGGCGCTCTACGATGCGGTCTACCTAGCTTCGAATGAACTGATGCGGAAGCAGTCAGGCCGCAAAGCGCTCATTATCCTCTCCGATGGCGTGGACAATGCGAGCAAAGTGACTCTGGCGACCGCTATTGAGTCCGCCCAGCGGGCCGACACCCTGGTCTACTCCATCTTATTTTCCGATGAGGCAGCATACGGGACCGGCGGCGGTTTTGGCGGCCCCCCCATGGGCGGTGGTGTAGGCTTTCCCGGTGGTGGGGGAATGGGCCGGCGCGGCGGTAGCCGGAGATACCCATACCCTCAGCCTCAGGCTGTGCATCCGGATGGCAGGAAGATCCTGGAGCGGATCTCCAACGAAACGGGTGCGCGTCTCTTTGAAGTATCCAAGAAACAATCGGTCGAGCAAATCTACGCCAGCATTGAGGAGCAACTCCGCAATCAGTACAGCCTCGGCTATACTCCTGAAAATACAGATGCCTCAGCGGGTTACCGTAAGATCAGCCTGAAAACCAAAGAGAAAGATCAGATCGTGCAGACTAGAGACGGATATTACCCTGGGCCGTAGCCCGTGCCGCCCCCAGAACACACGGGAACGATCCTCAAGCAAGGCGTTCCGAGAAAGAGTGTTCGCTGATACGTTACTCCGCAAAATCCCTCGATCGTTGTATAGTGTGGGCGATTGGAAGCTAAAACTGAACTTTCGGCTCGAGGATATCCGCAACAATCCACTCGAGGTCCGGAAATCCGGCAACCAAGGAGGGCAGTATTTATGAGTTCAGCTAAGAGGCGACTTTCGACTATCAAAGTCTGTCGGGGGCTTTGGCTTTTGGTTTTCCTCCAGGTTTTGTTTTTCTCGGTGGAACTTTGGGGGCACGCAGCTATGCCTCACTCTGAACCGACAGCGAAGACGCTTGGTCACTTCGGCTTCGCAATTCAAGTGGCTTCCCCGGCCGAGGGGCCTCGGCCGCGGCAGATCCCCAGGTGGCCAGGATCGCTTCGCTCCTGGTATCTTCCGGTTGTGCGCTGGATCCAGATGGGCGCTCTGACACTATGGTTAGGCGGCATTGGATTCCTTGTGTTTATCGTTCGCCCATTATTGGCTGTTCGCTCGGAAGTCCGCGAGCAGATCTTATCGTCGCGAATCATTCGAAATTCCGGGAGAATCGTCTCCACAAGCGCTGCGTTATTCCTAACGACAACAACCGTGTGGTTCTTTGGGCACACTAGAGTTCCATTACTTCATCCTCTTTCCTGGGGCCCGCTCCCTGGGATCATCTGGACAACAGATGTGGGACAATTGTCGGCCGTGCAAATCTTGTGTGCAATTGGACTTTGGATTGTCTCCGCCCGTCTGGTCCGTCCTGGATTTCTGGAGAAGCGTTGGGGAAAAGGTCAGATGTTTTACTTTGCGCTCCTGGGCCTCATGATTCTTGTGGGGCTGGGGTCGATGGCCCACCGCATGGGCGACGCTGGTAAAGGAGAGGTCTTGCCAATAGCCGTCGATTGGGTCCATTTGGTAGTCACAGCGATTTGGGTTGGAGGTCTTTGCCACTTCCTGATGGCGTTGGCCGTGTCGCGCAAACAAGACCCAGCTCCCCTTGGATTCATAAGCGAGCTAACTGCCCGGTTTTCCACGATCGCCCTGTATTCAGTCCTGCTGGTAATCGCCACGGGCATCTACGGGAGCTGGGTGCACATTCCCACGTGGTCTTCCTTTCTTTCTCTGAGATACGGGCAGGTTCTGGCCGTTAAGATTGGTTTGTTCTTGGGGACTCTGCTCATCGGCGTAGTCAACCGGCAGAGAGCCGTGCCCGCGCTGGCAGCTTTTCCCAGTGCCCCGGAGAACGCAATCCACTGGTCGGCAAGGTTGCGGAAACTCGTCTGGGCGGAGGTTATATTAGGAGCCCTAATTCTCGGAGCAGTTGGCGTCCTGGCGACTCTGCCTTCGGGAGTGAGGGCGGCTCAAGCGACAAGAACTGCGGCGGGGAGGGTTCCATGAGGGGAAGGAGGACCAAACGAGGCTGGAGATTGAGAAGGCAGCGATCTAGCTAGAGCATATCTTCTTTGCTCAAGACTACAGAAACTTTCGCCCTAGATCGACCCGTTGCGCTTCACGCCATCCCAGGGTCTTCTGCGGAGACCTGCCATCCTCCTCTACACTTACACTGAAAGCGGTCCATTTGAAGCGCCCTCAACCGCCTGGACTCCAATCGAAAAATCAGCGCCCGGCGCACTCAGCCTTCAAAAAGCAAGTTTGAGGCTGAATTGCAATTGTCTCGAAGATGTCACTGTCCCCGTAATCCGGCCTGCGGTCGCGCTGGGCAAGCCGTTTGCCGAAAGAAATACCGTGTGATTCGGCAAATCGAAATTTGCGCGATTGAACAGATTGAAGGCCTCTGCGCGAAACTGGAGATTTTTCTTTTCGCCGATCGCCGTATTTTTTACCAGCGCAAAATCAACTGACATCAGTCCCGGCCCTACCGCGGTGTTGCGGCCGAGATTGCCGTAGAAACCCGGCGTCTGTAATTGGAAGCAGTTGATATTAAAATAATGATCGGGACCGCCCAGAACCGGGTTGCCGCTGCAGCCCGGCGTCAGGAGGAGGTCCGGACGGCTGGCGGTGGCTCCTCCGGAAGTATTGCCCGCGCTGACGCCGCCCGATCTATCCTGATTCAATCCCGAGCTGTTTTCGATGTCGAAAGGCGCCCCACTCGAAACGTTAAGGATCCCATTCGTCTGCCAGCCTTGCACCAGCTTGCCCAACACTCCCTTTGTTGCTCCACCAATCGGCAGAAGGTAAGTGGCATTGGCTGTTAGCACGTGCCGCAGGTCATAGTCGGAATTGCCCCACTCCGTGTGTTTTATGTCCCACGGATTTTGCGGGGAAGTGCTTCCGTTGAGGTAATCCACACCGGTCTGAGCGGACGAGTTGTCCATCGAATGCGACCACGTGTAAGATCCTTGTATTTGCAACCCTTTGCTGAGCTGGTGGGTCACCCCAGCCTGCAGGGAATGATACCTGGAGTTTGCTGCCAGCTGTTTGAGAGTAAGGGAACTGAAGTTCGGGTCACGGCGCGGCAGTCCCAGTGCATAGAAGTATCGGCCATCCGATAAGATTTGCGGAATGGCAACATCGAGGCTGTCGAAACGCCCCAGGTGCAGTCCCCGCGAGCCAACATAACCCACGGTCAGTACGGTGCCCCGCAGTATCTCCCTCTCCACGCTCAAGTCCCAATGCAACATATACGGTTGTTTGTTGTCCTGATATTGCACCAAACTGGGGGCCTGGGCCGGATTGGGGCCGAGGCTGGCCAGTGGGTGAGGGAAAGTAATATTGGGGGCGCTTCCCGCAATACTCGTAACAAACGGAGGAAGGAGGCGAGAAGCAAAATAGTAATTACGAAAGAGCATCGAGTCATACACGCCAAATCCGCCCCGAAGGGAAGTCTTGCCATCTCCAAACACGTCCCATGCAAATCCAAATCTTGGCGCAAAGTTCGCCTTGGGGGTTTTGTACAATGGATTGCCAACAACTATTGTGTCAGTGGTAAACAGGCCCACATAATGCGACGATCTGCCATTGACCTCATTGGGATTGGTCGTAAACTCCCATCGGAGGCCAAGGTTCAACGTGAAATGCGGCCTTAGCCGTATGTCATCTTGAACGAACATTCCTACGAGATCTTGCCTCCAGCCTCTTACAAAAGTACTGCCTGCTGGAATACCCGAGAAACTTGCCGGCTGCGCCAGCAGAAAGTTTGTTAGATTGGCAAAGACAAAGGCGCCTGTCCCCTGATTCGGGTTGTTCTCGTTGGTCTGAATGCGCTGGAATTCACCTCCAAATTTCAAAGATTGTCGGCCTGAGGTGTAGCTCACCGTATCAGTGAATTGGAAAACATTATCCAGACGGAGCGTCAGAGCGCCCGACCCCGCGCCTTCGGTAACGCCTTGTACGCCGAGCGTTCCTACGCCGGGAACAACCGGGTTCGGCAGGAAAAAAAGAGTAGGATCCGCCTCAATGCTATTCACGATAGCCGTGTAGAAGTCCGCCGTGGAGCGGTTGAAAGCAAAGCGAAACACATTCAGCAGCCTTGGCGAAAAGATCCGCGTCTCTCCAATGGCCGCGTTCTGACTGCGAACTGAATTCTTCGCAAGGTTGTTGGGAAGGGCTGAAGGGACCTGCTGCGAGCTGTCATCGATGGTATACCGGCCAAAGAAACTATCCTTGTCCGAGAAGTTGTGATCCACTCGAACCTGGCCGAAGTTTTGCCCGGTTGGCTGGCTGGCGGTGCGATCGAACTCTGCGATGCCATTGCCGAAATCGCGGCCGTTCGGCAACGGCCATAAAGGCAGATATGGCAGGACCACCGGGTTCACTATGACATTCCCGGTGGGAAATATTCCCTGACGCGCGTTAAGGGTTGGTACATTCCCGATCAGAGTTTTGCCCAGTCTCTCTTGCAGTCCCTCATAGCCCCCGAAAATAAATGTTTTGTCCTTTTTGATGGGGCCTCCCAGCGTGCCGCCGAATTGATTTCGTTTGAATGCGGGAACGCGGGCGCCGTCGAAAAAGTTCCGGGCGTCCAAATCGCTGTTGCGGAGAAACTCGAAGAGCGATCCATGCAGTTCATTGGTTCCGGATTTGGTCACCACATTGATCACTCCGCCACCGGCGCGCCCGAATTCCGCGCTGTAGTTGGACGTCAAGACCTGAAATTCCTGAATTGTCTCGACCCCCATGGCCTGACCGGAGGTTCCCCCAATCGCCTGCTGGTTAACGCTGTTGATGGTCGTCCCATCCATCATGTAATTGTTGGCGTCGGTGCGCGCGCCGTTAAAGTTTAACTTTAGGCCGACGCCTGTCACGGAGTTCTGTTGAGCCTCGCGCGACAGGACCACCCCGGACTCCAATAAAGCCAACTGCACAAAGTTGCGGCCGTTCAAGGGCAGATCCCGAATTTGCCTATCCCCTACCAGGCCCGACAATCCGGCAGTGGTCGTCTCCACCAGCGGCGCCTCCCCGGGTTGTCGATGTGGCGGAGGAGGAGAAGCCGCGGAACCGCGGGGCCTCAGGCTTCGATGCGCGAAGAGATGGACAACCGAGGAACGGAATTCACGACAGGACAAAGACGAT
>Ga0207110_10331_pt1 | contig 10214 bp, 12 predicted proteins | sample Alteio_BWMinHeat_74_FD_153582 | JGI IMG/M metagenome (GOLD analysis project Ga0207110, IMG submission 153582) | Enriched cells from forest soil in Barre Woods Harvard Forest LTER site, Petersham, Massachusetts, United States -... | ecosystem: Environmental > Terrestrial > Soil > Temperate forest >...
CATTGCTCAAAATTGTATCACAGTGATATCAGGAATCAGTGAATAAAATCGTTTAACATCCTTTAACAAACCAAGACATTATCTAATGCGTAGATTTTCAGGTGTAATTCTTTTGATCGGAGCAGCATTCTTTTTCTCATGCAGCCATCCGTCGGATCCGGCCGTGGGGGGTGGGAATCCTAATGGCAATGGTAATGGCAACAATGTAAAAGATACCGCTTCTTACGGTACATCTACTATGCTTCTCGAAGGAAATAAAATGGTGAAGTGTACCGATAATTATTTCTTGTACGATTCGAGCAACCGCACTCTCAGCTTCCAGTTTGTGAACGATACAGGTTTCTATTTATTACTTCAATTGCAGGTGCCGCAGCTTGCGGCGGGGACATACACCTATCCGCCAAACTCCGGCGGCATGTGGGTTACAGGCTCAAAATCTTCTATCGAAACGATTATTCCTTATAATGGCAATACTGTTCAGCTAATAATTAAAAGCGTAAGCTTTAATCCAGGCCGAATAACTGCGATCATTTCTGTTCATGTCGGCGATACAGAGATCGGTCTTCACTCGATAGACAGCGTAAAAATGACCGATGCGAGGCTCACGGTAATTCCATCCGGGAATGCTCCATCGTTCACTTGTACTGCCGGCACAAAAACATTCTCCGGCACTAACCGTCAAGTATTTCGAGCTGCTTATTTTCCTCCCGTGCCGATTCAACTGAGCTATTCAACTCAAAGCTTCACCAACGGAGATACTTCGATTCAATTCTCTCTTACTCTTAATCCGGCAAAAAACGTGGTTGGGAAATATACTCTTCAGAGTGGAGCGAATATGCACTATTATATGCAATGGTTCAATAATCTCCTTGATAAGCAGTTCGATTCATCTTACCGTTCGCAATACCTTGACTCGACCGATATTGAAGTGACGAGCTACGACACGCTCACAAGGAAGATCTCTGGCACATTCACCGGCCAGGTAACTGAAGATAATGCCCGGACGAAATTGAATATATCCGGTGAATTCAAAGATGTAACGTTGGAGGATTTTTAATCTGAAAACTTATCCTGAATCGAGAGCATCGGTATTATAAATTTAGTCCAAGTCTGCCAAATCGGTTGTATTTTTGTGCATGAGCAAGCATAAACCTCGCCGTCTGGATTTCGTCATCGATAAGCTATCAAGCTCAATCGAGCATATTGGAACTGGTAAAATATTCGACACCCGATTAGTCCAACTCTACCCATCTGATTCCGATAAAATTTCATCTCTCGACTGGCAGTTCGATTGGATCCAGGAACTAGGTTCGAATGACAGGGAAGTCTATGCTCTAACTACTCTTGAAGAGCCAAGTATTATCCAGGGACTAATCAGCATCAGCGATGGACATGACCACATATTTATGAATTTGCTGGAGGCAGCGGATTTCAATAAAGGAAGCAGCAAACAATATGATGGAGTCGCTGGTAATCTCGTTGCGTTTGCATGTCACCGCTCTTTTCAGTGTGGCTATAATGGTGTTGTAAGTTTCTTCTCAAAAACCAAGCTGGTTGAGTATTATGAAAAATTTATTGGTGCAAAACGAATTGCAGGCATTCGAATGTTTATTGATACAGATGTAGCACTTCGTTACGTCAACCAATATCATAAATCATTGCATTATGTTTGACCCAAAAAGATTAGATGACTACCCAGTTCACTTTGTGAACCGCAAGCCGACTCCCGAAGAAGAGAAGGAGTTCAGCGATTTTATGAAAGCCCGAAAGGAAAAACTCGAACGTAATGCCCGGAAACTTCAGATAAAGTCTGGCCCGAGAATCGCCGCTGCCCGACAACATGCCTCGAAGTAACTGGTTCGAGAAATTCTTTTTATAGCTATGCCCACTTCCACGGTAGATGCCGAAGCGCTTTCTTGTCCGGAGTGCGGGACTCCCGGGCGTGGCACATATTGCCATAATTGCGGAGAACAGATGGAGACGCATCTCTTCTCCGTAAAGCATTATGTTAAAGAAGTCTTTCACGAATTGGCAGTTTTCGATACCAAATTCTTCCGCACAATTCCAGCACTTCTTTTTAAACCGGGATTTCTTTCGAGAGAATATCTCGCAGGAAGGCGGAAGCGTTATCTAACTCCGGCCCGGCTTTATACTCTTATTGCATTTGTCTCCTTTTTTGCGTTGGGATATTATCTGAGGAATGAAATTGAGGGTGCATTCCAAAAGCAGATTGCTACGCACGGAGCATATCAGATTAAGGCGGGGAAGCTGAGCGGAGAGGACGCTAAAAAATTCGCTGAAACATGGTTAACATTCGTCATCGATGTTTCGCCATACGTTCTATTGCTTGGTTCTACTCCGATATTTGCTCTTACTCTAAAAATCCTCTACTGGAAACGAAAAATGCTTTTTGCAGAGCATCTTGTCTTCTCATTCCATTTTTATGCATTCAGCTTAATAGTGCTTATCGGCTCGCTGTTGTTTCATACTAACTGGTGGGGAGTAGTCTCTTTTGTGATATTTATTGTTTATTTGTTTTTTGCACTCAAGCGATTTTATTCAGATCGCGGGTTTTTGCTCGTAACTCGATTGATCGCATCTACTTTCGCTTATTTCAATATTGCAGGTTTCGCGGTCGCTCTCACGTTTGTACTGGGCTATCTAATTGGCAATCAACTTGGTGAGTTGCCCGACATAAATTCGATATTCAAGATGCCCAAAGGAGGTTCGAGCGCTTCTATGAAGTTTGTATATGACTCATCACATGTGAAGGTGGTATATGACTCATCGCATACTCTTAGGCATTAATCGCGACTTTGCCACTTCTGACGAGCGATTGATACCTCTCATAGAGAGCACAAGTTATCGGAGCCATTCCTGACTCGATTTGTTATCAGCATTGTTATTTTATTTTGGAGAAAATGACCACACTCAAAAACACAAAAGATAATCCGCTCCCGCTCAAAACACCTCCGGGAACATCCGACTACACAATGCACTCTGATACGAAAGACGGAGTGCCGATTCTCGTTTGCACAGTCGGCAAAACCATTCTCCATTATGATGCGCGTTGCATTGACGATCTTCACGCAATGCTCAAAAAGCATGGCGACTGGATGGACTTAGGCGGCGCCGACGAACAAAAGCCAGCTAAAGATGGCACGGTCGAGGCATGGGGTCGCTCTCCGAAAAATCCTATCGGCGGATGGTACGGATTAAAGAAAGGTCTGCGTGGACGATTTGGAGTTTATGTTCCGCCGCTTATGGAAGCACTCGGCCTTGCAGAATTGGAGCACAACGCGAAGAATAATCGGATGCGAGCGAAGTAGTCAGCCTTCCAGAATATCGATCACTCCCCCCATTGACTGGATGCGCGGACAATCGCAATCCGTGTAGAGATTAGCTGAGTCGAGAAGTATGGGATGTATTCCAGCACTGCGCGCGCCAACGACATCGACATGATAGAAATCGCCAATGTGTATCGTCGTTCCAGGATTGCCGCCGCATTTACTAAGCGCACGAAGGAAGTATTCAGGATTGGGTTTCTCGATGCCTTCTTCATAAGAGTCGAAGACGAAATCAACGGCGGTGAGCAGGCCAATTCTATCGAGCGATTGACGAAGTGTACCATTCGCGTTCGAAAGAACGGCGAGCTGAAATCCCATTGAGCGAAGAGCTGCGAGTGTTGGAAGCACATCAGGATAGACATTCTCCCAAATATTCCACCGGCTGTTGTAATCGTGCAGTTCTTCGAGAACGGGAGCGAGACCATCTGTTTCTATAACTCCTGCTTCGCCGATGACGCGACGAAGATACTGCTCGAAGCGGTCGCCATCGTTCGTCGATCGAATTATTTCTTCTGTGTCGAGGCTTTTCTTGACTATCGGTTCGGCTTCTCGCAATCGGCTCGAATCAACCGAAACACCATGCTTGCAGAGACACTCGCTTACCCGCTCCCAATTCGGATTGACCAGCACCCCGCCTGCATCGAGAAATACAGTCTGAATTTGCATCTCAGCGGATTACGAGCCGGTGATGGCAGAGTTTCCCTGAAAACGATTTCTTGAAAAGCGAATTGGCGAAGAATCAAGGTGTGCATGGCATATACTTTGCCTTGATTTGAGTTATTCCATAGCAAATAGCTTACGGAGAGAATTATTAATTCATATCATAGTATAATATGTCAAAGATCACCGAACAAACAACAGAAGAACAGAATAACGACACACAACCTAATTCATCCGTCGAAAGCAACACAACCGGCCCTAATCAGAGGTCAGGCTCGAACGATAGTCAGCATAGGGGTAACCATAAGGGTCAAAATAATACCCACCAAAGCTCGGACTCCGTTCACCGAAACTCTCAGGGAACGAAGGATGGCGATCGCGCCCACTCAGGCAAGCAGTCAAGGTAAAAAAATCTTAGTGTTTCAAGAAGGAGCGCTGCCAGTGACAGCGCTCTTTTTTTGCTATCGGATTTCTTATTCGTGACTTCCCGAAAGCGATTTCTCGAAAAGTGAATAATCGAAGAATTTGCTCAGCATGGCACGCACTTTGCCCTGATGTCAGGTGTACATAGCAAACAGCTATTGAAGAGAATTATTTTTTATCTTACTTTAGAACATGTCACGCACATCCGAAGAACAATCAACATCAGAAGAATCAGAAGAGACACCAGGTATTCAGCAGAATACATCTGTCGAGGGCAGCTCAAACTCCAGCACCAGTTCAAGCCAGACGAGAAGTCCGAATGGTGGACAGAACGGGCAGAGAAGCTCATCTAATAATAGTCAGAACAGCAATAGTGGCAGCAGCAATCCGAGTCACAACAGTTCGTCTCAGGATACGAGCAGCCAGCCTGTGCAGGGTGGAAAGAGTGGAAACTCATCCAGCTCGAAGCAATAAGTCAAGTTAAGGTGTTTTTTGAGGTCTTGAAATATTCGGGACCGATTTCGAAAAGGAGTGCCGCAATATCGGCACTCTTTCTCGTTATACTAATTATGTGTCTGGAGTGCAATTATTTGTGAGCTGCTTTTACCGGTTACCGTTTGATGTTTAGTTTGTCTTCCTTCTGTAGGCTCTTTTTACAATTCTTCGCCACAGCAACCATCCGCCAAAGATCAGCATAAAACACATTACGAAAGCCCCAGCAGAGCCAACGTCGTATGGATGCAACAGATAATTAATAACTCCACCGAGTCCCAGCAAAAAACCAAGGGAATACAACACAGTGAGGATGAAGTTCCCTAATCTTTCTCCAGGCGAAAGGCCCACTGAGACCGTTTTCTGAGCTTTGTCAACCGTTTCAGAGGGTGTGGAAATCAGCGCTGAATTTCGCGATCGAACCTGCTCCGATAGTTCAAATGCAAATTGCGAATATGATGGTTTTACGATTCCTTTTTCTCTTGGAGTATATCTGAATACAGGCGAACCGTCCCTAAGGCCAATTCGAATCCACCTTCGGTTCATCCATGCTACGATAACCCCAAATTCGGAGATCTCTTCAATTCTGATAGTTCGGATATTTCCAGTTCCATCTTTTTCGAGTATGCCCTCTGCGGATAATGCTAATTCTACTTTGCGAGCGCCAAACTTAAGTGCGATGATGAGTAGAATTATTATTCCAGGCAGCATTATAAGTTCTGGATTAACTCGTAAAGCGACTCCAATAAAAATAGAGAAGAAGATCACGAAGGCCATAAGCATCTGAATAAGACGCGCCTTGCGAATCTCTTCGCGCCAGGCTGGGAAGAAATCCGAAGTATTAGACGATGGAATCATGGAACCACAAACGACGCAGAAAATAAAAGGGTTTTACTCAGGGATCAATTTAGGCCACGTAATCATATCCGATAACTTACCGAATCAGCACCACCGGCAGCTTTTCCACTTGTCCGTTTATGCGAATCAGGCATTCATACGCGCCATCGGGCAGGGCGGAGGGATTATTCCAGGTGAAGGTATGCTCCTCCGCGGCATCCAGCTCGCCGGAGAAGAGGCGCGCAACCTCGACGCCGAGTTGGTTGAAGATTGAGACATCCGCAAATCCGCTGGCCTCCGGCGTGAATGTGATTTGAGTTGATTGGGAGAAGGGATTTGGATAAATCCGAGAATTGGGAGAAGCCACTGCTGCCGGAGAATTATTTGACACATCGCCTTTTGGCGAGGCAAATGAATTCCCTGTAAGATAAACATAAAATGACGTTGGATCGCCGATCGTCAGCACGAGCGTATCCTGATAGACTGTGCCAGAAATATCGCCAAGGAAGCTGACAATCATTGAAAACGTCCCACCAGGCTTAACCGTATCGGGGACACTGGGCGATATATGACTAATCAAGAAACGAAGGTCCGATGTCATCAGTGTTGCATTGGAGATTATGAGCGAATTGCTCGTATTATTCACAAAGTCAATGCGATGTGCCCGATAGTTGGCAGAGTCTCCACTGATCGTCACGTTTATCTTTCCGGTGTTGCTCAAAGGGACGGACTGGGTATCGCTTGCGTACCCTGCCATCGTAGTCATCTCGGAGAGAGGGCGGCGCCAGACGTCCCCGGTAAATGATCCTGCGATAGATGTTCCTGCAAATAGATACGAACCGGTCACAGCAAGATCGATAACAAAAGTATCCTTCAAGCCTGTATTGACTGCTCTCCAGCTTATGCCACTGTCGGTCGATAGGAACACACCATTTACTGCAGATGATGCAAAAATATTTTTGCCACTCACCGCGAAGTTTGTGATTCCAGCTCTGAGTGGTAAGCCATTACGCGCCTCTGTCCAGCTTGCGCCATTGTCAGTTGAGCGAAAAATGCCATCTGTAAACAGAATCGGGGAAGGTGCGTTAGTATCGATAACCGCTAAGCTATTTACAGTATACGGCTCGCCATTATCCGACTTCGACCAGGTTGTGCCTTCATTCGTAGAACTATAAAGAGGAGGAACCGAAAAAGCACAGCCAGCAAAGAGCTTCGGCGAGGGCGTATTCGTGCCAGTCACAGTAAAGTCAGCTATAAAGGCATTCGAGGGTATGCCAGCGTCGGCCTCTACCCAGTTTGCTCCATTATCGGTCGAGCGATAAACTCCGGCTTTGGCGTTTAGGTCTCCGGCTGATGCAATGAGCGTCGGTGGTGATGTGTTCGAGCCGACTACACAAAATTGCCCGACAAAGAAATCCGCAGGTATCCCGGTATTCGCCGGCATCCAGCTTGTGCCATTGTTGGTGGAACGAAAAACGCCACTGTGCGTTCCCACAAAAAGGTTACCCACACTGACAACGATTGCGCTGACAGTATCATTAGGCAAGCCCGAGTTGCGAGCTTGCCAGCTTGTGCCATTATCGGTCGAGATAAAAACGCCGCTGTCTGCTGTTCCCATAAAGAGCACCGGCGTTGATGTGTTCGCACCGCTCACGCACAAACAAGCAACGTGAGTCGGACTGTTTGTATGGGTCCATTGACTGTCGGCACTAGAATAGAAGCCGAACATTTGGAAAAGAAGCGTGGCTAAGAGTGAGAATTTTTGTTTCATTATAGTAGATATGCAAAAAGAATGAAATGGATCGTTTTTGAATCACACAATATGAAAGCGTTTCAATAGGGAATAGTGCCCTGAAAAGATGCCATCACGCTGCCAGCCGCATCTCAGTGAAGAAAGGCAATATCAAGTCGTTCGTTTGCTGCAAACGCTTGGAGTAGAAGAGTATCTCCACGTTTTCAACTTCGTTGGTGCGCGGCTGTCCGCTTGGCTGGGAGCAGCATTGCCTTTTTGCTGCGCGGCTTCGCCTCTGCATCGAGACGTGCTTGTTCTTCCCTGTGTTTTTTTAGCACCGCGCTAATCTGGCGGAATTCTTCGGGTGTTGGGTCGCTATTTATCACCTCGAAATCCGCATGTTTCAATGCTTCAAAGTCTATTTCTATCATGTTCGAAATTCGGAAAATATTGTTTTACTAATATGCTCGCTGCCTGTGTACCTATGAACAGTCGAGAATGGGTAATATGTTGCGCTCCCAGCATTTTTTCATAATGCTCGATAAGGCGAGTTTTTGAATCGAAAACCACATTTCCCGAATGTCCTTTTTCAAACGAATTCATACATAAAAATGCAACCAGATTACCCATTACTCCGTCGAAAAGTTTGTCGTGGCCCTTGTTGAATGGCGCGCTTTCGATCAGATGCATAAACAGATGATCTGGTTCGTCGGTCGCGCTCACTAGGCCATGCCAGACAGACGGGTTTTTCTTAGCCGCAAGGGCGTGGACTTCTCGTCTTGGCTTCTGGAACTCTTTATGCCAATCGAACTGCCATTCCAAATTGCTTAAAATCGTCGCGTCTTCGGAACCCAGTCTAATGACCTCCGTTTCCACACTCTCGCCGGTGAGAGTGTTTTCGATTGAATTGGTTAGCTTATCGACTTCGAAATCGAGGCGACGGGGAGGCGCTTTCTTCTTGCTCATGCAAATTTAACGAGAAGTTTTAGGCGGAAGTTCGGGCGGGGACGTCCGATCCACGCGGTCAGGCCGACGCGAAAGAAATTTTCATTTATTTTCACGGACCGCTTGCTTTTGGATTTTGGCTGTTGTATATTGGGGGTGAGAGTATGGGCACCCTGTGGGGAAAGTATGAAGGATGAAGGATGAAGGATGAGGGATGAAGGATGGTGGTAAAAAGTGGGAAAATTAATCATAATACGTATATGTAAAATATACATTTTGGCGAAATTGGCGTTTTTTTGAAGGTGAGTATGAAAGGAGATGATGGATTTGGAATGATGAATGCTGGAAAATCGGTGAAAAAATGTGGGGAAATTAATGGAAATACGTGTGTGTGAAATATAATTTTAGCTGAAACTGGCTCAAATTCAAGGGTGATGATGAAATCAAAAAAGCAGGAGGACTCATTGTCATTCCCGCGAAACGCGCATGACCGATCATGCGCTGGGAATCCAGGTCTTGAGATTTCACTGAATTCGGGGTCTGGATTCCCGCCCCCGATCAGGTCGAGGGCAGGCATTTCGCGGGAATGACATATTAATTTACCGACTAAACTAAAAACTTAGCCACTGCTACCATGCATATTTCGAAATAATTAAGAAAAATGCGATTATTTTGAGATTAGGAGAACTTACGGGAGTGGAGTGTGGTTTATGACTTCCCTGCACGGAAAGACAAGCCAAAGTAACTCCCGTGCGGCAAAGAAACATGGTTAGAAACCATCGTCTCTAAAGCTACCCTCGACGCGCAAAAACGCATAAAACGCGATACTTCAGCTAAGGCTCTTAGTATCCGCGATGCTCACCTCGCAATCAACGGTAACCCAACAAAGTGTTCATTGAAATGGAAGGACTATCTACTATATGTAGATAGTAAAATAGTCAGCATGATGAGCCTGCGCAGTGATGCGTGGGGGTGCTTGCCGGTAAGGAGACATCCTTATCAGTGATGCACGTCCCCCCTTTTATCCCCCCGCTTGCGGGAGGAAATAAGGACAAGGGGTCTCATCAGCAGCAAGCAACCGTGAATTTGCTTCCCCCTTATCTATTAAATTAGGTTAGGGGGGAAGAATGAGATTCACAAACCGATTAATTATTTAATCGGACACTTGCAATCTGAGACAACAGATATTTGAAGCATCAGCATGAGCGATCATGCAAGATGCAATAATGTCAGTGTGTTTCTGATTTCAGAATCAAACTATAACCAGTACAGTGCTTCTCCGGGCAGACGGGGACGTCTGCCCAACGAAGCTACTTCTGAATAAGAAGATAAGTGAAAAAATGTACTACGGAGAGTTTGATCCTGGCTCAGGACGAACGCTGGCGGCGTGCTTAACACATGCAAGTCAAGGACGCAATCCCGCAAGGGATTGTGGACTGGCGCACGGGTGCGGAACACGTAGGTAATCTACCCTTTAGGGGAGAACAACTCGTCGAAAGACGAGCTAAAACTCCGTAACATGAGAGAGCGGCATCGCTTTTTCATCAAGCTTTCTAAGGGATGAGCCTGCGCCTGATTAGCTAGTTGGTAGGGTAACGGCCTACCAAGGCTACGATCAGTAGCTGGTCTGAGAGGATGATCAGCCACATTGGGACTGAGACACGGCCCAGACTCCTACGGGAGGCAGCAGTGAGGAATATTGCTCAATGGACGAAAGTCTGAAGCAGCAACGCCGCGTGAGGGATGAAGGTGCTCTGCATCGTAAACCTCTGTAGAGG
>Ga0207110_10291_pt2 | contig 10190 bp, 16 predicted proteins | sample Alteio_BWMinHeat_74_FD_153582 | JGI IMG/M metagenome (GOLD analysis project Ga0207110, IMG submission 153582) | Enriched cells from forest soil in Barre Woods Harvard Forest LTER site, Petersham, Massachusetts, United States -... | ecosystem: Environmental > Terrestrial > Soil > Temperate forest >...
TTCGGCGGGCCAACGGGAACGCGAGCGCACGCTGGGTTACGTGGCGGCGCACGGCGGCCGAATCTTGTTCGGAAGTGACACGCCTTCTGGTCTCGCCTACACTAACCCACCCGGCTATAACGGGTATCTTGAATTGCGGGAGATGGAGGCGGCTGGCGTATCACCCAAGCAAATCCTGGCTGCGGCAACGATTGAGAACGCACGCTTTTTTCACCTCGATGATCGCTACGGCGCTGTGCAACCTGGCAAAGTCGCGAATGTTCTTATCTTGCGGAGTGACCCGCTCGCTTCAACTGCCGCGTTCGATACGATTGAAACCGTAATCCTTACCGGTCGGGTGATTCCGCGGGCTACATTGGCTATGGGCGTGCATCTACGGTAGGCTGTAAGAAAATTCCAAAGTCTTACAGCCGATTATGATTTGGTGATTTCAGGGTCCTGATTATCAAACAGGCTGGATGCAGCGCGTCATCCTTATAGGGTTCTCGCGATTCCCAACCCAGAACAAGTACTCTTCCCGCTTAGGCCAGCCGATTCGGCGACTTTGTCCGGGAGGGGGCAGAGCCGGTTGGCGCAACAGAGCCCTTGTGTTGGGGGGGTTACTTCTTTACCGGGGCAGTGGTCTTGGTGCCTACGGCGCGGACTGCCTGGTCGACGATGACGTAGAGGAGCTCGTCGCGGTCGGCTCGGGCTTTTTGCTTGATGATCTCGCCCATGCGCTTGCCGGCTGCGGCGTTGTCGGGCAGGCTGATGCCGCGCTTTTCAGCGGATAACTGGGCGAGTTGTTCGACGATGTCGAAGAAGGCCTCTTCGTTCTTGCCGCTGAGCAGCCAGGCGTCATGGACAGAGGCGGTGACGATCTGGTCGAGGGGATAGACCTTGTCATCGGCGTCGACCTTGGGATGGGCTAGAACCTCTGGCTGTTGCTGGGGCCTCGGCGGGGGTGCGGCGAGGGAGAAGGTGGCGGCGAGAAGGGCGGCAGCGAGGAGGGGATATAGATTCATGAAAGTTCCTTTCGTATCTGAGAGCTGCGTGGTGAGGACCCCAGCAGGCGAGGGGCCTAGCGCTGTTCGTGTGAGTCGCGGCGGCGATTCTGGGCGGCCTCGCCGACAACGGCACCAATACCTGCTCCGGCTGCGCCTCCGATGAGGCTTCCTTTGAGTCCTCCGCCGAGTACAGCACCGAGGACCGCACCTGCTGCGCCTCCGATGGCCGCGCCTTTGCCGGGGCCGATGCCACCGCGGCGCTGGTTGAACCGCTCGTCGTAGCCGTCGTTAGCGTGGCGCGGATCGTAGTACTGTCCGCCGCGGCCGCCCTCGCGCACGCCGCTGTAGAAGTTCTGGCTGCCGCGATACTGCCGATTTCCCCTGTTTGCGGAGGCACGATTACCGTAATTATTCTGAGAGGCCCTGTTGCTGTTGCGGTCCTGCTCGCGACTCCCGTCATAGCCCTGCTGCGCCAGAGCAGGCAGAGATGCGAGCAGGAGAGCGGCGGAGAAGAAAGCTTTTCGCCTTAGCATTCGGATTCCTTATCCTCAGCAGCCTGCAATGCAAACCCCGGTAACTAGGGCAGTTGAAGGCAAAGGACTAAAAATTCAAATGAGGCCGGAACTAATTTTGGGTTTCGGGAGCTATCTTTTTCTAAGGCCGCTCCGCCTTCCCAACCTTATACCGGCCTCATCTGAAACTTGGATATCCAGATGCACGACGATGGCATCATTTTTTTATTTTGCGGAATATTGCGAAAAGGTCAGGAGATTGGCCGCTGAGGAGCTGGGAATAAATATCCCGAACCCGAATGAGGTTGCTGTGTAGTTTTTTTAGCCGCCGTGAGAGTGGTGTCAAATCTTGATTTATTTGCCAGCTCATTGCAGCCAGTATGAGCGTACTGGAGGTCACCCGGACTCACGAACAGATTTACATATTCATCTTTTTCTCGGTCTATCTGAGCCTGACAGTACAAGCAAGCATAATAGGGCATACTTTTCCCCCTAAAGCTATTGGGAAACACTGGTTCAGTTTTTCGTGTGAATTGCTGAGGAGTGTCTGAATTCCCGTTCGTAAAGCTACTTTAGCACGATTGCGGTTCGATGTTGTAAGTATTAAGGCGCGCGAAAGGAAAGTTTTATGGGTTTAGAATTTGGGGTCGGAATTAAGCGGAGCTGATTGATTTGCTGTCATAGCAGAGACGCCAGTATTATGATGCCTTTTCGCTGTGATGCACACCGGCGGCAGGGGCTGGCCCGCGTAAAAGTTGCCGCTCTGGGGGACCCGTGAGCAGGCGCAATCAGTTTCCGCAGACGTTAGGACCATTGCTCGCAGGAACGCCGCTGTGGTGCGGCTGTGTTCTCTTGACTGCCGTGGTAGCATTCCGATATGGAGCTATCTCAGGTGCCACTGCACCCTGTTGCTAAGCGTGGAAGCTGGCTCAGGCACTGGTATTGCGAGCGCTTTCACAGACTGGCCGGTCCTTGGCATGATGAGAATGGATCGTATCAGAGGTGCCTTGATTGTGGTCGCCGAATTCCCTGGAGCGATCCTCTGCCGCTGCGAGGCCCTTCTACAAATCAACCCAATCCTCTCACAGCCGACGACCAACGCTGAATACCTGGTATGAATTCATTGAACGAACGTGAGATGTCGGTGGTTCGACGCGCCTATGCGAAACAAGTCATGTTCGCATCCGGCGTTGCGGTTCCTCGACTGGAAACTGCACTAGCGAAAGTACCCAGGGAGGCGTTCCTGGGCCCAGGGCCATGGGAGATCATGCGTCCGCCGGGCGGATACCAAATGACCCCGGACAACGACCCAGTCTACCTTTATCAAGATGTGCTGGTTGGGATGATATCCCCAAAAGGGCTGAACAACGGTCAGCCCTCGTTCCTAATGTTCCTTATTTCGCTCGGTCAGCTTAGTGAGGGCGAAAAGGTAGTGCATATTGGGGCGGGTCGAGGCTACTATACTGCGGTAATCGCTGAAATGGTTGGGGATGCAGGAGCGGTCACCGCTATCGAATACGAACCGGATCTCGCGGTGCGCGCGGCGGCTAATCTGTCCGGGTACTCGCATGTTCGCGTCGTGCAGGGCGACGGATTCACGATGCCGCTCGACCCTTCTGACGTAATCTATATCAATGCAGGCGTGGCACGTCCGGCGGATACCTGGTTGGACGCAATCAAGGATGGCGGCCGTCTGGTTCTGCCCCTTACCGTGAGCTTTACGGCGGACGACGGTAATGCGATGACGAGAGGCGCGATCTTCCTCATCGAACGCAAAGGCGCCACTTACCTTGCCGAGTGGAAATCCCCTACGGGGATATATCCGTGCGTTGGTGCAAGAGACGAGGTTTCTGAGGCGGCTCTCGTAAAAGCCTTTAACCTGGGGGGCTGGGAGAAAGTCACTCGTCTCTACCGGACAGGAGAAATCGCGGAGGAACGATGCTGGGTACGCGGCCCGGGTTGGTCGCTGGCATACTCGTGACCGGTTCATGGCGAATTGATAAATTATGCGGCGATAGGCGTCTGGTACAAGCGTCGGCAGCGAAGGGCGTGCAGTTGATTTAAGCGAAATATATCAGGACTCACCCTGCAAGAACTTTATGAAAAGACCGTGCTGGAGGACACCGCGGCCGTTGTTCGTGGGGTTGCTTGGGATGATCGGTGAGCGTGTAAAGTCTCGCGGAGGGACCGAGACCCCCCAACCCACTCGGTTTGCGGGGGCTCGGAGCTTGGCGCGCAACGGCACGGCGTTGCGCGCCGGTCGTCGTTCTCGATGTGTCATCGGTCTCGATTCCGATTGTGTTTACGTCGCCTGGCACGTACGATTCTGCAACACCAGAGCGTATACTGTGCGCATCTCAGGGACGGGCACAGAGGAACAGGCGATGGTTCGACGAAAACGATAGGACTCGGTGCCGGTCTCCAGAATGTGGGCCCGGTCGGTGATTCGATCCAACAGCGCCTTACACAACCGCGGATTCGGGATGACCTGCGTCCATTCGGAGAACGGCAGGTTCGTCGTCACAATCATGGCAGTCCTTTCGGCCCGTTCAGCGATCACCTGAAACAGGAACTCGGCGCCGATCTCGGCCAGGGGTACATACCCCACCTCGTCAATCGCGATCAGATCATAGCGGCTCCAGCGGGCCATCACGCGCCGCAGTTGCAGCTGGTGTTTGGCCTCCACCAGTTCATTCACCAGCGCGGCGGCGGTGGTGAATCGGACCCGCCGTTTCTGCCGGCAGGCGGCCACGCACAGGCCAGTCAGCAGGTGGGTTTTTCCCGTCCCACATTCCCCGATCAGAACAACGGGTTCGGCACGTTCAATGTAGCCACCGTCGGACAGTTCCCGCATCTGCGCCGCGGTGACCATCGGCGACTGCGTGTAGTGCACTACGCATGCAGACGATGGAAGCAGCCTACGTCACCCTGCGTGAGCAATTGGAGACCCGAACGCAACGATGGCTTCTAATGATCCGGAGAATGTGGAACGGCTAATAGAGAAGGCGCTTAGGAATAAATGCAGCGAGTTCCTCGGGAAACCCTCATTCATTTACACAATTCCCGATTCTCAATGTTCACATAGCAGGCATACCAGTCTTGGACAATGATGCTTTGCGCCCGTTCGAGACTAATGTCACCCACGCAAACCTCTCTGTGAAGCTGGTTTTCCACCCTATCTTTTTGCCGCGCACCTGGCTTTGGATCGTATGGTTCCGGCCACAGATTGTTGGGGTCGCTCGGGTGCCCGCCTAGTTCCAGTGGAATAATGTGGTCTTCCTCGTAGTCCCTGGGTTCTGTGTCAGCAAGGCCCGAATCCTGTATTTGTTGGCGCTTGAGCTTGCCCGTGTAGGACGTAGGAGGGCGGATGGATTTCGTCGACCAATTGGGATTGCAGATCGTGTCCCCAATGTTGTCCTGGTTTATGTCGGGATTGATCGCGCCGGGATTCCGCATTAGATCAGGGTAAATGGCCGCAGGACCAGACCGCTTCGGTGCATTCGGACTCAATACAAAATGATCATACACATCCCTATTCAGGGTCTTCTGAACCGGGCCTCCCTCCTCGCTTTTCGGACTGCGGAACCAAATTGATGCAGCGACAACAAAGATGGCAACCACAATTACGATGGCAAGGAACTGTTTCATTGAGGAATCACGACCCCTAGTGCGTTTTGTCGACGGCCCGCTTCGGCACGCAAGAAGTGTATATCAAAAAAGTTGCTATATTTTCAGCAAATACTCGCTGTTTGCAAAGTAGAGCGATGTTTTGGGAGGTGTCTGGCTCAGCGCTCGGTTTGTATATCGTGTTTGCGTGTCGAAAGGAAACCACTTCTCGCGCTTCACGAGAGATTCCAGTTTCCGCGTTAGTTCCTTTCGATAGAGAGAGAATCGCGCCTCACGGTGAGCAATTGGAAACAGACAGCCTTCAAGAATAGTTTTACCCTTGTTCGCATGAGATCGGATTTTTAGCTCGAGGTGAGATTATGTCTGGACTGCCCAAAGGGACGCTCGAAACCATTCTAGTTGTTGATGACAATGAAGGGGTTCTCAAAACAGTTGTGGCGATCCTCGAGCGTGCACACTTCCAAGTGCTTTCCGCCAGTAGCGCAGCGGGCGCTATTCACCTTGCCAAACAAACAGAGGGGAAGATCCACATGCTTCTTTCCACCGTGGACATGCCACTGATGTCGGGCCCGGATTTGGGGCAGACGTTAAAGCAAACCAGGCACGACTTGCATGTGATGTTGATGTCGGAGGGAACAAATGGAAACCTGCTGGTGCTCAATTATGGGTGGGCATTCATTCAGAAAGCACACGTTCCGACGAAGCTGGTGGAAATGATCACATATGTTTTGGGTTCACGAGACCGGTCACAGCTCGGCGGTCAAGAATTCGACAGCCGCGCGGATGATCAACATAAAGCACCTGCCGGCACAGGAGGGCAAGATGCCTAACACCGGAAAGCAATCCCTGCAGGCAGCGGTGTATGCAACTACCTGCTGCATTTCTGAGAAACAGATTCAAGAGAGCGAACGATTCTCGATCTGCCCGAAGTGCGGAAAAATCGCTTCGTGGTTCTTAGTTAACCCAATCAGTATCAGAGGAATAAGGGTGCTTCCGTCATCCGCTGTTGTTAAGCAGCAGACGAAAGTCTCCCATCGCGGAGCGAGGCCCGCGCAAGCGGGAGTAGGCGGGAGAGGCCGGGTAAACGACTCACAGACATGTGGTGGAATGCCGGCGCTCACGCCCCTGAAAAAGTTATAGGAAACACGTTAACGGATGCCACAAACTGCAACCAATGTTTAGCTTCACCTGTCCTACTTGTTTGAACCTTCCACGCTGGGGAAACCGACGCACATCCCGCCAAGTGCCTAAGAATTGGTTCAGAACCGTGTGCTGAGGGACCAGATCCTCCGATAACTTTTGCCTCTTACCGATGGCAGAAGCACTGCCGAGGGTTGTACCAGACCCCTATTGCCGCATAATTTATGAATTCGCCATGGAGTGCGTCCAGCAAAGGCTGGTTTGTTCAGCGGGAGTGAGTCCCGTCGGGGTAGATGTCAGAGCCCCGTAGCTTGAGTCACATTCGTGGAGGAAACGAAGCGGATGAAGCTGACTGACAAAGCCATCAAAGGATGGTGAGCAAGTCATCGGGCCGTAACGTGAGTGAACTCAGAGTAGCCTCGTCAGAATTAAGATCCGGAGGCCGAGCCCTTTCTATGGGGGCGAAGGCCGCATGATGTGTCCCACACTGACTAAAGAGACACGTCACTCCGGCGGGGTTGTAGAGACGGCACGATAACAAGGGCAGGCCGAGCAACTGGAGAAGCCGTCCTCGTCCCGACCGAGAAATCGGCGGAAGCAGGGTACATCCGATAACCGGTTACCGCCGGGAAACGGATGGAAGACGAGACGGTGGCGGCGAGGTTCGCAGTAGCGATGAAGCGGGGTAACGCCCGCGGAGCCAAGGGACCTTGCTGCACATGAAGCCTGAATCAAAATAGGAGGCAGGGGTGAGATGACAAAGGCGCCCATCAATCTGCAGGACTTGAGACGCAGGCTATACGTCAAGGCGAAGGCTGAACCGTCTTGGCGCTTTTGGGGTTTGTATGTGCATGTTTGTAAGCGAGAGACTCTTCTGGAAGCCTATCGGCTGGCAAAGGCGAACGACGGCGCTCCGGGAATTGATGGAGTGACGTTCGAAGCCATCGAGGCCGAAGGTGCGCAGGGGTTTCTCGACCAACTTCGCAAGGAGTTGGAGCAGCGCACGTACCGGCCCTTGCGGGTACGGTCCGTAGGGATAGCTAAGACGGATGGCGGAACACGCCGTCTGTCGATTCCTACTATCCGTGACCGAGTGGTCCAGGGAGCCCTCAAGCTGATCCTGGAACCGATCTTCGAGGCGGACTTCCAACCGGGATCGTTTGGCTATCGGCCAAAGCGGTCGGCGTCTGGAGCGATCCAGCGCGTGGCGGAGGCGATTCTGACTAACAAGACCTATGTCATCGACTTGGATCTACGCGCCTACTTCGACACGGTGAGACATCATTTGCTGTTGGAGAAGGTGGCCAGACGAGTGAACGATGATGCAGTCCTGGGTCTACTCAGGTTGCTTCTGAAGGCGTCGGGTCCATGCGGCGTTCCCCAGGGTGGTGTGATTTCTCCGTTGCTCAGTAATCTGTACCTCAATGAAGTAGATAAGATGCTGGAGCGGGCGAGAGAGGTCACGCGTCATCGCGGATTCACGGTAATCGAGTATGTTCGGTTCGCCGATGATCTGGTGGTGCTGGTGAGCGCTCATCCCAACCAGCAATGGCTGCATTCGGCGGTGGAAAAGCGATTGCGGGAGGAGTTTGCCACGCTTGAAGTGGAAGTGAATGAACAGAAAAGTCGGCGAGTGGATCTGAAGCGAGCAGAGAGCTTCAGTTTTCTCGGCTTTGACTTCTGGCGTGTTCGCAGTCGTGCGGGTCGCTGGATGCCGCTATATCGGCCCCGGATGAAGAAACGCACGGCACTACTCGGCCAGCTCAAGGTCGTATTTCGAGGCTTGAGGTCCCAGCCCGTCAGTCAGGTGATTTCCAAAATCAACCCGATCTTGCGGGGATGGGTTAACTACTTCGCGATGGGTCACGCGAGTCGATGCTTCTCGTTTATTCGCAACTGGTGTCAAGGGCGGAATAAAACTAGACCAGCGTGGCGGAGCAAAAGTAGACCACATCTGAGAGTGGGCTTTGGTTTGTTTGGATCGGCGGGGGTGGCTGGAGCGGAGGCCTGCGCCGCCGTTTTCGGCGGCGCGCTTAGGCCGGAGCGGAAGGCACCTCCGCCGATCGCGGCGAGGGAGAGAAGGTCGGTTCGGATTATGGTCGGCTGGCGGGCTTGGTGGGTCTGTTCCGTTTGCTTTCTTTGAGCCGGTAGCTCTCGCCGTTCATCTCCAAGATGTGGACATGATGGGTGAGCCGGTCCAGGAGGGCGCCGGTGAGGCGCTCGGAGCCGAGCACCTCGGTCCATTCGTTGAAGGGCAAGTTGCTGGTGACCAGGGTAGCGCCGCGCTCATAGCGCAGGCTGAAGATCTCAAACAGCATCTCGGCTCCGGTTTTCGAGAGGGGCACGAATCCCAGTTCATCGATGATCAGCAGTTCGTAGCTGGCCAGCAGTTTCTGAAAGCGCAGCAGGCGCTTTTCATCCTTGGCTTCCATCAACTCATGTACTAAGGACGCCGCCGTGGTGAACCGCGCTCGATAGCCCTTCTGACAAGCAACCAATCCCAGGGCCAGCGCCAGATGCGTTTTGCCGGTGCCGGAGTTTCCCAGAGCCAGCACGTTCTCCTTGCGGTCGATGAACTCGCAGCGGGTCAATTCCAGAACCAGCGCCTTGTTCAGAGATGGAATCGCCAGGAAGTCGAAACTGTCCAGGCTCTTCACAACCCGGAACCGCGCCTGTTGGATGCGCCGTTCCGTCGCCCGCCGTTCCCGGTCCAGCAGTTCCTGCTCCGAGAGTCGCAGCAGGTAACGGGGATAATCCACCCCTTCGGCGGCGCACTGCTGCGCTACCTTGTCGTACTCGCGCAAGAAGGTGGGTAATCGCAGTGCCTTCAAGTGATGGTCCAGCAAAACCTGCGGAGTCTCCATCAACAAACTCCTTCCGGCAGCTCCGTTGCGCGAAGCAGCGCGAGGTAGTCGGAGGCTGCGGTGGTGGCTACCTGCGCCACCGGCAAGTGCGGATAGTTCTCCAGGTCCAGCCGCGGCGGCCGCTGCTCGATCCGGCACAGTAAAAGATGTTTGACCGCATCGAAGGAGATTGTTCTCAGCCGCAGGGCATCTTCGATGGCCCGGCTGACCTCCATCACCGAGAAGGTTTCCAGCAACCGCAGCACCTGCACATACTCCCGCTTGCCGCGTTTCAACAGCCGCGCTTCCAGCAGCCGCCGTAACTGGGGGAACTCGTCCGGCAACTCCCAGCCGACCAGCGGCGCCGCCTGGTCGAGAGCATTCGTCTTCTGCTCCAGCAACGCCAGGTAGTGCAACGGATCGAAGATCATGTCTTCCCGCTCATAGCTTCTGGGGTGCCGTGCGATTACTTCCGTGCCGCACGAGATCACCACCTCGTGCACATAGCCTTTGACCAGCACCTCGCGGTGTCCCCAGCACACCGGCACGGAGTAATCGTTATTCCGATACCGCACCAGCGACAGCGAACTCACTCGCGCCGTTCTCTTCTCGCAAGCCTCATATGGCGTCGCCGGCAGCGGCAGCAGCGCCGCCCGGTCCTGCTCGAACCGCTCGCCGATCGTCTGCTCCTGCCCGCGCAACCGCTGCTGGCGTCTCTTCCAGCACTGTTCCAACAAGCGTGCATTCAGCTCTTCCCAGCTCGCGCACCGGGGGACCGGAACCAGAAAGTTCCGTCGCGCATACTTGACCAGCCCCTCCACCTTCCCCTTGTCGTTTCCCTTGCCGGGCCTCCCGAACCGCTCTTCGAACAGGTAGTGCGACTGCAACTCCGCAAACGCCCGCGTCTTCTTCCGGATCCCGTCTCCCAGAATCTGCGCCACCGCCAGCTTCGTGTTGTCGTACAGGATCCTCCGCGGCACTCCGCCAAAGTAGGCAAACGCCTGGATGTGTCCCTCCAGAAACGCCTCCGTCGTCTCGGCCGGGAATGCCATCACGAAGCAGTCGTCCGATTGCGGTAGATC
>Ga0207110_10328_pt2 | contig 10150 bp, 10 predicted proteins | sample Alteio_BWMinHeat_74_FD_153582 | JGI IMG/M metagenome (GOLD analysis project Ga0207110, IMG submission 153582) | Enriched cells from forest soil in Barre Woods Harvard Forest LTER site, Petersham, Massachusetts, United States -... | ecosystem: Environmental > Terrestrial > Soil > Temperate forest >...
TCTCACCACTGCGCCCACGCTCGCCCAGCGCATCGTGCGCGCGAAGGCGAAGATTCGCGACGCGCGCATCCCCTACCAGGTGCCGTCAGCGGAGGAACTGCCTGACCGCCTGGACACGGCGTTGCAGGTGGTCTATCTGGTTTTTAACGAGGGGTACTCTGCATCATCGGGCGCGTCGCTGACGCGGGCGGAACTTTCGGCGGAAGCCATCCGGCTTGGACGGTTGCTGCTCGAATTGCTGCCCGAGCCGGAGGTGATGGGCTTGCTCGCGTTGATGCTTTTACAGGAATCGCGTCGCGCGGCGAGAACTTCGCCGTCGGACGGACTCGTTCTTTTGGAAAACCAAGACCGTTCGTTGTGGAATCGCGAGCAAATCGTGGAAGGCATCCAGTTGGTGGAGCGGGCATTGTCGTCGCGGCGGTTCGGCACTTATACGCTTCAGGCGGCGATTGCCGCCGTACATTCGGAGGCGTCCGAGGCTGCCTCGACGGACTGGCCGCAAATCGTCGCGCTTTACAGCGTGCTCGCGCGGGCCGAGCCGTCGCCGGTCGTGGAGCTGAACCGCGCCGTGGCTGAGGCAATGCGCGACGGGCCGAAAGCAGGCTTGACGCTGATTGAAGCCATCCTCGCGCGCGGCGAGCTGGCTGATTATCATCTGGCACATTCAGCCCGGGCGGATTTGTGCCGCCGTTTGGGGAGGAAAGATGAAGCCCGTTCAGCTTATCAACGCGCCCTCGCACTGACGCAGCAGGAACACGAACGACGTTTCCTCGAAGACCGGCTCCGGGAGCTGGACGAAAAAAAGTGACGTGCGTTGTCGAATTGTCCGGACGCCAAACGACCAGCTTGTGTGCCAATCAATATAACCAATCAACAGGAGAATAAAAAATGAGATTCATCGTAATGGTCAAAGCAACGAAAAATTCGGAAGCTGGCAAGTTGCCGACGCCCGAGCTGCTCGCCGCGATGGGCAAATATAACGAGGAGCTGATCAAAGCCGGCATCATGCAGGCGGGTGAAGGATTGAAGCCCAGCTCAAAGGGAGCGCGAGTCACTTTTTCTGGAGCGAAAAGATCCGTGACCGATGGGCCTTTTACCGAAACGAAGGAACTCGTCGCCGGTTTCTGGCTTTGGAAATGCCAGTCGCTTGCGGAGGCGATTGAGTGGGTCAAGCGTTGCCCGAACCCGATGCCCGGCGAAGATTCGGACATCGAGATTCGTCCGCTCTACGAGATGGAGGATTTCAAATAACGAAGCCGAAGCTCTCAAGACCTCGATCTTTTTATGAAATACATCTGCCTTGGCTACATCGAGCCGAACAAATTTGAATCCATGTCCGAAAGCGAACGCAACGTGATGGTGGACGAGTGCTGGGCTTACGACGACGAGTTGCGGGCGAAGGGACATTTCGCCGCCGGTGAAGGGTTGCAATCGCCGCAAACGGCCACGACCCTGCGCTGGAAAAATGGCAAGGTCTCAATCACCGACGGCCCCTACGCCGAAACGAAGGAACAGCTCGGCGGCATCCTCATCCTCGAAGCGCGCGATTTAAACCACGCTATCAAGTTGATGTCGAAACATCCCGGTGTGAAGGCCGGGCCGTTCGAAATACGTCCCGCGCTCGACATGTCCGAAATGATCCGTGAAAGCGAAAAACGGCGCGCCGCCAAACAGGGAACCACCCGGTAACCACCCGCCCGCCATGTCAAAACTTCGCGTTCACTGTTTCGGCATCTCCCTCGACGGCTTCAGCGCCGGCCTCAATCAGGACATCGACCATCCCCTTGGCGTCAAAGGGATGGACCTGATGCAGTGGTTCTTTCCCACCCGTATGTTTCAGACCATGCACGGCGGAGACAAGGATGGGACCACGGGCATCGACAACGACTTTGCCGAACGCTCGTTCAAACGCATCGGCGCATGGATCATGGGCCGCAACATGTTTGGCCCCGTGCGCGGCCCGTGGCCCGACGACTCATGGAAAGGCTGGTGGGGCGACAATCCACCATATCACACCCAGGTCTTCGTGCTCACGCATCATCCGCGTCCGTCGCTTGAGATGGCCGGCGGCACCACGTTTCATTTTGTCACCGACGGCATGGACGCGGCCTTGCAGCGGGCCAAAGAAGCCGCCGGCGAGCTGGACATTCGCATCGGCGGCGGCACCGCTACAGTGAGGCAATACCTGCAAGTAGGATTGATTGATGAAATCCATCTGGCCGCGTCGCCCACGGTGCTTGGCAGCGGCGAGCGTCTTCTGGAGGGCATTGACCTTTTAAAGCTCGGCTACCGATGCAAAGAGTATGTGATGAGCACCGCCGCCATGCACGTGGTGCTGGCAAAGTGACGCGCCAGCAGTTCTGACGAATTGTTCGTCTGAACGAGAAAACAGATAGCGACCGGCGGCGTTTTTAGACCGGGTGTAGACCAAATTCCACGGGCCGAAACACTCCGGCAGATCCCGCCATGGGATGCCGGTGCGCAAGACATACCACATCGCTGTCATCTGCCTGAAAGAGGTTCTGGGCAAATGGTTGCTTCGAGCCCCAAGGTCTCACGCGAACCAATCAGTGGAAGCTTACGGATGGCTCTTTAATGGCTTCCAGCAAAACCCCGTGCAACCCGACCGCAGGTCGATTATAGAATCACGGTCTCATGCAGTTAAGCACAATTTCCTGCGCGCAGCAGCGTAAGGATGGTCACGCGGATTTCCGAAGGGCTCTTTGGCCATGTCGCGACAAGCTCAGCCGGCTCGCGGCAGAGGCGTTCGGCGTCTGGGAAAGCCATTGAGGAGGGGTGCGGTTTGGCTATGCCGCAAGAATTCTCACTCGCAATCGGTTCCAAATCACGGCCAGAGATTCGAGTCCTCGGGCAACATGCATCGCAACGCGATGCGTGCCCTGCGTAGCGCGAAGAGCGAAGCAGGGCAGCTGTTCTACGAATCGTCTCATTGGAGGCCTGAAAAAACATTGGACGTTGGGCGTTGGACGTTCGATGTTGGGCGTTGGACGTTCGACCTGTCCTCCGTAGCCTTGGCGAAGGAGGATGTTGGGCGTTCATCGCCCCCATGAAAAAAGACGCCATCCTTGCCAAGTTCAAAGCCGAGAAGGTCATCGCCTTGATCCGCGCCGATTCGCCGGACGGGCTGCTCGATTGCGCGAAGGCGCTGGCCGCCGGCGGGCTCACCAGCATTGAGCTTACCATGACCACGCCTGGCGCCATCCGCATGCTCGAAAAGGCCACCGTCGAGCTGCCTGATTTTCTCTTCGGCCTCGGCACCGTGCTCGACGTCGAGACGGCGCGCGCGGGCATCCTTGCCGGCGCGAAATTCATCGTCACACCCGCGCTGCGGCCCGATGTCATCAAACTTTGCCGCCGTTACAGTGTGCCGATCTTCAGCGGCGCGCTCACGCCGACGGAGATCGTCAACACCTGGGAGGCCGGCGCGGACGCGGTAAAAATTTTCCCGGCGGAATTTTTCGGCCCGGCCTACATCAAGTCGGTCAAGGGTCCGTTCCCGCACATCGACTTCGTGCCGACCGGCGGGGTGAATCCGGAAAACGTGGGCGAATTCCTGAAGGCCGGCGCGTTTGCCACGGCCGCAGGCAGCTCGCTCGTCGAGGGCAAGGCGCTGAAGGAAAAAAACTGGGCCGCGATCACGGCGAAAGCCAAGGCGTTCGTCGCCGCGGTGGCGGCGGCGAAGTGAAGGACTGAAAGCTGAAGACTGAAGGCTGAGATCGATCCAGTTTTTAACCACTGATGTACACTGATTGTCACTGATGACAGACTTCTCCGATCCTAAGGCAGTCGTGCAAAGGCAGCTCGACGCCGAACGCTGAACTTCGAATGTTCAACGCTTGGCGATGTCTTGCGCGGCCAGCGCGGCCTTTGCATCCGAGATTTCCTGCAACGCGGCCCGGAGACTCGGGATGCGGATCGGTTTACTAATATAACTGTCCATGCCGGCGGTGAGGCAAAGGGCGCAATCTTCGCGCACGGCATTGGCCGTCATGGCAATGATGCGGATGCCGCGCAATCCGGTACGGGTGGCCTCCCACTTGCGGATTTGGCGGGCGGCCTCAAAACCATCCACGACCGGCATCAGGCAGTCCATGAGAACCACGTCGTAAGGTGTCCGTTTGACCGAGTTGACCGCGTCCCGGCCGTTGCCGACGACGTCGGCGGTGCAGCCGATTTTTTCGAGCATCAACAGGGCGATGCGGCGGTTGATATCGTTACCCTCCGCTACAAGGATGTGCAGGGGATGCGACAGAGGAACCACGTCGGAGGAAGGAAGCTCTGCCCCGGAGGATGCCTCGGACGGCTTGGTCTTGCCGCACAACGCCAGCAGACAATTGAAGAGCTGGGTTTGCTTGACGGGTTTGAAAACTTCCCCGTCAAATTTTTCGTCCGCAGGGGACATCTGCCGCCGGAAATCAGTAATGGGCCTGAGCCCGATGGATTTGAGCCCGGCCAGGTTTGGGTCGGAATGAATTTCCCCGGCCAATCCCTGCCATTGGGAGTTGGGCGATTGGGTGTCCACCAAAAGAATCTGGAACGCCTGGCCGGGATTTTGGGCGGCTGAGCGGAGGCGGGTGATGGCTTCGGCCGGGTTGGCCACGGTTTCGCAGGAAAGATTCAAGCAGCGAAGGGTCATTTCGACGGCCTGGCGGGTGGCAGGGGAAGATGCGAGGAGGAGCAGGCGCGTCCCGGCCAGCGGCTGGGTGTCGAGCGGGGGCGAAGCGCCCGGGCTGACTTCGAGTTGGATTTCGAAGGAGAAGGTCGAACCCTTGCCGGGCTCACTTTCCAGGCTCACCTTGCCGCCCATGAGTTCGACCAGGCGGCGGGAAATAGCCAGGCCGAGGCCGGTGCCCCCAAAGCGACGGGTTGCGGAATAATTGACCTGGGTGAACGGCGCGAAAAGCTTGGCCTGGTCTTCTTTGGCGATGCCGATGCCGGTGTCGTGCACGGCAAAGCGCAGCCGCGCGAATTTTCCGGCCGGCTCAAGCAGGTCAATGCGAAGGACGATCGAGCCTTGCTCGGTGAACTTGATGGCGTTGCCGACCAGGTTGATGATCACCTGGCGGAGGCGTCCGTCATCGCTGTTTAGAAGGCGGGGAACATCCGGGGCGATGACGAGGGCGAAATCGAGGCCTTTGTTGAAGGCGCGGGGCGACAGCGAGTCCATCAGGTTTTCGACCAGCAGGCAGAGGTCAAATTGCTCGATCTCGAGCTTGAGATGATTGGATTCGATTTTTGAGTAGTCGAGGATGGCGTTGATGATCTCGAGCAGGGCGTCGCCACTGTGGTGGATGGACTGGACAAATTCCTGCTGAAGATCGTCGAGCTTGGTTTCGCGGAGCAGATCGGACATGCCGATAATGCACGTCATGGGGGTGCGCACCTCGTGGCTCATCACGGCCAGAAACTCGCTCTTGGCGCGATTGGCCGACTCGGCCTGCTCGGCCAGTTCCCGGCTGCGGGCCGCACTTTGCGCCAGCTGCTCACCGGTCTTGTACCGGTATTCCTCCAGCACGAGCACGATCATGCTCACCGCAATGAACAACTGCAGCACCGCCGCCACAAAGAAACCCGTGCTGTAAAGATCCTCGTAAGGCGTGGTGAAGGGATAAGTGCCGAGATAAATTCCCCAGAGCGTGAATCCAAATCCCAGCATTCCGGCGCCGACAAATGGCCGGCGGAAGCGCAATCGGTAAAAGCACACGCCGGAGAAAATGCTTCCAGATCCAATCAGGATGAACACCGGCAACTGGACTTGCAGCGTGTTCGACACGTAATGCGGCACCGCAAACGTCCAGGCGATGAGAAACAGCACGAACCACATAAACAGTCTCTCGGGCACCGGCAGGTTTACAAAACGCAGCGTGCCCCACAACAGGAACGCCGCTGACAAGACCACGCAGCTTTGCTTGAAGATAGCTTCGATATGGGTGAACTCGGTGCTGGGCAGCTGCAGGCTCAAGGTCAGCCACAACGAGTAAAACAGCCACGCCAGCGTCCAAATGGAAAAGTAATCCCGCTTGGTATAGCGATTGAGATAATAGAAAAGCCCGGCGAGAACCCAAACGCTCAAGAGTGAAACCATCAGGGCCGCCTGAAGATATTCGTGAGGGAAAAACAGGTCCATAATCGCGTGTTCCCCTGCGCGAAAGCGAAGCTAGAACTATCATTGTGCGGCGCCGAACGAGGGGGGACAAATTTTCCGAAGCCATTCTACGATTGTCAAACGTGAAAGGCCCCGGTCTGAAAGCTCCGGCCCTCTACTTCCGCCGCTTTTTTGCCATCTTGTTCCGCGCTTTCCGCGGTGAGGCCGCCTTGGTTTTTCCGTGGAACGGTTTGCTTTTCGCGCGAGCTGCTCTGCGCCGGGCGGGAGCGGTTATCACAAGCAATCCCGTTTTCAAATTTACCGACACGGTGTCCAGGGCGGCCACGGTTCCGTTGCCGGCCGGCGAATTGAACGTGGCGGTCAGGGTGTTGCCATCGCACGTGATCGTAAGGTAGCCGAATTTGATGATGGGATCGATCTCCATGGTGTCGTTCCCCACGGTGATCGGCGCCGGCCCCACGTTTTCCTGGGGCGGGCTGGCCGCGAAACCGCCGCTGCCCGAGACCAGATACGGAATCTGCTGGCGGTTGTTATTCACCCGCTGCGTGAAACACTGATAAAGGTGCGCGTGGCCCGAAAGCACCATGTCCGGCCACAAGCCAACCGCCTGGAAAACGGTGTCGAGATCCTGCTGGGAGCCGGTGGAGCCGCCGTGATTGGCGTCCACGGAGAGCGGCGGATGGTGAAGCGCGACGATCACGGCGCGCTGGCCCGCCTGTCGCAGCGGTTTTAAGCGCAGCAGCTCGCTTTGCAGGAAACCCAACTGCACGTCGCTGACCGTCGGGAATGCGCCTTTTTGCGAGGAGATGACGCCCGGGCCCTCAAGCACATTGCTGTACAGGCCGATGATCGAAACAAACGGTGCATCCAGCGTGAAATAGACGCCCGGCTGGGTCATGGCGGTGCGAACCATCCCTCCGGCATCGGGCGACGGCCCGGCGGATGCGGCGCAGAAATTATCCAGGAAAGCCTGCAGCGTGGGATTCTGCGGGGCGCTCGAGGTCGGCCCGAAGACCGAGCCGTCATGGTTTCCCGGAATCGCGAAAATGGGCCGGTCGTACAACCGGTAGGGTTCATAGAACTGGTCGTAATAATACTGGGCCTCGCCAAAATGGTAGACGACGTCGCCCAAATGAAAAAAGAATGCCGGTGGATTTGGGCCCGCGAGGTCGCGGACCATCGCATCGGCCACGCTGGCCTGGTCGGCCAGCGCCGTCGCGACGGTTTGCTGGTGGTCGACCTTGGCCGCGCCGGTGTCGCCGACGGAATGAAAGACGATCCTCCCGGCCGATTGAATGGCCGCAATCATCTGCGGGCCGACGAAATCATCCAACTTTAGCTGCAGCGCAGCGCCGGCGCGCGACGGAGGAACGGGCAGCACCTGGTCTTTGTGCAACACATAGTACGGTGAACCATAATACGCGGAGCTGGTGTTGTTGACGCGGAATGAAGCCTCGTCACTCGACGGCTGGGTCTCGCCATAAAGCTGTCCGCCCGGGCCGATCAATTTGGGTTTGGTTGGCACAAAGGCGCGCAATATTTATCGCCGACCATGTGCGTCAATGTAAAACAGGCTGCCTGGGTAATCTCCTCTACGGCCAAGGCGATCTAATGTTACACGAAGGAAACGAACGGCGATCCGGCTTTAACCACTGATGTACACTGATGGGCACTGATATTGAACGTCGAACGTTGGACTTTGAACGTTCAAGTGGTCAGGCTCTCAGCTCTGGACTCTCGACTCAAATCGCGGTTTTTTCCTCCCGTGACCGTTTATACTTACTCCAATTGCAGCACATGCCGCGACGCGGTTAAATGGCTGCGCGCGCACGGCGTGGCGTTTGTCGAAAAACCGATCCGCGAAACGCCGCCATCCGTCGCGGAACTGAAGCGCATGCTCGGCTGCCAAAAGGGCAGACTTCGCCGGTTGTTTAATACGTCGGGACAGGATTATCGCGCGCTCGGGCTGGCCGAGAAACTTCCGAAGATGACGGAAGCGGAAGCGCTGGCATTGCTGGCCGGCAACGGCCGGCTCGTGAAACGCCCATTTGTCCTTGGCGACACGTTCGGACTGGTCGGCTTCGACCAAGCCGAATGGGCGCGCGCGTTCGACCGTTAATATTCACCACAGAGGCACGAAGGACACAGAGAGCAATCCGAAGTGGGGCATTGGAGGCGGAAACCCGGCGCCGAATTTCCAACGACCAGCCCCGATTTCTCACTTCACGGACTTCGTGTTTTTCGGGGTCAATTTCCTGCTCCAAATCCCTTTAAGGGCGTCGAGTTTTGAATAGTCCGACGAAGCCCCATGGCATTCGAAGAAGAAATTTTCATCGACGGCGTAAGTGAATAAATTTTTTACCGCCGGGAGCGCCGTGCGCACGGAGAATGATCCAAAAGAAACTTTCTCCACGGCTTCGTCTTTGGTCGAGAAACCACGAGTGATCTTCCCGAGGGAGAGGCAGAACGCGCAGAGTTCGATTAGGTGTTTCATGAAAAATGGAAGTGCTTTTATTAGGCTGCAAAAGCCCGGAGGCTGGCGGGAGGAAGAGAAGATCGACTAACCCCATTAATTACAAGATGATGCGTGTGAGGAGAATGCCCTGCTGGGGCTGGGGAGAGTTGCCCTCCGTGTCGTAAGTAGAGTTGCCCAGATATATTGTGCATTGCTGGCAATTGGGATTCGGATTTCACCACGAAGGCACGAAGAACACGAGGGTCGATCCAAGTTTAGCCGCTGATAGGCCCTATCCTACTCAGACTTTGGATCGATCTCTGCGTCCTTCGTGCCGATGTGGTTAAATTACTTCGTCTTGGGCGATTTGTCTTTTTCAGGTTCCTGCATTCTTGGTGTGATCCAAATCAACTGAAACAAGGGGAGAACGTCATGGCCAAACTCACCACCCGCACCGGCACCAAGGAACACAAGGTCGTATCGCCTGAAAAATGGCTCGCCGCCCGCAAGGCCTTGCTCGTCGAAGAAAAAAAACTCATGCGGCTGCACGATCAGCTGAAGCAAAAGCGCCGCAATCTGCCGTGGGCTAAAGTGGAGAAGGAGTACGTTTTCGACGGCCCGGACGGCAAGGAGACGCTCGCGGAGTTGTTCGCCGGCCAGCGCCAGCTCATCGTTTATCATTTCATGTTTGGTCCGGACGACCCCGAAGGGTGCGCGCATTGTTCATTTTGGGCCGATCATTTCGACGGCGCCGGCCTTCACCTGCCGCAGCGGGACACGGCGCTGGTCGTGATCTCGCGCGCCCCGTTTAAAAAACTTGCCCGCTTCAAGCGGAGAATGGGCTGGAAGTTCAAGTGGGTGTCGTCGGCCCGCAACAATTTCAATTACGATTTCCACGCGTCGTTCACGCCGGAGGCCGTCCGCAGCGGAAGCGTTTTCTACAACTACACGAAATCCACGATGGGCATGGAAGACCGCGAAGGGGCGAGCGCGTTCTACCGGGACAGGGGCGGGGCGGTGTTTCACACCTATTCGACCTTTGCGCGAGGGATCGACTGGCTCAACGGCACCTACAATTTACTCGATCTGACCGCCAAAGGCCGCGACGAACATCCTGACCACGCGCAGGATTGGGTGCGCCACCACGATAAATACCGGGCGCCTTGAACATCCAACTTCCAACATCGAACACCCAACGCCCAAGTAGGAGTCTTTCGGCTGAGGACAGCAATTCGTATACATCAATGGTTATCCGTTCCTGAAATGCTGGAGCTCGATGTTGAGCGTTGAATGTTCGAACTTATCCCGCCTTTTAAGTCCTTTGCGGTGAGTCAGAATCAGAAAGTTCGAGGTTGGAAGTTGGCTGGTTGTCGTGCGACGCTGCGGGCGAACGATGAGCACGGATCAGCAACAGGTTTTATTGGGGCTATTTTCCCCGGTGCCGGGCGCATCCGGCGCGCCGCCGGTGGAGACGCCGCGCGGGCGGGAAGAAATTATTTTCCAGCGCAGCCACCGTGCGCGGCACTACCGGCTCGCCCTGCGGCGCGACGGCACGGCGGTGGCAACCA
>Ga0207110_10334_pt1 | contig 10083 bp, 5 predicted proteins | sample Alteio_BWMinHeat_74_FD_153582 | JGI IMG/M metagenome (GOLD analysis project Ga0207110, IMG submission 153582) | Enriched cells from forest soil in Barre Woods Harvard Forest LTER site, Petersham, Massachusetts, United States -... | ecosystem: Environmental > Terrestrial > Soil > Temperate forest >...
ATTTCCTTTTTTTAATTTTGTTTCCTCGCCATCAGCATTTAATATCCAATATGTCCTTGCCGTGTCATTTTTATTTTTTCCTTTGTGAATATGGAATTTTTCTTCTTTTACCTCGATTTCATCCGAAATTAAACAGAGGTTATAGCCAGGGGAGGTGAGCAGATCCGTTAAGAAAATCTTAAACTGTGTCACATCAAGTCTTTTATCGGTAACGTTGTTATTAATAAATAAGAGCGCATTTTTTACGTTTTTTCCTTTCAAGTGAGAGGCAAGTTCTCCAATACGTTTTCTGGCATCGCTTGATGGATAAACATTATTACTAATGCGATAGACCTTTATACCGGCTAAGGCTAAGCCAAATAGAAGTACTATTACGCCTGTCACGAGCGCAACTTTCAAGCTTCTTCCAAGAGGACTTCCATGTGTGACGTCCATCACTACGTTTAATATCAACATTATAGGTGTCATAATAAACATTATCTTGGGAAAACCATCCCATATAGAATGTCGTACATCCCATCTTCTCTCATGTTCGTGATCATGTTCTCTCGGCGAGATGGCCCATAAAGGACGAAGAGCATTGTTATCGTTGTTTCCTGTATTTTCTGCCGTATAAAATGCAGGGTTTTGAAAAAAGGCGATCGAATTCGCTACTGACTTACGCTGCTTTTTTGAAGCAAGAAGGGTGACGGTTGTAATGAGCTGATACAATCTCATGTCGCTCGTAGAGAATAAAAAATGATCTACGGCTTCCTTCAATTTTTGAGAGATACGCCGGTTTTTAAAAAGTGCTTGAACGTTTTTAAAAGATTCTTCGGCGCCAAGCATCCCCTCATAGCTATCATGTATTTGTAAGGTTCTCACATCCTCTAAGCTGCCGACTAAAAATTCAAATATACGGCCCCATTCGTCATCTGAGAGTAGCTTGATTTTTTTTCCTGCTTTCTGTGCTTTCATGATTGATGAACCTCGCATTGCTCTTTACTTGCTAGATTTAGTATTATCTACGTTTTACACACTAAAGGGTACCCATTATGCAACTCTCAAAAGTCACTTATATCTGGATTGACGGTAGTATTCCGACCAAAACCCTACGTTCTAAAGTAAGAATCTGCCCCTGTCCCAATAATAAACAGCTTGCACTGGCTGATTTACCCCAATGGAACTTTGATGGGTCTTCGACCAATCAAGCCGTTGGACATGATTCTGACTTAACCTTGCAACCTATCTGTCTTGTTCAAGATCCTATTTCCGGGGCGGGGCATTATCTGGCCCTGTGTGAAGTCTTGAACCCTGATGGCACACCACATGAAACAAATAAGCGCGCTCAATTGGTTAAATTAATGGAAAAAGCCGCTAAAGATGATCCCTGGATCGGTTTTGAGCAAGAATTCACGCTTTTCAATGGCCAGCAGCCCTTAGGTTGGCCAGATCGCGGGTATCCAGCGCCACAAGGTCCTTTTTATTGCGGTGTGGGTGCAGATGAAGTCTTTGGTCGCTACTTAATCGAAGAGCATACACAAGCGTGTCTTGATGCGGGCATTATGCTGTATGGCACGAATGCGGAAGTCATGCCGGGCCAATGGGAATTCCAGGTTGGCTATCGTGGCCTTGACAGTGAAAGTGCCGATCCAATCACCGTGTCGGATCATTTATGGCTTGCACGTTGGTTGTTATACCGTTTGGGTGAGAAATATGGCATTTCGGCCACATTGCATCCTAAACCCATTAAAGGTGACTGGAACGGTGCTGGAAAACATACGAATTTTTCAACGCGTATGATGCGAGATCCCAAAACAGGGATGTCAGCCATTCATAAAGCGATTAAAGCCCTGGAAGCGCGGCATACAGAGCATATTGCGGTCTATGGACATGATTTAGAATTGCGTTTGACGGGCCGGCACGAAACAGCACACATTAGCCAATTCATTGCGGGTGTAGGGCATCGCGGCGCGTCAGTCAGAATTCCGCGTCCCGTTGAAGCGAAGGGCTGTGGCTATCTCGAAGACCGTCGTCCGGGTGCAAATGCTAATCCCTATGAAGTTGCTGCAATTCTCGTCGAGACGCTCTGTTGTAACGCACGCGTACCGGAAACTGCGGCGGGGTAAGTCTTGACAGAACAAACGATCGATATTGCAACACAGCATCTGCGCGATATTCTGTCGCTTGCCATGATGTACTCGCCCGAGCACACTGCGTTGGTCATATCTGATACGCAGTGTCCGCTTGCCGTCACGTTGACAGCGGCTTACAAGCGCTGTCTTCCGCACGCAACTTTCATTGATTTTGAGAGCAAAACACCCGAAGAACTGATTGCAACGTTTAAAACACTCAAACCTTCCGATTTGGTTATTCTGATTCAATCAACGAATTTTCGTCTGAATGATTTCCGCCTGCGCGTTGAACTGTTCCAACAATCACTCAAAGTAATTGAACATCCACATTTGAGCCGCATGTCTGGCATCGAAGAAATGTATTACATTGAGTCCTTGGCTTATGATCCTGCGTATTTTCGTGGCGTCGGTCATGCACTCAAAAAATTAATTGATAGTGCAAGCCGTGCGATAGTGGATAGTGGGGGAGAGCAGCTTGTTTTCGATTCACCGCTTGAACCGGCAAAACTGAACATCGGTGATTACACCGGCATGACAAATATTGGTGGCCAATTTCCCATCGGCGAAGTTTTTACAGAAGCGCAAAATCTAGAATCTGTCAACGGACGCGTACGTATCTTTGCTTTCGGAGATACATCTTACTCGGTTAACAAAGTCGAGATACCCATTACGCTGGTTATAACAAAAGGCCGTGTCACAGACGTCATTAATTCAACAGACGAGTTTGATAAAGTACTTGCGAATATTCGTGCCGACGAAGGCGAGGTTTGGTTGCGAGAATTGGGCTTTGGCATGAATCGCGCGTTTTCGCAAGACAAAACCGTACGCGATATCGGCACCTACGAACGGATGTGCGGCATCCATCTGTCCCTCGGCGCAAAACACGGTGTCTACAAAAAATCCAATTTTAAACGTGGCACGACTTGGCATCACGTAGATGTTTTCGCAGTCACCCAGTTTGTTTATCTGGATGAGAGTGTTGTGTATGAAAAAGGTGCATGGCGGGTATAACCATTACAGTATGTTGCAAGGCCCTGTAGGTCCATTTCTGTCCGCATCTAGGGCATCAAGCGCTTCTTCAATAGAATGAACTATTCTGACTGTATTTCCACCTTGTGTCCTGAACATATTCATCGTAGTAATACCGCGATTTGCTTTTTTAATGGCTTCTGCTGCTTCTTTACCTTGCAAATAAAGTTCATCCAGGCGTGCATAACAAAAATGAGTTGCTGTTGTTTTCAGTTCAATGGCCTTTTCTAAGTAAGGGATAGCTTTTTGATGTTCTTTTTGATCCTTAGCTTCTAAAAAGAAAAGTGCTCGCACTAAAAACCATTCGGGATTTTCTTCAACAAAATATTTTGTTTTTTCTAACCACTGACCTATACCCGTGAAAAATTGTTTCTCAATTGGACTCTTACTTTTTGAGGCATGCTGCTCTGCCAACTCGAAGTTTTTAAAGGCATTATCATATTGTTTAAGTTCAAAATAACATTCGCCAAGCACTGCATGAACAAGGGGGATATTTTCTGTTTTAAGTTCAATCGCTTTTTTTAAATCAGGAATCGCGTTTTGCGGCGATCTTAGCTCTGATTTTTTTAGAAACACAAACGCTCGCTGCAGATAATGTTGAGGATTTTCTTTATCAAGTTCTATCGCTTTATTTAAATCCTGCAATGTTGCATCAGAAAATTTAAACATATCATAAATGAGTGCGCGGGCAACATATCCGTCAGCACGTGTCGGGTTTAACTGGATGAATTCTGTTCCCATTGTGAGAAGTTCAGGACTTTGAGTCACGAATGCCTCATATCCTTTCAGTACTCGACAAGCTTCAGGATGATCTGGATTAAGCTCAAGGGCTTTTTGACAATCTTTCAACGCGTTCTGCTCATCTTTGAGCTCTGCGTAAAAAATGGAGCGCTCAAAAAAAGCATCGGCATTTTTAGGATTATGAGCAATATACGTGGAATACGTTTCAATAGCATCCTTCAGCTGTGATTTTTCGCGATAGAGCACCGCCAGCGCCTGACAAACAGAAAAATCCGTTTTCTTATGTTCCATACTGATTTTAAAATATTTTATGGCATTGTCATATTGTTTTTCTAAAAGATAACAATTTCCTAAATAATGGCCAAGATCGCCGTAGTTGAGCGCGCGTTTCACATCAAGCTCCATTGCTTTTTCAAAATCATTAATGGCTTCCTTCGTCTTCTTAGATGTGTAATAAAGCACTGCTCGATTGTAAAAAGCGCCGATGTCTTTGGTTCCCACAGTTATGGCTTTAGTATAATAATCCAGCGCCTCGTCAAACTTCGAGAGCGTATGATATGAACGCGCAAGCCTCAAATAAATATACCCAAGGTTCACCTGAAGATCGCTGTACACGTCCCCAACTAATTTAAACGCTTCCTCAAAATCTTCTTTGGCAGCTTTTGTATTATCCAAGTAACCATGAATCAATCCACGAGCATAATAATTTTCGCCTGTTTTTTCTGTCTCCATGACTTTTGTGACGTAGGTCAAAAGATAATTCCAATCAACTTTTTCTCCACCCGTATTTTGAATCAGATAGGCTTTTTTGATGGTTGTAAGGACATTAAGAGGGTTATACTTTAATGATAGCTCATAGGCTTTCAATGCGTCATCATTTTTTGATTGGCGTTTCAGTGCTTCTCCAAGCCAATAATAAGCAACCGGAGATTCTGCCTTCAACTTAGCCGCTTGTCGAAAAAAATCCTCAGCTTCTTTAAATTGTCCGCCAGCAAATGCAGCTTGCCCTTGTTTTATTTTTTGTTCAAATGACATGATATTCATCCTGGATGATAATATTATTCATATGTCAATGTATCTGAAAGTATCTTATAAAGTAAAGCTTCCGGGGAAAAATCTCTCGAATTCGAGGAATTTAAGACAAAATAGCTCAAAAAATAGACTATACTCTATTCTATGGGAGAGAGTTTCTGTGTTTCCCAGAGGAGGTTTATATGTCAATAGGTGCTATTTTACTAGTTATTTTGGTGCTGATTTTGTTGGGAGTTATCCCTACCTGGCCTCATAGTCGGGAATGGGGATATTGGCCCAGCGGATCGGTAGGAACGATATTATTGATTGTTTTAATACTGCTATTACTTGGATATATCTAACATTCAGTATTAATCTCAAGGACGTAGGAAAGTGAAGTTTTTCATTTTCACGCGTCCTTTCTTGCACTACAAAATTCGTAAAAGAAAAACCCGAGAGGGGCTTAAGGAAATCTTAAGCTTCATGTTCAGTTCTCCTAAGTTATATAAATAATACCAACTTTAGAAAACTGACACAGTTATTTAAACACTACCCTAAGGCTCGTGCTCTCCTCCAATTCAAACGTGCGCGTGGATTCTTCAGATTTAAAAAACAAGCTTAATTTCCTATCGTTTCTAATCGTGATATGCTCGCATATTTTTTTCTTTACGGTCCCTGAACGAGCAGAATGCACCAGTTCTTCGCATTGTTTTTGTGTTGACTTGCCTGCTATCTCCACGACAGTATCCATGCTTATAAGCTCAAGAATTTCTAATTGAACTGTTTCGGATAAGGTTCGGTTGAAGATTCTTATTAATCGAGACAAGTTAGACTTGTCCTTAGGAAACTCCAAAATAAAGATTAAGTTCTTTTCTTTATGCAACCTTTGCAGAAATTCAATTTGCGCCTCGGCAGTTTTATGATGAGAAAAATCCCATAATATTTTTGTCCAAAATGAAAGAGATTCTTGGAACCTACTGCTCTTATATAATCTTTTTTGTACTTCCTCAGAGGCAACAAAATTCAGTAATTCTACGCATTAAACCGACGTACGATAGTCTGTATTTAATATATTTCCCTTGTGAAACAGGGCGTCGCCAATAGAAAAAGAAGAGCCAGGCAGATCCAACAAAATAAACAGCTGGTCCATCTGCTGTGCCCCCATCTTTTTTATTTCACGATCGATTATCATGAGATCAAATTTGTAACGTTTTTCTTTTAAGTCTTTCCAAATGTTATAGCCAGGTAATTCTTCTATATCTAACGAAATAAAATTTTCCTTAAAAATATCTTTACAAATCTTTTGAAATTCTATCTTGAATTCGGCTTGAGCAGTACGTTGTTTTTGAGACCTGAATCTGCACCCACTAAGCCGAAATATTTCCTGAGTGTAGAAGAAATCTTTTGGGATATCCTGATTTTCTTTGAGGTATCGAGCAAGGTAATCACTTAAACCTTCTGGCGAAACATAAGATCCGCCTAACGACTGAATTAAAAAAGGGGAAAAATTTCCAGTCAGTTCACATCGATAATCTTGTGCAAACCTTGTATATATGTTTTGTACAATGAGCTTTTTTGCTTCTACATATAGCGCTTCTATGATGGCATTTGGGATCTTGTTTTGGATTCTCTCTAAAAGAGTTTTATCAATTTTTTCATTTCCCGACAGGAACTTTCTAAGATGCGCATAATTTGTCAAAATTGTAGATAGTGAATCAAAAATAACTTGTTCGAATGGATCGTCAAAAACCGTCTCATCTTGGTTCTTATCAGGCAAACGTTTGAGAAGCCAGTCTATTATTTTTGGCATATGAGCTTCATTCCTCGTCGCCTGGGTTAAAGTTTAATGTTGGTAGATTACTATTTTGCTGGATACAATAAAAATATGTTCGCTTCGGATCTACATCCAAAAAATGCTTTTTTAAATCTTGATCGGATTCACCTAAATCAGAAAGTATATCGGCTATTTTTTTGCTGCTCTCTCCAGGATTTTGTAAGAAATTCTCGACAAGATGTGAGCGAAAAGAATAACTTTTTTCAAAATGCATGTTTAATATCTCGCAAGCCAATTTCTTATCAAATGTTGTATCTTTATAAAGAAGCTCTGCCATTTCTAGGCGATGATATCGAATGGCAACGAAAAACGCACATAATTTTAAGGGTTTTAGCTCATGATCCATATCGAGGAAATAATTTTTTTGTTTAAGGGTATTCTTTTTGCTTGGATTCAAAAAAAAAAATGAAAAATCTTGTTTTTTCAGTTTTTGAGCACGATCATTTGTTATAACGTCATTAATATTTACCTTCGATTCAATCAGAAAATTAAAAATGTCTTTTTTGTTATGCTGAATGCTTGTCATCAGCGGCGTGTATAGATTGAAATTTTCTTCCTTATCGAGATTGGGAGGATTGATCTCGGTACCTAGCATAATTAATTTTTTGACGATATCCAGGTTACCATTTTCAATGCCCAAATTCAAAAACGTCGTTTCAGAGGGTGATAACGTCTGAAAAACATTTTTTTTAAAAAGTGCTTGATAATTCTCGTTGATAAATTCTATGCAGTCTATCCTTCCAAGTGTAATGGCCGTTTCTAAAGCATTAAGCACAGAATTTTTCTCTATCAATAATATAAAGAAAAAAGATTTCAATATGTCTAACGCATTGTTTGCATTATATTCAACAATGTCGCTTGCCCATTGTGATAAATACAGGGTTTGCTGACTGAAAAGCACTGGAGGTGATAGAAGTTCCTGCAATACGAAAGTGATAGTCTCCATATTGCACGATCTAAACGTTAAGTGTAATAGGGAGAGACTTTCATCATCATTGAGAGGATAAGAGTGATTCAATGAAATACCCTCTTTAATGAGGATTTGAAGGGCGGATATATCATTACACAGCAAAGGTTTTTTCATTATTTTACCAGGGAAATACTCGAGTTCCAAAAGATAAAATACGCGTTCTGATTGTGTTTGAGTCAGGTTATGTAATTCTTGCGCGTTATTTAAATTATCAAGTATAACTTCTAAAAGAAAACGGTTGCTTTGCAAAATAGGGTTGTTATTTTTTAGAATATCTTCCAGCGAAATGGCTTCTACAACCACTAAATCATCACTTGCTTTCAAATCGCGAACGGGTAATTTATCTTTTAGGTCGACAAGAACAAACGCATGTTTATGCGAAGCTTTTTTATCCGTATAAACACCATGATAAGAGAACATGACTGTTTCTGTGAAGCCATTGTCGTCCATGATTTTTTGTAACGGAAGTCCGGTTTCTTCTTCACATTCTCGGATAGCCGTTTTCCGTAAATTTTTGTCATTTAAATCTTTGAGGCCGCCGGGGAAAAGATAGGTTGATTGACCTCCTAAGAGTTTTTTCCCTATGACGACGATGGGTTTCCCGTTATCATCTCGGGCTATCACAATCATTGCCGCATGTATTTGCGGCCAAAAATCGGGGCGATAGGAAAGAATATTCTCATTTTTTGCGCCCTGCGAAAGCAGATAATTTTCAAAGTCATGAAATTTTTTGTTTCTTGCGATAGAGAGGGGCGTTTCGCCATTTTCAGATTCTTGATCAATTAAATCTTTGAGAGAAATGAGCGAGTTATCTACCAATTCTTTAAGTAATGTAAGATTGTTATTTTCTGCCAAAAAATGGACAAGATTAAAACCAAAGTGTTTGGTGGGATGATTGTAACAAATGGAACCCTTCACCCCGGCTTTCAATAATAGCTTTAGGTATTTGCCTTTATTTTGATTGGCTGCATTTAATAATGCCGAAACGGATTCAGGTAATTCATTCAGTTTGATTTTTTTGTTTTGGAGTACCTTAATAATATGCTCCATGACAGCTATATTTTTATCACATTCATCTCCCTGGGTTGCATAATAGAGTAACCATTCAGGGAAACGCGTGACATCTTCCCCACCTTCACATATAGCATCAAAAATCTCGATAACATTTTCTTTGCAATAATCTACGGTATACATGAGCGGGTTATCTGTGGGCTGATGTCCTTTATTCAGGAAAGGATAATGCTTTATCTTTGGGTTTAAGCGGTCTTCAGAAGGCGTCTTGAGATAATATTTGACAAGAAATGTATTGCAAGAATGTATAGCTTTGTATAGTGGACTATCGTAGAAACTAGCGTTATTCATCTGAAGAACATCTAAGCCATTTTTTTTCAAGAATGCAAATAATCGCGTTAAAACATTATCGTTTTTTATGTTTAAATTTCTGGCCAAAGCAGATAAGAAACTAACTTTATCTATTTCTTTCATTTGCTCAAACAGTTTGTTTTTTGTCGAAAATTCTTCGAACATTTCAACATGCTTTTCATTTTCCATGTTTTCTATTGCAGAATGAAATTTCTCCATAGGTGTTTCAAGTCTAAAATTTCCATCAAAGTTGAGCCATTTCTTATCGAAATCTTCGCGGTAAGTTTTTGCACTAATATATTTCTGTTTTTGGATCGCTTCTTTTTGATGCGTGATTTTAATTCCAGGATTATCCGGCGCGACGGAGAATATGCCCGCAATTTTTAATTCGGGATACGTTGTGCTTGGCATAAAGGCTTTGAAGGTGGAGTTGAGTAAGTCTTTTTTTTCTTGATGCGTTTTCTTTTCGTCGCAGAATGTTTGATAGAAATAGTCGAAATAGCCATCTTTTTTCAAATGACGAAGATGTTTTATCAGACGCAATGCAACGGCTTCACGCACAGTTTCATCGCCAAAAAATATCTCTTCACGAAAATCAACGATCTCTTGAGCAACGTCACCATTTTCATAGGTGTAGGTATAGATGATTTTGTAATCAGGTTGATGTGAGATGTCGTAAGTCGTATTCCCAATACGTTTTACATTGGGATGTGCTTTTCCATGGAATTTTGTAATGTCGGAACTGACCCAAGCGTATTGCAAAGGATTTACGAGGGTATTTTTCTCATACTCTTCGGGAGAGATTTTAATAAAATCCACATCATCGCCTAAAAATTCAGGGGAGTTGTAATGTTGGTCGCCAATCTCAATTGTGCAAAAAATATAATGTCGAAAACCAAATCTATCGGGGGTATGTCTATTTCCGGTGCCTTGTTCTCGTTTTTTTCTTACCTCAAGCGAGATTAATTTATGTTCGCTCTCTTCAATGGCTTCTAAATAGGATGTGGCATGAAAATAGCGTA
>Ga0207110_10336_pt1 | contig 10011 bp, 10 predicted proteins | sample Alteio_BWMinHeat_74_FD_153582 | JGI IMG/M metagenome (GOLD analysis project Ga0207110, IMG submission 153582) | Enriched cells from forest soil in Barre Woods Harvard Forest LTER site, Petersham, Massachusetts, United States -... | ecosystem: Environmental > Terrestrial > Soil > Temperate forest >...
CTGCATTGTTTTTGTCGTTGGGCTGCATATCCGGCGCCTGCTACGGTGCCTACCAAATCGTGCGTCTCAAAATTTGCCATACAAGGCCTCCAGGTGTGTTCTTGATCACCTCATAGTGGGGTTATCCAATCTCGTTAGCGCTAGGTGAGCGATATGTTGGGGAATCCTTAATCGCAGAGCCCGCAACTCCTCCAGATGGCAATTCCTGATGCGCTTTGCGCTTCCGCAATAACAGGTCCAATGTCCTTTCAGTTGTTCTTTGGACAAATATTCCAAACAACAGCGGATGGCGGACTCGCCTTCCAACCCTATCATTTCGCCGTAAGACTCGATCAAACCGACGATGCCGTGCGAGCGGTCTCGCCATCGAACCGATTCGCCGCGCTCGAAAAGACTCTGCCATAGGAAAAAATCCCGTACTGGGCCATCTAGGTACCGGATCAACGTCCGCTCCTCTCGAGGGTGGATGAGCCATTCCTCAGGGACAAATACGCAAGCTCGTCCATCGGTATTCACGTGGCGGTTTCCGATCCATGGTATTCTTCCCCCGGTTTCGTATAGCAGTGGGGCTTCACTGTCTGTATCACTCCATTCAATCTCGATCTGATATCGGTCGAGGACCAGTCCGCTATCAAGGACTGGAAAGGCCCCCCGGATGAGAATTCTACTTCCGGTGTAACTGACCGTGAGATCGGGGAACTTCATTTCGAGATCGCTCTGCAATTCCCGCGCCCTAGTTCCTGGCGAGATTTTGAGGAAATGGCCCCTCATTTCTTTGGGAGCCACGGCCTGGTTGGCGAACTCACCGTGGCGGCAGCGCGCACGAATTGATGCGTCTTGCCAGCATCGTTCTTCTCATCCTCCAGTGGTCCAAAAATCGCTTCCCAGCCCGATTGTTCCAAAAGGGTCAGAGTTGCTCGCGAGCGATCAGAAAACTGTACCCAAGCGGATTGTATAAGCTCTGATAAATCATTTCCGGTGGGGTTTGCTGGATCCTCGATGGAGATTGGCTCTTGCGCGTCTTTTAGGCTGGTCCACACGTGCTTTAGTTGCGTTTCCAGACTGCTGTTCTTCTTGACTTTGAGCAACTTGATTATCAGCAACTCGAACACAAAATGCTTTAGTTGGAGTCCCCTCCTTGTTTTCCAAAGTTTCAGCAGTCTTATAGCTGGAACAACTCCGCTGTTCTTGACGTGGTTAATATGCACGTCGAGGTTCGTTTTAAGACGATCCTTGTCGGCTCCATTTTGATAAATGAAACAGTCGGATTTTGAAGCGTCCACGTAGCGGCCAGGAACCACGTCGATGTGAAAATCGAGCTTGTATTGCTTGTCTTTGAGACGCAGAGCTGAGGTCTTCGGATCGACGTAGTAATTCTCAGCAAGCTTCTTCGAAGTATTCTCGAAGATTTCTTTCAAAGTTGTCCCGGCTCCCGTATCGTCACAAGGAAAATAGCAAATGATATCGAGATCGTACGATTCCCGAATCAATGTGGTCTTTGCCCTTGATCCACCGTAACGAATTGTCGGGGATGAATTGGGAAACCCTTCTCGAAGGAGTCTCTCAACATCCTTGCGGTGGGTCTGAAGGTCATTGAGTTCCTGACTATTGTCATCAAGATCCTGCGCTTTGAGAATGCTTTCTAAATATTGTTGTGATTCCATAGTGTTGTTTTTGTTAAACCTCCAGGGCGAAAGTGAATCCGCCATTGTTTTTGTTATAGTCATACACACGCAGACGCGGATGCACCTTTGGGAGCAGCTCGCGGCCGCAGAGAACGGCGATTGGGGCCGGAATGGCCGGAAACAACTCGATGGCTTCGACTAAGCCGTGGTTCTTTGTAATGGTACCGAGCGCCTCTTGGTAAATGATTCGGAAGTTTTCGAGATCCTGCCGCGACCGCAAGAAAGTCGGCGCTGGGCTTTGTCCTTGCAGCGTGATTTCATAAATCGCTGCAGCCGCCCGAATAGATTCTGGAAGCGCTTTTATCGGAATCGTGCCGCTCAGCGACAAGATCAAAGCCACACGGTTTCCACTCGTGCCGGACTGCAGTTGGCGAAACTCGTAAGCAATGCGCTTTCCGTCCTTTTTCCATGTCCAATTCTCTGTGTCGCGGTGCCGCTGATAGATGTCGAGAGGGACTTTGTTACTCAGTTGCTTACCAAGAAGAACCAGGAGCGGCATGGGAGCGAGTGCAAAGAGCGAAATGTGGCCGGCTCGCTCGATTTCTCCTCCTGGGTCAAACATGCGCGCAACCCTCTGCTGGATAGTATTTCCCGCCGCCTCAAAAAACGCCTTGTCTTCCCCGCGCAGTTGAGTGAGATCAACCAGCGTCCCCTGACGGGAGATGGGGTAACGGGGCGAAATGGCCTCAATGATCTGGTCGAAAGGAAAGGCAACGGTCTGCTCCCCGATACTGGTCTTGACCACAACTAACGAAGTTTTCTGATCTGGGCCAAGCCCGGTAACATGACAAATACGATTTTCGTGACGCTCCTTATATTCCTCTAACGTGCGCCGTGTATATTCGGCTGGATGGTCGTCAATCAATTTGTGGCACTGCGGGCAGAGCAACATGAGGTTGTTCGCGTCGTTAATGTTCTTTGGCCGAGTTCCTTCCTTCCCGCGTGGGCCATCGGGCTTAAAAGCCACAACATGAGCAACTTCAGCGAAGTTCCCCTCGGTGAGTGTCACCGGGTGTTCCAAGAGATATCGGTTGCAGCCGTCGAACTCGCACCGACCCCCTGCCCGGACGAATAGCGCGAGCCGAGCAAGAGGAAAGATGCTGCGCGTTTGCAGAGGGACGACGGGAGATGGATTCGCGATGGGCTTTCGTTCTAGCTGTTTCTTCATAGGAATAGGTTCCAGGGACCTAGGGTTTCTCTCCGATTCGGACCACTACATACAGTGAATATACTGTAGGAGGGGTCCAAAAAAAATTAGGCCAATACCGAGTACTCGTATTGCTCCCTTCCAGCAGCCGATACGCTGTTCTGCCGTCTAGCAAGACCCAGGCTTGTTAGCTTGGAGAGGCGCTCGTTTGCAGCATTGAGGTTGATATTAAGCTCCTCCTTCAGTTCGGTTGCCGTCATCGGTTTCTTCGGTCGGGCGATGGCGAGAAACGTCTGCTCGTCTATGGGATTCACTTTCCCGAGAAGATTCAATTTCTTTTCTTTCTTCTCAATCATCATCAGGCCCATACCTTCAAGTGCCTTGCTGAGATTCTCCCGCGTATATTTGGTCAGGTTTTCCACAATGAAGAAGCGACCGGGATACTCGTGAGGAAGGCTGAGCAATGTCTTTCCAAAAAGCTCATTTGCAAAGGAATAATCGAAAACTTCGACGCCCTTAGCATCCATGATCAGCACATCCCCTGGTCCCAGGCTTTCCAATGTCTTTGCGACGGCGTTCCTGATCTCTCGTGCGCGCTCTCGCGTCCAAAGTTGGGGGCCATATTGGCCGAGTTGAATCCTTTCTTCCATCTTCTCCATTGTAGCAACTGTATAGGGCCTGTCAAGCCCTGGTTTTTGCGGGAAGGGTGAAGGCCATCTGCACCCCTGGCATTGGCGGAACGACAAACGTCCAGCCGACCTTTTTATCCATTCGAAACCGAACCTTTCCTCCACAGGATCGAATCTGTATGGAACCGCCATGCTTATAGGTGATTTCCAGCAAATGGTAGAGGCCAGTTCCGCGCGTAGGGTCCTCATGTTCGGATGTCCCCAGCTTAGTCGCTTCCCGAATCGCATCAACATCTGTTGAAATATCGAGATTCTTCGGATTGCGCCTAAGGGTTGCCATGATCCCCTCCCCGTAGTCCGCTACCCCAATCTCCAAGAATCGCTTCGCCCCTTTTCCATAGACCTGCATTGCCAAAAAACCGCACGTGCCCCGATTGTGGTCAAAAGTATTCTGGCAAATCTCGGAGACGCCGGTCGCGACATCGAAAGCATCGTATTTGCGGTACTTAAGCCGATGGCGGAGAACCCAGACGATTTTATCCAACAATTGGGGAAGAGCCGAGCCAGTTTCGATTCTGGTGACTTCAATGAGCATCGGATTTGACCCTCGGAGGCGGTCGTAGCTCATGATGTGGGAGATTGGCGGTTCAACTGCGGCAACAGCTCGCAATATCTCGATGAAACCGGCACGCAGCAGATATGTGCGTACTGATTCTTGTTCGATGATTATTTCTGGATGAAGGCCGTCTCCTGAGAGTGCATGCACAGCAGCGGCCAACTGTGTCAAGGCTGCCGGAGTGATCAATTGAACATCTTTCAAGTCGAACCTCCCCTTCCCGCTTCCGAAGGGGTCTTGTTCTTGCAGAAGAGTATCAAAGGTAATGGAATCAAGCTTGGTAATCATCGATGGGTATTGTCGCTCCCAGACAGCTCTTCTTCAGAATTCGTCGGCGAAGGCTTTGGAGAGGATGGAGGGCATTAGGGGCATCGAGTTCGGCCCCGGTTTCGGCCTGCATCTAGTTTAGCGAATCAACCTTTGCTTGAAGGCCGTCCAAATAAGCCACAATGCGATGTTGTCATCTCCGAGTTGACGGCCGCCGCTACGCGGCGCCGGGTACCCTCGATGAGCAACCGGATGTCGTTCAAGCGGGCCGGGAGAAGAGATCCCTGGACATGGCTGACACAGGGACGGATGTTTGAACTGTAAGGGCCTGTCTCTTGTTTGGTTTGTATGCCATAGGCGATGCTCACGGGATCGAATCTTCGCTTGGAATTGAGGCAAAAACGAGTGTAGCAGAAACTGATCGCTAGAATCCCTCAGGAGGGGCTCTCAATGCTGGCTTCACCGGCTCCGGCTCAGACCGGCCCAAACTGCCCCGTTCCTCACCGGCCCCAACACATGAGAGGCCATGTACCACGAATTGCCACAACGTAAGCTATCTCGATGACCATACTGCGCAAGCCCATTAAGCGGGAATTGCCGGAACAAATAGCCCGACGTCAGATCGTGGTCGAATTGCATCCTGGATTCATTCGATTTCCTGAGACGTGGTCGCGGATCGCGTGGGATATCTCGCGGAAAAGCGTGTCTTGGAAAGCCGCCGAGATCCATGCTCGGAGGAAAAGTCTTGATCTCGACACGAACCAACGGGACAAGGGAGGTGAGAAGGTCTAGAATTGTGTTTTTATGATTATCGTCATTTTATGAATATCGTGGAAACGAGGAGGTCATTTCAGACAATCAGAATCGTTTGATGGGTTTCTCCGAAAAATTGAGCCCCCTATGCAATTCACCCCATCTCTCGAATTCACATGCGGTTTGATGAGGAGCAGTACCGAATGAGCGAAGCAGGGGCTGGGATCAAGCGGGCATCGGAGAAGAAATGGAGGAAAAGATGGTGCAGAGGTTCCCTGATTTAACCAAATCCCTACTAAAGTGTGTGCTTGTGTTGGCGCTATGGGCGATTAGCGCCTCGGCGCAGGTCGACACCGGCACCATCGTCGGGAGAGTACACGATCCGAGCGGGGCCCTGGTTGCCGATGCGCAACTTACTATCACCAACTTGGAAACGAACACGAAGGAGACCGCACGCACCTCCAGCAACGGACAGTTTGCTGTGCCGCTACTCAAGGTCGGGACCTACTCCGTCACCGTCGAAAAGACTGGATTCCAAAGATCTGTTCGGAGCGGGATCAAGGTGGACGTCCAGGCTCGATTAGAAGTTGACGTCACCCTTCAGCTCGGAGTGATTACACAGGAAGTGCAGGTAACGGCCGCGGTACCGCTGCTCGATACGCAGTCTGCCAATCTGGGGCAGGTAGTCGGTGCCCGCCAACTTTCTGAACTACCTCTCAATGGGCGCCGATATGACGATCTTGTGTTCCTCACCACGGGCGTCAATACGGTTACTTCCATCATGGCGGCGAGAGGTGAAGGCGTGTTTAGCGTGGATGGGAATACAAGCCTGCAAAACAATTTCGTTCTCGACGGGCTCGACAATAACTCCTACGACGAAAACATGCAAAGCCAAAGCGCTCAGGTTGTGCAGCCTTCGGTTGAGGCCCTCTCCGAGTTCAAGATCCAGACCCATACCTATGACGTGTCCTTCGGCAGGAATGCAGGCTCGGTTATCAATGCCACGATCAAATCCGGTACGAACCAAATTCACGGCTCCGCGTATGAGTTCTTCCGGAACAGGGATCTGGATGCGAATAACTTCTTCCTCAATAGCGCGGGTCAAAGCAGGCCGCAATTCCAGCGAAATCAGTTCGGAGCTGCTGTAGGAGGACCCATCAAACGGGATCACACCTTCTTCTTTGCCAGCGAGGAACACACGACTGTTGCACAGGGGACGACACTGCTCAGTTCCGTGCCGACACCGCTGATGAGACAATTGAACTTTTCGGAGTTTCGCAGTTCGCTCCATGATCCCTTACTGCCGGCGCTCGCCCAATTCCGGGGTTGCATCGCGAACGCAATGGTCAATCCCAATTGTCTTGACCCTGTGGGTGCAAGAATCCTGGCTTTGTACCCCCTGCCAAATATAAATCGCGGGCTGGAGGGTATCCCAGGTGGGTTCTTCGGCAACAACTATATATCCAGTCCTCTATTCACAAGCGGATTAGACAGCGCGGTCTTCAGGGTTGACACTCAATATCACGATTCAAACAAGTTTTTCGGACATCTTGCCATCACCGATCTGAGGCGCTTCCAACCAGGTATCTTTAATAATGTGCAGCCCTCCTATATCGATGGTTCTCCCAGCACTACGTTCGGCAACAATTTGGATCGGGGGACCAGCATAGCTTTTGGCTGGACCCACGTCTTTAATCCCACGATCCTCAATGAGGCCCGTGCTGGATTCAATCGCGTCGCATCTCATTCGCAACAGACACCCTTCAACACACAGTCGGTTGATGCTCAATTGGGGATTAAGGGAGTTCCGAGCTATCCACCAAGCATCGTCGGCGGTGGGCTCTCCACATTCCAGATTGCCGGGTTTGCAAATGTGGGCAGCCCACCATTCCTGCCTCAAAACCAGTTTTCTCAGGTTTATCAATATGAGGACACTCTGAGCATTTTCCGGGGATCCCACACGCTCAAAATTGGCGGTGGCTGGCGGCGAGATAGCAATACGCTCTACGACGTGTGCTGCGACCGGGGATTCTTTGCATTCAATGGGCAATATACCGGGTCTGCTCTGACCGACCTTCTGCTCGGCCTTCCGCAATCCGCCGGATTAACTTCGCTCACCATTCCTCACGTATTCAACGACAGCATAAGTTGGTTTCTTCAAGACACCTATCAAGTGGCTCCCAAGTTGACGATCAATTACGGAGTGCGATACGAATACACAACCCCTCGTATCGAGCGGGATAACAGTGTCGCTAATTTCGATCCCAGCGCCCGCGGAGGGCGCGGGGCATTGGTGACGCCACCTCCCGGCAGTGAGGACACCGCAGCTCGTTCCTTGGTCCAGCCATGGCACAAGGGTTTCGCGCCCCGGGTCGGCATCGCTTATCGGATCACTGATAAACTGGTGTTTCGTGGAGGAGGAGGCCTTTTCATCCAGGGAATTGACCGGCAGGGCAGCGAGAGCCTTTTGGAGCTCAACCCGCCGTTCCTCATCGATACTCGGCAATTCCTTCCCCCTAACATCGCACCTCCATTCTTGCTAAAGGACGGGTTTCCGCCCAACACGCTGACTCCCTTCCCGCTCGATGACTATTCTCGAATTCAACAGGTGATGATTCGGGCAGTCGATCAGAAGTTGCAACCCGCCTATGTGGAGAATTACAGCGCCGGGTTTGAATACGCGTTTTACCGGGATCTCATTTTGGATATTGCCTACGTAGGGAATTTTGCCCACCACGAGTGGTCCCTCGGGAACCTGAATCAAGGCATTCTCAATCCTCAGGGACTTCCGCCCAAATTTCCATATCCCGATTTCGGCCAGATCGAGTTCAAAGACAGCATCGGAAATCTGAATTACAACAGTCTGCAGATAAAAGCAGAGAAACGATGGTCCGGGGGATTGAGTTTCTTGATCAGCTACACGTTCAGCAAGGCTTTGGCGGATTATGTACCCAATCTGGATACAGCGATTGTCGGCGTAGGAAATGGGCGCACGTTCTACCAGGATTACCACAATCGCCAGGCGGACAAGGCCCTTTCCATTAACGACACGCCAAATCGAATTGTGACGAGTTTTGCCTACGAGCTCCCGGTCGGTAGAAACCACCAGTTCTTAAATTCCGGCTTGACGAGCAAAATATTCGGGAACTGGCAAGTAAACGGAATTTATACATATGCCAGTGGGCAGCCGCTCGGAGTTACCGCGCCATTTGATACGAGCGGAACGAACCCGGTCAAGCTCGGGGTCACACGAGCAGATTGCATCGCCAAACCGAAATTCACCAGTGGCGGCTCTGTGGCGTCATGGTTTGATACGAGCGCTTTTGCCATCCCGGCGCAATTTCACTTCGGTACCTGCAGCAACGCTCCGGGAATCCGAGGCGCCGCCACGAACAATTTCGACTTGTCTCTGTTCAAGGAAATTCTACGAGCGAGCAATGAACGCTTTCGCCTTCAGTTTCGTGCGGAGTTCTTCAATCTTTTGAATAAGACTCAATTCGCTCCGCCCTTCATCTTGACGGTAGGAGTGCCGACTTTCGGAAGCGTCACCGGCTTGGCTCATGACCCGAGGGAGATCCAGTTCGCGTTGAAGGTCGAATTTTGACAACAGATCAACCGAGTCGAACGGTTCCAGTGGGCAACGAAGAAAGAAGGACCTGGCACCCAACGGGCGGCGATTAACGTTGCGATCAAGAGGGATATGAGTCTTTTATACGTCTTTGCAGCCTCGACAATGGAGGGGCAGCCCGTTCGGAAAATTGCCATTCCGCCGACTGCTCCCAGCTCTAACACCCAACCGTTCCGCTGCGGGTCAAACGAAGTTCTTCTCATTATTGGCGGAATGGGCCCCGTGGGTTCCCGAATCAAAGCTGAAATGGCGTTGGGTCTGACCTCGTCTGCGTCAGAATTCCGCAAACCCAATGCGGTACTCATTATAGGACTGTGTGGTGGATTAACTCCATCGCTGCCGGAAGGGAAAATCGTCGTTTATACGGACTGTTTGTCAACGGAAGTCGCCAACGCGCCGCTCCGCTGCTCTCAGTCCATCACGGATTCCGTCGTTGCACTGCTTGCGGCCTCGAGCATCCAGTGCGATCGTTCTGTTGGCATCACTTCACCAAGGATAGCGACGACACGAGATGAAAGGCTCGCCCTGGCAAGATCTGGAGCAACGGTCGTCGATATGGAGAGCTACTCGATTTTGAATGCGGCCGCAACCGCAGCCGTCCCCGCAGCCGTCCTTCGCGTCGTGTCAGACTCGATTGATCGAGAGCTACCGGACTTTAACCGTGCGTTGAACGATGCTGGCGCTCTCGATGGCCGGAAAGCGCTCAGAGTTGCCCTCGGATCGCCTATCCGGACGGCTAAACTACTCGCGGCAAACAAGCGAGCGATGCAGTACCTTGCAAACGCTCTGGAAATTGTCCTGCCATCTGGCTTCTTCGCACAGGCCGAGTCTCCAGAGTCTCAGTAGCTTTCTTTGGTAGTGGCTCGCTTTCCGATATGCCGATTATTCGGCCAGTGAGCGATCATAGATAGGACATGGCATAGCAACCCAGAGCGGCTCGGACGTGGGTACCTCCATACCGATTTCACGAGTTACCCTGTGTTGCAGAAATATTTCGGCGCAATCCGCTATATCGGCGGTGAGCAACACGGCCTTTGTTGGATTGATGTGGAAGAGGACGGAGGCGCTTTCGATCCGGCGTTAAGTATGGCAAGGTTGGAGCAAGCACTCGATAAGAAATTGACTCTGTACTCGACGCCCCGGGTACAAACGAAGTTGAAGTCACACTGCGTAATGGAACTATATCTTCTAGTGCATGGCGGTTTCAACGCATATCGATACAACACACCTTCGGGTCCGCTTTCTCTCGATCAAATCGTTGGGCGCGGAGCGGGTTTCTACGCGGC
>Ga0207110_10337_pt1 | contig 9981 bp, 11 predicted proteins | sample Alteio_BWMinHeat_74_FD_153582 | JGI IMG/M metagenome (GOLD analysis project Ga0207110, IMG submission 153582) | Enriched cells from forest soil in Barre Woods Harvard Forest LTER site, Petersham, Massachusetts, United States -... | ecosystem: Environmental > Terrestrial > Soil > Temperate forest >...
ATTCGATCGATCCTGCATCGAGTTCGAGTTTTGCGGACTCAATTAACTCCAACAACTGCTCGAGGTTTGTCGCGCTGGCAATTGGCGCGGTGATGCTGGGGCGAGCGAAAATCCAGGCCATGCTGATCATTGCGGGCGTTGCATTGAATTTTTCGGCAACCTCGCCGAGCGCGGCGAGAATCTTGAATCCCCTTTCGTTCATATATTTCTTCACGCGTGGGCCGCGTGCCCGATTGGTCATGTCCTCCTCCGAGCGGTATTTTCCGGAGAGAAATCCGGACGCCAGGGGAAAGAAATTGATCACGCCAATACCCTCTCGAACACACAGCGGCTCAAGTTCAGATTCGTATTCGCCACGATCGTACAGATTGTACAACGGCTGCAGAGTGGCGTAGCGGGGCAGGCCTGAACGGACGCTAACCTTCAGCGCTTCTGTCAGCCTCGCAGCGGTATGGTTTGATGCTCCAATGGCGCGGATCTTGCCTTGGCGCAGCAAGCCTTCGTAAGCTCCGAGGGTCTCCTCGAAAGGCGTCTCGAGATCGTCGATATGAGATTGGAAAAGATCGATGTAGTCGGTTTGCAGGCGGTGCAGGGAGTCCTCGACCGAACTGACGATGTGGGATTTTGAAAGTCCTTTCTTCCCGGGAGCAATTTCCACCCCGGCCTTTGTGGCGATGATGACTTTGCCGCGCCTTCCGTTGCGCGCAAGCCACCTGCCAATGATTGTTTCGGACTCCCCGCCTTGATTGCCCGGCACCCATTTCGAGTAAGCGTCCGCCGTGTCGATCGCGTTAAAGCCGGCGTCGATGAATGCATCGAGCAACTCGAACGAGGTCTGCTCATCGGCAGTCCAGCCAAAGATATTGCCGCCGAAAATGAACGGGGCAATTTCTAGCCCCGTTTTGCCCAGTTTTTTCATTTTCATAGGAACCTCAATTGGCCCTAAAGATCCAACTGCGAAAGCAGCGATTCCAAATTTGATTCATCCACGACCAGGTCGCTGGACTTCTCATCAAGAGATTCAATCTCATCGAATGCCTGAAACAATCTCATTTTGGCGACGGCGTACTCCTCGGTTCCGGTCAGCGTCTGCCCGCTCCGCGCAGCCCATTTCTCAATTGCGTTCCCGCGCACAAAGATCCGCACCGGGAACGTATTCTTGCGATCCGCGGAGACGATGTAGACGTACTCGGTGCCGGAAGCCGAGCCGCGTCGCTTCTTTTCTACTTCGTAGAAATAGTATTGGTAAACGAATCCCGTTGCGGCGGAGTAGCTCTTCACGCGGCGAAAGGCATCGGGACGGGGCATGAATCGATTATTCAAATCAATTTCGATTGTGTCAATCCTCACCATGCATGAGAAACCAAGAGCCGTGGCGAGTAAACGCGATCGACATGCACCGATTTGAAACTGTTCGTCACTCGCAAATTCCCGAAACGGCACCCAAAGAGAACCACGAGCCAAGATGGTCGTGTCAATCCCGGGAGGAAACTATGGCGGACCTTTCGACAACGAGTGACGTAAACCGGGCACTGCCTTTCACTTAGTAAACATTCGGCAACCCGCACTTAACGCACCTCTCACGCTCAATGGTTCCTGTCGCCGCGATGTTGGCCGTGGCATTCCTCGTGCAATTTGCGAGTGCATGGAAACAGACTCAGCGAATTCTCGTTACAGCAACCTTCACCTGGATTCACCGAAAGGCTGCTTCCTCGGGCTGTTCGCTGTTCTGTCATTCCTGGGCTGTAACGGGGCTGCTGGCCAATCGTCACAGCCCCCTCCCGCCACTGGGATAACCATCAGTGTTACCCCCGCTGCTGTTTCTGTCCTGCTGGGTTCGCCACAAATCTTTTCCGCAACGGTGAACAATGCGGATATACAGCCACTCTCGCCACGCTATATTTAATATTTTACTTCTTGACTCTATATGTATATATTTTATAGATTGCAAAGTTGAGGTGTGCGATCAGACCCTTCGGCCACTTCGCCCGATCACGCGCCTTTCATTCCGCCCACACACTCGTTGCCTTCGACCGACAACAAAAAGAGGATTTTGCTTATGTCAGGCACCCAGCGCAGACAAACCATGATTGCACCAGAGGGAGAACAGTATCCAAAGCATAGGTTCCGGAGAAGCAATGTTCTAATTGCCGTCGAACACATTCGGAGGATGCGAGGCGGTTCCCAAGCGCAACTCTTGAGAGGGTCCGATGGCAACTATTACGTGGTGAAATTCCCGAACAACCCCCAAGGCACAAGGATTCTCGTAAATGAGCTAATATGTGCCCGGTTGGCAAACTACTTGGGTCTTCCGAGTCCAGGCGGGGAAGTAATTGTTGTTCCTCAAGAATTGATCGAACTCACCTCGGAAATGAACGTCCAGATGCCCAAGGGCCGCTATCAGGTTTGCGCCGGCCCATGTTTTGGGTCGCCCTACGTGGGGCATCCGCAATATAGGCAAGCCCTCACTCTTCTGCCAGAATCTGATCTGCGCAATGCGATAAATATTGTTGAGTTCTCCGGGATGTTATTGTTCGACTTGTGGACATGTAACACAGATGGCCGACAAGTCGTATTCAACCGGACGAATGAAAGCGGACGATATTCGGCAAGTATGATCGACAACGGTTTCTGTTTCAATGGCCCTTATTGGGATTTCCCCGACTCTCATTTGCGCGGCATTTATTCTAATCGCATTGTCTACGAAAGTGTCGAGGGAATGGATTCCTTCGAGCCCTGGTTAAGCCGAATAGAGTCCCAAGTCCATGATCGATTACTCATCGGAGCGGGAACCGACGTTCCTGTGGAATGGCAGGGAACCAGCTTAAGCTGCCTGCCTTGTCTGCTGGCTAGGCTTTGCCGGCGACGGAGAAGGATCCGCGAACTCCTGTGGTCGCTTGCGAAGGCGAACGTGGGCCTATTCCCAAACTGGCCTCGCGGATTAGGCGTGAATTCTGGATTGGGTGGCGCCGTCGGAAGGGTATCACCTCGTTCACGCCGCCACACTACCCACAATGTGAAAATGCAGCCCCGGCACGACGGTGTTCAGTAGAGTCGATCATCGTGCTCATCTGCGTACTTTCCCAAAAAGGGATGGCCTAAATCCCAACCCGGCACCCGCGTGTACTTCATGAGACTTCACAATTGGCGTAACTCCAATTGCTGTTGAAACTTTGCCGTTTATAAGTTCGGAGGAGATCGTGCCTGTCCAATCGAGCGGGCAATTAAGAACAAAAGTGAGCGGTGCGAGGTAGCCCTTGATTCGGAGGACAGCCGTGATAACAACACTGCAAGCAATCGACGCAAAAGCGTTGGCCCGTATGGAAATTGTCAACCAACGAACCGACTTGCCACAGGCACTTAAGGTTTTTTGTACTCGCCTGGAGGCGGCATATCTTCTCATCGAACATTTACACCCAGAGTTGGTGTTGCCACACCACTTGCGACCGCCTGGTTCTTACCTCACCAGAGCCAAAGAGACCGAAGAAAGGATTTCAAATTACTTGACCACTAGTCCGACAATATCAGCTACGTCGAATGCTTGGGGCCTGGTCATCGACGATTGGAACTCTCGAGAGACCACGCCGAAATCCGCGATCACGAAAAATCAGAAAGCAAACTTCGGCCGTCGGTGAAATAGCGCGACAATTTATTTTCGAAAAGTACTAAAGTACTGGAACCTTTTTGCAGATAGTAATTCTGTACGAATCAATTCAAGTTGTAAGGAGTTTCTCATGATCGAGGCAGAAGTGATTCTCGTGCTATTTGGATTTGTCGCTTTCGCCGCTGTTAAATCCGCAAAAGAGTACCTCGATTGGTACTGCAAATGTCTGTCCATCACACGCATCAAGGGTTATGCCCTGTTCATTGCAAAGGGAGCGGTTGTTTATCTCGCAATCGCCGTAGCCAGTTATGGCCTCGTGTCCTTGCAAATGTATCTCAATCGGCCTGATGTACGGGCTTATCTCGGATTCAGCGCAAGATAAGGGCTTGACGGAAGGGCAGACGCGGTATTCGTATCGACGATTGGGGAATAGTCGCTGTGTGAAGTTTCAATTGTGCGCTTAGGCGAGTGCATCACTACACCTTAAACGAACGGAGTTCGAGAGTTAGTGAGTGTCCACCAACAACTAAGGAGAACTATATGTCGACAAGTAGCACGTTGTATGACTCTCCGGGGTCTCATGTAGGAGGCTTGGCCCCAGACCAAACGGAAACCAAACCCGCTAGAATGAGAGGGGGCTGGACGCGCTTTTTCTTTTCGGTTGAGACACTTCCCTTCATTTTTTCTGTTTCTATGCTGATTGGGATCACTCAATATAGCCCGGCGATGAGAAGCGCAAAGCACCTTCTTAAAACGGTTATCCATCCACCTGAGGTTTTGGTGGATGAAGTTCCGAGTATCCCAGCTCGGACGTGGTGCGTGATTCCTGTAAATGTTCCTTATTCGGGTATCGTCACCGTCGGATTGAATGTCTTGAGAGGAAATCCGATTGACGTTTTTTTGACGACTTCCGAGGTGCTCAATTCTGCGAAGGAGAAAACTTGGGGTAAGATTCTTCGGCAAGACGATTTCGATGACGCGAACGCCATGGTTTACAGCCGAACTGATAACCTTCCTCCCCGAAACTACTTACTCATAATGCGTGGTACGCCTTCGAAAACCGCATCCCTGTCGACAACCCAAGTGTCCGTTAGGGTGCAGGTGAGACCTTACTAATGGAGCCTGAAATATCGTGACTCCATGCGGGCTGAGGGCGGAATCTCAACCCTTACTATCTTCGATACTGTCGAGATGATGAAAGGCAGTTCACCCTCGCGTGTGACCGTTCGCCTTCCGGGCGGCCGCGTAGGGCACCTGACCGCGAAAATCGACGGTGTGCCGCGATTCAGTCCGGGTGAAGAGGCCATCGTTTTTCTTCAGCGAACCGGCCCGGCGGATTTCTCGGTAGCCGGGTGGGTCGAAGGCACGTTTCGCATTGGGCGCGATCGCACGGGTATCGAATCTGTCACGCAGGACTCGACCGCCTTCGCGGTGTTCGACACCGCAACGCGCACATTCCGTACCGAAGGGATCCATCGCATGCCCATGAGTGAGTTCCGGCAGCGCATCGCCTCCAGCATGGGGCGATCAAATGCAAGGGTTCGATGAAGACACCCGCGAGGAATTGCTTTCGCAATGCCGCCTCGACGGGCGTGGCGTTCATTTTCTTGCTTCACGTCAACACGCAATCGGCACAAGGATACGCGTCGGGTTCGGTCGTCGGCGACATGAGGCAACCGCCCTCCGTCTCGGGCGGTACGGCGTGCCCGCAGCGCACGCGGTTTGACATTTCCAATTCACTCATAAATCGCCAGTGGAGTAACGAGTTCGGATTCGTACCCAACAACATCCTCACTTTGGATCAAACTATATTGGGACAAATCGCCGAAGTGGAAGCGGTAGTGCGAGCGGCCTTCGACGTGTGGACCGGCGTTGCGGGTTCGGCTCTCACGCCCGCATCGATGGACACGCTCCAGCAGACGGACATAACGAACGCATGTGTACCGTCGGACGGTGTCAACTCAATCTGCTTCAGCCAGAAAGACTCGGCGTTCACGGTCGGTGTTCTGGCCTTTACCCGAGTCGTCTCAGCGGACACCATTGGCGAGCGGCTCTCTCCCTCGACTCCGCCATCAACATTTGTAGGCCAAATATTGGACGCCGATGTGCTCCTGCGGCCGGGAGATCCTAACACCACGTTTGCAACGCCTGAGGCGCTTCCCATGAATCCCACGGCCTACGATCTCCAGTCGATTTTGACTCATGAGCTCGGTCACTTTTTCGGCTTCAGTCATTCCGCGGTATGGAACGCGGTCATGTTCCCCTTCGCTCCGCCGCAAGGAAAATTCAATGGCATTCGGCCGACGCCAGGATCACCCGACGCTTCCCTTACCGACGATGATCGCGCCGGTATTCGCGCCCTGTATACCGATCCCTTGGACACTATTCACATCGGGAGAATCAGTGGACGGGTTCTGCCGGCGTCGCCACTCTCCGTTCCCTTCTCGCCGCAGGATGTAACGGGAGTCTTTCCCGCCCAGGTGGTTGCCGTCGATACGGCGACCGGGGCCATCGCCGCCGCGGCCATGGCAGGGTGGAGTTGCGCCGATCCCGGCCCAGCGCAATTTGACGGCTCCTATTCACTCGAACATTTGGCTGTTGGTCCATCTCAGACCTACCAAATCTACGCCGAGCCGCTCGATGGCCCTGTTACGCCGGATGAAGTATTCGGCTCCGTAGTCCTCTGCCGGAGCTCCACAACGGAGGTTGCCTGGCCGCCACAATTCGATTGCATTGTGCCCCCTCCGGCTGCGCCTTTCTCCGCAAGAATCCGCCCCAGCCCGTAGCGGCACGCGACCCGAAGGAACGGCGCTCGTGCCACTTGACATCGACTGGCTCGCGTCGCAAACTGCCGCGCGACGCCGGAACCAGCCCTGCGATCCTGTGTGGGCTGAATCTTCCGGAACCTTGCTCAAAGTAGGGGGGATCGCCCGTGAAGATCAACTACCTGGCAGTGCTCATCGCCGCGCTGGTCTACTGGTGGCTCGGAGCGCTGTGGTATGGCGTGCTTTTCAGCAAGCAATGGATGGCGCTCGAAAACCTGACGGCAGCGCAGGCGCGTGGCACCGGCGATGTGGCGTTACCGTACATCATCACCTTCATCCTGAACCTGCTGATCGGATACGTCCTCGCGATGGTGTGCTCCTGGCGAAACGCAAACACCGCCGCTCGTGGCGCGGCCCTCGGCGGACTTCTGTGGTTCGGAATCCTCGGGCCGGTCACGTTCACGACCTACATGTACGAGATGCGCCCGAAGGCGTTATTTGCGATCAATGAGTTCTATCCGCTGGTGGGATTGTGCCTGATGGGCGCAATTCTGGGCGCGTGGACGAAAAAATCTGCGTGAAGCGACACAATCGATTTCGGTGTTGCCATTGCTGAAGTGCGGCAGAGGCCGGATGGGAAATTCATCCGGCCTCTCGCTTTACTTGACAGCAGGGATTAGAGCTTGATGTGGATGGTCTTCCCGGCAATCACGGCAACGTGTTCCTGATATAACATCTGTCCGCCGGGGGCGCGCAGTTCCAGATCATGGGCGCCCGCCTTCAGCGGAAATATTCCAAGCTGCTTTACAGTTCCCGCAAGACCGCCATCCACGAACACCTGCGCGTCCTTCATTTTAGTGTCGAACTTGACCTGGCCCGCTGTCGGACCCGGAACAAATCCGTAGGGCTCGTACCAGCCCAATCCGTAACCTCCGAACCCGTACCAGCCCGGCGCATAGAATCCGGGACCTGCGTAGAACGCCGGTCCGTAAAATCTTGGCCCGAATCCGCCTCGAAAAACAAAGCCTGGGTGAGCCGAAGCGGCCGGCGCCAACATCGCCACTGCCAATACTGCCATTCCTGCAAATTTCCAAATTCGATTCATGGTTCCCTCCTCGTAGCCTTACTTCAATTCGTCGCTCGTTCTCCTCCTACTTGAGCAAGGCCCATGCCAAAGTCCCGGCACCTCGCGAGGAATTGCTAACCGGTTATTTCTCAATGGCTTATTCGTATCTGATTCTTCGTTGAAGCTTTGGCGCCTCTGCAGCCGCCGGTGGGATTGCACCAGCGGTGGTGGATTTCGGCCAGGATGCGCGAGGTCACATCGTCCGCTGCGTTGACGAGATTTCCCTTGTCGCATCGGCGCGGCGTGGCGTTATCATCCGAGCCATGATTCGATACCTCCTCAGAATCGTCGCCGGCGCGACCGCCTTGGTGATTCTCTTTGTCGGGGTGAGAACAGTCCGAACGAGCCGTCAGCTACTCAATGCTGCCGGCGCAACGGATCCGGAGACCACGATCCCATTCTTCATCGCGGACGGAAAGGGACACACAGGGTATCGTCCAGGCGATCCGGAACTTGCGCTATGGGCGTTGCAGGCATGGCAAAAAATCATCGCCAAGAATGTTCGCTTTGTAGCGGGGCCCGAATCGAGCGCGTTAGTTCGTGTGTACTGGGCCGATCCCCAGGAAGGCCAGTTCGGTGAAATGACCCCTATCGCTGTCGACGGTCACCGCGGGGCGGCGGTCTACATACGGCCAGATGTTGAATCGCTCGGCCCGGAACTCGCCCGGCGCGCCCAGGCGGATGACCTTCTTCGCGACGGCATCGTCTATTTGACTTGCCTGCACGAACTCGGGCACGCGCTGGGTCTTTCCCACACGCAGAATTTCAGTGACATCATGTACTACTTCGGATATGGCGGCGACATCGTTGAATTCTTCGCGCGGTATCGCGCAAAGATTATGTCGCGGAACGATATTCAAGCCGTCTCCGGCCTCTCCGATAGCGACATAAGCCGCATCCGGGCAATGTACACGCAACAATAAATTGAATTTTGCGGTGAATCACCGAAAGGATTTGATCGCGCTAGGGGGAAACTCGAAGATCCGCCGTGGCGGAGAACGCGCACCAATGGTGAGGTCTTGGTAGCGCTAGCGGGAATCGAACCCGCATTTCGGCCTTGAAAGGGCCGCGTGCTAACCGTTGCACCATAGCGCCGCTGACTTGAAAAGCGAGGAGAAACTAGATTAGAGGAAAGGGGCGGAATTAACAAGCAGGGTCACACGGAAGTACTCGGTGTACTTGAGCATTGTAGTTACCAGGATCGTCGCCTTGAGAATTCAATCAGCCTCGATTACTTTGTCTTGACTCGGTAGATTGTGTCGTGGCTCGACACTAGGGCGCCGATAGGGAGGCCCACCACCAAACCGGCCACTCCGCCGAACGCAGCTCTTTTCCCGGCGGAACAATTTACAAAATAACTGCCGCGGCACGCCCCTCCCGCTGCGACTCCAATGATCGCGCCGGCCCCGCCACCCACTACGCCGAAGATGAGGGCGTTGCGCAAGCGATGCGACTTCTCCAGTTGAGTCACGCGTATTACGTTTTCTTTCTTGATGGCCTGCTCAACCCCGCTTTCGCGGAGCGCGATCGACTCTTCAGAAACCGTGACAAGGGTTCCCTTATGATTCATCAGGCTTGTCTCCACGACTTCGATTTTTTCGCCGGAGCGCAGCGCGTTCAATGATTCCCAGGATCCCGTGTCTTTCTGCGCGTGCGAGATCCCTGGCGTCGCGAGCAGGCAGGCGACGAACCATAATTTTCGCAAGGGGGTAAGCCTCCATTCCCGCAAGCTCGAGGTCGATTCAGGAGCAGGGCTCAAAAAACAAGCGGGATCATACACCCATCGGCATTCGGCTTTTGCTGGAATGTTTTGCAGGCGGGCTGCACGCTTCACTTTTGCGCTGAACAGATTGAGTGGAGCGTATCAGGACTTGCGGTCGTTGTGTTCTTCGAGCCAGGCCATCTGAATCGCTTCGAGTTTGCCCTCGTTCGAGGACTTCGGATCGCCGCTGAATCCGGCCAGCTCTGTGACCCATTTGTGGAGGTCCGTGAAGCGAACGGCAAGCGGGTCGGCGTTCGGGAACTTATCGGCAAGCTGGATGCCGATTTCTTCTGTGTCATCCCAGTCAAAAGTGTCCGGCATGAAGCGGTTTCCCCTTTCGTTGGCAGCAAAAGCATCTGCAGCCCGTTTCTCTCAAAGCAGGGATTGCGGATGTCCCACAATTCGCACAAAACCTCAGGGGTTAAAACCCCTGAAGTAATCAACACATTCTTGTCGTGCCTGAGGGCGCGACCCACAAAGCTTGCGAACACACTCTTACAAACACACTGCGTCCAAAGACCAACCTTCCGAACATCTCCGCCCGCCACGAAGAAATTTAAGGTGACGTTCATCCGAGAAGGCAAGACGTTTGAAGTGGACCCGGAAAGAATTCCCTATGCGCGCGAGGGTCTGCCGGGAAGCATTCTGGATATCGCCACGGGATTCCACATGGGTTTGGATCACGCCTGCGGCGGCGTCTGCGCGTGCTCAACCTGCCACGTGA
>Ga0207110_10338_pt1 | contig 9979 bp, 5 predicted proteins | sample Alteio_BWMinHeat_74_FD_153582 | JGI IMG/M metagenome (GOLD analysis project Ga0207110, IMG submission 153582) | Enriched cells from forest soil in Barre Woods Harvard Forest LTER site, Petersham, Massachusetts, United States -... | ecosystem: Environmental > Terrestrial > Soil > Temperate forest >...
TCACGTGTTCCTCGCTTCCGCGCTGGAGTTCTACCTTTCCAGCGGCTGTGCAACCAGCAGCGCCAGGCCCGCGCCACGGAAAGCTCAAAAGCAAGACGGGACCGTGAGCGCCGAGGGAGGCGGCTCACGATCCCGATGTACATGCTCCGTAGTCTTCTGTTTGTTCTTGGGGTCTTGGTTGGGCCTAGGCCTTGTTCGTCCGCCGGCGAATCGCGCCGGCCGCGAGCATGAAGATACCGCCGGCCATCATCGTGAGAGTGGATGGCTCCGGGACGGCTCCGCCACCACCACCACCGCCGCCGCCGCCGCCGCCAAAGCCGCCGGCCGGGTTGACGATCTGGAAGCCATTAAGGTCTGTCGTCAGCAGGGCGTTCGGGTCGTTGATCGAAAACGCGACGGTACCCGATCCGTTGGAGCTCGCCTCCAAGACCAAACCGTTCTGGCCATTCGCGAAGACGCCGAGTGCGGGGTTATTGGGGCCGGTAAGTGTGAAGGGAAGCCCGACGATTCCCGCGCCAGAGACGTTCAATTGGTCGCCGGGAACACCACCCTCGGTATAGAGGTACAGGTTGTAATTGGTGTTCGCCGCGAGACCATTCAACACGAAGCTACCGACACCTCCTGGCGCTACGAAGGTCAAATCGTCCATCAGATTGCTGAACGGCCCCCCGTTGAAGCCGTTTACGACATCTGAAAAGATGCCGGTTGTGGAATAGGTCAACGTGACGCCTGTGGCTGCACCGGTTGTGTCGGTCAAGGCTGCGCTGGTTGCGGTGTTCGTGCTGAACTGGTTCCACTTATCTCCGATGAGACCGGCGAAACCGCCGGGACCGGTATAGGTGTCGGTATTATCACCATAATTGACTGCAATAGTTGCGCCGCTGGCTCCAGCGGCAGTTAGACCCAGCAGCGCGATCGCGGTCAGGGCCCCTCCGAATATGCGAGAACTACGATTTGCATGTTGTTTCATATGTCACACCTTCTTGTAAAGCAATGATTCCTGCGTCTTCTGCCGTGGCTTTCGGCTGGAGCCCGCTTGGAGCTTCCGGCATCTTCGGCCACACTCGGATTATTGGGCAATCACGCGGGAAAACCAATGGATCGATGAAGGGGAGTTGTACAGGTACAGAACAGCGTCCGGATAGTGGTCATCCGGCAGTATTTAGAAAGGCGGCGTTCAGTTACGAAATCGGCGGGGGACTAAGTACAAAACCAGAAAAGGCGGGCTATTACAGGGCAAACTGCTTTTTGCGTGACATACGATAAGGTGCTTTTTGTCAATGCATTACGCGAGTCCGAGTGGTGCTCCGCTCGCGGTGGCGGATGGGCGCGGCTGGAAGCCTGCCGCCGGTCCGCCACCAGCTCGCTTGACACCATCGACACGTTTATCCTCTAAGCGGAAGTCTGAAGACCGGCGGGACGAAGGGTAGCCGTCGATCCTTCCTTCGCGCGCTGGCGCATCACGCCGATGCCTAGCATCAAGACGCCGCCGCCGAACATCACTAATGTGGACGGCTCAGGGGTTGATGCGCCGCTGGTGCCTGTGGTCACCGAGTAATTATCGAAAAGAATCTCTCCGCCGAGGCCGCCGACCGGATTGACCAGCTGGCCGACTACAAATATGCCAGGGAGGGGGAACGGGAATCCCATGGGAATTCCAGCAGCGATCGTGCTGCCGTTCAAGGCGAAACTATACGTCTCGGTTCCGAAGTTCGCCGTGAGGTCATACCGGTTGTAGTTCAACAATGAGATGGTTCCAGCTGGCGTAGTGAACCCGGTGTTGGCAAAAGACAGGCTTCCATTAGTATTGATCGTCACGGAACCGTTGGCGCCGCCCGCGCTCACAAACCCAAAGCTCCAAGGAGTGGTGTGGCTGAGCAACTCGAGGTTGGCTTCCACAGTCACCACAGGACTGGCTCCAATAAGATCGAAGTGTGCAGCCGACTGCGTGCCGCCCGCGTCCAGAAGAACGGCATCTTGGTTCCCTGATTGGGGAAGCACGGAAGCAACGTTGGTGTTGCCGCTGGCGATCCACCCGTCTTGCCCGTTGAGGGGACCGATCGAATAGGTCGGCGCCTCGAAACCAGTGGAATAGATGGTGGCCGCGTTGAGCCCATCGAACGTCAAGAGTCCGATGCCGCCGGGGTTTTCGAAGAGATAATTCTCCATCAAATTGTTGTACGGGCCCCCGAAGAAACCATTGGGAGGAAATGCGATGTCTACGCCTGTTGCGGAATACGTTAGGCTCGCGTTGGTGAGCGTGCCGTTCGTATCAACTAATGGCGCGCTGCTGGCGCTGCCTGTTGCGAACTTGTTCCAGATGTCGCCCGGAAGACCTACAGCGGCCGGGCCGGTGTAGGGGAGTCCGCCCGAGAAATTAACATCGATGACGGTTGCGCCGCTCGCGGCGGCGGTTGCCAGGCCCAGCAGCCCAAGGGCGGTCAGGACCTTTCCAAAGAATTGAGAACTACGGTGTACATCTTGTTTCATGAAATGAACCCTCTATTTTTCTTTACGATCGTTTCGTCTTGCGCCCGCCGATAGACACACTCCAGGTGAGGGCAGCGCTGAACGTCCTTTCTTCGTCCCTTGCTGCTTCGGAATCACGTTGTTGGATGCTGGGCTATTCCGGGCTTTGAGGCTGCATGCCTGGCGAGCCCCTCAGCTCGTTTATCGCTATTGCCAGGTCTGCTGCCACACTCGGATTATTGAGCATGGCGGGATCAATACCTATGGAACCTGTCGCGGGAAACCATGGATCGGTGAACAAGAATTGTACTCGTACACAAAGTTCAGGGAAGTACCGCGTCAAGGACGTTCCTGGGAGGCGGCGGCCAGTACCAAAACCAAGGCAAGGCCGCGGGTGTTATCGCAGTCCGAGAGAAGTTTCACGCGTCTTTTCAAAGATGTAGCGGACTCACTGGACCTGACAGTACTCCCCAAACTTCTGGGTCGTGTTGGGTTGCGTATGCTCCTCGTTTCCATACATCGAAGCGTCCGGCGGTCTAGTCCCCACCTCAGTTTGTACGAGTTACGGAACAAGGTTTTCCGGTGGATTCCGAAACAGTACAGAATCAAGGCGAAGCTCGGCTTGTGACCGTGATGTCCTGTCTTTTTAAGGAGATAGAAGCTCGATAGAACGACTAGTAACTTCCAAACTTATAACCGTCAGGACACGGGCCGAGGCTCGCCTGACCGGCGTGGACAACATCCAACGTTTTACGTTTACTTCAACGCGCAATGGCCGGTCAGTGACCGGCCCCACTCCCAAGCGCGCAAGCCGCATCCGGGACTCCGTTCCGGACTTCTTATTCTTCTTCTTCCTCAATGCCTACCTTGGCGGCCTTGGCGGCCGCGATGACCTTCTCCGCCTGGAGCGCCGGTACGAAGTCGTAGTGGTCGAATTCCATGCTGAATGTTGCTCTGCCTTGTGTCATGGAGGTCAGGTCGTTCTGATAGTTCAGCATTTCCGACATGGGCACTTGCGCGCGAATAATCTGCGTGACGCCCTTGGTATCCATGCCGGATACCCGTCCGCGGCGGCCGTTCATGTCTCCCATGAGGTCCCCCGCGTACTCCACGGGCGCTTGCACTTCCACATTCATAACGGGTTCCAGGAGAGCTGGCTTGGCGGCTTCCATCCCCGCCTTGAACGCTTTGCGGGCGGCCAGCTTGAATGACATTTCCGAGGAGTCCACGTCATGGTAGGACCCGTCATATACGATCACCCGGAAATCGACCACGGGAAATCCGGCCAGATAGCCTTTCTCCGCGGTTTCGATGATGCCCTTCTCGATCGCGGGAATGAAGTTCCTCGGAATGGAGCCGCCGAACACCTCGTTCTCAAACTCGAACTTGCCGCCTCGTGGCAGGGGTTCCATCCGGATCCAGCAATCGCCGAACTGTCCGTGGCCTCCGGTCTGTTTCTTGTGGCGTCCCTGGACATCGGCCTTTCCGCGGATGGTTTCGCGGTACGGAATCTTGGGTGCGTGCAATTCCACGTCGACGTTGTAGCGCTTCTTCAGGCGGCTGACGATGATTTCGACGTGCTGCTGGCCGCTGCCTCCGAGCAAGAATTCCTTGGTCTGCGGATCCCGGTAGAACCGCAGCGCCCGGTCTTCTTCGAGGATCTTATGGATCGCGTGGCCCATCCGGTCCTCGTCATTGCGAGTCTTCGCCGAGATCGCATAGGCGATGGACGGCTCCGGCAGGATCACCGCCGGATACGAAATGAGCGAGGCCTTTTCGCCGAGGGTATCCCCGGTCAGGGTTTCTTTCAGCTTCGCCACTCCTCCGATATCTCCCGCGTGGATTTCCGGCACCGGCTGAATGGTCTTGCCGGAAAGACTTCCGATGTGAGAGACACGCTCGGCCGTGCTGTTGCGGGCATTGATGAGGTTCGCGTCGTTTCTGAGCACACCCGAGATCACTTTGTAGTAAGAGACCCGCCCCGCAAAGGGATCCGCGACGGTTTTGAAGACGTAAACCGAAACGGGTTCCGAGTCCTTTACTGAGCGCTCCACATCCTTTCCGCCGAGCGTCCCCTTCCACGGGCCTCGATCGGCCGGACCGGGAAGGTAGTCGATCGCGAAATTGAGAATCAGATCGCTGGCCACGTTGTGCAAGCCCGAGGCGCAGAGCACCGGGTACATACGCCTGTCGCGCACGGCCTCGCGCAGGCCTTCCACGATCCGCTCGACCGGAAGCGAGCCGTTCTCAAAGTACTCTTCCAGCAACGCGTCATTGCCCTCTGCCACCATCTCGACCAAAGCGTCGTGCGCCTTCTGCGCCGCGTCGGCCAAGTCGCCCGGGATATCACCCTCTTTCCCTTTACCGTCTCCATCCCAGGTGCAGGTGTAGGACTTCATGCGGACCAGGTCGACCACGCCCTTGAATTCGCGCTCCGCGCCTATCGGAAGATGCACTGGGATTGCGGTCCGGCCAAATACCGATTGCACACTTTCGAGGGCACGTTCAAAACTGGACCGCTCGCGGTCGAGTTTGTTGATCACCACGACGCGTGGCAACTGAAACTCATCGGCGAAGGCCCACACCTTTTCGGTCTGGACCTCGACTCCGGCGACGCCGTCCACCACCACAATGGCGGCATCCGCGGCGACCATGGACGACTTCGTGTCATTGATGAAGATATTGAAACCCGGCGTGTCAATCAGGTTAATCTTCTTCTTGTTCCACTCCAAGGCCGCGACCGCGCTGGATATGGTGATTTTGCGCGCCACTTCTTCATCGTCGTAATCGGTGACGGTGTTGCCCTCGTCCACTCTCAAGAGGCGGACCGTGGCTCCGCTGGTGTACAGCAGTCCCGCCGCGAGCGAGGTCTTGCCGGAGTGCCCGTGGCCGACCAGTGCAACATTCCGGATGTCATTTGTTTCGTAAGGTTTCACTCCGAAAAGACTCCCTTAAGCAGATTGCAAAAGGTGGATCTTACCATACCTGGGAGTGCCCTGAGCGGAAGCCGCTAGCCCGCTTCCCGAGGAGCCGTGAAAAAACGGTCAGCCACGGATGGACACGAATTAACTCGAATGAAAACAAATGATTGATCGGTGAGCATACGGATGGGCCCTTGCGATTCCCCCGCGCAAGCTATCTAGGTAAGCTAAGTAATATCCTGGGTTCCGGGTGGAGGAAATGAGCATGAAACGGCACACCTTGGAAAGACTTGCCTGCCTGGCATGGATCACATTGGCGACGGGCCCGATGGCGTCGCTCTCCACGCAGGATCTCACCATCACCAATGCGCGTATCATCGCCGCCAATGGAGCCGTGATCGAGCGCGGATCCATCGTAGTGCGCGCCGGAAGAATCGTTTCCGCGGCACCCGGCGCGCCAGGCGCCGTGAGCGGCAAGAGCATCGACGCCAAAGGCATGACCGCCATGCCCGGGTTCATCGACGGTCACCGGCACATCAATACCGGACCAAACGAAAGAGCGCAGATGCAGGCACTCCTGGAAGCCGGGTACACAACTGTCCTCTCCGGAGGCGGGCCGGCGGAAGGAAACATTACGCTGAGGGATCACATCGAAAAGGGCGTTATTAATGGCCCGCGTATCATCCCGTCCGGGTCCTTGCGCTTGAACAATCAAACTCCAGAAGCGGCGCGCGCCGAGGTGCGGAAAATGGCTGAGATGGGAATTAAGTTTACGGGCGAGATCGCCCTGACACCTATCCCGGGACCGAGCGAGAAAGAGATTGACGTTCTCAAGGCAATTGTGGATGAGGCCAAGAAAGCGGGCGTCATGGTGCAGGTCCATGCCGTAAGCTCCGCGGCGATGGTAGCCGCCGTGAACGCCGGTGTGCCACTGCTGGTTCATCTTCCCAACAAGGATTGGGTTAGCAAAGAGGACGCGAAGAAAGTGGCGGCCGCGGGGGTGAAGGTATTGGGAACAGTTAGCTTCGGCTCGCCTGTGTTCGGGGTGTTCGCGGACGACAACACGCCGCGGTTCCGCGACGGGAAGGCGTGGCCCGCCGGCATCATTGATGGAGTCCGCCTCGGCGAGGAAGCCGGATATATGCCGGTGAATGCGCGGACCATCTGGGATGCGGGCGCCACTCTGGGCTACTGCACCGACACAACCTATGACCCGAAGGCCGGGCTGGACCATGAGCTAAAGATGCTCAATGTGATGTTCTCGATGCGGGATCTCGTTAAGATGATGGGGCCGAATACGGCATCCTACATCCAGATGAGCGACCAACTTGGAACACTGGAGCCAGGCAAGCTCGCCGATCTCATTCTGCTCGACGGCGATCCGCTGGAAGGCTATTGGAATTGGCTAAAAACCAAAGTGGTGGTCAAGGGCGGCGTGATTGTAGTGGATAAACGATAACGTCAAACGTAGCTCGGCCGGATTTCGCGTCAATGATCGCAGCCTTGATGGAGACGTGATATTCTCTCTGGAAAGGAGTCAGCCAATGGAGCCAACGAAACCGAAATTGCCTAGCGAGGCCGTAGAACTGTATAACCTCTTTATTCACGGCGTGATCAGCCGCCGTGCGTTTATGGACGGCGTGCAGAAGTTTGCGGTAGGCGGCCTGGCGGCGGCAACGATTATCGAAGCTTTGATGCCGGACTACGCCAGGGCGCAGCAGGTGCCCAAGAACGATGACCGGATCAAGGCCACCTATGAGACCGTCCCGTCGCCGCAAGGGAACGGAAGCATCAAAGGATATCTCGTCCGGCCGGTCAGCGCGAACACCCGGGAGCAGGCGGTATCGAAACTACCGGGTATCATTGTGGTCCACGAAAATCGCGGCCTGAATCCTCATATCGAGGATATCGCGCGGCGGTTCGCTCTCGCGAACTTCATGGCGTTCGCGCCCGATGGACTGACCTCTCTGGGCGGCTTTCCTGGCGACGACTACAATGGCGGGCAGCTCTTCAACAAGATCGACCGCATGAAGATGACGGAAGACATGGTGGCTGCCGCCATGTGGCTGAAGTCGCGTGCCGACTGCACGGGTAAGATCGGCGCCACCGGTTTCTGTTATGGGGGCGGCATCGCCAATACCTTGGCTGTCCGGCTCGGAGCGGATCTCGCGGCCGCCGCGCCATTCTACGGCGGGGTACCCACTTCCGCGGAGGACATTGCGAAGATCAAGGCCGCGATTCTGGTCCATCACGGGGCACTCGACACGCGAACGGCAGCGACGTGGCCGGCGTACGACAAGGCATTAACGGCAGCCAACGTTCCGCACGAAGGTTACATCTACCCTGGCGCTGTTCACGGCTTCAACTGTGATGCGACGCCAGAACGCTACAACAAAGCCGCAGCCGACTTGGCGTGGTCACGCACGATCGACTGGTTCAACAAATACGTCCGCGCTTAGTGGGTGGGACCGGTCCCTGACCGGTCCAAGCTTGGCTTTAGCCAAGCAACCCCGGGACTGACGCCCTGCGGCTTCATCGGTCAAGCCCGGTCCCGTGAGGCGGTACAAGTCCAGCGACCGGTCAGGGACCGGTCCCACCGCTAGTGGCCGCCGCCGGAGAGCTTGCGATAGTACTCCGCCACTGCGTCCTGATAACCGGCGGGGATCTTAGCCGGATCGGTGTTACGGATCGTGCCGCCCCGGTTCTCATCCAGTTGGCGGCGCAGTTGTAGTTCTAGCGCGTCAACGTTGCTAAGAAGCTGCTGGTGCATCTGCTCAACTAGCGCGGGGTTGCCGGGGAAACGTTTGGGATCCAGATTGCGCATTTCTTCGATCAGAGCCTGCAACTGTTGCTTGGCCTCGGGACTATCCTGGACCGTGGCGCGAATCTGATTCAAGAGGTTCAGTCCCTGATTGATCTCGGCCTGAGTATCGGCTGGATTGGGACCTGTTTGAGGCGTCACTGCCCGTCCCGTGATGCGAGTATTGCCGGTATCAAGATCGCCATAGCGAGTGCCCCCGCGATTACCCCCACCGTCTGTAGGATTGCCCGTCATACCGGCGATGCGGTCGCCCGTCTGACCACCTTGTCCACCTTGGCCCTGACCACCCTGGCCCTGCTGTCCGCCCTTACCGTTTTGCGCTTGCTGACCTCCCTGACCACCTTGGCCCTGCTGTCCGCCCTTGCCGTCTTGCCCTTGCTGGCCTCCTTGACCACCTTGGCCCTGTTGTCCGCCTTTACCGTTTTGCACTTGCTGACCTGGTTGGCCCTGACCCGGTTGACCCTGACCCGGCTGAGCGTTGGGACGCCTGCCGAGCCCCGCGACTTGGTCGCGCACACGGGCCAGATTGTCCATGGCGCGGTTGAGTTCCGCATCCTTTGAGGAGAGTTGAGCGCCTCCCACGGCGCGAGCTGCGTCGCCGATCTGTTGACTCAGCTTTTGCAAATCGCTGGTCAGAGCGGTTTCGGCCGGATCGGAGAAACTGCCGCTGCGCAGCCAATCCGAGCTGCGCTGCATGCGGTTGCCCAGATCGTTTTCATCCATGCCTTCGAGCGCGCCCCGCAACTTTGTCGAAGCCGCCGGTTGCGTGCCGGAGAGAGCGCGCGCCTCAGTCCGCAATTGCTGGGTAAGGTGCGCCAAATCATCGCTCACCTGTTGGCGATCGCTGACCATTTTGTCGATGTCCTGTGCGGTGGGGCCGCGCCCCTGCTGGCCAGATGTGCGAGCCGCAGTCTGCTGAGCGACCAAGTCGCGCACTTGATCAGCTTGTTGTTTTTGCCGGGCCGCTATTTGGCCGGCCGTTTGGGCCAGAGAGTTGATTTGGCCGGCGGCGTCCTGCTGCTGCGTGGCGCCAAGCAGGTCCGTGGCTTCGCGCAAGCGGTCGGCGGCGCGCCGCGAATCAGCCGCGCTAGGATTCTGAGAAGCGCGCTTCATATCGTCGACAGCTTGACGCAAGCGGTCGAGCGCCTGTTGAGCCGCCTGTTGCCGGTTGCCCGCGGCCTGCTGGGAATTGGAGGCGCTCTGACCGGCGGCGCCGCGGCCGGAGGAGGAACTACTCGCCTGTCCGCTGTTCTGGCCCTGCTGGCCTTGTTGGCCTGGTTGACCGAGCTGTTGCTCCATCTGCTGCTGGAGTTGCTGCGCCTCGCGTTGCAACATCTCCTGTTGCCATTTTTGCTCGGCTGTCTGAGCGCCATTGCGTTGGCGCTGGGCGAGATCCTGCTCGCGCTTGGCTAGTTCATCGAGCTTTTTCAGCGCGTCATCCAGTTCCTGCGCTTTTTGTTCAGCAGTTGTAGCAGGGGATTGCTGGGTCTCGTACTGATTTTTTTGCGTATCGAGTTCGAGATCAAAGAGTGCCGCCAGATCGCGGGCCGCGCCGCCACCGCCGCCTCCACCACCACCACCGCCCCCTCCAAATGCAATTTGAATTTGCCGGTAAGTGGCTTCAGCGCGAAGCAGGAATTGCAGAGCCTTCTGCTCGTTGGGAATGGCTTCCTTCCACTTCTGTTGTTGTAATTGCTGCTGGGCCGGATCCATGGCTTTGGCGGCCGCGATCATATCCTTCTGAAAGTCGCTGATGGCCTCCACTTGA
>Ga0207110_10339_pt1 | contig 9968 bp, 10 predicted proteins | sample Alteio_BWMinHeat_74_FD_153582 | JGI IMG/M metagenome (GOLD analysis project Ga0207110, IMG submission 153582) | Enriched cells from forest soil in Barre Woods Harvard Forest LTER site, Petersham, Massachusetts, United States -... | ecosystem: Environmental > Terrestrial > Soil > Temperate forest >...
TATCAATTGAGGGAAGGTCCTCCCACCGCACGCCCGCCTCCCGCCGGCGGCGTGGGCCGATCGAGGCGAACGGACTCGCCCGCTCCGCCCAGACCGGATCGGTAAGAATGTTGATTCCGCTTTGCTGGAGGAGCAACGTGGAATGGTTGATCAGCGTAACGCGCAGATCGTTGCCTTCCACGCAAGACGGCGGCCTCGACGGCTCTACGTCTGGAACAAAACCGGCGGATGGTTCGCGCCGGGTGGTGAGCTTCCATCGCAGCGCATCGAGAAGGCCAGGAGCTTGAGGCGCGTCTGGATTGAAGAAACGCTTCCCGTCAAAATGCCTGGGGAGCGGCGGTGAGCCAGCATGCTGCACGAGTCTTCATTTACTCACAGTTTTCACGGCGGGCGAGCGAAGACCGACTTGGACGAAACGCCCATTCCGTCCAGCTTGGGGCAGCGGAATCGAAAGGGAAGTCTTCACTCGGGCGGTTTTTCCAAGTCTGATTCCAAATCGTGTCCGATGGCGCGGTAGCCTTTCAACCTCTTCTCATATCGGGGCGGCAGCTACAACGCCCTCCTCGACGCTAATCGACCAATCAACATCCTTGGATTCGATCACCAGATGAAACAGGTGCGGGTCCTCGGTCACGTATGCCGTGCCGCTGCCCGCGCCGCGGTGTTCGATGGCGTTCATCATTTCGCGTCCGCTGACGGCGCTATGCACCACCACGCGGAACGTTCCCTCGGCGGAGGACGACAAGGACCGGGTTTGCCACTTGATGCGCCATTGGGAGCTGCCGATATCGAACGGCTCGGTCTGCGTACTTCCGCTGCCGGACCACGATTCGACAGGCCGCCATCCGATCTGGCGCGGCTTCGCTTGCGGGACTTCTCTTGACCGGCATGCGCAACAGATCAGGGCTGCGGCAAGGACAAGGCGCATCACGAGAAGTATAAGCCCCGGTAGCAGCATAGACCCCGGTAGGTCGCTTCGGCCGCAGCTTGGTTTCAGCAGGATTGCGATGTTGGAAATGAGGTCGAGCGATTTGCATGCAGTTTATGTCAGTTGCCTTAACGGCTCTAGAAGTACTGCGGGGCGCGACCGGGAAGGTGGTTGAACCTGGAAAGGGTTGAGGGAGAAAGGTATGTTCGTGGGCGGGAGCGGAAGGAATGTCCTCCGAGAACTTGACCGGGCCAGAAATCGGGATCAGCCGTTAGACGGGTGCCGAACCCCGGCTATCTAGAACACTGTATCGTGGGAGTTTACTCGGGCATCGCAAGCATAACGAGTTCACTTACTACCTCGACAAGTACGAGGGGAGGCGCGACTTGAAGTGGAGTTTGACCCAATTGCCGCATAATGCGTAACGTCACCAAAAACCGCACGTATCAAGAGCTCGATTAACGGCATGATCATCGACCACGAACCGCCGCCCCTGCTAGCGCCGTTTCGTCTACTGTTTCATTTGCGGTGTGCTAAGGAGAGAAATCAGGGACGCGCTGACGACGACAGCCGTGGAAACTGACGGGTCGCAGTTCCGGCCGCCACGGCTCCTCCACTAGTTTGGAGAAAAGCGACTTGGTCCCCAGATTCACTCACGGCGATTGCGAAAGGGGCTGGGCTAGCCTGACCCGCATAGTTGAGAGTCGCGCTCCCGCTACAATTGAGTTGCACAGCATATGTTCCCGTGAACGTTCTTCCAGTCTGGACTACGCCGTTCTGGCTTGCTGTATCCGTTCCGCTGAGGGAGCCGCGGCCGTCCGCAGTTAGGACACCTACAACTGAATAGAATCCCGTGAGGCTGTTGTTGTTAAAGGTGGTGCCGTTTACGTTGTATGAATAACCACCGGTGAACATCGCCGTGCTGCACTGCTGAACTGTCGGGCCTTGCGCCTCTAGACGGGGAAGGAGCCGAAATCCCCAAACAGCAATTGTTGCAAGCGCAATGCCTACTAGAGCTGCGTACAGAATTCTTTGTCGCGTTTGGCTGCCTCCAAGAGTTGCTGAATGGGGACTTGTCCATTCTCGTCAGCTCACCCTTGAGATTAGGGCAGCACGCAGCAAGCCATTCGGTCTGTCGAGGCGAATCTGCGGCCTGGAGACCTAAAGCGCGAGTACACCTCATACCTTGACTGCCGGTTGGTGACCATGCCCGGCCACCTGACCAAATGCAGTTAGGCAAACTACCGAGGGCCGATGTTGAAGGGAGCCGAAGGCGCAAGATTGGTAACTGCACACGCGGGCTAGACTCTCAGCTCCCGGCGGGTGGTTTAGCTCGCCTTGGCGAACGCTTGATATCGCCAGCCTCGCGGACCTTTTATGAGTTCCTTGTCGGGCGATCCTTTCGCGTCTGCTCGACGTTGCAAAGCCGTTTCAATATTTGCCCTGAAACTGTTTGAGTGCGAAACGAAACCGCCTTCCAACAGGGCTTTGGCTATCACGGACGTTCTTCTCCAGGCTCCATTGACGGATACGAGATAAGCCTTCGCCGCGTCGGCGACATGCGCAAAATGCGCGTAAGCCTGAGGCAGCTCCGCAATGGATGGGGCGAGCCCTGACTTCAAGTCAGCGATTTCACTTTCAATTTGTGCGATTGCTTCTTCGGACTGCGCCAGCAACTCTTGTCGGTCAAGCCTCTGTTGCTTCAAGAAAGCCAGAAAGGCTTCGTAGGTATTGATATTCATCCGGGTCATTGCAACCTTCCTTTCGGTGTTGTATAACCGGATAGGAGAATGAAGAAGACGAGTCGTCGCTCACTTCCTTTTCCGGGGAGTGGTGGGGGTTCATTTGCCGTGGTTCCCCACCACTCGCATTTTATTTTTTCTGCCTTCAATACTACTCCAGGAAATGTCCGAGTGCAAGGCTGTAGTACGCGTTATCGAGCACGTTCTAGGCGACGCGTTGATCACGACCGCAAAACGTGCGCGAAACGAGCACGTTCTAAGCGACGCGTTGATCACGGCCTGCAAACGTGTCCTCAGGCGCGTATGTTGTGCGAACGGTGCAGCATTGTGAGCAAAGATGGTTCGCAAGCACCAACCAGTTGCCTACGCCGGGAAGAGCAGTTCCGGGCGTACTTTGCATGTTGTATGTGCGCCTCGGGCCGGCTATCTTGCTGTGACCACAGCGTACGTTCCGGACCCCCGATGAATGGGGATCTGACTTCCGGACCAGGAGGCTATCGTGAAGTGCATGCATTGTAGCGGGCGCATGAAGAAGGCGACGGCGCCATTTCATATCGATCGCAAGGGTTACCACCTTTCACTAGATGTCGTCCCAGCATGGGTTTGCGCACAATGCGGGGAACCGTATTTCGAAGAACGCCAAGTCCGGGACATTCAACGACTGCTGACGCAGCTTGACAAGCAGACTGCCGGCCTGGCGTCGGCGGCATAGATTGCGTTAAGGGACGCGGCCCGCGACGGCAATCTCGATCCTGATAGACAAACGGGCTCTTTTGGCGTTGGCTAAGACAGTCGTAAACTTGGAGCAGATGATACGGTGACTTTTACACTTCACTTGAAGCCCGAGATTGAAGCGAGCCTCCTTGCGCGGGCTCATGCCAGCGGCGTGCCTTTGGAGGAGTACCTCCTCTCCCTCGTGGAAGAATCAGCGGCGCAGGCAACGCCGACCGCAAACGGCAATCCGGCCAGGGAGGAAGCAGTACGCCGTATGCTGGAATTTGGCGAGAAGTATCATCTCACCCTCGGGGAGCCTATTACCCGTGGCCTCCTCCATGAAGGGCATCGCCACTGATGGCGTCGTTCGTCCTCGACACCTCCGTCGCGATTTCTTGAGACTCGACTGCTCCCGGCCCGGTCTAACGGAACTGCCGCTTATAAAAGAAGTCGACTCCGAAGATGCCATTCTCATCGCGAGTAGCGACCGCCGAAAACCGCGGGCTGACGGCCCACTCCACGCGGATCAACTGCGAATTCGATTGGGTCAGGTCTTGACTGTACGTGAAGGTGATCGTGCTGGTGACTTGCTGCTGGAGGGACACTCGGGCCTGCGGCAGCGCGGACCCGCTTGCAAACGTCGGATCGATACTTAGTTGATTGACTCCGAAAACCCGTTGCAGTCTACCCGCCAGCGGCGAGGCAACTGCTTGGCTCAACACCGCTGATTCCCCCATTTGTCCCAGCGACTGCTGGACCGGCGTCGGCTGGTGCGCGAGTATCGTCGGGTCCGTCGTCGAGACCCGGCCGGTGGCCAGCAGCCCCACGATTTCATCGAAAGAGAGAGGGGGATCGGAGTGATAGGACAACTTCAAGTTCTCCATGGGACCGGTCACGCCCAGAGCGACATTAATATTCTTCACGGTGGTCTCGAGATTCACATTCAGCCTGGGCTCGATGCGCAGGGGATTGTAGAAAGTGATCGATCCATCGTTGACTGTGTATTGGTTTCTGAAGAAGACCAGGTCGCCTCCCGCAAGAACGATACGCCCCGTGATGCCGGGATTCCTCAGGGACCCGACCAAGTTCAAGTCCGCACTGGCCTGCAACTGCCGGGCAAGGCTGGTTTGAAATTGAACATCGGGGGCCGTGGTGATGCGTATATCCAGACGCGTAGCATCCAGAAACCCGGGCGCGCCTGACGCGGCTGGAGGAGGAGTTGTACTTCCCGCGAGAATCGCCCCGAAATCGCTCTGTGGATTGTAGCCGAACCGTCTGACCGTGACCGCGCCCGAGAACAATCCACGCTCGGTGGTGCCGGCCAGGCTCAGATCGACGTCGCTCACGACGCTTACGTCCTGGTATCGGGTGCGCACGCGGCTCGCGGTGGCGCGCAGCGAATACCGCACGGTTGCGCCGGACTGGGTGGCGAAGCCGGAGATGTTAAGCTTCCCTCCACCAGATTCGGCCGTCAGATTCTGAATCGTTGCGCTGGACCCGCTGAGAGCGATTACGCCATTTGCGTTGCTCAGGCCGCTTGGTAAGGATGCGATGTTAAGGGACGCGTTTTTCAGCTGGACCGTGCCATTGAGCAGCGGACTGGAATAACTCCCTCGAATCACGGAATCAATAGTCACGGCGCCCGAAGAGTAAATGTCGCGATCGATATCCTGCAAGAGCCCCAAATCCGTGTTCGCTTTGATGGTCAGGTTCAACGGATTTGTTCCCGAAATCCCCGCGGTTCCGTCGACGCGAATATCAGTAGAGCGGCCGGTGAGATGTCCGTTCTCGATCTTGAAGGCGGACCGGTCAAACGTCGCCACGATCGGACCTTCATTCTTCAGCGACAGCACTGGCGCTGCTCCGGTGATGCCCCGCGGGCTCGAAGTGAGTTCCAGGCGCGAAACCTGAAGTCTGCCTTTCAACTGATCCGGTTTCGAGGCGGGTCCTGAGACCGAAGCATCGGCTTCGAGCAGGGCATCGAAATCAGGACGAATGGTGCTGTCGGCTTCAAATAGTCCGCGGATGTTGGAGTAGCGCAGATTGGCCACCGTCACTTGCGCCGTAAGAGGATATCCGGATTGCAGTTTCGCTTCGCCCTTTCCGTGAATCGCCGCGTTCGCGAAGTTCGAATCCACGGCGAACGCGACGTTTTCTCCTTTGGTATTGGCGGAAAAAGTCGCATCGCCATATGTCCGGCCGTTGTAGACCAGCCCGGTGGCTCCGCCGGATGCATCCACGCGTGACAAGAGCACTTCGCTATTTCCGTTCGTGGTCTTGAGTTCCCCCGCGGCGTCCGCGACCACTTTCAATACGCCTGTCAGCCCGGGCTCGCGCTCCTGAATATGATGGACCTGTCTCAAGCGAAGATCGTCGCTGGCGACATGAAACCTGAATTGGCCGTTCTCAAATTGGCCGGCGGCGTGGTCGAACGACCCATTCAGTGCGACGCTTCCGGCGGCCGAAGCCAAACGCAGATTAGGAACATCCACGACGGTATCCGTGTAGCGAACATTGCCTTGAACCGTATCGAAGGGCTCGCCGTCGAACACGGCCTTGGTGATGTTTAGTTGGGCGTCCGCCGAGGGACTGCGCCATGTCCCCGAAAGGTGTCCATTGAGGGCCAGGACGCCTTGCGCGGGATAGTTCTCGCCGGCGAAGGCAAGCGCCTGTTCGATGGAAAGATTCTGGATCGAGGCATCCGCAGTGGTGGGATAGTCTTTCGTGAGCGTGCTTTGTCCGGTTACTCGAATCGATGAGCCGAGCAAATCGGAATCCGCCTTGAAATTCACTTTGGAATTGGATGTTGTGGCATTTGCGGTCAAGTTGCCGTAGCGCCGCGAAGCGTCGTGAATATTCTGGGCGCGAACATCGCCTTGGATAGACGTCAGGGCCACCTCGGTTTCTCCCGCGACGCTGCGGACGTCCGCGGACGTGTCGGCATTGATTTGGAGTACTCCCGCGAGCCCGCTGTGCCGCTTCTGTATGTTCTTGACTTGTTCGAGCATCAGCTGGTTGCTTGAAATATGCGCCTGGATGCGGCCGTTGGCAAGGGTCTCGCGAGGATGAGTGTAGGTCCCCAGTGCTTGCAGTTGGCCGCTTGGGGCGGTCACATTCAGGGAAGTGAGCCGGATCAACTGGTCGGAAAGTGTGACTTGGGCGTCCACGCGATTGAAGGGCTCGTCATAGGCGGTTCCGTTGACTGCCGACAATTGGGCCGAGCCGACCGGATTTCCCAGCGTCCCTTGAACCATTGCGGAAGCGTTGAGCATGCCGGTGATCGGCACTTCGGGCTGGCCTGCGAAAGCCAGTAGGTCCGGCACTTCCGCGTTGCGCATATCAAGGGACACGCGCAGCGGCAAGCTATTCTCGGGACTCCACTGGCGTAAACCAATCAATCCCGCAAAAGACGCTACTAAAGTCTGCCGCGTCAGAGAGCCACCCTCCACGCTCAGTTCGCTGGGTGAGGCCGAAAAATGCGCAAGCAAGCGATCGAACGGGCGCTTTTCCACAGAGAACCGGTCGGCCGTGACTTCGCCACGGATGGACGGGGTCTTCAAGAGACCCTGCACGCTGGCCTTCAACTCCAACTTGCCGCCATTCAGCGTTACCGGCATTTCGGCCGGCGGATTCTTCGTACTCATGGCCAGAGCGGGATACAAATCGTTCGTGTTGGTGGAAGAAAGCTCAAAGTTGATACGGCTGCTCAAAGTTCCGGACAAGTCGAGCCGCGAATGCGGCAACACCAAGTACGATCGATTCAGGTTGATGGAATCGCCGGCGCCGTCATAGGCTGCGTCGATTAATCCGGACAAGGGCACGCCTTGATGGCCTGGCGTGATGGTCAAGCGCGCTTGGGCTTGCACCGAGGAACTTCCGCGAGCATGCAAGTCACCGGCCGCATGGATATTGCCCGCAACCGTCCCTTGATAGCCAGGGCGGCCTGGGAAGAAGCGGGTCTCTATCCGCGCCAAACCAAAACTTTTGAGTGTCCCGCTTACATCAAAGCGAGCCTGCTGTGCCAGAGATGCGCGACCCTCGAATTGTCCGCCCAAAATACTCAACCTCAAATCCTCGACTTGAATGTTGTTCAAGTCCTTCAATTGAGCTGCTCCTGACAAGTCCACGTCGCCGACCGGTGTCATGGAAAGGCGGAACAGACGCGCGATTTGATCCGTGGCGATCTTACCAGTGAATTGGAGAGAAGCAGCGTTGCCGGTGGCTTCGAGCTTGGTATTCCCGACGTCGACTGTCGCTTTGGTGATTGAGAGCGAGTTGTTTTCGAGTCGCGCCTCGATATTGGAGTCCGCGAAGCAGGGGACGCCCTGCTTGCATGGCGTGATCGCCGTCTTGAAGGTGCGCTGGAGCTCCGCCAGCGATATGTGTGAGATCAAATGACCAGATGTGATGGGCGAGGCCATGTGCGACACCGAAACATTCGCGACGATCTGCGATTCCGGAGTCTGGAGACGCGCGCCATTCAGCTCAATACTGTCCCGGCCGATCGTCACGGGAAGATCGAGCGTGCCATTCAACGGTTGGCCGTCGCCGGACAACACTTCCACCTGTCCGATGTGGATGTTGCCCTGATAATCCCGTTTCGTAATTTCGTAAGAGAGCTGCGCGCGGAGATCCTGGCCATGTCCGCTGATTCCTGTGTTTTGCCCTGCGAATGACAACGAACCGTTCGAGATTTCAAACTTGTGGATGGCAAGGTCCACTACGGTCTGAAGGGTGGACTTATTGGGGTCCGATGGAATTTTAGGCGCCGGAATGTTGGTGTTGCCGTCGGGGAACACGATGATATTCGCCCGCGGCTGATCCACTGCCAGGTAATCGAGGTCCACTGCTTTCTTGAGACCCGCCAGCAGCTTCAACCGCAAGACAATCGACTGCGCCTGAAACAAAGGCGCGCTGCCCGGGGGTTCCGTGCCGTGCAGCACGAACCCGCCGATGGTCGCCTGCAAATGCCGCCAATCGAAGCGGAAGGAGCCGAGTTCGACACGTCCGCCGGTGGATTCTTCCGCAGTGGCGACGATCTTCACCCGGATGTAGTTCGCAAACCACGGGCTCTGGAGCACTTGAATGGAAATGAGGGCCAGCACAAACAGCAATACGGCGGCTGACGTCCCCACCCAAATCCAAATCTTTTTCGTTTTAGTCACGTCATCTCTCTTCTTACAGGCATGCGGGAAACGCCCTGGGCCGGTCGGGACCGGCCCCACCCGTCACTTCAAACTCTCCTCGAGATAGACGATTTTGGCGGCCTTGCGCCGTTGATCCAGCCAGTCATAGAGGAGCTTGTTCACTTGTTCACCGGCTGCTTTCTCGTCCGCCTCCACGACTCCAGGACGGAACCGGACGTCGATGAAACGCAGCACGGTGAGCTGCCACAGCAGACGCCCCTTTAACTCCTCTTCGGAAACTCCGTAGGAGGCGAGCGCCCGCTGGTAGGCGGCATCATTGGCGAACCTCGATTTCTTGAGGTCCGCGAGAAAATCCTGCGCCTCGGCCACGGAGGCGGCGGGGTAATCGCCCTGTTCCACTTCATCGCGGAGGAACGACTGGTCCATCAGCCGGCTGGCGGCCTGTTTCCGGCTCGCCGGGGTGAAGGACGGCGGTTCGTTATTGAGAAAACCCGTGATCCGCAGGTCCTCATTGATATCGCTATCCTTGACGATCTTTTTATCCACCACGATCGCGATGCGATCCACGATCGTGCCGTGCGCCAGAGCGCCTGCGAGGAACAATGCGGTGATGGTCTGATGCAGTCTCAAAACGTCTGTCCAATGGAAAAGAAGAATTGAAAGTGACTGAGGCTTTGCGGCACCCCTTGGCAATAGCCCGGCAATTGACCCGCCGGCTTTCGCGGATCGCAGTTCAAGAGGTCCACGACGGTACCGGAGAAGCCGGTGAAGTGCGGTGGATTGATGCTGTACGCCAAGTCCGCGCGCACGGGCCCGAGCGGCGTCTTGTAGCGCAATCCCATTCCCACCGCATGAACCATATAGTTGAAATCCTGATTGTTGTTCTGGTGAAAACCTCGGCCTGTTCGCGAAAGTGGATACAGCGATCGAAAACGATCAAGGGGATGTGGCCGATAAATATGTCCTGTACGACTTCGAAGAGGCGCACCGGTACACCATGCGCGCCGGTGTGGGCGCGGAAATCGCCCAGCTGGGAGGCACCACCAATAACGTCAGCCAACCGACCGGAGGTACGGGCTTTAGCCCCCGGTTCCTGCTGAGCGTCAGCCGCATCAACTTTCTCGGAATGGGCCACACGGTGACCCTTGACGGCCGCGTCTCGAACCTCGAGCAGCGCGCCGGGCTCAGCTACACCATCCCCCGCTTCTTGCAATCTCCCCGCCGGACTCTCACGTTTAGCGGCCTATACAACTCTTCCTCTGACGTACGAACGTTTTCTTCCAAAAGGGAAGAAGCTTCCGTTCAAGTCTCGCAGCGGGTGTCAAAACCATCAACATTGCTGGTGCGTTTCGCATACCGCCGCGTATCCACTTCCAACGTCGCGATCCCGGATCTCTTGATTCCGCAATTGGTGCAGCCGATTCGCATCGGTATCTT
>Ga0207110_10341_pt1 | contig 9883 bp, 8 predicted proteins | sample Alteio_BWMinHeat_74_FD_153582 | JGI IMG/M metagenome (GOLD analysis project Ga0207110, IMG submission 153582) | Enriched cells from forest soil in Barre Woods Harvard Forest LTER site, Petersham, Massachusetts, United States -... | ecosystem: Environmental > Terrestrial > Soil > Temperate forest >...
CCCGTGCGCCGAGAACAATGTAAATCCATCCGACAATACACCAGAGAGCGATGGCCAGTTAACTTGGGAGAAAGTCATTCCGGCCGGCGCATTTTTTACATTAGCTTTTGAACGGGACACGGAGGGTGCGCCAATATCGAGGGTGAAATTTATCGAGCCGCCGTTTGCGGATGTTGTTGTTTGATGCGAGAGAACGATCGAGCGCGATTTGCTTCCGAAAATAAATTTAGTGATCTTAGGCTGCTTGGCAAGCTTTGTTTTCCGAGGAAACCGGATGCGGGATGAAACTGAAACGCGGGATCTTACGGGTTTGCCATTCTTTATCGTTGCGGCAGGAGCAGAAGCCATCTTCGATGGCAATTGAATCGTCGTGCCCTTTTGAAATTGAAACGCATAAATTCCTCCGCTCGAAATGAGCAGCAAAATGAGGATGAATATGTGGATTGTGCGGCGCAATATTTTGACGAGAGTTTTCAACTATGTTGTAACGCACCGGAGCCAATCAAAATCCCTTAGGCATTAATTTTTGACCTTTTCAACGCTCCCCATTATTTCAAGCAGGGGGCTGAGGGACGGTCAGCCACGGCCACTCACTCCTAATTTTCGCCCTGATAAGATAAACCGCCAACCCAATGCCGGTCACGGACGAAGCTCCCACGATAAATTTTAGTCCCGTGAAATAAAATACGAAAAGCCAAATGGCGATAGATAAGAGAGCTGGTAAAGGAAACAGCGGCATACGATACGGAAGCGACTCGGCGTTTTTTCTTTCTCGTCGCCAGATCAATAAGCCGACAGTTTGCCCGATAAATTGAATTAGAATTCTCATTGCAAGCACAGCACTGATCACATCGCTCATTCTATCGAAGAATACGGCGAAGACGAACGCCATAGCACCGAGTACGAGTAGAGAGACATGCGGAAAATGCTTTGTGGTATGCACTTTAGCAAAGCTTGCGAAAAAATCGCCTTTCGTCGCGGCGGCAAACGGAATGCGAGAATATCCAAGCATAGCTGAAAACAGCGAAGCTGAAGCAATGATGAGAATCAGTACCGTACCGATGTTCGCAGCGGCAGCCCCGTAGATATTTTCGAAAAATGTGCTGAAAATAAATTGAGAGTGCCTTGCCGACTGCCAGGGCAAGGTTCCCAAAATACTGAGCTGCATTCCTAAGTATATCAGCGCTATTCCAACGATAGAAATAATCATGCTGCGGGGGATATTTTTCTCCGGCTGGCGGATTTCGGAGCCAAGATTGCAGACATTGTAATACCCTAAAAAACTATAGACCGACTTCCCCATCGCCTGCCCAAGCACGACAAAAAAGATCGGCGAGATAGTCCACGCGCCCGGCGGATAACTGAAAGCGAGATTAGAATCGAAATGTGTTGCTCCGGCAAAAAGTATCCAGGCTATTGTAAGGATAAGCACGCTCCACAACACGATCGAGATTTTTCCGGCAGTTGTGATTCGGCGGTAAAGGACAAAAGTTAGTAAAAGGACGAGAGCGCCGGAGATGAGTTTTCGTCCGAGGAGACCGACACGCAGAAGATATTCGAAATGCTCAGCGAAGCCGATGGCACCTGAAGCAATTACGAGCGGCGCCTGAAAGATCGTCTGCCAGATGAAGAGAAACGAGAACATGCGACCCCACGAGTTTTCGCCATAAAGTTTGCGTAGGAAGACGAAGCTTCCGCCTGCTTCCGGCCACCTTGCACCCAACTCTGACCAGACCATCCCATCCAGCACGGCAAGAAAAGCGCCCAGCACCCACGCGATGATGCACTGCGGGCCATTCATTATGTCGATCACGAGAGCCATGGTCACGAACGGCCCGATGCCGACCATGTCGATCATATTGAGCGACGTGGCTTCGCGGAGACCGAGACCGCGAACGAGTTTGGGATGGGACACCACCCCCCGGCCCCCTCCTCTTTCAGAGGAGGGGGAGTTTATTGGCGGTCTCATTTGACGCCGGGGTATGTGAGTTCGGGATATGTATTGATCGCCAATTTATCGAAGAGAGCTTTCGTCTTTTCACGTCCGGAGGGAGGATTAATATCGAAATAATAATACTCCTCAATATCGCCCTGGTTGTATCCGGTTTGCAAGGTTCCCTGAGACTTATGTTCGGCAATTTCCCAGTTTACAATTATCTTGTAATTGAGCACATGATGGAATCCGAAGCTTTGGTTGCGGTCGAAAGAGAAACTGGGCTTTCCATCACTTATGTGTGTTATGGGAAACCCGGCAAGCTCCGTGAAACTTGCTGAGACTTTGTCCTTCTGGATATTGGTGGCGCACAGCACGATTGGATGAGCCACGTTCGCGGGAAGGTTTTGAACAGCCATCAGGGCGAGGATAGTCGAGACTTTGTGATGACCATGTGTCGAATCGCTTGGAAGCAGAGTGAATACGAAATCGTAATGACCGGATGTCAGAATTTGCTTAAGCTTTGATTTTACCAAAGGGATATTCCAATTGCTGTCTAAAACTTCGTGAGGGTCGAGTGTGTAGCGGTTATCGCGCTGATCGAAAAAATAGATGTGGTGAAGACCGATTATTTTTCCGGCATTAATAAGCTCTTTGTGCCGGATTCCAGGGAGATATTTTCTTCCTATCTTCTCGTCAGTTAGCTTGAGATGATAAATCGGTTCGGCGAGAGTCGAGTATTTGTATCCTCCCTCACCATTCGTGATCACAACAAGATCGACGGTGCCTCCAAGATCGTGCGTGATCTTATAAACAGCGGCTGCGTATGCTCCTTCGTCATCGGGGTGGGCATCTACGATAAGGACGCGCGGACCTTTTTCATGCGCGGCAGGCCTTGAATAAACAAACGAAGGAATGGCGCAAAGCGCGACTAATAACGATAAAAAGAACGTGTGCTGTTTTGACATAGAAATTTAGAACATATATTGGAATGGGAGCGGTTGCAGATTAAGACGAAACTCTACCTTCCATATTTTCGTATTTTCGATTGGGATATATTATCGTCCCGTAAATATATTATGATAGCACTCGTTCTGATCGTTGTTTTACTCGTCGTTGCGGTCTGCGTAGCTTTTGCTATGTTGATCTTCGTGGGCAAGATCATTCTTTCGCTGATCTCGCTTGCGATCCCTATATTGGTTGCCATCGTGCTTTTACTGATAATCGTCAGGCTTTGGCCAAGGCGGAGCATGTGGTAAGGTTTTCTGCAATACATGATGAGCTGTAACAAAAGTTAGGGAATGGGGTTATTCTAATTAGCATGTCTATCCGGCCACTCAGTTTTGCACCCCCCTACATTGCAGTAGGTATTGTAATTCTTACTACAATGCTTGCAATATCCGGGTGTAACCCTGCGCCGACATCATGCGTTTTCTCTTATTCTCAGCAGCATAGCGGCAACGTTTCTACTATTATTTGGCCGGTGGACTCATTACGAAGAGATGAGCTTGATTCTTACGCCCCAAATTTTCGATGGACAAAAAGCGATGGCACCCTCGACTCACTCAGAGGTCACGCCGGTCAGGTTGTTATGCTGAATTTTTGGGCAACGTGGTGCGGGCCGTGTACTGCGGAGATGCCGACAATACAGAGCATCTCCGAACAGATGAAAGATTCGCTGTTTATTATCGGCGTTGCAGACGACGCTTGTTCGCCCTGGCCGAGCGTGTCCGGTTACATTCAAAATAGCAATATAAAATATCAGATCGTGCTGGACTCCGAATGGGCGCTATATGAAAAGTATATTCCCGAGGCATTCGGAGTAGGTTTTGCTATTCCACAATTCATATTCATCGGACCGGATGGAAAAGTCAGGGATCATGAATCAGGAGCAGGTGACAAAGACGCAATACTCTCTCACATTTACAAGTCGAGATAAAGTTATTTCAAAACAACGAAGCCGCCGGTGATTGCAACTCGTCCGCCGTCCAACGGATGCAGGCGGTAATGATAAGCACCGCTCGCAAGCTGCAATCCAGCAACCTGATACTCAGTTGCGCCTACCTCTGGAGCATTCTGAGCGCCAGAATACACAACTGCACCCGACCAATCTAAAATCTCTACGCCGACAGAAACAGCCCGCGTAGCGTGAAAAGGAATAGAAAATGTCGTAGGCCCGGTGACAGGATCGGGATGGACAACCCCGCTGATCGGTGCTATGCCATCACCGGGAGAGAAGGCCGAACCATAACGCAGCTCATTATACATCAGTGAATCGCCGCAACGGAAATTGAGATTTATCGTGCCGGTGTCCGTTGCCGAACCCAAAGTACACTTATTGAACAGCGGGTCGTTGAGCTGAAATTTTACTATGCGAAAATTAGTAGAAATAGAATCGGATAGATAGATCAGAAACTGAACAGTGACAATCGAAGCAGTTGAATCTAACTGCATATTGGTCCCGCTAACCACAATAGGCAATTGTCTTAAATTAGGCGATACAGGAATTTCTGTTTTGACCGATGCTGTCGCGCCAGTGATTCCACTCGAAGCTTTGTTTGTGAGAAATGGCGACATAATGTCACCGTTATACTCGAGAGTCATATTTATGCTGTTCAGCCCCTTCGATCTGAAGCTGGTGGCGGGCATAATAATAATATTCGATGTATCCCCCGGCTTGACAGTGATATTTGTCGCCACAGCCTTGAATACTATTGTATCTGTCGGGATCGCATAAGCCAGGAGAGGAATAATCCGGATCCGGGCCGAGTCTGCATCAGTAACTACCTTTAGTGAACACTTTGCAGGCCCGCTGAAGATCGGCAGATACCGCACCGTGAAAGATAGAGAAGAATTCGGCTTGATCACTAAGGGGAATGTCAGCGGAGTGACAAAGATAAAATTCGGATCGGTGAGAGTCATTGACGAATCGTGAATCGTATCGCAGCCAAGATTTAGAATATCTATCGTCCTCTCGGTATTATCACAAAACGCGATCGTATCGAAATTTCGCGGGCTGGCATCGAGCGACATTAAGCGCGGCCCATGTTTTACAGTAACTCTATATGGAATATCCTGAACTGTTGCTGCCTTTGCGCCCTTCGCACTGTCAGATACACGGAAATAGCCTTGATAACTTCCGAGAACAGCGCCAATGCCAAGCGCCTCAATTCCATCAATAACTGTGTCGTGAGAAATCCAACGGTTTGGCAAATTTACCGGCTTGAATTGAGCAGCCGGGGGAGACTTTGTTTTTGTAGAATCGAGCCATGTAAATCTGGTAAATAATGTATCGCAACCCTTTTCAGTGATAGTGAAAGCAAAAACAGAGTCCTGGCAGCGAGTAATCGTACCGAAATCTATAACATTGGGCATAGGATTTCCATAGCGATCCTGCATGACCAACTGCGGTTGATCGGGCTTGCCTATACCGACGACGGGAAAACTCATTCGAACAGGCTTTCCGAGAACAAGCAAATTCACAATGAGCGAATCCACATCTTTGCCTATTTGTGTAGGCGAAAAACTTATTCCAAATACTTTGCTCGAATTTGGGGGAATGGAATCGTTTTTATAAACCGAATCGAGTGTAAAATTCACACCAGATTTTAATTGAGTGCTGAGTATCTGCACAGTAAAGCAGCCGCTTTGGAGTGTGAAAGCGGAATCTCTGGTCTGACATAAGGAGATCGAGTCATAGAGAATGCTCGATGGTGTCGCCTGGAGCGGATTTACATATTTGAGCGCGGATGTCACTGAAACAGTATCACGCTCAAAGACTCCATCATGCGAGATCTCAAGGGCGACCTTTGTTTGATAGATACCAGCCAGCGAAGCTTCCAAGACAAGCTTAAGCGAGCGACTTTTACCATACGGAATAGGTATAGGAAATATTGGCGCTTTGCCTGTCGCTGTGTCTATTATGGAAAGCACCGGCATAGGCGGCGCGGTTGCGTTGGTGATGTATAATGTGCCGCATCCTAAATTCGCAATAGAAAGCATAGTATCCTGCTGGCCGCAGGGTGCGATCGAATCTACTTTCATCGTCGAAGCCGGGAACTGAAACTGCGGCAATGAGCCATCGCCGCCATCTATCGATTTCCAAACGTTGCCAACTAAATCGAATGCATAGATTACCTCACCTCGGCAGCCAAGCACAGCGAAACGAGTATCGTTCTCGTTGCTGGGCCCTCCAATACTAAACCAGGAACGTCCAGAATCGGAGGAACGATACAAACCCTTGTATCCTGGAAAATAAGATGTATCATGCACATCTACCTGTACATACAGTATTGCTCCAAACCCGGCGATATGCCCTGTTGTTCGAAAAGGCAACGTCGAATATGAGTACCATGTTGCTCCATAGTCATCTGATCGGCGCACAATAGACACGGATGTGTTTTCATTCTCACCCGCTGTAAAGAAGTGTGGTGTACCTTTTAGAGCATATACGCTCCACGTTTCTATATTGTCCGCCTTAGACAGACCTGACCATGTAAGGCCGCCGTCTGTTGTGTGGTACCAGATTTGTGAAATAAATCCCGTCGCAACCCCGTGCAAATCATCGACGAAGTCCAGTCCATTCGTTACCGGAATTGCAGGAAAAAAATTTGCTCCTCCATCGCCGGATACATATCCTGTTCCAAATTTACCAGTATCTCGGCTTGAAAGCATAATCGTTGACCCGATCACATAAATATCGCTAAATTCTTCTGGCGGATTAACCGGTATCCAGGTTTGTCCACCATCTACAGTTTGATAAAGTCCGGGGTTATATGGAGGGGCTGTGGAATGTCGTGTGGCCTCACACGTTAGCCATCCATTTAATGAGTCCGTCATGAGGATTTGCGAGACATAACATGTTGTGTCTGAAACCTGCGGGGTGACATGAGTAACAGTCCAGGTTTGGCCCCCATCGGTCGTTTTAAAAATCCCGTCATGGAGATAGGCCGCAATAAAGCCTACTCTTTCATTAAAAAAATAGCACGCACGAAAACCGTGAAATTTAGGATTTGTGAATATTCTTTGCCACGTCGCCTGCGCATTAGAAGTAAATGAGAATAGAATAGCTACCACAACGAGGCAGAGCGGACGAAGATGGCTCTTCCCACGGCAAGTGGCTGTTTTTTTGGCAAAAACGCTGTTTCGGCTGATGACGCTTCTCATTTGCTTATAAAACTCCGTAATCCCAATCTAATAACGCCGGAGGACCTGAAAGGTCACGGGAAACTAACATTATGATTACAAGCAATGCCAAAGTAACGTTCTACATATGGGTTCCGGGCAGGGTTAATTCGTAATATTTGAAAAGGATGGATTGAAGAAAAATAAACTTTCCTGAGGCAGCCATTTGCTAATATTGTGCCTTTATTTTGAGAAAAACGAATCTAATCACAATTAGTAAGGTTTAGAGCCGGTTAAAAAAAGAAACCATAAAAAATGACTACCGAGATAACCCCCACCCAAATTGCCGAGCTGCGCGAGCGCCTGACCGAACTCGGCGACTCTCTTTGACCTCTCAGCAAAAGAACGCCGGATCGAGGCTTTAGACGAGCTTTCCGGCCAAGCAAAATTTTGGGACGATCCCAAGGCGGCTCAAAAGACTATGCAGGAGCTTTCCGCGCTGAAAAAAGAACGAGACGATTTTCAAAAGCTTCGAGGGCGCGTTGATGACATAGATGAGCTGGTTCAGCTTGCCCATGAGGATAAATCGCTTGCGGAGCAGGTTGCCTCGGAGTTCGACAAGCTTATGATTGAGCTAACGGCTCAAGAAGTGGCTGTGATGCTCAGCAAGCCTGACGACCATAAGGATGCGATCATTACGATCAATGCGGGTCAGGGCGGCACGGAGGCCTGCGACTGGGCGGAGATGCTCGAGCGGATGTACACCCGTTGGGGCGAGCGGAATGGGTATAAAGTCCGAATGCTTGATGAGCTTGCCGGCGAAAGCGCAGGGATAAAATCCGCGACTCTTCAGATCGAAGGTGAAAATGCTTTCGGGTATCTGAAGACAGAGAACGGCGTTCACCGGCTTGTCCGCATTTCTCCTTACGATTCCAACGCACGGCGGCATACCAGCTTTGCGAGCGTTTATGCCTATCCAGTGATCGAGGAAGAGAATACAGATATAGTTCTCAATCCGGCACTGCTTCAGCGCGATACATATCGTTCCGGAGGTAAAGGCGGACAGAATGTGAACAAGGTTGAAACTGCGGTTCGTCTCACATACAAATACACCGATATCGAAGGCGGGCAGCATACCGTTATAGCGGCTTGTCAGGAGGAACGGTCGCAGTTCCAGAATGGCGAACGAGCGATGAAAATGCTGAAATCGCGGATCGTAGCGATAAACCGCGAGATAGAAGAAGCGCGTCTTTCGGCCGTTGAAGGCTCGAAGAAAAAGATCACATGGGGTTCGCAAATTCGGTCTTATGTTTTCCAGCCATACACGATGGTGAAGGATCACCGGACAAAGGTAGCGAAAACCGATGTGCAAGCTGTGATGGATGGCGATATAACGGAGTTTATGAAATCGTATCTTCTTTATGAGGGTGGGAAGTTGAAAGTTAGCGATGCTGTGGAGGAGGAATTGTAATCTTTCCGAGGAACGACCAAGACAGGCGAGGCCGTTAGTATTATATGCCACCAAAACTTACTGCTATTTTCCAAAAGGTGCCGGAAGGTTACATCGGGTTTGTAGAGGAACTTCCCGGCGCTAATACTCAAGGTGCTACTCTCGACGAGACGCGCAAAAACTTGCGCGAGGCAATTGCTCTTGTTCTCCAAGCCAACAAAGAGCTTGCAGAAGAATCCATTGCAGGCATTGAAGTTATTCGTGAGCCAATTGCTGTTGCCTTCGCTTGAAGAGAAAAGAGCTAATTCGTTTTCTCGATGAGCAAGGATGCCAATTCCTGAGAGAGGGCGGCAACCACTCGGTTTATGTCAATCGCAAAACTCGCACATCCACTTCCGTGCCTCGCCACACAGAAATCAACGACCTCCTTGTTCGCAAGATTTGCAAAGACCTTGGAATTGTTACACCTCGCAAGACTTGAATAACAGATGAATACAACTGAACAATCTTCATTCATCATCATCGGCATCGCCGCGCGAACCAGCAACGCAAAGGAGATGTCCGGCGAAGGCGTTATAGGCGATCAGTGGGAGCGGGTAATGGCGGGTGTAATGGTCGAGCAAATTCCGAATCGGGCTGATCAGAACATCATCGCAATGTACACAGATTACGAATCGGATGCTAACGGTGAGTACACTTTCATCATCGGCGCAATAGTGACTTCTGTCGATTCGATTCCGGAAGGGATGGTAGCGAAGCAAGTTCCAGAAGCGCGTTATGCTGTCTTTACTTCGGAGAAAGGGCCGGTCTGGAAAGTTGTGCCGGAAGTATGGCAGAATATCTGGTCAACGCCAGCATCCGAAATGGGCGGCGAGCGAGCTTTCATTGCCGATGTCGAAGTCTATGACGATCGCTCCGCCGATCCGCAGAATGCGGTGGCGGAGGTTTGGGTGGGGATTAGGCAGGGCACTTGAATTCGGCTCCATCCGTTACATTTTTCATGCAACCATACCACACTGAGGCCACAGTAAATAACGACGGACAGGTTCTCCTATCCCTTCCCTTTCCAAAGGGGCAGCACGTAAAAATCACTGCAAGCCCACTAAACGATACTGTTGAAGACGATAAGGCTTGGGAACGAATAGCTGCGGAAGATTTCTTACGAGGATATTCGGAAGAGGACTCAATATACGATAATTACTGACTCGATGCCGAAATTTGAATTCGGAGACGTCGCAATTGTCTCATTCCCATTTTCTGACGGAATTCAGTCTAAACCTCGCCCTGCGTTAGTCCTCTCGTTAGGCGATGACGGAGATATTCTTTTCGCCCGTATAACAAGCCAACGTTATGAATCTGATGGAGATTTGCCACTC
>Ga0207110_10343_pt1 | contig 9863 bp, 7 predicted proteins | sample Alteio_BWMinHeat_74_FD_153582 | JGI IMG/M metagenome (GOLD analysis project Ga0207110, IMG submission 153582) | Enriched cells from forest soil in Barre Woods Harvard Forest LTER site, Petersham, Massachusetts, United States -... | ecosystem: Environmental > Terrestrial > Soil > Temperate forest >...
CCTCAATAGTTCGTTAGACGGTCGCGAGCTATCCTCGCGTATAAGAGAGTTGAGAGAAGGCAAATACAAATTGCTTTACATTGCGCCGGAGCGGTTCCCTGTTCCGGGATTCCTCGAGTTTCTTGAAGAGTTGAATGTCTCCCTTTGCGTTGTCGATGAGGCGCATTGTATTTCGGAGTGGGGACATGATTTCCGCGAGGATTACCGGAATCTTCACATTCTGCGAGATAGATTTCCGAATGCGCCGATAATGGCCGTTACCGCGACTGCTACAAAGCGAGTCGTTGCCGATATTCTCGATCAACTGCAGCTTCGTGCTGACACAAAGATTTTTCACGCCAGCTTCGACAGGAAGAACTTGATATATCAGGTGTGGCCGAAACGTGGCGGGATGGGACAGCTCACAGGCTATCTCGAAAAAAAGAAAGGCGAATCTGGAATAATATATTGCCTCAGCCGCGACAGCACGGAACGAATGGCTAATGCTCTGAAAGAAAATGGACATAATGCAATGGCATATCATGCCGGACTCGAAAAAAATATCCGCGCGCGAACGCAAGAACTTTTCGTGCGTGATAAAGTAGATATTATCTGCGCGACGATAGCTTTTGGAATGGGCATAGACAAACCGAACGTGCGGTTCGTTATTCATTATGACATTCCGAAAAATATTCCGTCGTATTATCAGGAGACTGGACGCGCGGGGCGTGACGATCTCCCCAGCGATTGCATTATGTTCTATGCCAGTGGCGACAGGATGAAATACATGCAGTTCTTCGATGAAAAGCCACCGGAAGAACGTGTTCGAGCAATTCAGGAGTTGGATAAGATTGTTGATCTTGCAGAAGCGACAACATGCCGCAGGAAAATTCTGCTCGCATATTTCAGCGAAAATTATCTCGCTGAAAATTGCGGCACTTGCGATAATTGTCTTTCTACCCAAAATGCCGAATCGTTCGATGGAACCCGGCTCGCGCAAATGTTTCTGTCGTGCGTCGTTCGAGTTAAAGAAAATTTCGGCGCAGCTTATGTCATAGACGTGCTAAAAGGCTCGCGTGGGCAGAAGATACAGGACTTCCGCCATCATGAGCTCTCGACTTATGGCGTGGGCCACGAACATACAAAAGAAGAGTGGCGGCATTTCGCAAACGAGCTCCGGCGGCAGGGATTAATTATTCAGGACCACGATCATTTCAGCGTAGTGAAGATCACGCGCAAGGGATGGGATGTGCTGAAGAACGGACTCACGGTCACTCTATCGCTTCCGAAACATATCGAGCAGATATCGAGAGAGGCGGTCGAGCTTCCTGCACCGAATTTGGCCCTGTTTGAAGAGTTACGCAAATTGCGTCGTAGTCTGGCTGAGCAGCAGGGCGTTCCTCCTTATGTTATCTTCAACGATTATACACTCAAGGAAATCGCTGCGCGTATGCCGACAGATGGGCAGCAATTTCTTTCAATCTCCGGCGTCGGCGATTTGAAAGCGAAGCAGTATGGAATGCGATTCCTCTCGACAGTTCGGAACTTTCGAAAAGCTAATCCAGATGCGACAAGCGTAAGCGAAGTTCATCACGCTCCGCGAGAAGTAAAAGGCGGGGGTAGTGTTTATGAGACGCTCGAGTATTTCCGCAAAGGCCACACGCCAGAAAAGATCGCCAAGCTCCGCGCTCTTGCACCAAGCACGATCAGCGGTCACATCGCATCACTCATTCAAAGCGGACAAATAGAGTCAATAGACACGCTCGTTGAATCGTCGAAGATGGCACCTATTCGAGCGGCATTTCAGAAGCTTGGATATGCAACGCTGGGAACTGTGAAAGAGCATTTAGGAGATAATTTTAGTTATGAGGAATTGCGATTTGTGAGGGCTTTCGATGAGAGGGGAAAACCCGGTAATGGATCAAAATAAAATAATTCTAAAAAAGTTTGTATGTCATTCCCGCGAAATGCGCATGATCACTTTAGTCCGCGTCGCTGAAAATGCCATATCCCCAACGACTCGGACTAAAAGTCCGCGGCACAGCCGAGAACGGCTGAGCTACTGCCAATAACGTGAAATCTATTTAGCAACGACTTCCTTGATCTTGGGAGTCTGAGGAGTGGCGACTTTGCCATATTTCGAGGCTTTCAGCTCCTCGTAAGCTGGGGTGTTGGGCAGGATGGCGGGCGGCGGGTCTTCGCGGTGACCGGTGAGATAGAAATCTATCAGCTTACGGCAGATGGGGGCAGATACGTCTCCGCCAAAACCGGCATTTTCGACCAACACGCAGATCGCAATTTTCGGATCATCGTAAGGAGCAAAGCAATCGAACCAGGCATGGGGTTTTCCATGCGGGTTTTGCGCTGTGCCTGTTTTCCCAGCGATTTTGATTGAGGAGTTCGGTATTTGGGCCTGATGTCCGGTGCCACCCGGCTCGTTTACCACGCCGAGCATCGCGCGACGAATGAGTTCGATAGCTGAATCGGGTACTTTCACCTTATGAGTCTTATAAGCGACGGTATCCCATGTGCCTTTTTGGTTATTGTAAATCCGGTGTGCTGCGTGAGGCTCAACCCAGAGGCCATGATTCGCCCAGGTAGCCATGTATGCTGCCTGCTGAATTGGTGTGACGCCGATCTCGCCCTGACCGATACCCTGACTGACGACATATCCGAGGGTCCAACCACGCGGATACATCTTGGACATTCGTTTTGAATTTGGGACGAATCCGGTTCCTTCGTGCCCGATGTCAACGCCGGTTTCCTGATCGAAGCCGAATTCACGGGCGTATTTGTACATCGAGTCTATGCCGAGTTTCAGGATCATCCGGTAGTAAAATACGTCGCAAGACCGGACGATAGAGGAATGAATGTCTGTCATTCCATGCACTGCGTCATCATTATAGGTGTGATCGCCAAAAGTGAAGGAACCAGGGCACGAGAGCTTGAAATCGAATGGGATGGTTTTCGTGGTCAGACAGGCGGCGGCCATTAGCAGCTTCCATGTCGAGCCTGGCGGGTAGCGGGATTGCAAGGCACGATTATAGAGCGGATGCGCGGGATCGAGCATTACTTCCTGATATTCCTCTTTCGTCGTCTTTCCGCTAAAAACATCGAGATCGAAATCGGGTTTGGAGACGAGAGAAAGAATATCGCCATTGCGCGGATCGAGCGCAACGATAGCTCCGTGATAAGGCTCGAGCAATTGCTCAGCGTATTCCTGCAAATCAATGTCCATTCCAAGCTGCATGGACTCGCCATCTACGCTGGGTAGATCAGTAATGCCCTGATTCAGTCGGGATTGGCGCTGGCCTTTTGCATCGACGGCTACGAAATCGAGGCCTTTTACACCGCGCAATTCTCGCTCGTGAATTTGTTCGAGGCCGGTGGTGCCCACGAGATCGCCGGGGCGGTAGTAGTCGCTATCCTGCGACTCTTCCAAATTATCGAGCATTGATTGAGAAATTTCTTTTGTATAGCCAAGCAAATGAGAAGCTCGTACCGGAGCGACATATTCCCTCTTCGATTCAGTTACGACATCTACTCCGGGAAGTTGGTCGTGATTTTCTTCAATGGCAGCGATAACCCGGGCGTCGGCATCGCGCCATACTTTTATGGGCTGGAATCGAGTGTAAAATCCGCCTTGATTTATTTTATCGAGAACAAAGTTGGTATCTACTCCAAGAATGTGAGATAAGAGGGGAAGATTTTGCTTGCGGTTGGGATCGAAATCCTGCCGCGTGACCGCAATGCTGAACGAAGGAACGCTGGCTGCGACGATCCTGCCCCTGCGATCGAATATCGTACCGCGAACAGGAATTTGTTCTACTTTCTTCAGCCCTTGCTCAATGGCTGCCCCGGATAGCGCCGGACCTTCGATGATCTGAAGCTGAACGAAGCGGGCAATAAATCCAAGAAAAACAATGATGATTGCTCCGGTCAAAATTTTCGATCGGAGAGGGGATGCAAATTCGTGTTCGCTAAGATCAGCCAAACTTCATAGTGGATAATGGAAAGAGGATAACGGATAACTATCTCTTACAATTTCTACAGAGCGAAAACAAATTCATTTGCTTTAATAATGCGGAGAGCTTTCCGAACATTTCTGTACTTGTGCGAAAACTGCCCATAACAATTCGTAGATATTAATTATACTTAATATCGAAAAATCTAATTAAGTCTGGAAACAAAATCGGGAATCTGGTGTTTAATGAATGTCCGGCTTTTGAAAATAACAGAGTTTAGTTTGTCGATTGGCCCGGAACTTGTAGTAATTGATAGTAGCGTCTCAAAATCAACCGATGAGATTGTTATTCTTAAAGAAACAACTTAGAAAATTTCAAAAAACAAAGCGGTTCGCTGTAACATGGGGTTTGGCGATTCGTAACAAGATTTAGAAAGTAGTAGCAGAAGCTCGTAGCTGCCATGCTCGAAGCTCATAGCTTATAAAAGTTAGCCGGGGTCTAGGGACAACCTCCGGCTTTTTGAAGACACAACACAACTCAATCAGGCCTCGGGTAACTCTCACCACCCGGGGTTCTTTTTTTAGCCCTGCGAAAGTGTAACCACCACCCCTCCCCTCATTGAAGAGCAGTGGAGTAATATAGTAAACTCAATCCCCGGAAATCAATTGACCGCCCATTAGGTTTTCGCGCTGTTAGTTCACGCCATGTGATAATTTAACCTTTTCATAATTTATGAAGAATCCAAGAATCGAATCTATTTTGTTTTTGACTCTTTTTGCCGCCAGTTCTTTGATTATGAGTTGTAAGAGCAATACGACTGCCCCTGCACCGCCGACCCCGTCGATTATGGATACCGGCAGCACGATCACGGTGTTCGAATCTAGCTCTGGCACAACAGATACCATCGTCTATACCGTTTTTGACACAACTTTGAAGAATCCCAATACCTCTGGTGGCAAAGTTATCGGGCTGCGTGGACTGCGGGCCAGCAATAATACAACGAGTATGATTTTCCTTTCTTATGAAACCAATGGGGACGTATCCATTTTTCCTAACCCAGCTGGAGACCCGGTTAGTTGGCTGACTCTGCCTTTCGTTTCGCAAAGCACAATTAATACCAAATTTATTCAGGGCGGGGTGCCGCCTGATACAATATCAACATCAGCAGTTTGGAATAAGGCAGGATCGTATGTAATTAGTGGAAAAGCCTTTAATACAGACACCGTTACGGTTACGATAACTGACGCGAACGGGTCTTCTTCACCTTCTGTCTCAAAATATCACTATACTTATCTGCCTTCATTAAACATAATCGGGATCGAAAACTTCGAAGGTGGTCCAGTAGATGCTGTGATTGGATACACGATAAAATAGGCTAATTTTTCATAATCTCTTATAATTAATTTCTTTGGAGTTTTATTTTCAAAGAAAATATGCCTCCCATTTTTAATGGACATAAAAGATAAGCGGGTTCTCGTTTTAGGTGGTTTTGGGCTTGTAGGTCAGGCAGTCATTAAGAGAATGATGGGAAGTCCGTCGTCCAAAAGCGCCGATAAACCCGCCCATATCGTCATCACTTCTATCAGACAATCGGAGGCGGAATCTGCTGTAAGTTATTTCGAAAAGCTTTATGCAGGGCGAGGAACCGAGTTCGAACCGTATTCGGGTAATATCTTCGTCCGGGAGGAATGGAAAGATCTGCCCCGCGAATCCATCCTGCAAGACCCCTCGAAACGCGAGCAACTTATAGATGATATTCTTGGAGATCTGACCGAACCCGTCATTACTACCAATGCTCTCTACTCCGCTATTGAATGGGCGCGGCCCGATGCGATAATAGATTGTATTAATACCTCCACGGCACTTGCTTATCAGGATCTATTCACGATGGGCCAGCGAGTTAGTGCGTCTATCAAGTCGGGTTCGGCAGAGTCTGGCGAATTGACCGAGATGTTGCTTGCAAGCCTCTATATTCCGCAGCTTATTCGGCATGTTCAAATTCTTCATCGCGCACTTATAGATTTCAATGTCCGCGCCTATATCAAGATCGGCACGAGCGGGACAGGCGGAATGGGGCTGAATATCCCATTTACTCATTCGGAGGAGCGTCCGTCGAGGATGCTTTTGGCTAAATCGTCGCTGGCAGGCGCTCATTCGCTTTTGCTTTGGATAATGGCGCGCACTCCAAGGACAGCCGAGATCGTAAAGGAGATAAAACCCACAGCCACGATCGGCTGGAAAGAAATCAAGTACGGCCCGCTCCGAAAAAGCGGCAAACCCATCGACCTCGAATTCGTGTCATTCGAAGAAGCAGAACTACTTGGCCCGAAACTTGAACTGATCAGGATTAAGCCGCAGATCGTGGTTAATGAGAGGGACAGAGTCCCTCACACCACTCTCGAAGGGGTATATATAGATACGGGCGAGAACGGCATTTTTTCGAAGGGCGAGTTCGAGACGATCAGCGCGCTCGGGCAGATGGAAATGGTAACGCCTGAGGAGATCGCCGAAAATGTAGTAAGAGAACTAACGGGCGCAAGCACAGGGAAAGACATCGTTGCCGCTCTTGATGCTTCGACAATGGGGCCGTCGTATCGAGCTGGGTATCTTCAGGAGTCGGCGTTACGCATGATGACCGATCTCGAAGAAGAGACGAAAACCTCGAGCGTTGCTTATGAGATGCTTGGACCTCCGCGACTTGCTAAATTATTATTCGAAGCGCATCTTTTGAAGCTCGCCGGAAATAATTTTGAAGGCGTTCTCAGTCAGTCGCCGGAGGAATTATCGAATAAAACGGAGCAAATTCTGAATGATGATTCTCTGCTTCGCAGCCACATTGTTTCAATTGGAATTCCGATCCTGCTCGCGGACGGCGAGCGGCTTCTTAGAGGAAGCCATATAAAGATTCCGACTCAGCGGTGGGATAGTGCTGGGGGAAATTCAGTTGAATTAAATGGTGAAAAGCGCGATGCCTGGGCGCATGATGGATGGGTCGATATTCGTCCGGGGAATATGAAGCGATGGCGTGAAAGGCTCATTCTTATTCGAGAAGAGGCAATGCACTTAGGAAATGTCACCGGCTCCGAGCCGGACAGATCACCCGCTTATTGGGACGATTTCAAATCGCTTAACGAAGGGCGGCTCGCTGCATGGATCTTCATCTTCGAAGAGGGTGGCGAAAGAGTAAAAAGATAACTATGCAAAAATTATTGCCTAATTGGGGAATGATTTTTTAGCGTTTTTCGTGTTATCATAATAGAACGGTAGTATATTTGAATTATTAATATGAAAAGCTTACTCCTGATTTGTGCTTCCGCCGCGTTAGTAATGACGCTCGGCTTCGTTTATGCTGGAGGATTAGATTCTTTCTCCGCGAGTCCTGAGGGCGACGGCATCACTCTCCAGTGGCACTCCGAACTTGAGAATGGAGTAAAGAGCTACGCGATCGAACGCTCCGATGTTCGCAACACGAATGATTTCCAGCAGGTCGGCACAACCCAAGCCACCGGAAGCTACACCTATTACAAGTATCACGATCCGAACGTAAGCGCCGCTCCCCTTTCCGGTCAGTCGGGCAATATTAAGCCGCTCTCGAACGCCTACACATACCGCATCCGAATAAATCTTACAGATGGCGAGCTTAGTTACTCCCAGACCGTGAACGTCACCAGCCCATCCAGCGGAGTCCGACGCACATGGGGCATGATAAAAGAGATGTTCCACTGAACCGTTGGTCAAATCGGCAGCGTAGCCCCTTATGTCCTCTGTGCCCTTTAGTCCTTGCTGGCCAATAAACCTGTTTTCAGCCTTTTAAGGAACGGCACATTTCATCTCTAAGTTTAGTGTAAAGGACAATTTCGTTTCCTGCTAAACCTATAGATGAAGCTGTTAATAATAAAAATATTTCTCACACTCCTTTTCGTTGGAAGTATCTGCCATACTTCCATCGCAGGGACAGAGCCGCGCCTTGCCACAAAGCTCGGATTGGACTCCACGATTTTCAAGATGGATATTGGCCCCGACCAGACTCCAAAAGCCGGTGGCACTTTCAAAGTTAATATTCACGTCACGCCGCACGGTGATTGGCATGTCTATAGCGCGAAAATGTCGAGCGAGGGCGGGCTTACTCCGCTGACTATTGCAGTCCCGGCGGAAATATCGGAGTATTTCAAGATCACCGCGCTCGAAGAAACCGGCGATATCCGAACCGGATTCGATTCGAATTTCATGGCGACGACAATGGCGCACTATACGCCTTATGACATCACCGTGACCGTTACGGTCTTGAAAAAATCTGCCGACCAGGTGCCGTTTTTTTTATTCCTGCATTATCAGACATGCAACGAAACCATGTGCATGCCGCCGAGGACTTTTGCCGTACCAATGACCGTTATCGGCCAGCAGCCTCTGAAACTTAAAATTGCGCTAATTCCGAAAAGCAAACCAGGATACGAATTAGCATTTCGAGATAAGTTGAGATGACTTACGCAACTCGTCATATTGCCCATGTTCTTCTTCTGCTCAGTGTAGCAGCGGGTATTGCTCGCGCAAAAGAGCCGAAGATCGCTAAGAAGCTCTACGCTGATTCAACGATCTTTTCTCTCAAACTCGAACCGGGCGCAAAACCGGCGGCTGGAAAGACATTCAAGGTCAGAATTCATGTTACGCCTAAAGAGCATTTCCACGTTTGGAGTTCGACCATGTCTGATGAGGGAGGACTTGCGCCGTTGAAAGTAACAATGCCGGACACGATCTCGGACTATTTCCAAATTACTGCGCTCAGGGAGCTAAGCAAACCCAAAACGGCTTACGACTCGAACTTCGAGCAAGTGACGAAAGCATTCTATGGGCCATTCGATCTGATCGCCACGATCAAGGCAAAGAAAAATGCGCCAACTCCGGTGCCATTCTATCTTTGGGTAACTTATGGCGCTTGCGATGGAAAAACAAAATGCGTTCCTCCGACAAAGTTCAATGTGCCTATGGATGTTATTGGGGATAAACCGCTGGAACTAAAGATCGCTGGAAACGTATTGAAATCGGATGGGCTTGCTGAAATCTTAGCATGGGGTAACCAAGCAAAATGAAGTCCTTCTTTTTACATATTGCCATTTTAGCTACGCTCCTCTGCGGAGTGTCTGAGCTTGCTCGTTCCGCAAAACCGCCGCGCCTCGAAACAAAGTTTGCGATGGATTCAACGATCTTCAAGATGAAGGTTAAGAGCGGTTCAATTATTAAGGCTGGCAGTACATTCGATATAGTAGTACATGTCGCCATACATCCACATTGGCATGTGTATAGTTCGTATATGTCAAAAGAGGGTGGCCCTGTCCCACTGGAGTTAAAACTGCCAGACAGCGTCGCTAAGTATTTTCGGGTCGAAAGCTTATCTGAAACAGGCAAGATAAAAACGGAATTCGATCCAAATTTTGAGAGCGTTACGAAGGCTCATTACGAACCATTTGACGTCATTGCGAAAATAAAGGTTCTTGCTAATTCTGCTTCGCCTGTCCCATTCTCAGCTTACTTGGATTACATGACATGCAATGAGAGCATGTGCATCCCGCATAGGTGGTTTGACGTGCCCATGACAGTGCTCGGTGAAAAGCCGCTAATGCTTAAGATTGCCGAGGGGGTAGCGGATACTTCATCAAGCCCAAAGATGGGGTCGTCGTCCATAGACTCTTTCGGCGGCACAACTCTGTCGCGCGATTCGACTACACGCATCGGGCAAAGCACCGGCGGGGTAACTAATCAGACTCCGGGAGGGCCGTCTGCGCCAGTCGTGGTGAAGAGCGCAGATATTGTTAAGCTTGAGCAGGATTCTATATGGCAGTTCATTCTCGCGGCTGCGGGCTTTGGGCTGCTTGCGCTGCTCACGCCATGCGTTTTCCCGATGGTGCCGATCACAGTCAGCTT
>Ga0207110_10344_pt1 | contig 9800 bp, 8 predicted proteins | sample Alteio_BWMinHeat_74_FD_153582 | JGI IMG/M metagenome (GOLD analysis project Ga0207110, IMG submission 153582) | Enriched cells from forest soil in Barre Woods Harvard Forest LTER site, Petersham, Massachusetts, United States -... | ecosystem: Environmental > Terrestrial > Soil > Temperate forest >...
TCGAGTTGCGCTGCCCGGACTGAAGATCAAAGGCAAGATCGATCTGGAACCACATTCTCCAAAGCAATCCGGTGGCCCCGAACTTCGCCCCCAACTGAAAGATGGAAAGCTTAAGCATCGAATCCAGGGCCTTGTAGCGAAGCACGATCAGACTGCAAAACCGTCAAAGGAAGGGGAGCCAGAACTTAAGCCGCGCCGTGGCATCAAGGGCAACGTCGATGCTCGTCAGGTAAAAGATACAGTACGTCGAACGCTTGCTGGTTTAGAGGAGGTCGGAGTCATGGCTCGCCGCGCGAAAGCGCGCCGCCAACGGCGCAGTGATCGAGCTGAGGAAACCGAACGCATAACAGCAGAAGCGACTGAGCGTGACCGCTCAGTCATTCGCGCGACAGAATTCCTCACGGCCAATGAACTCGCAAACTTGATGAATGTCAATGTTGGCGAGATCATCTCTAAGTGCATCGCGCTCGGACTCATGGTATCGATCAATCAGCGCCTCGAAAAAGATACGATCACACTCGTTGCTGATGAATTTGGATTTGCTGTAGAATTCCTCGAAGAATTTACAACTGAAACGTTGGAGGACAAGCCCGATGATCCAGAAACTCTCTTAGCTCGTGCTCCTGTCGTAACCATAATGGGCCATGTCGATCATGGCAAAACTTCGCTTCTCGATTATATTCGAAAGGCGAATGTTGTCGCCGGTGAATCCGGCGGAATCACTCAGCATATCGGAGCTTACGAAGTTACAACTGCTGGTGGACGACAAATCTCGTTTCTCGATACACCCGGTCACGAAGCATTTACTGCAATGCGCGCTCGCGGAGCGCAGGTTACTGACATTGTGGTCGTAGTAATTGCCTCCGATGATAGCGTTATGCCACAAACATGGGAAGCTATTGCACACGCGCAAGCCGCAAGTGTTCCGATCATTATCGCTCTCAACAAGATAGACCGCCCCGATGCTAATCCCGATAGAATTCGCCAACAGCTTGCCGATCGCAATATCCTTGTCGAGGACTGGGGTGGGAAATTTGGCTGCGTCGAAGTATCCGCGAAGACCGGCAAAAACGTTGACGGTTTGCTAGATCGCATTTCTCTCGAAGCGGAAATTCTCGATCTTAAAGCAAATCCAAATCGCTCCGCAAGAGGAGTTATCATTGAAGCTGAAATTGATAAAGGTCGCGGAATCCAGGCGACTGTTCTCGTTCAAAAGGGTACACTCAAACTGGGCGATCCTTTCCTTGCCGGAGTATATTCCGGTCGCGTTCGTGTTATGTTCGACGAGCGCGGCGATAAAGTATTCGCTGCTGGGCCTTCTACTCCAGTGCAGATATTGGGATTCGATGGCATTCCTCAGGCTGGCGATCAATTTATTTCGCTCGAATCGGACAGCGAGGCAAAGGAAATTTCCTCGCGCCGTCAGCAGCTTAAGCGAGAGCAGGATTTCAAACAAGTCCATTTCATTACTCTCGACGACATCAGCGCCCAGATCAAGCAAGGCGGCGTTCAACATTTGCGGCTCATTTTGAAAGGCGATGTTGACGGTTCGGTCGAGGCTCTTGCAGATTCGCTGCAAAGACTTTCGACAGAAGAAGTGAAAGTTGAAATGATCCACCGGGCTGTCGGAGCTATCTCCGAAAACGACATCACTCTTGCCGCAGCTTCGGGCGCAATTGTGCTCGGATTCCATGTTAGGCCTAATCTCGATGCGCGAAAACTTGCCGCGAGAGAGCATGTCGAAATACGACTTTACAGCGTCATTTACGATTGCATCAACGAAGTCCGTGATGCTCTCGAAGGCCTTCTCGCTCCGGAAGAGAAAGAAGAAGTCACTGCGACTATCGAAGTCCGCGACATATTCAAAGTTCCGAAGATCGGAACCGTTGCCGGCTGTTACGTCGTCGATGGAAAGATCGCTCGAAATAACAAGGTACGCTTGCTGCGAGATGGCGTTCAGGTATATAGCGGCGGACTTTCATCGTTACGCAGATTCAAGGACGATGTGCGCGAAGTTGATTCGGGTTACGAATGCGGCATAAGTCTCGAAAACTTCAACGATATAAAAACCGGCGATGTAATAGAAGCGCACAAAATCGTCGAGATCAAACGCAAACTCGAAAAGGTCGCTGTCGCCTTGAGATAAAATGCAAAATAGCGGAGATAGATAACTGGTGGAGATTTTAACTATTCATTATCACCACAGAAACGGTATCAGCCTCCACCTCACTATATCCCGATATTCTGGATAGCCGGGGAGGCTTTTTGTCAGTAGTTTTTCTTCGTCTAAGAGGCGGAGGATGATCACAATTGTGATCGGAACGACTGTAATAAGCCCCCACCACGAGCCAAGCGCAAGCGGTACTCCACAGAGCATTATAATGCTCCCAGATACATCGGATGACGAACAAAAGAGTATGGGCCTGTAGATATTACTTTTTGCTCGTCGAATACTTCTATAGTGCCGGAAGTGAAAGTGTTTTCCCTAAATACGAAAAGTATGAAGAGGAGTCCGAGCAAGACAATTGCATCACCGGCCACGCTCACATACGCTTGCATTGCAGACCATCCGAAGCGGTGATCGAGCGCAGGAAAAATAATCAGAATCGAAAAAGTTATCGACGCGAATATTTGTATGGTCTTCTGGCTTTTCTCCTTCTCGGCTCGCGGCCCTGCATTAACACGGCGCTCCAATAGCTTCGTATCTTTTTTCATAAGATACATTGTGATCAACAGAACCGATGTTCCGAAAACGGCGAGAAAAATCCATGCCTGCCAATAATCAAGTGTCCAAGCAGGGAGAAAGAGTAAAATCGCCAGCGTGGCTATTAAGCGAATAAGTCCGCCGAAAGCTTTTTTGTTGAGATCGGTCATTAGTCTGAACCTGGATTTATGGGATAAGATACATTTATGAGACTTGGGTTCAATGTGTTCTATTGACGATTGAGAACACCAATTCGATTGCATTTGATTTATTTCCGTTTTGATTCTCAGGAACGACCACGAAATTCGCTTGTTTTCGTCCGCACTATGTCAATCAGGACCGAACGTGTGGCTGGGGAAATACAGGCGGCTTTAGCCAGAGCTTTGCAAAGCGATTTTAGCGATTTATCAGACGGCCTAATCACCGTCACGAAAGTTCGCATGTCTCCCGACTTGCGGAGCGGAAGGGTTTATATAAGCCTGCTCGGAGGTACGAAACCGGGCGAGAAAACACTTGAGGCGATAAAGAAAGAAACACCGCATATTCGCTCTGCCGTTGCAAAAGCTGTCAGAATGAAATACGTGCCGGACCTACATTTTTATTTGGATGACACTCAGGAAGAAGTCGCTCGCGTCGAAGAGATATTCAGAAAGATCGGGGAAACGCGATCATCAGAGGATGCCCGTGCTGCCAGTTCCGGAACGGATGCTATTTCCTGATGTCAGACGACGAAATACGAGTTCTCGATCGTGAAAGCGTGCTGCGCGATTCAGCTATTGCGCGCGAGGAAATACTTAGCACCGAAGGCGCGTTTTTGCTTCTCGATAAGCCTTATGGGGTATCATCGTTTTTTGTAGTCAACCGGATACGCAAGTCGATCAGCGAATCGCTGGACATTCGAAAAGTGAAATGCGGCCACGCAGGGACACTCGATCCACTTGCAACAGGACTGCTGATAATTGCTACTCGGCATAAGACGAAAGAAATTGGCATACTCGTCGGACTTGATAAAATCTATCGAATTAGAATGCGATTCGGGGTAACATCTGCAAGCTTCGATCTCGAACAGCCTATAGAAATTACCGGCGGGGAAAGCGATCTGACGAAAGAGAAAGTTATTGCAGCAATCGAATCGCTTTGTGGCATACATCAGCAGATTCCGCCTGCTTTCAGCGCAATAAAGCAGAAGGGGCGACCGGTCTATCTTCGTGCTCGCGCGGGCAAGGATGTTCTTCTTGCAGCGCGAGAAATTGTAGTGCATAATGTGGAAGTGATTTCCATTGACCTTCCGTATGCGTCGTTTCGAGTTCGAGTATCGAAGGGAACTTACGTTCGCAGTATTGTGCGGGATATTGCAGAATCTCTTGGCACTGGCGGCGTTCTGATCCATCTCGTGCGAGAGGCGATCGGGCCATATAAGCTTGAAAATGCGCTTACATTAGATGAGGCAGTAAATCTTGCGAAAATAAATATTTCATATTCACCTTGAAAGTAACCTGGGGTTTAGAGAACGCCATATATAATCCGAAGACGATCACGACTCTCGGAAGCTATGATGGCGTTCATCTCGGACATAAGCAAATTCTCGCTCGATTGCGCGAGCGGAAAGTGGAGTTGGCGCTTGATCGCTCGGTGCTTCTGACGTTTCATCCTCACCCACAGGAAGTGCTTCGAAAAAACGCTGGGACAGTAGAATTGCTTACTCCAATCCACGAGCGTATTGCGCTTCTAGAGAATGAAGGAATCGACGAAGTAGTTGTGATAAAATTCACACAGGAATTTTCCCAAACATCATACATTGATTTCTTTCGTGACACAATTGCGAAATTGCTAGGTACGCGAGCTATGGTCGTCGGATTTAATCACGCTTTTGGAAAAAACCGGGAGGGCGACGCCGAGCATTTGAAGATAATCGCGCCCGAAATGAGTATTTCTATTGAAGAAGTCCACCCAGTATCCGTTAACGGTATCTCTATTAGTTCCAGCAAGATAAGGACTGCACTTAAAGGCGGAGATATTGCGAGCGCAAATCAATGGCTTGGCAGGCCATATCTATTAGAAGGTCGCGTTGTTCATGGAGACTCTGTAGGTCATGAACTCGGCTTCCCAACTGCTAATTTGGAAATTGATTTCACTAAGTTACTCCCTTCGGATGGAGTTTATGCGGCGCAAGCAGTTATTAATGGAAAGAAATTCAAGGCAGCTCTCAGCATAGGTACTAAGCCCACAATGCGCGATGGCGGCGATAGGGTAGTCGAGGCGCTGCTTATTGATTTTGATGGCGATTTATACGATCAACAGCTTAAGGTTGAGTGTCTGCGTTATTTGCGCTCACAGGAAAAATTTGGCTCTATGAATGAATTGAAAAATGCGATGGCGCAGGATGTGAGCGTGATAATGGAAATACTGTAATGTAATTCTTTTACAGTTGCGGCTCCGAATGAGTGAACATAAGAAGCGGGAATACCGTTAAAGTCCGGTACAGAACATGCGGAAAGGACTGCCCTTTTTTCCGACAAATTTCTCTAAAAATTGCCAACAGCGAAGCCCATCCGCATAAAATGGAATGATGAGTGGCGCGAAAGCGTACTTGGGGAGTATGAGGTCGTAGAACTCGCTCCCGGTCATTTCCTCGTCTCCTCTAATAACGAAAAGTTCGAAGTATTTGCATTGCCCGATGGCCGTTTGAGCGATGGCCTGTCTCTCGATGGCGTCGAAATCAATATAGAGACCGAAAGAGAGAGAATTGTGCGTGAACGCTTCAACGTCACCCAACTTTCCGGTTCGCTTCAATCAGGTACGCGCGTTGTGAAGGCGCCTATGCCTGGGTTGGTAAGGGCAGTGAAAGTCAAGGCCGGCGATCTTGTTGAATCCAACACCACACTCTTAGTCCTTGAAGCGATGAAGATGGAAAACAATATTCTCGCCGGCGTGAAAGGACATGTTGATAAAATTCTCATCGAAGAGGGAAGCTCGGTCGAGAAAAATACTAAGCTAATGGAGATCGAACTGACATAATGCGAGTAACAGTCAGCGCTGCAGGACGTTTTCATGCCTTCAATCTTGTCGAGCAGCTATACCAGCGCGGCCATCTTCAGCGTTTCATTACAACAACACTTAACGAAAAACACCTTCCTAACCGGCGATTGCCGGAGTCTATTAGAAACGACGCAATATTTCTCGAACGAGTGCGGCAAATCCCGTTGCCCGAATATCTCGCTTATGGAATTAATAAGCTACCCGTTAACGACGCGCAAGCTCTTTCCTATTTTGTAAAGGATAATTTTTATGATAGGAGAGCTGTAGAACATATTCCGAACAGCGATCTCTTCGTCGGATGGGCAAGCCAATCGCTATTCCAACTGCGCGAGGCAAGCGCCCGCGGTGCGCGGACGATTATCGAGCGCGGTTCGACTCACATCTCCGAACAATTTCGTCTCATAGATGAAGAGCGAAAGCGATTTGGAGTTTCCACGCCCAATCGCTCACGATGGGAAGGATTACTCGAAGAGAAGCAGCTTAAAGAATACCATGAGACAGATTTTATCATGGTTCCAAGCGAATTTGCCCGGAACAGTTTTATCCACCGTGGGTTCGACCCTAAAAAAGTATTGAAGGTTAGGTATGGGGTCGATCTCGATTTGTTTTATCCTTCGCCGACTACAACCCACGAATTGCCAACACTTTTATTCGTTGGCGCCATAGGATTTCAGAAGGGTATGCCATATCTGCTCGAAGCTGTACATATATTGAGAGCAAACGGCAAGAAATTCAAACTAAAGCTGATCGGACGATTCGAAAAAGATTTCGAGCAATGGCTCCAAATAAGCAATCTCCGTTCTGAAATAGACGAGCATATTGCTTTCGTACCCAATCAAGAACTCGTCAATCATTTTCATTCGGCTGACATTTTTGTCATGCCTTCTATTCAGGAGGGACTGGCATTGGTCATTGCTGAAGCAATGGCAAGTGGACTTCCTGTGGTCGCTACGGAGAATACTGGTGCGAGTGAATTTATTGGCACAAGTGCGTGCGGCCTGATTGTTCCGCCATCTAATTCGGAAGCGTTTGCATTGGCAATTAGGAGTCTCTTAGACGACTCTGCTAAAGCTAAGGCAATGGGGAATGAGGCTGGGGCGTTATCAAAAGATTTTGGATGGAGCGCCTATGGAAATGCGATTGATAAAATCTATCAGAGTATTCTTACTCAGAATAAGTCATCGAATCTAAAAGAGAGCGGGGAAGAAGTCGCTTCGTTCTATGATGAGTATTGGAATCGCGAGCGTGGCTGGACCCCAACGCACTCGTTCACGAACGAACAGCTCGATCTTCATTTTAAGAACGCTTTTCAGGCAAGCGATTCGGTGCTTGATGTCGGCTGCGGCGATGCGTCGAATTATCAGGCATGGTTAGTAAATCAAGTCCGAGATCTAAAGGCGCTCGATATTAGCAAAGTTGGAATTGTCCGGGCAAAACAAATGGGTATAGACGCGACCGAGCATGATCTGTCTAAAACATTTCCATATTCTGACAATGTATTCGATGGAGCAATTTGCATAGAAGTTCTCGAACATCTTTACGACCCGAAATTCACTGTGGGCGAGATATTTAGAGTACTGAAACCGGGAGGGTTATTCATCGCAAGCGTCCCAAATAACGGATATTTCCGCGAACGTCTTAAAGGGCTTACACGTGCGGAGTTGTCAACTTCCATCTCCGATTTTTCGAATGAGTGGAAGGGCGCTCATATTCGATTTTACAGCTTGAAGTCGTTTTCCCGGATGTTAGACGTGTGCGGATTTCGAATCGAATCCATTCGTTCGAATGGCGACTCGTCTATATTCGATGGAATTGATGCTTTCGGCGGCTATGCCACACAGCAGCTTTCATCCTTAATCCGCAGAAAATTGCCGCGGTCACTCAGACTTGCATTCCTCGAGAATCTTTGGCCTTCGCTTTTTGCGCCGCATATTATTGTGTGGGCAAGAAAACCTCTCGGTGAATCTCTAAAAAGGGAGGGTGAGTTGTGAAGGTTTTGATCTCAGGCGCGTTTTGGCACGGGTCGTTAGAGGAGAGCTACGCTCGTGCATTCGAAACTATCGGATGGAAGGTAACTCGATTCGATTGGGAGCAAATTTCCCGCGCACACCCATTATCACAAATGGCTTTCGCAGATAAGATTCTCAGGTATTCAATAGCCGACAGGACAGGAAAGTGGCTCACCTCAGCAATAGAGGACACAAAGCCCGATCTTGTTTTTGTCATAAAGGGCAGTAGGGTTGCACCGGAAACTCTGATGAACGCTAAGAAGATTTTAGGAAATCGCCTGCTCGTAAATTTCAATCCCGACAGCCCGTGGGATGAAGCCAATAAGACAAAGAGAATTGTTGAAAGCATTCCTGTTTACGATGCTCATTTTACATGGAATAAACAACTAACTGATAGCTTCATCCAAGCTGGAGCAAAGAGTCTGCACTATCTTCCATTCGCTTACGATTCCGTTTTGCACCAATCTCTCCGGATGGAGGAGAGTGAGGTAAAATATGACGCTGTCTTCGTAGGTACTTATTCAGAAGAGAGAGATAAACTCTTAGGAACGCTGGAGAGTTGTGACATACGAATTGTGGGAAACGGATGGCTCAAATCGAAACACGTTCGCCGCGAGTGGATTTCGCCGAAAGCTCTGTATGGCGAGAACGCAGTTCGCATTATGGCCCTTGGCGCATGTTCGATAAATATTTTAAGACCGCAGAATATCGCGAGCCATAACATGCGTACTTTCGAGATTCCTGCTTCGGCTCGCGCCATGCTTACGACTCGCTCGGAGGAACAATCGAATTTCTTTGAAGAAGGTAAAGAGATGGAGTGTTTTGACGGGCCAGAAGAACTCCTCGAAAAAATACTTTTGTTTAAGAACAGTAAACATCACAAGGTTATTGTCTCCGATAACGGATACCAGCGCGTTCGTGGCGAGACTTATGAAAAACGCGCTCGAACAATGCTCGAATTGATTGGCTTTCCTGCATAAGACATAGGATGAAAATTCTTTACGTAGGCCATACATATACCGTTCGCTCGAATCAGGCGAAGATTGCTGCTCTTGCGAAATTTCCAGGAGTCGAGATCACGCTCGTTACGCCGCAAGGGTGGCGCGGGCCTCTGTATGCAAACAAGACCGATAAATTTGATGACTCTCTTGCGCCGAATGTCAAACACCAAATCATTCATGCCTTTTTTCTTGGCAGGGAAGGGGCTTACTTCTTTTCGCCCTCAATTTTTTCATTAATCAGAAAAGTCAAGCCAGATATAGTTCATGTCGAGCAAGGCGCTTATGCTCTTTCGTACTCACAAATCTTACTTGGTCTAAAGTTGCTTTCGCCGCAATCTCGATCATTATTTTTTACATGGTGGAACTTGCCTTATCGATTATGGGGACTTAAACGAATAGCACAGTCGTTCAATCTCGCTCGATCAGCTTGTGCGATTGGAGGGAATGAAGCTGCTAAAAATATACTGCTCGATCAGGGGTTTATAAAACCTGTTTATGTTCTCCCGCAATTAGGAATAGACTTGGGTGCTTATTCGCATTTGCAAGATAAGAATGAACGATCATCCGAATCTTTTATAATAGGATACGCGGGCCGTATTACCGAAGAGAAAGGAGTGCTTGATCTTGTTGGCGCGGCAAGCCTTATGAAGAGCAAAAATAATGTATCACTTTATTTCATCGGGGCAGGAGATAAGCTTGAAAACGCAAAACAAGAAGCTGCGAGAAACTCTATCCCATTGATCCATCATCCCGCAGTGAGGAACGATGAGCTTCCACAGCATCTCTCCATTATGGATGTCCTCGTTCTTCCGAGTCATACGACCCCGCAATGGGTAGAGCAATTTGGGCATATTCTGATCGAAGCCATGGCAGCAGGTGTACCTGTTATCGGTTCTTCATCTGGAGAAATACCGAATGTGATCGGTAATTCTGGCTTAATTTTTCCCGAGGGCAACATAATCGATCTTGCGGCGTGTTTAGATTTGTTACAGAAGAATGAATCTGAGCGAAAGCGATTAATCGAAGCAGGCAGGAACCGCGTTGAAT
>Ga0207110_10345_pt1 | contig 9797 bp, 3 predicted proteins | sample Alteio_BWMinHeat_74_FD_153582 | JGI IMG/M metagenome (GOLD analysis project Ga0207110, IMG submission 153582) | Enriched cells from forest soil in Barre Woods Harvard Forest LTER site, Petersham, Massachusetts, United States -... | ecosystem: Environmental > Terrestrial > Soil > Temperate forest >...
CGCGTCCGGCTTTGCTCGGCGCAGCAATTCTATCATTGGCGTTGCCAGAAGCGCATCGCCAATGCCGGGAAATGCGAGCAGAAGTATCTTCTCGCTGGGCATAATCAGACAGGATGGGCAGACGAGGACGTCTGCCCAACGGCGGACGAAGACGTCCGCCCCACGCGACGACGCTCTCGAATGATAATGATCGTGAGCGCGGCGAGAGAAATAAAAAGCGTAACTATTGTAGTCTTGCTTCCGGTTGCGAAGGCGCTGGATTCGTAGCGCATCTCGATCTTATGCTCACCGGGCGGAACCTCGACAGCCCGAAGAGTTGTGAATGCACGGTAAAGCTTCGCGGGCTTTCCGTCTATGTATGCTTTCCATGCAGGGTAATATACTTCGGAGAAGAAAGCAACGGCGGCAGTTTTTGTCTTGACCGTAGCTGTGATCTCGTTGTCGCTGTAATGTGTGATAGTTGCGAACGAGGAAGAGTCGAGCGGGCCGATCGTACCTGTGAGCGGCTCTTCGAGAAGAATCCGATGCCGGTAATCGTAAAAAGAATCTCTCTTGAGAACTTTCAGGGCTTGCGAATCGGGCAAAACATCGGCGAGATAATATAGTTTGATACGCTGAATGTAGTTTGGCCGCTCGCCAAAACTGGATTTTTGGTCCGAAGCGATCGACCACTTAAGGTTCATCAAGTCCATGCTGTAAGCAGGATTTGCCATATCCGGAAAAACGCGCTGCAAAACGAGCGGGTCATAGCCCTCTATGAGTTGAATTCTGTCGTAAGCTCCCTGATTGCGCTTTACTACCATTTGATTCCCAAGACGAGTTCGTGCCCGGTCAAGCTCTTTAGCCTGATCCTTCTTCAGCATTTCGATAACCTGCGGAGTTTGGCGGAATAAATCGCGCGGATCGTCAGAGCTTACATTGAGCAACATTCCATAATTGAAAAGCTCGATAATAGTTACACCGATCACAAGGATTGCAAATAACTGTCCGCGCAATTGATCTATGTATCGCAATGCGATTAATACGATAAGCGCGAGGACTGGAAGCGCGGCCATTCCTGCTGCCCATGAAATAGAATCGTTAGCTTCGTCCGGCACCCCTTTCAGGAAAGCCGTTGCGTGGAGCATTCCCAAAACTGCAAGCAGCCACGGCAATGCAACCAAGCTTGCAACTATTAGGCTTTTATTCTCCGCCCATTTTTTTCCTGTCCATTTCAGTGCATCGGCAAGGCCAACTCCTGACAGCGCACAAGCCGCGAAGCTGAATAGCATCATCATTCGAGCAGGTGTTCGGAATTTACTGAATAGCGGCAACTTGAAAAATAAACGGTAGATGAAGAAATGGTCGCCAAGCGCGAAACAGATAGCGAGTATTGCCATTCCTGCAAAAAACGGAACATACTTTTTACCGCGCGACATAAGTGCGGCCATTATCGCGAAGAAGAGCGGGAGAACGCCAATATAAATTGCAGTTTCCCATGAAAGATAATATGTGCCATTCCAGTATGGTACTTGTGCGTCACCAGCACCATTTGTCACTCCGAATAATCGGGGCAAAACTAATGTGAGAAGATTTCCCAATGAGAGCGAGCCGTCGAGGGAGTTTTCATACGTGATCGTATCGCGGCGCGAGAGACTAGCTAATTCCTGCGCGGGGAAAAATTGAATTGCGAATATGCCGAGACCGATTATGACAGGGAGTGCCATTCGTACGATTGGCCAAAAGGTCAATCCACTACCATCCACCGCCGGATTTTTTTGCCTTGCCCGATAAACTATTTCATAAACGGCAAGAAGAGCGAGGAAGAATGTAAAATAAAGTGTAGATTGCGGATGTCCAGCGAGATACATTATTCCGAGCAAAATTCCGGCGGTGATGGCATGTTTCCACGAGTCAAATCCGCGAATGAAGAAATATGCGACAAGCGGAAAAAGCGCGATGTGATATACTATCATCTGATGTATCGCCTGCGCAACTATGTAGCCACTGAAAGCATAAGCTACTCCTGCAAATATAGCCGACCAATCGTCTATCTCGAAAATCTTTTTTGCAAACCAATACATCCCGAAACCGGCGATGGCGTAGTGTAGAAGAATAAACCATTCCATCACAACGGGCGACAAATATCCACCGCTCACAAAAAGCGATTGCAGCAAATTAAATGGATACCAAAAGGCAACCTGGATGTCCGCGGTGAAAGGCATCCCGGCAAAAACATAAGGATCCCAATGAGGGATAATGCCTTCGGCAAGCGAGGTTGCGGCGAGAGTTCGGAATGGGAATTCCTGCTCGACGAAATCCTCCCAAAGAAATTTTCCGCCGAATAAAATCGCCGAATGAAAAATCAGCGTGAGACCGAGAAAAATGAGAGCGACATGCCAAATGGAGAATTTGAACAATGGAGAAGCAGGATCCTTCGCCTTGATCGCAGACTTTGCAACTCCAGTCGTACTCTTCGTCTTTATACCGTCACCCTTCATCCTTCAATTCTCATCCTTTTATGATCTTAAAAGTCATTCGCATGCAATTTCCTGATACGGAGTAATTCCAAAAACATTTTGGCCGAGTCGGAGACTGCGCCGACAGTCGAGCGTTCGTCGTTGTACCACTCGATAGCAATTTCTTTTATTCTGTAGCCATGACGGCGTGCGAGATAAAGAATTTCAACATCGAAGGAAAAGCCGTTCACTTTCTGCTTAGAAAAAAGGATTTGGGCAGCATCTGCACTAAATCCTTTGAAGCCACACTGAGTATCTTTGATCCCACGAAAAACGAGAACCTGAACGATTACATTGTAAAACCTTCCCATCGCCTCACGATACCAGGGCTGGTGCTTTTTTACGAGCGCACGTCCCTCAGCAGCCCTGCTGCCAATCACAACGTCATATTCACCGGAAGCAATAAGCGGAATCACTTTTGCCAATTCCGAAACAGGCGTTGAAAAATCGGCGTCGGTAAATACCCGCACTTTGCCTTGCGCTTCGAGCATACCTCTCCGGACTGCCGCGCCCTTACCGGCATTTACGCCGAGAGGAATAACTTTCGTCGTAATTCCATCCAGTCCAACAGGCTTTCGATCGAATGCTTCACGGACCGCATCTACTGTCCGGTCGGGCGATCCATCGTCAACCACGATTATCTCGGCGTCATAATCAACTCCTACAAAATAGCTGAATGCCTTCTCGATCGAAGGCCCAATACGATCGGATTCGTTATATGCCGGAATAATTAGCGATAAGAGCATTTTGAAATCTCAGTTGCTGAAATTATTTATTCGGAGGCGGCGGCGCAGGAGCCATCGTCTTGGATATGATCTTGATCCCGTTAGTATCGCCGCCAGATTTCAAATTAGTATCAATAATCCCAAGCTCTGCGCCGAGTTTATCTCGCTGCTGCGTGACGGCATTTATCTCTGCGCCTGCACCCATTTGAGCAAGCTGTGAAAACTTGGCGATCATCTCATTCAATTTTATGAATGCTTTCTTTTTATCACCAGATTTTTCGATTATCTTCTCATCAATTTGCGCAAGGCGGAAATCTACGAAAAGCTGGTTGCCTCCTTCTGTCTCTGCGCGGAGAGCAGAGAATACAGTGCGGGCAGAATCGAACATCTCGGCAGAAATAAATAGATCGCCCTTTCGGAATTGATTTTGGAGAATGGTATTCTGATCCCCACCCGCTGCTTCGTCCGGCATAGCGGCGCTAACTTTTTTCGCTGCATAGACCACGTATTTATGCGCTGCCTTCTCATCGCCTGTGGCGGCGTAAATCTGGCTTACGAATTGCAGCTCGCCAAAATCCCAGTCCACGAGATTGGCGGGCATACGGGCCATCATTGTGTCGAGCGCGCGGTGCGCGTCGGCGGGACGGTTATGAGCAAGGCAATAATTTGCTAAACGGCCATATAGCTCGATGTAAGTCGAAGTGCCATATTGCTCGTCGAGGCCACTGCGGTTCGACTCCGGATCGCGATAGCTTTCCATCATCATTGCCCGGTACGGCTTCGTTTCGATCTTCGGAGTAAGCCTGTAGGCAAGCTGCGTGTAAACCGGCTCGTTGATGTCGCCATTTAGCTGGGCCGCACTCGGCGCAGGATGTTCCGTTGGCACTATGCGCGCCACGAGACCTTCAAAAACCGAATGCTGATCGAGGCCGACCCAATAGCTCGGCGGCATTGCGATCGAGAAATAAATCGGTCGGTCGTTGATATTATTGACCACTATGTCCTTAACAAGCTGGTCGGCGACGTAATAGACATACTGCCCATTCTCCGCTTTGTGATCGCTTGTAAATTTCCAGATAAACGAACTGGGCTGGGCAATGCCAGTGAACTTTGCCATAGCAGCAGCATTAACATTCACAGTCACCATAGAGGCAGGCGCTACGCCGGAGAGCTTCCGTTCGAATGCTTCGTCGTTTAGCGCGAGGTCTTCCTCGGTAAACGAAGGCAGATTTACAGTTTTCGATCCCCAGGTATGCTGGTCTTTTAACTGCCTGATATACCACCCCATATTCCCGAGCGATAGATTGACGATTCGAACATCAGTGCGAACTCCATACACATCCTGAATAGCCCAGAGAGGGAATGTATCGTTATCTCCGGCAGTGAATATGATCGCATCCTGATCACAGCTTTGGAGAATGTTGTACGCATATTCAAGCGGCACATTATTGTGACGGCGCGAATACTCACCCCATTTCGCGGCCTGATGGAAGCTCTCGCCAGTTGCCATCCCAACGAGTCCAATACATTGATTGAGCGGAATAAGAATAACTGCAAGCGCAAGCACTCCGGCAAGCATACCTGCCGGGCCTTCTCCGCGCAGCATTGGGACTTTTTCGCCTTCTTTATCCAACACATCGCGATCGAGCGGGCCGGCGGATTGCAAAGGCAGATCCTGCTTTTTAGCAAAGCGCGCACGGAGCATTTCCATAATGCCCGTCACGCCGATACCCACCCACATAGCATAGATCCAAAACGCTCCCACGTAAAAATAATCTCTCTCGCGCGGCTGTGCATCCTGCTGATTTTGATATAATGTCGTGAGGATACCCATGATCAGAAATCCGGCAAGCATAGCAAGCGCTCGTTTTGGATCGCGGCGGAAATGCCAATAGACGCCGAATGCGCCAATCAGGAATGGAATTCCGGCGGTGTGGCTCCATGTCCAATCGGAATCCTGCACATCTTTGGCGCGTCCGATAAAATTCCAGAGAAGATAGCGAACATACATGTGATTTACCTGATATTTCCAGAAAAAGTCGCCATCGCTGGAGTATTTGGTCTCGTCCCAAGTATTTCTATGCAGTGGATCTTCTTTCGAGCTTGGATCGTCGTTGCGGCGCGGGAATTCTCTCGCCTCGCCATATTGTGCTCGGCCAATGTACTCGCTCATCAGAGCAAATGTCGTAGGATGATGCTGGTCCATCGCGGGGGCTTGTTCGCCACGCACCATAACCAGAGTATAGGTAGAAAATCCGAGAAAGACCAGACCTGCGCCAGTAAGAATCAGCCTTGCAAGAGCATTATTGTTCTTCCAATAATACAAGACAAATCCGATAGATGAAAGCAAAGCTATCCATGTGAGTGTACCTTGCTTGACTCCGCCAAGCCATCCAACGATCCCGGTAAGCACGACAAGGAAAATGAAGAGGAATCCCACCGAACCGGTGAGCATCATCTCGATAAATTTTCCGACGGTCATATTCGGATAACGACGGTAATAAACAATAACCCATACCGGGAAAAACGCGAGCATGGACATCTGATGCGCGCCCATAGAGAGGCCGATCAAATAAAATATGAGCAGAAGGATCTTTTCGCTCCCCGGCTCGTCCCATTTCTCGTGCCAGATCATTCCGAGCCAAATAATCACAGTAATGAACAGCAGACCAGGCGAAAAAACGATAAACTCGCTCGAGTTGAACCAGACGCTGTCGGTATAAGTGAAGCACAAAGCAGCAATGAGCGCGCCGCCATAATGGACGATAACGTCGGAAACAGACTGCGGATTGCCGCGCCAAACCTTTATTACTTTGACGGCTGTCAAATACAGGAACATCGCTGCCAACGCTCCGCAGCCGGCGGAAAGTAGGTTATACTTAGCCGCAGCGTCCGAAAGCGGTACGAACCAGGCGAGAACATGGCCGATAAGTGTCCAGGTAGGCATTCCGGGCGGATGTGATATACCGAGCTGCGCTGCCGCGCCTAAGAACTCGCCACAATCCCAGAATGGGATCGAGGGCTGCATTGTAGTGGCGTAAGTTGCCATTGCAACCAAAAAGCTGATCGCGGCAAAAATGTAATGTATGCGTTTTGTCTGCATCTAAAGCAAATATAGTCTTATAATTGTGATAGCACCTCAAAAAAACAGGTATGGTAGAAAACGAGAACAATGAAGAACTGAATAGGCGGTGGGAAAGCTCCGCAAGACAAAATATTTCGCCCCTCATGCCGAAAAAGCATGAGGGGCGAAAGGCAATTGTGTGAAAAACGGAGTATTTTATTCCTTAACTAATTTAACAGTTGCCACGCTCCCAAAAGCAGTTAATATGCGGGCATAATAAGTGCCGCTTGGCAGCCCTTGAAGAGACAGCGGAACAGCATGATTGCCCGGTGCAAAAAGCCCCTGATAGCCCGGAGATGTTACCTCATGCCCAAGCAGATCGAAGAGGTTTATCTTTACATAAGCCTCCTGGTTTATGCCGAAGGTGATTATTGTGCCGGTGTTGACGGGGTTTGGAGAGGCGGTGGCATTTAGGATGATACTCTTTGGATTATCGACAGAAGCATAAAGGAAATGTTTAGCAAGCAGCGTATCCAAACCCCATGTTGAAAGCGGAGGAAGTGTTGTATCGAGTTTGTAGGCCGTTGGGTTGTTAGCCCATTGCTCAAGCTGAGTTTGGCGCTCCTGATCATACTCCTGAGCGAGATACGGAGTATCACAAGTCGAATTATGGATTAGCCAGTTAATAACAGCAAGGCCTTCATTGTCCCATCGCGATGCATAACCAGGCATAGTATCGTGTGTAAGAGGCAAAAATCCAGCCATAGCTTCCACGTCAGCACAAAAATACTCCGGCTCATTTGTATTTAGATATAATACTGACTCAAGCCATCCAAGATAAGTTTCGCGATAGGTACCGCCATCAGAGCCATGCAGGCCGACAACCGCCGAACTTAGCCACGGGAAAACAGCTGGTGAACGAGAACTGGGGTTGTTAGCACATGACTCGATGTAGCGGGTTAAAGTATCAAACGCCAGCTGCCATTGCCTCTTTGTGTGTGCCTCATATCCGTGCATATAGAGGACATTACAAGCTTGCAATGTATCGTTAGCTTGTTTCAATTTCAATTGGGGTTTTGCACCTTTATCCGTTACGTCACCACCACCCCAGCCAGTGCCACATGACACATCCGGAAGGCTAGTACTACCATCGAGCGCCACATTGCAAACGTATGAAAGGGTGTGCGTAGTAGTGGCCTCAGCGTTCACCGGGCCAGAGCTACCAGAGGAAGTCCAATAGCAATTCGCACACGGGGAAGCACCATGAAGGTCAGGGCGGACACCTATACCCCAGAAATTGTCGTCTATGTTTAATAGATTAATTGTTCCCTTCGATACAATGACCGGTTGGTATGTACTTGTTGTTGTTGAAGTGAGATTATTTTTGCCGAAGTTACTCCAGCCAGGATCAAATTGACCCACAAGAACATTTGAAGTAACACCATCAATTAATATTACTTGAGGGGCATCAGAGGAATTAATATCTGTAGATGCCCCTGACACTGTATTGAAAGCAGCGAGATCGACACCTGTGCCATGCACACCTGTCATGTCAACGATTGAACCAATATGAGCACGTATCTGGAAATCACTATTTGCAGTTATCGAATTAAATATTAACTTAGGATTGTCGTCTATTAGCGCCCAGTAACCGATATCGTTTCCGGTAATCGTATTGAGCTTGACGTATCCTTCTCCGGAACTCGATTTGATTCCGGCGGCGAGAGGACTTGTATATCCAGTTACACATCCCGTTGCTAAATTCTCAATGTCATTGCTGCAAATAAGGGAAAGAGAATTTACGGGTGAAGTTGCTTTGGGTATAATAGAAATGCCAACATTGTACCCGGGATCTTTAATAACATTATTCTCGACATTTGCGGTTGTATTCTCCAATTTAATCGCCACGCAAGCAGCATCGTCATCGTCAACAGCATGATTACAATTTGACCCAGTAAACTGATTACCTATAATGTCTATAGGACCTATTTGACCATCTGAATAGCCCTCACTATTGAAATTACGAGAGTATATTCCGGTTACCGGATAGTCTTCACCATTCAGAAAGGTTGGCCAACCAACATCATCTGCAAACGAGCCAAACGAATTATTCATTATCTGGATGTGGCCATAGAAATAGTCATAAGAGGGCTCTTGGTCGCTTTCTATAAGTATCACTTCTCCCCTGATATCATTGAAAGTCATATTTTCAATTGTATAATTTACGGGGCTAAATGTGGTTGAACTCAAATAAATTGGGTTTGGGTCAAGCATATGTATTTCAATGGCATCGGCAATTCCGCCATTGAAGGTGACAGGCCCACCGTCCGCGTTATCAACGCCAGCGAAGGACGGGTAAAACGGATCTGTACACCCTATTCTTATTTCGCTCTTGCCGCCAGACCAGCTATAATACGTAGTGTTGAAATAGTCGAAATTATCAGCTTCGAATTGAACCCCGGTAGGGTCGCTAAGGTGGTCACCGGGATCCCACACTTCGCCAATGTAAAGAATCACATCTTCTGCCTGATAGGCAGGACGATCCCCGTCAGTAAAGTACCTTATAGGAATGTGACCACGCAAGCAACCACCAGCGTTCCACCATGTGCCTGTATCGGCAGACCCTATCTGCGAACTTCTCTGAAGAATAGTTTTCCCGTCAAGCGTTAGCATGCCTGTCGTGTCAGCAATATGGTGTCCGCTATTCCAGATCGGAAATACATCTCCACCATACAATACATCGATGTCACCGGACACGTTGTTTTCGTCTGGCGTGACTGTGAATGAAGTCCACTCGCCACAGAAGAAGTTAGCTCCAGCATGAACTATCAAAGTGCCTGGGAAGTCGTCAGCAGATACATCTGCATAAGTTCCAATCTGGATAATTCCTCCTCCGCACTCGGCAGGCATTCCGTTATGACTTTCGTCAGATACAAGATCTCCATTAGTGAATGGAGATCCTATAGTGACTGGAATACTTGTTGTAGCGTCATGCGTATCTACTAAGCCATAATAATTCCAAGTACCATTTACGATTACCCTTTGTGTACTTCCTCGATCGTCTCCCAAGAAATTAAAATAGAAGTATGGCACGTCGGTGAGATTACCCGGAATACCATTTACAGGCACTTGCTCATAGCTTGCATTACCACCGACATTTAGCACTACATCTTCTCCTATGAAATCGAGCATTCCGACATGCGAATCAATATTTGCTGAAAGAATAGGAGAATATGAGCCGAGAAATCGAGGCTGCCACAAACCAAAATTCGGATCTGTTAGAGAGAACCCGTAATTAGGATCGGTCCATATTGCCATTGTATCTGTTTGAAGAATGGTTGCACCTACAGTTCCATCATGTGCCGAACCATCAGAGACAGTGCAAATATCAGTAACGAGAGTATTTTCATCTATATCTTCATCGAACGTTCTGCTTGTATCGCGTGAATAATAATGCGCAATTGCTGAATTTACTGAGTCATAAGCGTGCCAATGGACATGAATACCCAT
>Ga0207110_10346_pt1 | contig 9797 bp, 9 predicted proteins | sample Alteio_BWMinHeat_74_FD_153582 | JGI IMG/M metagenome (GOLD analysis project Ga0207110, IMG submission 153582) | Enriched cells from forest soil in Barre Woods Harvard Forest LTER site, Petersham, Massachusetts, United States -... | ecosystem: Environmental > Terrestrial > Soil > Temperate forest >...
CAAGTTCGACGTAGCAGCTAGTCGGGCGGTGAACGCGTTTGCGGGTGACTTGGGCGATGACTTCGCGCTTGGTGTCCTGGTTGGTGAGAAAGAGAAGCTGGCCGGGAACGACGGCGGCGGAGAGGCGGATGACTCCGCCGTTTTCAAAAACGAGGACCGAGGTGGTGTCTTCCGCAAAAAGTTCGCGGTTGCGGGGATTGTCGGAAGGGCGCGCCCCAGTGACAACGACGCGCGCTTCATGCGCGACGGCGTTGGGATGAGGAGATGGCGGAGCGCTCGCCGAGGGCGAGCCGCTCGAACGGCCAATGTCCACTGCGGAAGCCACTCAGAGTGTCCCTTGTGCGCTGGAGGCTTGGGCAACGCACCATTGGATTCGAGAAATGTGGAGGCCGTGAAGAACCGTCCACGCGACGGTTCCAACGACAATTTAGTTTTGCAGGCAGGGCTGTTGCTGGCCATAGTACAAACGTACTGGCTGACGGACAAAGCGCAAGGAATGTTTTTGGGCTTGACTACCGAGGCCGCAGAACGGCGAATTCTGAAATCGCGAAGCCGAGGGCGGCTCCGAGGAAAACATCCGAGGGGAAGTGAGATTGAGTGGTGACGCGAGAGAAGCTGATGAGAGAGGCCGCGCCGTAGGCTACATAGGGCACCCAGCGATGGTGGCGATAGCGATGCGCGAACACGGTAGCAACGGCAAAGGCGGCGGAGGCATGACTGGAAGGAAAGCTGGTGTCGATCCCGGCGTTTGAAACTCGACTGTTGAAGAAAGTGTCGTTGAAAGGGCCGGAAGGAGGAATGTCCGAAGGTCGGAGGCGGCGCGTGGCAACTTTCAAGACAACATCAAGGACGGCGGAGTCGACATAGGCTTCACCGGCGAGGAGGGCGGTCTTTTCCGCGTAGGAATTGTGAGTGAAGTGCCCGGCTACGAGAAAGGCTGCGGGAACAATGGCGATTTCACCAGCGGTGATGGGACCGGAGAAGACATTGTTGAACGTGTGAAATGCGGTGGTGCGGCGGAAGTAGCCGGTGTCGTGGGGGTCCGCGACGATGAGGGCCGCGGTCACGCCGGTTACGGCGAGGGTGGGGAGCCATTGATGGCCTTTGGCGAGCCGCACCGGAAACAGCCAGATGTCTTTTTGGTCCTGGAGGAGATTTCGCGGAAGGGTGCGGTAGGTGACGTCGCGCTCTGCTGCGTTTGATACTGAGCTTTGCGGCGTGGCTTCATCCGTGGTGATGGCTTGCGGTGCTTCCTGCGCGCGAAGCGGGAGACAACCAAATGTAATTCCCATGCTCGCAACCAAAATCGACACGCAGGGTCGGCGGAATCCTCGATAAGACCGGTATACGATGCTTTGGATTGTCCTTTCCCAGATCACTCCGTCAAGAATACTAGTGAACCGGCTCGAGTACCAGTTTTTGGATGCGCCAGTTGAGGATTTCGGCAACGTAGAGTTCGTTTTCGGAGGGGCAGGCCATTCGTGGATCCAGTCGAACTGGCCGAGCTGCTTGCCGGATTTGCCGAACACGCCGAGAACTTTTCCGTCGAGAGTGAGTTTGTAAATGGGACCGGGGAAACCGTCGGAACTGTAGAGGGCCTGATTTGGTGCGGGCGTGATGCAAATGGCCCAGGGCGCGCCGGGCGCCATCGTTCCGCTGGTGGCGGTGGGCTTGTTCCCGATGGCGGGGCGAGCATTGGGATCGACGGGGGCGTCCATGGTGATCTGGCAGAGGAATTTCCCATCGCCGTCGAAAACCCGGACGCGGCGGAGGGGACTTATTTCATGGCGACGACGACGAGGGTGAAGTCGTCCTGGAAGGCGCCGCCGCTGAAGGCGGAGACTTGTTTGCGGATGGCGGCGAGGAGATCGGGGGCGGCGAGGGCGATATGGCGTTTGCCGAGATCGATGAGGCGGGCTTCGCCGAATTCCTGGTCGCGGGTGTCCATGGCTTCGGTGAGGCCGTCGGTGAAGAGGACGAGGCGATCGCCGGGTTGGAGGCGGGCCTCGGTATCGGCGTAGATGCGGCCGGGCATGATGCCGAGCGGAGTGCCGCCCTCTTTCAGAGCGATGACGGCGCCGGAGGCGCGCAGGAGCAGCGGCGGGCAGTGGCCGGCGCTGGCGTAGAGCAGTGTGCCGGAGTCGGCGTCGATGGTGCAGTAGCAGAAGGTGACGAATTTGTCGGCGGCGATGTTGTTGCAAAAGACAGCGTTGAGTTTTCCGCAGAGGGTGGCGGGTGAAACGCCTTCGGAGGCGAAGGCGCGGAAGCTGGCTTGCAGATTGGCCATCAGCAAGGCGGCGCTGATGCCTTTGCCGACGACATCGCCGATGCAGATGCCGATGGCGCGGTCACTGAACTTCAGGACGTCATAGTAGTCGCCGCCGACGGCGCGCGCGGGCTGCCAGGCTCCGGCGATTTCCAGGCCACGGACTTGCGGAATGCTTTTCGGCAAGAGGCCTTCCTGGATTTCGCGGGCTTTCTCCAATTCCTGATCCTGCTGCTGCGCGTGGGTCTGTTCCAGTTCAACGGTCCGCTGGAGCTGGACGTTGCGGCTTTCGAGCTTGGCGCGCGATTCGGTGTAGGCATGGTAGATGATGCCCACGATGGTGATCATGACAGTGCCGAGCCTGCCGGAAACCCAAAACTCCTCACGAAAATGGGAAAAAGGCATGCGGAACATCAACATGATGACGAGAACGCCGACCACAGAGCTGAGCAAGGCGGTCACAAAGAGGCAAGAAATGTAAACGAGCCAGTGATAGAGCGGTTTGCGGCGGATGAACAAAGGCGCAAGACGTGTCAGCGCCAGCGTGGTGAGATTGCCGGTAATGAAAGTGTAGACGAACACGCCGAGGAAGTCCGTGTGGCTCCAATTGGTTATGGAAAAAATGGAGAACAAGGCTACGCCGACGACCAGGTAGAGGCCCTGAAAGGTCAGGAGACGGCGGCCGGAACCGGGTGGAGGTGAAGCGACTGGATTGGCGGATGACATAACGTCGAGTCCGAGGCGCAGTTGCAGGATCTAGAATCGCAGAGGATCCCGGGAAGCGCTACAGGGAAAGTCTGCGCGGAGAGTGGGCGGGCTGGAAGCCGGCGCTATATAAGGAAATCATTTTCGAGCGAAGGGGGAAGACGTAGAGGCGATAGTCTTCGCCTGTGCCTTGCCAGTTCTTGCGGGTGGGCCGAGGCGCGTGCCGAAGGATTTGTTGAGGACCTTGGCTGGCGCCGGGGCGGGCGTGGCCGTAGAGCGCGCGGCGTCCTCAGTGAGGGGGTTCGAGCGTGAGTTTTTGCACGCGCCAGTTTAAGATTTCGGCAACGTAGAGTTCGTTTTCCGATGGGCAGGCCATTTCGTGAATCCAGCCGAACTGGCCGAGCTGCTTGCCGGATTTGCCGAAGACGCCGAGGACTCTTCCGTCGAGGCTCAGCTTGTAGATGCGACCGGGGAAACCGTCGGAACTGTAGAGGACCTGATTGGGTCCGGGCGTGATGCAGATGGCCCAGGGGGCGCCGGGCGCCATCGTGCCGGTGGTGGCCGTGGGCTTGTTGCCGATGGCAGGGTGGGCGTTGGGGTCGACGGGGACATCAATGGTGATCTGGCGGAGGAATTTTCCGTCGCCGTCGAAAACCTGTATGCGGCGGTTGCCGCGATCGGCGACGTAGACGTTGCCTTGCGCGTCGAGTGCGATGCTGTGCGGCGTGTTCAATTGGCCCGGTTGGTCGCCGGGTTCGCCCCAGGACTTGAGCCAATTGCCGTCCTTGTCCACTTTGGCGATGCGCGAATTGATATAGCCGTCGCTGATGTAGGAGTTGCCAGCGGCGTCCCAAGCGACGTCGGTGACCTGGCGAAACATTCCATCAATCGGAGGGAGCGGCGGCTTGGGATGCTTCAGCGGGGCGGTGCTTTCGTCGGAAGCTTCCTGCTTGCGGCCGAGGACCATGAGTACGCGGCCTTCGGGATTGAACTTGATGACCATGTCCGAGCCTTTGTCGGTGACCCAGATGTTGTCGTCTTTGTCGATTTTGACGGCGTGGGCGAAGGACCAGGCGTAGAGATGGTGGCCGATCTCGCGGATGAATTTTCCGTCGGGGGCGAATTCGAGGAGCTGCGCAGCGGCGGCGGCGAACGCGGGGCCGGTGGAATTGCCGCGCGTGAACACAAAGACGTGGCCTTTGGAATTTACGGCGACGCCGACGGCTTCGCCGAGGTAGAGGTCGGGCGGAAGCTTCAGGAAATCGGGGACGGAACGGAAGTGGAGTTCGGGCGGCTGTTGCGCGAAAAGTGGAGCGGCCAAGAAAAAGAATAAGACGAAGATGGAGCGTTTCATGGGATTTAGCCTCGACACTTCGCAGAGCATCATACGCGCGTTCGCGGAATCTCAGTCGCCGGTCAGGAACTTGTATTGGGCGGCAGTGAGGGGGACGACGGAGAGGCGGCCGATGCGGACTAGTGGGGAGTCCGTGAAGAGCTTGTTGGATTTGATTTGGTCGAGGGTGACGGGCTTGGCGAGCAAATGGCCGGCTTGGATTTTGACGGCGGGATTTTTGGGGTCGGAGGCGTCAACGGAAACGACTGTGGCGGTGCCGACGGCGGTGCGGCGGTCACCGGTTTCGTAGATGATCAGTTTGTCACCGGACTTCATCGCGCCGAGGTTCCGCAAAGCCACGGGATTGTGTACGCCGTCCCAGACGGTAGCTTTGTCGCGCTGGAGATCGGCGAAGGAATAGGCGGAGGCTTCGGTTTTGAGCAGATAGTGTGAAGGCACGGGGGCTCTCCTCTGTAGTTGGGTGCTCGCTATTCTACATGATGAAGCTACTTCTTTTTCGCGGGGATGAGACGCGGAATTCTGCGCTGATGTTGGGAATGGGCGATTAGTTCGCAGAGGCGTTTTTGTCTTGTTTCTTCTTTTTTGGCGGTGGTGACCCAGTAGGTGGTTAGCTGTTTATAGCCGGGGGTTGGGATTGGAAGAAAGCCCAGGCGGGTTTGTTGGCGCGTAATTGCTTTTCTTGTTGACGGGTGAAGCGGGCGCTTTTGCGTTGCTCGTAGGAGTAGATGGCGGATTTTTTCTCGCTGCGGGCGGCGAAGGCTTTTAGGCCAGCGGGATGCATCAGGCCTTGCTTGGTAGGCTTTTCAACGAGGTTGATGTTGATGGCGCTCCAGGTGCTGGTGGGTTTGCGCGGGGTGAAGCGGATGGTGTAGCTGGTTTCGTCGAGGCTCTTGCGAACGCCGTCGATCCAGCCGAAGCAGAGGGCTACTTCGACGGATTCGGGCCAGGTGATCCTGGGTTTGCCGGAGCTTTTTTTGTGGAATCCGACCAAGTGCTCGGAGAGTTTGTCGTGATGGGCTTCGAGCCAGGTCCGGAAGTCGGAGGGCGTGGGGAAGAATGTGGGTTTTGGGGGCATGGAGTCTAATGGACGGTTTTAGACCAATTCGATGACGACAGCCTTAGAACGAGGCACGGCAATACCGCTGCAATCGTCGGCACCGCGGCACCAAAGCTCAGCTTGCAGTTGTTGAGGGGCCTCTCAAGCGCGGGCAGCGCGCATCTGAGCGACCCTCTCGTTGAACTGGCGCGTGAGGTGCGGCACGATGCCAAGTTGCCGCTGGATCAACATCAGTTGCGCGCGATGGTGCATCTCATGCTCCTTGGTGCCAAGCAGCCTCTCGAACCGCGACTTCTGCGTTTTTCCGTCGGGTTCGGTCACCATCTCTGCGAGGAACTCCGGCGTCAGGGTTTCCATCCACGCCGCAAACTGCTCTCCCTCGGTTCGCAGCAGTTCGAGGATCTCTGCTTTGGATCTGGTCTTGGCTTCCTCCGCGTTGAAGCGGTCTAGCGCCCCGAAAAAGTCGAAGCCCACCAGAGTGGTCAGGCCCTTTTTGTGCACCTCTAGAAATATTCGCGGGCCTATTGCGATGTGCGTCAGCATGCGCCCCACGGAGCGCACGTCGGCTGCTGCCACGAAGCCGTACTTCGACTCCGGAATGTCCTCCGCGACCTGAATGGTGTTCTTGCGAACCGTGCGAAATCCGCTGGCCAGTTCTTTCCCGCCGTAAGAAATCATGGTGGTCACCTCGCTATCTTAATTTGAGCCTCGTTGGTGGAGGCTGCCTTGTTCGATGCGCGGGTCCCGCTATCCGTCACTCGCGAGTTCGCGCGGGAGCGGGGGAGAAGGGTTTTCATTCTTGAAGTCGAAACTGTACCTTGGTTCCTTCGGGGAGCTCTGCGATCTGGCGATGCAAATCGCCAAGGAATGCTACCTGTTCGTACAGACTGCCCACATACGCGTTGTTTGGAGCGCCCCCTTCGGCGAAGAGGATGGGGGTTTTGAACGCGACACACTGCTCGGGGCCAGGTTTCAGTCCTCCTGCCGTAGCGGCCAATTCGTCACTCTCGGCAAACCATTCTTCTCGCTGCTCTTTCGTGCGAGCCAAATTACGAAATTCCGCTTCGGATTTTGCGATTTGCTTCAACTGCCCGATGGCGACGTCCAGCTTGAAGATGATTCCCGCTTCGTCACGCAGGAATAAATCTCCGAAGGCGCTTCGGGCGACGAGTGTCATTGGTTGGGGGCACAGCCAGCGCCACTCTCCCAGGAGCCGCTCAACGTCAAGATGGTCGACAAGGAAGTAGCTTTCCATACGCCACATTTGAACTCAAATCGACAACGCGCGCCACAGAATTCACGAGTGCCAATTGCTTAGAAATGGAATCAGCCTAGGAAGCGAGCTCGGCGGTGGCGGAGGCGAAGATTTTTGTGTGGGCGTCGATGTCGGCGGGCGTGGTGGCGGGGGACATTAAGGCCATGTTGTGGAAGGGCGTTAGGAGGAGGCCGCGGTTTAGGGCGTAGAGGTGGAGGAATCGCTCGAGTTCGAAGTCGGCGGCAGCGGCGGATTCGCCGCCGTTGCGGGGAGGCTTGGCGGCAAAGGTGTATTCGGCGCGGGCGCCGAGTTGGATGGCGTTCCAGGGCAAATGATGAGCGCGGATTTCGGCGGCGACGCCTTCATTGAAGCGCTGGGCGAGCGGGATCATGTGTTCGAATGCGGCGGGGGTGAGGATGTGTTCGAGAGTGGCGCGCATGGCGGCTAACGAGAGCGCATTGCCCGCCAATGTACCGCCGATGCCGCCTACGTCGCAGTCTTCGAGATGAATGCGCGCGTTGATGCGCTGGGCGACTTCTTCGCTGCACCCGTAGGTGGCGCCTGGAATGCCGCTGCCGATGGCTTTGCCGAAAACGAGCATGTCGGGATCGAGTTTCCATGCGGCGGTGCAGCCTCCGGGGCCGGCGCAGATGGTGTGGGTTTCGTCGGCGATGAGGAGTGAACCGTAACGGCGGGCAAGTTCGCGGGCGGATTTCCAGTAGCCGGCGTCAGGGAGAATGATGCCGACGTTGGTCATGGCCGGCTCGGCGAGGATGCAAGCGACGTCGTGATGCTTGAGGGCGTCTTCGAGGCCGTTGAGATCGTTGAACTCGACGACGCGGGTGGTTTCGGCGGGATTGACGGGCGGGCCGATGTTGCCGCGGCGCGGGGCGACTACGCCGTTTTCGAGAGTGGCGAAGGATTCGTCCACGGTGCCGTGGTAGCAACAATGAAAGACGAGAATTTTCGAGCGCTGGGTGATTTCACGGGCGATGCGAATCGAAAAGCGATTGGCGTCAGTGGCGGTGAGCGTGAACTGCCAGTAGGGCAAGCCGAAGCGGCGCTGGAGATCTTCGCCGACCCACAGCGCGTCTTCGGTGGGAAGCATGAAGGTGATGCCGTCCTTGGCGCGGCGGGCGACAGCTTCAGCGACGACGTCAGGAGAGTGGCCGGTCATGGCACCGGTGTCGCCGAGGCAGAGATCAATGTAGTCGCGGCCGTCGACGTCGGTGAAGTGCGCACCCTTCGCCGATTTCACGAAAATGGGAAATGCGCCGGCCCATTTTTTCATCCAGTTCATGGGGACGCCGCCGAGAAGGGAGGATTGAGCGCGAGAGTAAAGGGCAGCGGATTTGGGGTGGTCGGCGAGGAAGTGGGTTTCTTCGCGAGATTGGAGCTGTTTCAGTTTGGCGCGATCTATTGCAGTCATCAGGGCGCTCTAAATCACCGAAAACCGGTCAAGACCCTCAGGATAGAGCGGAACAAAATCATCCCCGCCAACCTCTCGGTAGCCAACTTTCAAATTGCCCATGTGACTAGGAATCGAGCCGATATTCTTGACTCGCTCAAAGGTCGCCTTCGGGTCTTCGGTAAAGATAAAAATATTCATTTCGCCGGAGCCGATGTCATGGCCGTCCACTCTTCCTTGTTCACCGATGTCTTCCCTGATTTGATCTTCGAGCGAGATCAGTAGGTCCATTTCTTCCGCTGTCAAAGAAGACGGCCATTGCAAAACAAGCATGTATTCCATATCAGCGCCCATCACCGCAAATCGCGGATGATTTCGCGGGCGGCGTTGGCGCCGCTCGCGCCGGTGAGACCGTTGCCGGGGTGCGTGCCGGAGCCGCAGAGGAATAGGCCGCGGATGGGGGTTTTGTAGCGCGCCCAATCGAGGACCGGGCGCATGGTGAAGAGCTGGTCCAGTGCGAGTTCTCCGTGAAAAATGTGGCCACCGGTGAAACCGTAAGACGTTTCGATATCCTTCGGCGTGATGACCTGCATATATTCGATGAGATCGGGCAGGTTCGGTGCGTAGGCGGAGAGAGTCTTGACGACGGTGTCGCCGAGCTCCTTGCGGCGGGAGTCCCAGTTCCCTTCCCTTAATTTGTACGGCGCGAATTGGACGTAGGCGGAGAGGACATGCTTTCCATCGGGAACCAGCGAAGGATCGAGAATTGTGGGAATAGTGACGTCGAGCCAGGGAGCTTTGGAAAAATCGCCGTATTTGGAGGCGTCGAAGGCGCGCTCGAGATAATCGATTTCCGGGCCGATGTGGATGCGACCGGAAAGCGCTTTAAGAGAACTCTCGGTGGCGTCGAGCGCGGAGAAAACGGGCAGGCCGCCGAGGGCGAGATTGACTTTGGCGACGGTGCCATTGGCTCGGAAATTTTTCAGACGACTGGCGAACGTCGGATCGAGCTGCGAAGGATCGAGGAGATTAAAAAAGGTGCGCTTGGGATCGGCACCGGAGACGACGGCTTCGACGGCGATTTCTTCGCCATCGGTGAGAGCGACGCCGGTGACGGCGCCGTCCTTGATTCGAATGTGCTCGACTTCGGCGTCGGTGCGAATTTCTGCGCCGGCTTGTTTTGCGGATTCGGCGAGCGCGCGCGTGAAGGAGCCGAGGCCGCCGCGCGGAAACGCGGCGGAGCCGACAGGATGCGCATTGGCAGCGGCGCGGAGAAGAAGTACGGCGGTTGATCCGGCGGACCAGGGGCCGAGCGCGGTTCCGAAAATGGCGCGCGCAGCGATGGTGGCGCGGAGCAATTCGGTTTCGAAAAATTCGGCGACGAAGTCCGCGACGGCCATGGGGCCCCAACGGAGAAGATCGAAGATACCGGTCTTGCCGAGGCTGCGCGCGCCGCGGCCTGTTTTCAAAAGGTTCCAGAGATCTTCGGGAGTGGGATGATCGATCGAGGGCGGCGTGATGGAAGATAGCTGGGCGAAGAAGCTGGCGGTAGTTTCGAGAGATTGCGCGAACTGCGCGTACTTCGCGGCGTCTTTCTCGGAGAAGCTGGCGATACCGGCGGCGGTTTTGGCCGCGTCGTTGTAGAAGAAGAGCGCCTTGCCGTCGGGCGAGGGGGCGAAGACGCGCGGATCGGGATTGAGCACTTCGTATTCGAATTTTTCGAGTTGCAGATCGCGGGCGACGTCGGCGCGC
>Ga0207110_10175_pt2 | contig 9786 bp, 9 predicted proteins | sample Alteio_BWMinHeat_74_FD_153582 | JGI IMG/M metagenome (GOLD analysis project Ga0207110, IMG submission 153582) | Enriched cells from forest soil in Barre Woods Harvard Forest LTER site, Petersham, Massachusetts, United States -... | ecosystem: Environmental > Terrestrial > Soil > Temperate forest >...
GACGATTCTTCCTTCAGGACGTGAAGGCTCGGTCCTTGCGTCCTTGCCGCTATATTTCTTGGGCGGATCATCAGAGTTCGCCCGAACCCTGAATCTTTGGGGCATCCGCACGTTCGGGGAGTTTGCCGCTCTGCCGCCGCTGGGTGTTGCCGCGCGTTTGGGGGAAGAAGGCACTCATATGCAGGAGCTGGCGCGCGGCGCAGGCCATCGCCGGTTGCGTCTGCGTGTGGACCCAATCGTGTTTCGCGAAGAGAGAGAACTCGAAGACTCGCTGGATCTTCTGGAACCTCTGCTGTTCCTGCTGTCCCAGATGTTGAGCGAGCTATGCGAACGTTTGCGTTTTCACGGACGATCCACCAATGAAATCCGCTTGCGGCTGAAGTTAGAACGCGCACCGGACCACATCGCCACGCTGCGTTTGCCTGTTCCCATGCTGGATCACAAAGTGTTGCTGAAACTGCTGCAGCTCGAGTTGAACGATAGGCCTCCTCAAGCTCCTATAGAGAAGATCCGGCTTGAGCTGATGCCGGTAGAACCACGTATCATCCAACATGGCTTATTCCTGCCGGCATCACCTCAGCCGGAAAAGCTGGAGATCACGCTAGCCCGTATTCGTGGATTGACCGGTGCGGCAAACGTGGGTGCGCCAGAGTTGGTGAATACGCATCGCCCGGACGCTTTTCGCTTGGGCCCGCTGAGAGCGGCTAAAGAAACGATCGCTCCGCTCCAGCCGAAACTGGCCTTCCGTAGATTCCGCCCGCCGTGTCCAGCGCGGGTCTGGTGTGCTGGCCACGGCAAGCCTGTCAGGATCGTTTCGTCCATGGGCGGAGGTAGTGTCGTAGCGTGTGCCGGCCCCTGGCGGACATCGGGCGATTGGTGGACTAATGAGAGTTGGGATCACCAAGAATGGGATACCGAGATTCAAAGCATCGGTGTGTTCCGCATTTATCAGGACTTGGCGGGGTGGTTTGTCGAGGGCAACTACGACTAAGGCTGAGACATAGGATGAGCGGCTTCTGAGCAATACATGGTTCGAGCTGGGTGCGTACGCCAAAAACTAGGCTGAGATTAAATCGTGAACGTGTTTCCCGATGTAGAACTCCTGTTCGGAACAACGCCGGCGGCGTGTAGGCGTATAATGGGCGTCGTTCCCAAAATTATGCATCACGTATCCAGGATTGACGAAAGCGCCGCGACAACCCCGGCGCCGTATGAGCAGCGCAGCACGGGCTTTCGCCGAGCGACCTACGTCGACGGTGCGATGGGCTCTGTGCATATGGGCGTGGGTGTGTGTTTTCTGGCTCCAGGCGGCCGCATTGAGACGCACGTGCATTCCTTCGAAGAGAGCATCTACATTCTGGAGGGAAGCGTCACGGTCCAGATTAGCGGAGACCACGAAACGCTGGGCCCCGGCCATTTTGGATTGATTCCCACAGGAGCGGCACACTCCTGGCGCAACGTGAGCGATCAACCCGCCCGGTGGCTGGAGATGCAAGCGCCTCAACCACGTAGCTCCGAATATGGGCGCGACACGTTCTTTGTGGAAGCCGACACATCCGGCGCCTCCATCGCGCGCTTTGGCCACTTCGACGAGTCGCAACTGCCGCGCCCCGGCGGAGAGTCGCAGATGGAAGGGTTCAACCCGACGACTGGCGTCGCCATCAAGATGTTCGTGGACCGGTCCTTCGGCGCAATCCATCAATCGCTGTTCCTGATTCAATATATGCCGGGGGCGAAGATCGATCCGCACGATCACACTTTCGAAGAGTCTTACCTGATTGTTAGCGGACGTGTAAGCGCTACCGCGGACGGCAGCACCTACGACTTAGGCCCTGGGGACGTCATCTGGACTAGCGTGGGCTGCATCCATACCTTCGTGAACGCCGGTACGGAGCCCGTACGCTGGATTGAGACCCAAGCGCCGCTGCCTCCGGCGAAGGAAGTATTCCGATTCGAACGCGACTGGGTGCATTTAGGATAAGCCGCAATTAGGGATAAGATACTTTCCATGTCACGCACTTCACCATTCACCGGACACGAGTACATCGAGAGCCTGCGCGATGGGCGCGAGATTTGGATTTACGGAGAGCGCGTCAAAGACGTAACTACTCATCCGGCGTTTCGTAATACGGTTCGGATGCTGGCCCGGCTTTACGACGCCTTGCATGGGGAACAGAAAGATGTCCTCTGCACTGCTACGGACACGGGCAGCGGCGGCTACACCCACAAGTTCTTCAAAGCCCCACACAACGTTGACGAAATGGTCGCGTCCCGGGATGCGATCGCCGCGTGGGCACGCGTTACTTATGGATGGATGGGCCGGAGTCCCGACTACAAGGCGGCATTCCTGGCCACCTTGGGAGCCAACTCGGATTTCTATGAACCTTTTCAGGAGAACGCCAGGCGCTGGTATAAGAAAGTCCAGGAAGAAAACACCTTCGTCAATCACGCCATCGTCAATCCTCCGGTCGACCGCAACAAGGAACTCTCCGAAGTGCGCGACGTCTACATGCACGTCGAAAAGGAGACGGATGGCGGGCTGATCGTCAGCGGCGCCAAGGTGGTCGCCACCACATCCACGCTGACACACTACAATTTCATCGCGAATAACGGCGCGCTGCCCATCAAGACCAAGGATTTCGCATTTGTATGTATCGTGCCGACGAAGGCTCCCGGCGTGAAGCTGTTCTGCCGCCCTTCCTATGAAATGGCCGCGGCGGCCACGGGGAGTCCCTTCGACTATCCACTATCGAGCCGTTTGGATGAGAACGACTCGATCATCGTCTTTGATAAAGTCTTCGTACCGTGGGAAAACGTCTTCGCGTACGGTGACATCGACAAGGTCAACAATTTTTTCCCGCGCTCCGGCTTTCTGCCGCGCTTCATGTTTCATGGATGCACGCGTCTGGCGGTCAAGCTCGATTTCATCGCGGGTTTGTTGCTCAAGGCGGTCGACGCTACCGGGGCCAAGGACTTCCGAGGTGTGCAGGCTCAAGTGGGCGAAGTACTCGCCTGGCGCAATCTGTTCTGGGGACTGACCGATGCGATGGCGCGCACCACGGTCCCGTGGACGCCTGGATATGTCTTGCCGAACCTGGATTATGGCTTGGCATATCGAGTGGCGGCCAGCCAGATCTATCCGCGCTTGAAGGAGATCATCGAGAACGTCCTGGCCAGCGCGCTGATCTACCTGCCCTCTCATGCCAGTGATTTCAAGGTGCCGGAGATTCGCAAGTACCTGGATCAATTCGTGCGTGGCTCCAATGGGTACACCGCCGTCGATCGTGTCAAACTGATGAAGTTGATGTGGGACGCGATGGGCACGGAGTTCGGCGGGCGGCATGAGTTGTATGAGCGCAACTATTTCGGGAATCATGAGAGCATCCGCTTTGAAACGCTCATGGTCGCGGACGCGATGGGCCAGTCCGCCAAATACAAAGGTTTCGCCGAGCAGTGCATGTCCGAATACGACCTGGACGGCTGGACCGTGCCGGATCTGATCAATCCGGATGACGTCAGCGTCGTTATGAAAAATGGCGGCCGAAAATAGCGAGCCGTTTAATACGCGGCACTTTCGCAATGCGTTAGGACGGTTCGCCAGCGGCGTTACCGTTATCACCGCCGACCACGAGGGTCAGCTGCACGGCATGACGGCCAATGCATTCGTCTCGGTCTCGCTGGATCCACCCTTGGTCTTGGTGTCGTTGGACAACCGTTCCAGCATGCACAAGATCCTGCCGGGCGTGGAGCGCTTCGGCATCAGCGTCCTGGCGGAGGATCAAGAGAAGCTGAGCAACCATTTCGCGGGCCGAACCGTGCAGGGGCTGCATCTGCGCTTTATCACCCGCGAAGGGATCCGGCTGCTGGATGGAGCGGTAGCGTATTTCGTGGTGCGAGTGAGCGACATCCATCCCGCCGGGGACCATACGCTGTATATCGGCCGCGTCGATTACTTCGAATCGCGCGACGACCGTCCGCTGCTGTTCTATGCGGGGAAGTACGACCAATTGCGCCCGGAGAAGCTGAAGCCTCCAGGATGGGCGGAAGATGAGTTCTCTCTGTTCTCGATTGGGACGTTCGATCCGCCGATTACGTAAGATTTTGTATCATCAGTCAAGGTGCGATGTATGAGAATTCGTTCGTTCCTTTACCTGCTTCTAGCGGCCTCAATAGGCTCGGTGCCTATGGTGGCCCACCACTCCTTCGCTGCTGAATACGACGACACCAAGCCCATCAAAGTGACGGGAGTGGTCACAAAGGTCGAGTGGCAGAATCCCCATGTCTGGTTTTACGTCGACGTGAAGGGCGACGACGGCAAGGTGACCAATTGGGCCTTCTCGGGAGGAGCACCCGGCCAACTGATGCGCCGTGGAATTTACAGCAGCGTAATCAAGGTCGGAATGACGGTCTCCGTCGACGGGTACAAGGCCAAAGACGGATCCAATAACGCCAACGGCGGCCGTGTAACGTTTCCGGATGGCCGCCAAGTCTTCACTGCGGGTTCGGAAGACCGGGTTCCGGATCAGTCCAAGGACCAGAAGAAATAACCGCCATGAAAAGAACCCTTGGATACTCGATTCTGCTGGTGGCGACTGGTCTGCTCGCGGGGATAGGACTCGCTCAACAAACCAAAGCGCCGGTAACAAAGGCCGTGAAGCGCACCCCGGACGGCAAACCCGATTTCACTGGGACCTACGAGTGGCCCACGGCTCTCTCAGGCGAAAAGTGCAAATGCTCCGCGACCATTTTTGACCGCACCAAATTCGCTCCCTTCAAGCCAGGCGGGGAGCCGTTCCTGGAACCGCGCACCGGCGATATGCGGCATGACGAGCCACGCGATTTTTGCATGCCCGCGGGATTTCCTTCGGGCATGTTGTCCGCGAACGCCATGCAGTTCTTTCAGAACAACGGCTTCCTGGTAATCGTGCACGAATTCCAGCGCATGACGCGCATCATCCCGCTAGATGGCCGCAAGCACCGCGAGGGGATCGAGCCGTCCTTCTACGGCGATCCGGTGGGGCATTGGGAAGGCGACACGCTGGTGGTCGAGACCACCAACTTCAAGCGCTGGTCGCTCGACGACTACTTCTACACCGATCCGAAGCAATACCGGATGCATAGCGACGCGCTTAAGACTACCGAACACATCAAGTGGAAGGACCAAAGCACGATCGCATACCAGATCACCATTGACGATCCCAAGATCTTCACGGCTCCCTGGTCGCAGGACTTTGAGATTAAGTCGCGCCCGGACTGGGATGGGCAGGGTCTGTACGAATACGTCTGCGAAGAGAACAACCGCTGCCCCGGCGGGCATTGCGGGAAATAGGAGCAACCCGCCCTAACGGACGGGGCTTGACATGGTTAAGCCGCAGGGCGTAAGCCCGGGGTTGTTCGGCGGCTTTTTCACACCTTCGTTAGGGCCGGATTGGCTCGAAACGCGCCGAGAAGTGACGGAGGAATTGAGGCTGCGACACAATCCGGTAGCCTCGCAACTGTTCCTTGCGGGCATTCACTTCGAGAATCGCTTCCACCAGATAGTCGATATGACTTTGCGTGTAGACCCGCCGGGGAATCGCGAGCCGCAGCAGCTCATGTTGTGCATGCTCGCCGAACATGACCGAGCCTATCTCGACCGACCTAACGCCGGCATGACGGTATAACTCGACGGCCAGAGCCTGTCCCGGAAATTCGTGGTTGGGGATGTGAGGCAGCATCCTACCCGCATCAATGTAGATGGCATGGCCACCGGGCGGCTCGACAATCGGGACCCCATGATCCGCGATGTGACGGCCCAGATAACCGGTCGAGGCGATCCGGTATTCCAGATAATCGGGATGCAATACTTCTTCGAGCCCCACGGCAATCGCTTCGAGATCCCGCCCCGCCAGACCGCCGTAGGTGGGGAACCCCTCGGTAAGGATCAGCAGGTCGCGCTCTTGCTGGGCCAGCCTGTCATCATTGGTACAGAGGAACCCACCGATGTTGGCGAACGCATCTTTCTTCGCGGAAAAGGTGCAGCCGTCCGCATAGGAGAACATCATCTGCGCGATCTGCTTAGGTGTGAGCTGCTCGAATCCCGGCTCCTGCTGTTGAATGAACCAGGAGTTCTCGGCGAACCGGCAGGCATCCAGGTAGAACGGAATGCCATGACGAGCCGTCAGCTCGCGAACAGCGCGGATGTTGGCCATGGAAACGGGCTGGCCTCCGCCGGAGTTGTTGGTTACCGTCAACATCACCAGTGGGATTTTGGCGGGACCCTCCGCGGCGACCAGTTTTTCTAGTGCCTCGACATCCATGTTGCCCTTGAACGGCAATCTCGCCTGCGTGTCATGGGCGGAAGATGACGGAAGATCAACGGCCTGCGCACCCATGAATTCGATATTGGCGCGCGTAGTGTCGAAATGCGTGTTGTTCGGCACGATGTGACCGGGGCGGCACATCACGGTGAACAGAATGCGTTCGGCGGCCCGGCCCTGATGCGTGGGAATGACATGACGATAACCAGTCAATTCCTGGACCGCTGCTTTCAGCCGGAAGAAGCTTTCGCTGCCAGCGTAGGATTCATCGCCTCGCATCATAGCGGCCCATTGTGCAGTGGACATGGCGCTGGTCCCGGAGTCTGTCAGCAGGTCGATCAGAATGTCGGATGCGTGCAGTTCGAAGAGATTGTAGCCGGCTTGCACCAGGAGGCGTTCTCGTTCCGCCGGAGTGGTGCGGCGCAGCGGCTCGACGCTCTTGATCCGGAACGGCTCGATGATGGTCTTCACGGACCTGCTACTTCCAGGAGCCGAGCAGGCGGCGCACGGCCACCAATTCTCCCAAATGGTACGAGTTGTGATCGGCCACCAGTAGCACCTCTTTCAGAAGGGTCTGCCCGGTTCCGTGAGGAATCTTGGCGAAGAGGTCCGTCGATGGGTCTTCGACAAGTTGGCACATTGCTTCGAAGTCCTTACGAAACGCCGCTACGGATTTGGACCAAGCCCGGTCGCTCGGAGGAACTGGCTTCTCTGGCCAGTAACCTTCAGGCCACTTGGGTGAGACGTGTTTAGGATCTCGGGTGAACTCCAGAATGTCCCATAGCGCCAGGCGCATATGTTCCAGAATCTCCCACGCAGAATGCGCCGCGCCTTTGGGCCGCTTGCCGCGCAGCGCCACCGGCAATCCTTTGATCGCCGTTTCAAAACTCAAGTGTGCTCCGCCGTCCTTCAGTAGGAAAAGCACGTGTTCGCGCAGGGCTTTGTCGTCAGTCATCTTATCCCCAGTGTAGTTCGAGGCGGACTTGGCGATCTTGGCGTCTCGGCGGCCCACTTCTCTTCCTGATCGCACGATTGTCAGCGGGATGATATGGCTCGCAAAGACGCAAAGAACGGGGCTTAACCCAATGAAGCCCCAAGGCGTCAGCCTGGGGTTACTTGCGCAAAGAATAACGGCGTCACTCAATTCCCCGACGGTTTCTCCACGGAATCGATGACTACGATCTCAACCGGGGCCTTGATCGATTCCAGTCTTAATCCGAGTTGCTCTTGGATGGCGGCAAGGACGGATGGGCCGGAAGAATCCGACGGCGGCAACGTATATCCCGATGGGTCGTATGGCACTTCCCCGACGCCGGGAGTCCAGTGCAGTTGGATGTCAAACCGGCCAGTGAGATTCGTCTTGTCAAGGATGATGCGATCCAGTTGCTGCGAGAGGAGCCTGGCGAACAGGGAGAGCGTTACTGCATTGCCTGTCAGGCTGCCGGCACCGAACCTCATCGCGCCGTGGTTGGGGCCAGCTCCTGGCGGCGCGGGCCCATTGATCTCCGGTCCTTGATCGGAAGACAACTTGATCTTCGGTCCATCTTTCCCAACGACGAGAGCATAGACGGAAGATTCCTTCGTTTCGCGATGCAGCTTGAGTTTGAACCGATCCTCTAAAAGGGACTGCAGCATGAGCCGCACTTGATCCGGATCAGCCTTGGGGTTCCCCGCCTTCCCTTCAACGTCGAAACGGTCGGAGCCAATCCAACCTGGTCCACCAGATATTTGGAACTCCTGGAGCCGATAGGCTAGCCCCACAAGCATCTTTAGCGTTACGTTCCTCCCGCCACCTCGACCGTCACCAGCTCCGAAAGAAACTGGGCTATCATACGTGCTGGGCTTGATCGACGCGATCTCGAATTCCAGTCTGGCCGCATTTGTAGATTGGGCCAAGCTCCGCGGCGGTGTCACTAGGCCGCTCACGGCTAGTATTCCAGCAAGGATCAGTAGCGTGTTTCGCGCCAAACACCCTGATCCTTGAGCGGGCTCCATTTGATTTACAAACGCTTCTCGGCCGCCGGCACTTCCCAGCGGCTGCTTTGAATCTCGAGATTGAAATTTTCTCCCAGGTAAATCCGCCGCACTTCGGGGTCGTTCCCGAGTGCATCGGGAGAACCCGCGCGGAAGATCCTGCCCTCGTTGATGATGTAGGCGCGATCGGTAACGGCCAGCGTCTCCCGGACGTTATGATCCGTGACCAGAATGCCGATGCCCGAGCGTTTGAGGTTCGAAATGATGCGCTGCAGTTCCAGCACCTGGATGGGATCAATGCCGGAGAACGGCTCATCCAGCAGCAGGAAACCGGGCTCGATCACCAGGCTGCGCGCGATCTCTACACGGCGGCGTTCTCCGCCCGAGAGCATGTAGCCTTTACTCTGCCGCACCTGCTCCAGGCCCAGTTGTTCGATCAAACGATTCATCCGCTCGTGCCGTTCCCGCCGGCTCATGCGCAGGGATTGGAGGATGGCCATCAGGTTATCCTCCACCGATAGTTTCCGGAACACGGACGCTTCCTGCGGCAAATAGCTAATGCCCTTGCGGGCGCGCTGGTACATCGCGAGCGAGGTGATGTCCTGATCGTCCAGCAGTACGCGGCCGGAATCGGGCGAGATCAGTCCGACAATCATGTAGAACGACGTGGTCTTGCCCGCGCCGTTGGGACCGAGCAGCCCCACCACTTCGCCTTGCTGCACCCTCACCGAGACGTTATCCACGACCTTGCGGCCGCGATACGTCTTAGTGATGTCCTTTGTCCGGAGGGTATGCACGTTACTTTTTCTTGCGATTGAGCGTGCTTTCGGCGGGCTTGCTCTCGACCCCGTTCACGAAAAGCCTATCATTCTCGGCGAACCAAATCAATTGCTCGCCGGATGTCTTGCCTTTAACGCTATCGACAAACAGAGGCCGGCCTTGCTCCAGGATCACTTTCCCCTCGTCGGCGTAATACTCGGAATGTTCCGCCGTGCCCACACGATCCCTGGGCTTGCCTTCAATGGGGCGCTTGCTTTCGATCTTCACGGCGCCGTCCGCGATGGCCCTGTCCAGAGAGGAATCAGAGCTGCCATCCTTCAGATAAATATGCAGTTCCTTGGAATTGACCGTAAGATCCGGGCGCGTGAGCAAAACACCGTCGTGCAGAACACTGTCGTGATAGTACGCGGTGCGAGTGTCCTCCGTATAGATCAGGTCCGGCGCCCGCACCACGGTGAACACGGGCGCTGACGGAGCCGGCGCTTTCGCTTTCCCATTCGCTGCTTTCCCTTTGGCATCGCTTTTTGCATCCGTCTTATCCGAAGATGTCTTGTCCACGAACTGGCTGACGACGTGTCCGTGAGCTTCCATGACATGGCGCGTCTGATCCAGATCGAGAACATCCGCGTCCACTCGATTCGCGCCTTGCCAAGCGGACGCCTTTTCCGGTCCCTTTCCCTCGTAATGGATCTGCTGCCCATTTTTGGTCGAGACCATGCGTGGCGCGCGGGCT
>Ga0207110_10347_pt1 | contig 9752 bp, 5 predicted proteins | sample Alteio_BWMinHeat_74_FD_153582 | JGI IMG/M metagenome (GOLD analysis project Ga0207110, IMG submission 153582) | Enriched cells from forest soil in Barre Woods Harvard Forest LTER site, Petersham, Massachusetts, United States -... | ecosystem: Environmental > Terrestrial > Soil > Temperate forest >...
GACTTGTCTCCGATGATCACGCCGCGGTTCTCGATCTGCACGGCGCGTGCGAAAAGTTCGGAGCATGAAGCCGAGTGGCTGTCGATCAGGACCATCAGCTTGCCATCAAACGCGTGGTCACCGCGGCCTTTGGCGATCACCGGTTTGCGAGCCTTGCGGCCGACGCGGGTGGCAAGGGTTACGTCCTGCTTGAACATTCCACCCAGCAATTGCGTGAGTACATCCTCCGAGCCGCCGGGATTGCCGCGTAGATCGAGGATCAGGCTCTTATGCTTGCGTGCGCGTCCTAATTCGCTGTCGATCTGGGAGTCTTTGGCGAAGAAGCTGGGGATTTTCAGAACCATCACGTCATCTGAGGTCTCAATCCAGCGCCATTCCTGGGTATGCGCGTAGTTTTCCGAGCGCCGGATGGTTTCCCAGATGTCCGATCCGTCTCCGTGCTCGGTAAAGTCCTCGACGCGCTTCAGGCGTTTTACCTCCGCCATGACGTCAACTTGCCGGGGCTGAGCACCCGGGCTGGCTAGGACAAAACGCATGCCAGCGCGCGGAGCCAAGGCATTCAGGATGTATTCCACCTTCCAGAAGTTCGCGCGCACAGGCTGGAAGCCCTCGATGCTCAATACCTGATCGCCAGGCTTCATGTCTTTTTTCTCGGCGTCTGAACCTGGCTTAACCGCGGTGACAAAGCACTTTTCTCCCACAAACGTCATTTCCCAGCCGTTCTCGACGTTGTAAGGCCGCGGGGGTGGAAGGAAAAAGGTATGGGAATCGTTCAGCGCGTCCAGAGTCCAGGCAATTGCGGCAAATGCTTCCCCGTATGACTTGGCATTACGAATGCGCTCTTCTGCCTCATGCTCGCGCGCGTCCAAATTGATTCCATGGAACTCGGCGTCATAGTAATTCTTCTCCAGATCGGCAACGGTTCTCTGAAGCATCTCCCGGGCCCCATCGCGTTGCTGATTGGTGAGCGGAGGCGCGTTATCGGCGGACCGGGCGGAAGCAGAGATCAAAAAAGATACAGCCAGAAGACCGCACGGAAGAGTTTTGAATCGGGACATGGGACGAAATTGTACCTCGGATCCGATAACTCTTCAGATACGACTTAGACCTTATCAGTACGGAAGAAGGATTCTCGGTTTGTACCGGGAAGAATCTTTGCCAAGGGCTGAATCGTTTGACAGGACTTAAAAAAATAAGGCGGTCTCGAACGAGACCGCCTTATGAAGATGGTTGAACTTTCGCTTAGAACTTGACCTTCAGATCCAACTGCACGACGCGTCCGGAGACGGCCGAACCTTGGAAGTTTCCATACGGACTGTTAGGCGCGCCGACCGTTTCCAGAATCTTGCCGAAGTTACCTGAGGACAAGCTGGAAGTCGGGCGATCAAAGTTCGGATGGTTGAAGATGTTGTAGGCGCTGGCTCCCAGCGTAAGGGTCAGCCCGCCTTCCGTTATCCGGAAGTTCTTCATCAGCGACATGTCGGTGTCGAAGTATCCCGGGCCGCGGAAGAAGTTGCGAGCATTGTTGCCCCACGTGACCTGGTGCAATGCAGGAGATGTGGTAGCGATGAACTGGCTCTTGGTCAGGCAGGCAGCGCCTTTAGGATCGCCGCAATCGCCGGTGCCGGGAGTCGTCATAAATGCAAGCACGCGCTCGCTGGAAGCGTTACCCAATACGGACGAGGCTATCGAGGTGTAATAGGCGCTGAACGGCGTGCCAGTGTTGTGGAGGATCACTCCGGACCACTGCCAGCCGCCAAGGACATTATTGAGAATGCCGTTGCTGGATTTGTACGGCAGGTCCCAATAGTAGTTCGCGCTGATCACATGCCGGATGTCCTGATCGGCCGGCCCGTAATTGTATTTGTTGGGTTGGGAAGGATCGATCACAGTCCGAAACGATGGCGATCCGAAGGCCGTTGCGAACAACGGTTCGATTCCACCTTCGTACAGATCATCGAACGTGTGACTGTAGTTGTAGTTCAAGCTGCCGGTGAAGCCTGCGGTCATTCTGCGAGTAGCAGAGAGTTGTAAGCCATCATAGGCGGCTCGGCCACCATTCTGATACTGAGTTACGACCCCAAACCGCTTATCCGGTGCCGCAGTGGGAAGATCTTCGAATCCGTTCGGACACTTGGCTGGAGTGCAGAAGGCATTGAAGCCGGTATAGGTCTGGAAGAGGTCATATCCTCGGTTGCCGACGTAATTCGCCGTGAGTGAAGTCTTGTTGTCGAGTTCGCGCTCGACCTCCAGATTCCACTTCGCATATTTGGGATTGTTGATGTTGCTGCCGAACATCGTCAGATTTGGCGCAGTAAAGGTGGGGACGACGGCCTGAATGCTCGCAAGCGTTCCACCGCTCGCATATGCACTTTGCAGGGCAGCATTGTTCGCGGCAGCCTGGGCGAAGACGTTGCCGGAGGCAGCCGGAGAAATCGGACCTGAAGTAATGGTAAACGAAGTCACGTTTGGCAGGTTGGTGAGGATGCGGCTTCCCAGCAGGGCAGGATAGAGATCGGAGAAGACGCCGAATCCACCGCGAATCACGGTCTTGTTGTTGTCGAACGGACTCCACGCGAAACCTACGCGCGGTCCCCAAGCGGCGGCTTCTAATCCGGGAAACGCCTGGGTAACGTTGTGGATAGTTGCGTTGTATGGAGTGGTGGCGCTGTGGTCCGTGGTCAAGAAGCTAGTGGCGGGACGTGCAAAACAGTTCTTCTGGCAAACCATGTTCGAGTTGCGGTCCACACGCAGTCCCAGCGTCACTTTCAATCGGCTGGTTACCTGCCACTCGTCCTGAGCATAGAGTCCGAGGCTGTAGTAGGCCACCGGGAACTCCGCGCTGGTGGAAAAGTGCTGGCCAAACGTGCCGCCATCAACTACGCCGTTGAAGAACGACGTCATGCTGGCCTCGGAGATCTGTCCGGTTAGTAATGGGGAGCCGGAGAAGTCCCCGATGTTGTTGCGACGGAAGTTAGTTCCGAACTTGATGCCGTGGCTGCCCTTGGTCCAAGAAAAGTCATCCACGAATTGATACTGCGCAACATTGCGTCCCTGAGGGAAGTTGGAGAAATTGCCGAGGCCGTTAAATAGACCGTCGCTGAACGAAATTGACGTCGGGAAAACAGCGGTGGCTGCGGCAAAATTCGGCGGTCCAAAAATCGCGCTGTAATACAAGCCCGAAGCGATGAACTGGTTCACCATGTGGTTATTCAGGGTGTGGGTCCAATTGAACTGGCCATCGTCTTCCGGCTGCACGCTGTTGGCGCTGAACGCGTTGTTAATGGGATCGGTGCTGGTGGCCTGCACACCACGATCCTGTTTGTAGCGGAAATTGAGCTGGTCCTTAGCGGTAAGGTTCACATCCACGCGGCCCGACATCAAGCGCTCGGTGTTCAGGTTGTTGACCGTGTCCTGGAACTTCAAAGCGCACGGAGTGCCTAGAGGAATACTGGCGACGTTTGTGCTGGTCGGGTTGCCGGTTTTGTCGTAGTTGTAGATATCGCCACAGCCAAGCCCCAGATCGTCTGCGCTGGTCACCGCGGCTGCGCGACTGAATCCTGAAGCGCCGTTATAGACCTTGAATGCCTGGGTGTAGAACGGAACCTCGCTCGGCTGCTTTGCCGCCAGATTCGCCAGAGCGGCACTTTGAAACGCACCGCTCGGGAGGAAGACCGGACCGCCGGAGGGCAGCACGTAGCGGATGCCTTCATTGTCGTAATAGAAGAAGATCTTGTCTTTCTTGATCGGGCCACCGAAGGAACCCGCCCACTGATTGCTGACCGCATGCGGACGATCCGTAATCGGACTGGTGTTGTTATTGAACCAATCGTTGGCGTTCAGCAGAGAGCCATTCCACAACCAGGCTGCATTGCCATGAAACTGGTTACTTCCCGATTTGGTGGTGTAGTTGAGTTGTGATCCCGCTACGCGTCCATACTCGGCGGTATAGCCGTTGGTGACCACGCTCACTTCCTGGACTTCGTTTGCGCCCAGCAGCATGTTGCTGGCGCCGGAGTTGTTGAGATTCAGATAAGGATCGTTGTAGTCGTTACCGTTGATGGTGTAGAGGTTCGACATGCCTCCGATACCGTTGGAGGTGAAGTTGCCGTAACCCATGCCGGTGCTGACCACCACGCCGGGAGTGGTGAGGGCGTAGTTAGTAAGATCTCCGCCGGCATTCGGAAGCAGTTCGACCTGCTTGGTGTCGTAGGTCTGGCCGAGATTCGCATCTTCGGTGTGAAGCAGTGACGCTTCCGCCGTGATCTCCACCGTCTGAGTGGAGCCGGCAACAGCCATCGGAATTGGAGCGCTGGTTACCTGTCCTAGATTCACCACTACGGTGCGTGTCGCGGTATTAAAGCCGCTGGCCGCCACCGAAACTGGTAGTCTCCCGGCCGAAGCAAGGGGAAACGATAGGTGCCGGACGGTCCGGTGGTGGTGGTTTGTGTTTCTCCGCTGGCAACGCTCTTCAAAGTAACGGTAGCGTTCGGCAAAACCGCACCGGACGGGTCGGAAACGAGTCCGTCGATTTCTCCGGATACGATATTCTGTGCCCAGGCGGGGGCCAGACCAATCGTCAAGAGCATCGAAAACATGGTGAATAACGTGAAAAATTTTTTTACCGCTTGCATTTCTTCTCCTCTTCCAAATTGCTGTTTTCTGTACCTGCCGCCGTCGCAGGGATAGGTTGCGGCGATTCAGGGAGTAACTTACGGAATTTGCAATCGCATTGCCACCTTGTGATCTACATAACCACTTTATTTACTGTAGCTTACGGATGGTGTTCAAGATGTATATTCCAGAAAAGCGGAGATGCAACAGCGGCAAACTATGATTTTTTGGATTTTAGTCCCGGATTTGTGGTACTTTGTCCGATTTTCATCACAGTCGGTGGCGGAAAACATACCGTCGGTATCAAGCTGCTAAGTCAAATTGCGAGTTCCATTTAGGGACGACACGCGCTATATCCGGGACAAAACCTCAACAATCGTTTTCTCTGCCCAGCGGCCGTCGTAGCCGTTGGGTTCGGCCAGGAAGGCGCAGTGGCCTCCGCGCGCGGTTTCGATCAGCCGAATGGCGGGATTGTTGACCAGGCTGGTTCGTGTTTCCGGCAAAATCCGGATGAACGGATCGTCTTCTGCGTGGATGACCAAAGTGGGAATGCGGATTTTCTCCAGCACCCGGGCTGAGCTGGCGCGATAGTAGTAGTCGTCCGCCCCGGTGAAGCCCTCGTAGCGGGCGGTAATCTTGTCGTCGAATTCGCGGATGCTTGGGAAGCGCTTCAGGTGCGCCAGGTCGTACCGATTCGGGAAAAGCGCCGCTTTGCGCTGGAAGCGCCGGCGCAGGCCGCGCAGGAATCTTTGCTCGTACAGCCAATTTTGCCAGGAATGTAGCGCGTCGGCTGAGGCCGCCAGGTCCATCGCCGGAGAAACCGCTGCGAACGCCTTGACCTCCGGCGGCGCGTGATCGCTCCACTCTCCGGCGAGTTTCAAAGCAAGATTTCCACCCATGGAGAATCCAACAATGGCGATCCGTTGCAGGCGATCTTCCCGAATCAATTCCTGGGCCACTGCGCCGACATCGGCGGAGAGACCAGAGTGGTAAAGAGTAGGAGTAAGCCTCTCGGTGCCTCCGCAATTACGCATGTTCATGCGCACCACGTTCATTCCCGCCGCCCAGGCTTTACTCCCGGTGCCGATGACGTACTGCGAGTCGGCCGAGCCTTCGAGGCCGTGGACGATGATGACGGTCAGGCTATCGGCAATCGGCTGTCGGCTTTCGGCCGGCAGCGAGTTTTGGGGCAATTGCGAAACTGCCTCTTGGCCGAGCGCCGAGTGCCGAGTGCCAACCGCTGCCCCCTGCCAATGGCACACGCATTCGACCTGGACTCTCGCTCCGGAATCGTGCTCTTCGACGGTGAATACCCGCCGCTCGCCCGGCGGAAGCAGGTTAGTGCGCGGCAGGAAATTACCCGCGATGGTTTGCAGGTGCGCGCGCCGCAGCCCTCGCCGCGGAATGAACTTGTACTCCGAAGAAACGTCAGACATCTATAGAAGTAGAATAAGGGATGAACTAAGCAGGCACTCGGCAAAAAGCAACTGCAACACCAACAGCAAAAGCATGACACGGATTGCACGGATGTACACGGATCGGACGGATAAACCTTACGAAGTAAGTTTTTCCCCAGCTCTTTTTTGATCCGTGACGATCCGTGTTAATCCGTGCTCGTCTGTTGCCGTTGGTTTTGGTGTAGCCGAATGCGGAGTGCTACGCTAGCTCGCTATACACTTTCGGAACAACTTACCCTATGCCGATTTTCGAGTACATCTGCCAAGACTGTGAGCGCCGCTTCGAGGCGGTCGTGCGCGGAGCGGAAGCGCCCGTGTGTCCTTCGTGTTCGAGCCAGAAACTCGCGCAGCAGCTTTCCAGCTTTTCCGTTGGAAGCTCGCAGAAGAGCGTCGCTGCAGGGCCAGGCCCATGCGGGAGCTGCGGCGATCCCCGCGGACCGGGCGCTTGTTCGATGAACTGAACGCACTCAGCCGTCAGCACTCGGCATTCAGCGAAGATCGACTGCAACACCAACCGCAAAAGAATGACACGGATCGCACGGATGCACACGGATCGTCACGGATCAAGAATTGAGCTGAGGGAGAAATTACTTCGTAAGGTTTATCCGTCCGATCCGTGTGCATCCGTGTAATCCGTGTTCGTCTGTTGCCGTTGCTTTTGGTGTAGTAGCCGAATCCCGAATGCTACGTTAACTCTCGATAGATCTTGCGGAACTCGTAAAACCCCGTCTTCCCCTTCAGCCACTCGGCGGCGCGGACGGCGCCTTCGGCGAAGCCACGGCGGTTTCTGGCGTCGTGCACCAGCATCATGGTGTCGTTTTGGGAATCGAGCAGCAGCACGTGCGTGCCTACCGTCTCTCCTTCACGTACCGATGTGATCTCCGGCTTTACCTTGGCGACTTCCGAGACGATGCGCTGCATCGAGACGGCTGTCCCCGAAGGCGCGTCTTTCTTCGTGGCGTGGTGGCGCTCGACGATCTGCGGCGCGTATCCCTGAGTTACACCCGCGGCGGCTGCAGCCACGATCTCGAAGAACACATTCACGCCAACGGAAAAGTTTGAGCCATACAGAAGCGCTGCTCCCGCGCTGCGCACTTGCCGTTCGATTTCATCAAGGTGCTGATACCAGCCTGTAGTGCCGATAACCATCGGAGTGCGAGTCCGAGTGCAAGCAGCCATGTTTTCCAGTACCGCTTCGGGATTGGTGAAATCGATGACGGCGTCGATGCCACGAAGACGGTCTGCGGTGAGCGCCGAGGCATGAGGATTCTGCTGCGACGTGAGCACATCGACGTTGTGTCCGCGTTCCCGCGCGACTTGTTCGACCAACGATCCAGTTTTGCCGTGACCTAATAGGAGCAGATTCATCCTGCATTCTCTAGCAATGGCACTCGGCGATCGGCAGTCGGCGTTCGGCCATGACACCGACTATATGCTGCCCAGGAAGATTCGTTGCTGGCCAAAAGCTGACAGCCGATTGCCAATAGCCGTCCTGCATCACGCGAACACCTCCGGGTCGGGATCGGCAAAGAATACGCGATGCAGCGTGCGCACGGTTTCGTCAACGTCGTCTTCATCGATCACAAAACTGATGTTGATCTCCGACGCACCTTGGGAAATCATGTGCACATTCGTTTCCGGCAGCGCGCCGAAGACTTTGGCGGCGATGCCGCGGGTGCCGCGAATGTTCTCGCCTACCAGGCAGACGATGGCTTTGCGGCCTTCATACTTCACGTCGGCCAGTTTTTCCAGGTCGGCGGCGATCTCCGGGATGGCTTCGGTGGAATCGACGGTCAACGAGACGCTCACCTCCGAGGTCGAGACCATGTCCACCGGGCAGCGATGGCGATCGAAAACCTCGAAGATGCTCCTGAGAAAGCCATGCGCCATCAACATGCGCGTTGCCACCACGTCCACGATGGTAATCCTGCGCTTGGCGGCAATCGCCTTGAAATAATTGCGGCACTTCGGCGCGCGGCCGATGATCCGCGTTCCTTCGCAGCTTGGATTGCGCGAGTTTAGTACCAGAACGGGAATATCTTTCTGTACGGCGGGCAGCAGCGTAGCCGGATGCAGAACCTTGGCGCCGAAGTAGGCGAGTTCGGCGGCTTCGTCGAAGCTGATGGTGCGAATGCGCCGGGCATCCTTGCAGATGCGGGGATCGGTGGTCATCATGCCGTCCACATCGGTCCAGATCTCGATTGACTCGGCTCCGAGTCCCGCGCCGACGATGGCGGCGGTAAAGTCCGACCCTCCACGACCGAGCGTAGTGGTAGCGCCTTCGCGAGTGCTGCCGATGAAGCCTCCCATTATGGGAATCTGGCGGCGCTCGAGAAGCGGGCGCACGTGATGCGCGAGCCGCAGCTCGATCTCGGAAAAGAGAGGCACGGCTTTTGTATGGCTGGAATCGGTGATGACGCAGGTGCGCGCATCGACGTGCGCCGCCGGCAGATCGCGGGCCACGAACGCCGATGTCACCATGCGGCTGGAAATGCGTTCGCCGAACGAAGCCACCAGATCGGTAGTGCGCGGCGTGAGCTCTCCTACCGCGGCGATGCCGCGCAGCAGCTCGTCGAGGGCGTCGAAGTCGGATTCGAGCTCCGCATGGAACGAAGTAAAGAGACCGGTCCCAAGCAATTCTCCGGCAGTCGCGTAATGGCGTTCGCGCAGGCCACGCGAAAGCTCGAGAGCTTTGTCGCAGTCTCCATCTCCGGCCGCCTTGCCCGCGGCAAGAAGCTGGTCGGTGACCTTCGACATCGCACTCACCACGACGACGGGCAAACGCTCGCGCCGTTCGGAGACGATCTTGGCGGCGCGGTCAATGGCGGTAGCGTCCTCGACGGAGGTACCGCCGAATTTCATCACCAGCATGAGGCAGGCTTTCGGCGGTCGGCTTTCGGCTTTCGGCCAGTCAGCCGTGTCATCGCATCGTCGAAATTAGGATAGTCGGAAGAAAGCGGGTAATTGAACGATCCAACCATTGTGATTTAACAAACGATAGGAGATTTGCAATGCGTGGCTGAGTTGCGTCGCGCCACGTTCTCTACAGTGATCTCTTGCTAATTTAAATTGCTGTAGCTCTTTCCAGTATCTACCAAGCGGGCTGGTGGCCGAACGCCGACAGCCAATCGCCGAAAGCCAGCCCTAACTTCCGATTTCTCACTCCAAATACCCATCCTGCTTGAGCAATTCGGCGTTGAGCAATGCGGCGCCGGCGGCTCCGCGAATGGTGTTGTGCGAGAGCACGGTGAACTTCCAGTCGAGCAGGCTGCACGGTCGCAGGCGACCCACCGTGGCGCTCATGCCTCCTCCGCGGTTTACGTCCAAACGCGGTTGCGGACGATCGACGCCACAGGCATAGATCACCGGATGCTCCGGAGCGGTGGGAAGACCAAGCTCCTGCGGACGGGAGCGAAAGCTGCTCCATGCTTCGAGCATCTCTGCGTGCGTCGCCAGCTTTTTCAGTTTGATCGATACCGACTCGGTATGGCCGTCCTCCACGGCGACGCGATTGCACTGTGCGCTGATTTTGAAGCTGGCGTCTTTCACCGCGCCGTTATGTAGCTCGCCCAGGAGCTTCCTGGTCTCCGCTTCGAGCTTTTCCTCTTCCTTAGCGATGAAGGGAATCACGTTGCCCAGAATATCGAGCGAGGCCACGCCAGGATATCCAGCCCCGCTCAC
>Ga0207110_10349_pt1 | contig 9746 bp, 6 predicted proteins | sample Alteio_BWMinHeat_74_FD_153582 | JGI IMG/M metagenome (GOLD analysis project Ga0207110, IMG submission 153582) | Enriched cells from forest soil in Barre Woods Harvard Forest LTER site, Petersham, Massachusetts, United States -... | ecosystem: Environmental > Terrestrial > Soil > Temperate forest >...
GAAGCCGTTTTCGTTGGATCTTTAGCGGAGGCGGCTACGACGGCTTCAATCACGTTACTTGCTGGCGGCACGGCAGGTGCAGTGTAGGTTGTAGGCACTCCGCTTGGCGTTGAAGCTGGTGACACTGTGCCGCATGGGGCCGTGGGGCATGACACAGACCACTTGACTCCGCTGTTGCTCGAATCGTTGCTCACGTTGGCAGTGAGGTCTGCAGTAGCTCCCGCCTGCACAGTGACCGGGGTTTGGGAAATCGACACGCTGATGGACGGGGGGGGCGGAGGACTCGAAGAGCCGCCACCGCAGGCGACAAGAACAATCGGCAAGCAATACGCCAAGTTTGCAATGGAGAGATTGGACCTCATTGATTTCCTCCACTGTTCGATAACGAATAAGGTGGATTGTGAACCGTGATTCTCACTTTATCCCTCCGTACAGTGAAAGAGACCGTCTCGGAGTGAGCTAAGGAACTGCGACGCTCACCTGAGTCGCATGCTGGATTGCGCCTGAGGTAGCTGTAACCGTGACGGTGTAATTCAGTAATGGTGGCGGAGGTGGAGGTGGAGGGTTGATCCCCCCTCCGCATCCGGCTTGCAAAGCAACAAAAGCGAGGAAAACGGTGCACCGCAGCCAGGGGTTGCGCCTACCATTTCTCGACTTGCCGTCGGCTAGACCTAGTCCGATTAGAGCAAGTGAGAATGGAAGAAAAACAGCATATTCGGAGATAGAACACAAGTTGCCGTTGGTGTCGGTCCGCTGACTGTACAGGCGAGTTGAATAGCGCTTCCAAAGGACCCATTTTGTGAAGCAATGGTGATGACGTCGGTAACTTGACCTCCGCGCTGCGCCGTCAAGCTGGCCGATGCGGGGCTTAACGAGAAGTCGGGCGGAGTGGACGCGATTATGGTGATACTCGCTTGAGCGGACTTGGTCGGATCAGAAATACTCGTTGCTGTGACAATTGGGTGGAGCGACGTTGAATTTGGCACCTGGTATGTCGCTGAAGTCGAGGATGTTGAGGTAAAGCTTCCGCGACAAGCGGGAAATTCCACACACCCGGTACTGGCGCTCCATGAAACACCGAGATTCGACGGATCATTGCTTACTGAGGCTGTAAAGGTCTGGGTACCACCTTCCACTACCGTGGCTGACATGGGTGAAACCGTGACGCTGATCGGCGGATCTGCGGGGGTAGCTCCGTGTATCACGGTCACATTGCCGCTTATGACGTTTGCCACGTAGATGTTTCCGGTAAGCGGATCAACTGCCACCGCGGCCGGTGTGTCAGTTTTCGCGTTGGGATCGGTCATCGTGGTCGTGGAGTTGGTGGCTCCGTCGATGAGGGTTACGCCGCCGTTGCCGGTCAGCGTAGAACTGTTGCCGTTTGTCACCCAAATCTGATTGCTTCCGGAGTCCACAGCCACGTCAAGCGGCGCAAGGGCGTTGGGATCAGTGACCGTCCTTATGGAATTCGTGGCGCCGTCAATCACGGTTACGTTGCCGTGGTTGGCACCCGGATAGTTGCCCTCATTGGCGACATAGATTTTGTTGGTTCTTGTGTTCACGGCCAGGGCAACCGGAGTAATTGCGTTGGGATCGCTGACCGTCGTGGTGGAGTTGGTCGCGCCATCGATCACTGTGACATTGCCTACGTTATTGCTGAGTCGGATTATTCCGTTATTGGCGACGTAGATTTTGTTGGTCACTGTATTCACCGCGACAGCAACCGGACCAAGCGTGCTCGTACTGGAAACCGGAACGGAAGTCGTGGAATTCGTGGCGCCGTCAATCACGGTAACGTTGCCGCTGTTTGCGTTTGCCACGTAAATCTTGTTGGTCACCAAATTCACGGCCACGGCAACTGGAAAAGCGGCGTTGGGATCGGTGACCGTGGTGGTCGAGTTCGTGTCTCCATCAATAACGGTGACATTGTGACTGGTGTTGGTGACATAGATCCGATTCGTGAGCGGGTTCACCGCTACGGCCGACGGGAACGTCGCGTTGGGATCAGTGACTGTGGCCGTGGAGTTGGTGGCTCCGTCAATCACAGTGACGCTACCCCTGATGTTCATCAACGCGTTGCCGCGGTTCGCGACGTAAATTTTGTTCGTCACCGAATTCACCGCGACGGCGATAGGCGTTAGGCCGACGGGCACCGTGGTGGTGGAGTTCGTGCCGCCATCAATCACGGTGACGCTCTTGCTGGCAGAGTTCGTCACATAAATCTTATTGGTCGCTTGATTCACGGCCACAGCAGCCGGACTGGTGCCCACCGAGACCGTACCGGTCACCGCCTGCGCCAAAGCGGATTCCGGGCAGACAAGCAGCAGGCTTACGGCCAAGAATTGGCAAATTCGGATGCGCGATACGCGATTTCTTGATCTCATTAACCAACCTCCTCATTCCAACGGCCCGAGTTTCTCCGCAGCCAACGCGTCTTACTTTTCTCCGGCGGATTCACACGTACCGACTAGCGATCGATGTTTTATCAGGTTCGTCATACAGCCTTTGATTCACCGTCAAAGTGTCGCAACGTCTCGACTGTGCTGTGGCTATGCCTCCGGCACAAGCACTGCCACCCTACCCCGTAGCCGGGGCAGATTCTTGCTGCGGTGCTTTAGCTGGCGTGCTGACTTCTAGCCGCAAGGCAAGGAACATCACGCGTCCGCTCACCTCCTCAGAAAATTCGCCGCCATTACTTTCAAAGCTGAGCCGAATCCCTTCCACCGAACGTTCGCGGGGCACATCTCCCAGCGCGCAGTTCACTTGCAGCACCGCGGTCTTTGTTACTCCCGACATCGGCAGAAACCGAATACGGAATACTGCGAGACCGCCAGTCGGCATAGGGTGAAAGGAAATCGGCAACCGTTTCTGGCCCAACGGTCGGGGGCCAAGGTCTATGCCTTGTTGCCGAAGTGCGGCAGGCGCAATGCCGTAAGAGTCGAAGCTCAGCAGTTCATTGGCGAGCCACACGCCGCTTTCGAGCACATTCCCATTGGGCGACTTGTGAGTGTAGGTTCCGGCGGCCTTCACCGACTTGGCCTGCGCGTCGAACGTGCCCGCGCCGCTCAACTCGTAGCTGTCGCCTTGAATGCCCTTGGCGGTCGCGGGGCAAGTGGAAGAATCGCCGGGATCGCAAAGGAAACCAGTAGCCAGCAGGAAGATGTAGTTGCTGTTGTTTCTCTGCGGCGCCGCCGGAAAGGCGAGTGAAAGGATCACGAAGCACGGCACCAAGGCCGTGGTGAAAACGCGGGGCAAGAATTTCCGCAGGTCAAACACCAGGATCTCCTATCGTCACGGCCGCGAGCGGTGCGGTTAAGAACCGCACAGTTACGCGGAGAACCAAGACAAAACAAATCCGTTCCCGGCTAGCGATCCCACTCCCGGTCTGCGAGGCGTAGGAATCCGTGAGACACACCGTTCGCGTCAATCTCCCATCCGGTGATCGCGTCGACCGGATTGTTGCAAAAAGGAACGGTGCCCTGGCCAGGCCCTGTACCCGCGCCAGGAACGTCGAACACGGTGATGGCACCGTGGTGCGCCCGTATGAAACCGTGGCTGACGCCGTTGGCGTCGATGTAGTTTCCCGTGATGGTCCCTCGCGTGTTGATGGCCTCGGGAACGGTGCCCTGACCGGGGCCTGTGCCCGCACCCAGAATGTCGATCGTCGTGATGGTGCCGTGCGGAGCCCGCACGTAGCCGTGAAACGAATTGCTCGGGTCAACGTAAGCCGACATGACCGTACCCTCTGGGTTGATGCCCCCGACAAAGGTGCCCTGCCCGGGGGCTCGTGCCCGCGTCCGGAACATCAAACGTCGTGATGGTCCCGTGCGGAGTCCTCACGTAACCGTGATTCACACCGCTCGCGTCGGTGTAGAATCCCGCGAGCGCTCCCGCTGGGGTGAGACCTTCGACGCTTGCAACAAAGGTGCCCTGGCCGGGGCCTGCGCCTGCGCCGAGAACGTCGAACGTAGTTATGGTGCCGTCCTCAGTCCGGACAAAGCCATGGAACACGCTGCTTGCGTCAGAGTACTCTCCAGCGATCACTCCTTCCGGATTGATGTCTTCCGCTGATGTGCCCTGGCCGGGGCCTGTGCCCGCTCCAGGAACGTCGAGTAAGGTGAAAGTGCCGTGGGGAGATCGCAGAAAACCGTGATTCACACCGCTCGCGTCGGTGTAGGTTCCCGCGATCGCCCCTGCTGGGGTGATAGCGCCGACGCCTGCAACAAAGGTGCCCTGGGTGGGGCCTATGCCCGCGCCCGGAGCGTCGAACGTCGTGAAAGTGCCGTCTGGAGCCCGCAGAAAACCGTGATTCACACCGCTCGCGTCGGTGTAGGCTCCCGCGATCATCCCGTGCGGGTTGATGCCGAGGCCGAAAGTACCCTGGCCGGCGGCTGTGCCTGCGCCCGGGGCATCGAACGTGGTGAAGGCTGGCTCTTGAGCCCTTGCAGAGAGGCCCAGCGCCAGCGTGGACAGCGCCAGGCAAATTACGAGCGCTCCTTTTCGTCGAGTTGCTGAACAGAATTGGGCGAAAGCAAGTCGGTTTGTCATAAGTGGTTCCTCTTCTTGGCAACGCATGCAGGTCCAGGTGAACATCGAGCAGGACGATGGCTGATCCTGGCCGCGTTTTCTGCCTCTAGCTGGTTAACGCGACGTTTCTGGTGAAAACCGGACATTGGGTGTGCAAAATTGCCCGAAACATGTGGAAACCGGCGTAGAATTCTTTCAATTGTCTTGGTTGGGATCGAGGAGGCTAGAGTGGAGCCCTCGCCTGCGGATGTAACGTCCTTGCTCAACAAGTTGGCGGATGGCGACCAGGAGGCTGCTGCCCGGCTTGTTCCCCTTGTCTATGAGGAGCTGCGGCGATTAGCAGTTCGTCGCCTCCGGCACGAGCGCCCCAACCATACCTTACAAGCAACCGCGCTGGTGCATGAAGCGTATGTGAAACTCGCGGCGCAGAGAGATGCAAAATGGCAGAATCGAGCACAGTTTTTCGGCGTAGCTTCTCAAGCAATGCGCCGAATCCTGGTCGATTACGCACGCGGACAACAAAGAATTCGCCGGGGAGGCAAGCAGCAAAAGGTGTCGTTGGATGACGTCTTGCTGGTTTCACCGGATCGAAGCGAAGAGGTACTGGCCTTGCATGAATCTCTATCACGGCTGGAGAAGCTTGATGGTCGTCAAGCTCGAATCGTCGAATTGCGTTACTTCGGTGGATTGAAGGTCGAGGAAGTTGCCGAACTGGTTGGCATCTCGACGAAGACCGTAATGCGTGAATTGAATGTTGCGAAGGCTTGGCTCTATGGAGACCTGAAAGAACGCAGTGCGGAACCCGAACCGCGGACAAAGGGTGAGGGACCTGGCTAAGGCGGCCTCGACTATATCCTCCAAGCCTGACCCCTCATGCACAGAACTTTTGTCCGTTTTTTCGCATAAACGTCGCGTTAACTATTAGGAGAGCGTGTTTTCCAGCGGACGCCATGCAGATGACTCCAGACAACTGGAACACGGCGAAAGAACTGTTTGAGGCCGCTCTGGAGTTGGACTCTTCGCAGCGTTCGGCGTTTCTGGCCGAAAACTGTCGCGAGGAGGGTGTACGACTGCAAGTCGAGAGACTGCTTAACGACTACCAAGAGGCTGGCAGCTTTCTAGACGTTCCGGCATCAAACGCCCTTGAGCAGATTCAGAGAGAAGACGCATCCCTCTTGCACTCGCTTCCTGTCACAGCCACAAGCGCGGAAGCAGAAAATCCCATGGTCGGGCGCCAGCTCGGAGCTTACAAGCTGATGAGGCGTGTGGGACAAGGCGGCATGGCGGCTGTTTTTCTGGCTGCGCGGGCCGATGACGAATACCACAAGCAGGTGGCGGTCAAGCTGGTGCAACCGGGATTGGACAGCCGTGACCTCTTGAACCGCTTTCGCACGGAACGCCAAACTCTGGCCGGTCTGGACCATCCGAACATTGTCAAGCTGCTCGATGGCGGTAGCACGCCCGATGGCATGCCCTTCCTGGTAATGGACTATGTGGAGGGCAAACCGATCGATGAGTATTGTGACCAGCACAAACTCTCGGTTGACGAACGCCTGCATTTGTTCGGCAAAGTGTGTGATGCCGTACAGTATGCCCACCAGAACCTAGTGATTCATCGTGACCTGAAGCCGAGCAACATTCTGGTCGTTGGCGACGGTACGCCGAAGCTGCTCGATTTTGGAATTGCAAAGGTCCTAAGTCCAGAGCACTCGGCCCAGGGGTTGCAGCTTACGCAAACGGGCGCACGGTGTATGACACCGGCGTATGCCAGCCCGGAGCAAATGCGCGCCAAGCAGGTCACGCCCTCGACGGATATTTACTCGCTTGGGGTGGTGCTATACGAGCTCTTGAGTGGCCATCGACCCTACCGGCTGACGGAGCATACTCCGGCTGAAATCGAGCGCGCGATTTGTGATCAGGAGCCGGAGAACCCGAGCACGGCCGTAAGCCGAGTGGAAAATGATACTTCTTCCGATGGCAGGCCTATCACCAGGACCCCCGAGTTGGTAAGTCTGGTCCGCGAAGGTCAACCAGACAAACTACGTCGCCGGTTGCGAGGAGATCTGGACAACATTGTTCTAAAGGCATTGCAAAAAGAGCCGCAGCGTCGGTATGAATCAGTGGCAGATTTTTCGGAGGACATTGGCCGTCACCTGCAGCATCTACCGGTAAGAGCGCGACCGAGCACGTTCGCTTACCGAGCTTCGAAGTTCATCCAAAGGCACAAGGTTGAGGTCAGTGCGGCCCTCGTGATCCTGGTTGTAATCGCCGCCACAGCCGCTTTTACCTTCAATCCTCTCGGGTCCCGCGCACGTCTGGCGATGGGCGGTCCCCACTCGAGAATCCAATCGCTGGCCGTTCTTCCGCTCGCGAATCTTTCCGGCGATCCTGCTCAAGAGTACTTCTCCGATGGGATGACCGACGCGCTGATTACCGATCTCGCGCAGATAGGATCACTGAAGGTGATTTCGCGCACCTCTACCTTGCAGTACAAGCAAACCAAGAAGACTCTGCCGGAAATCGCGCGTGAATTAAACGTGGATGGAATTGTGGAAGGAACAGTGCAACGCGCTGGCAATCACGTGCGGATCACCGCGCAGCTTATCCACGGTCCTTCGGATAGGCACGTCTGGGCCAACAGTTACGAACGGGATGTGAGCGACGTGCTGACCATTGAACGGGACGTTACACAGGAGATCGCCCGTCAAATCCAGGCGCAGGTTACGACACAGTACGCGGCGTCACTTCAGCAGTCTCGGCCGGTAAATCCAAAGGCCCTGGACGCCTACCTTCAAGGCAATTACCACTTGAATCGCCAAGGCAGGGGCGGAGGTGATGAAGAGAAAAAGAAAGCCGCGGAGTACTTCCAGCAAGCCATTGATGCCGACCCCAATTTCGCCCCCGCTTACAATGGGTTGGCCAATGCCCATTTCAATCTCCTATGGCCTTCAAGTGAGGATGCAAAGATTGTAAGAGTTGCGGCGGAGCGGGCCGTGGAACTCGACCCTGCCTTCTCTAACGCACGGGTGACCTTAGGCCACTTAAGATTATGCTCCTGGGATTTCCGCACGGCCGAAGACGAATTGAGGAGAGCCGTCGCGCTCAACCCTAACAATGCCAGCGGCCACGAGATTTTAGGCGATTTTCTCAACGACATCGGACGCCTCGACGAAGGTTTGAGGGAGAATCAAATTGCCCAAGAACTCGACCCGAACCAAGACCATCTGATGTTCGCTCTGGATTCCCGGCGCGAGTACGACCGTTCCATCGCGTGGATTCTGATGATGCTTAAGGGTGACCCGGATAACGGCTATTTCCACCACAACCTCTTTCGCAGCTATGTGGAAAAAGGAATGTACAAAGAGGCTATCGAAGAACTCGAAAAGACGCTTAGCCTCTTTGGACTTCAAGAAAGCGCTGCTCGCATCCATCAGGCCTTCGCCAATTCGGGCTATCGCGGTGCGATGCAGCAATATGCCGAGGAGTTGGAGCAGCTCGCCGCGATGAAGCAAGTGTTTATTCCGATTAATTTAGCCGAGGTCTATGCGGCCTTGGGGAACAAGGACCGCGCCTTTTATTGGTTGGAACAAGCGTACGCACATCACGACATCGTGGCCGTAGCCAACGGTCTTGGCCTGGAGATGATCAATGTGGATCCCATGATGGACCCCCTCCGCTCTGACCCGAGATTCAAGGACCTGGTCCGGCGCATGGGTCTGTTGACGTAAGCAGAGACCAGATGAGCGATACGGCTGAAAGATTCGCGCATGTCCTTGCTTTCATCCTCTCGGCGTGGCTCGCGCTCTTGAGCATTACCCACCCGCTTTTCGCTCAAACCACCGTCGGCACGGGTAGCATTGTAGGTACGGTGAGCGACCCCTCAGGTGCAGTAGTCAGCGGAGCCGCTATCACGATTAGTAACTTCGCTACCGGACAAATCATTCGTCTGACCACGAATTCAGCCGGCGCATTCAACTCAGGCGCTCTGATTCCGGGCGACTATAAAACGCGAATTGCGTCCGCTGGCTTTCGTTCGGCGGAAGTGCCAACAACGGTACTCCTTGGCAACACAGCCACGGTAAATGTGAGCTTGCAGCTCGATAACGAGAGGCAGGTAGTCAAAGTGCAAAGCTCCGCCCTGCGGGTGAACACGGAGCAGGCTGCTGTGCAAGGCGTGTTAAATGGAGAGCAGATTGAAAACCTTCCGGTCAATGGCCGAAACTTCCTGGACCTGGCGCAGTTGGAGCCGGGCATCCAGATCCAGGACGGAGCGAACTTCGGAATCGGTAAGGACGGTTATTCGTCGATCTCCATTGGCGGACGATTCGGCCGGACCGCTCGCATTGAGGTGGATGGTCTCGACGTGTCGGACGAAATATTCGGGTCGACAACGATAAATTTTCCTGCGAGCGGCATCCAGGAATTCCAACTCAGTCAGTCGAGCATGGATCTTTCCACAGAGCTGACTACCTCCGGCGCGGTGAATGTGGCTACACGGTCAGGCACGAACGAGATTCATGGCGAGGCCTTCGGTTTTTTCCGCGATAGCTCGCTGGCTGCGGCATTGCCCGCGCCTTCGGGGCTGTCAGAGCCCTTTCAACGCTCCCAGTACGGCGGGCGGCTGGGCGGGCCAATTATCAAGAACAGGTTCTTTTACTTCCTCGACGGAGAGCGCACCCAGCAGCACTTGCAGGCGCCAGTAATCGTGGGCCCTCCCTTCCAACAATATTCCGGCAGCTTTAGTTCGCCGTACCATGAGAACAACCTCATGGCGAAAGCGGATTATCAGCTTTCCCAGTCAGCTCATGCGTTCTATCGCTTCAACTATTTTGAGAACTCATTTACCGCAAACGGAGTGTTTGGCTTTTCGGTGTACGACGGCAAGAATGTCACGAGGACGCACGTGGGCGGGCTCGACTTCAATAGTGGGAGCTTCACCCACAGCTTCCGATTTGGATACTTGAAAACGGAGCGCAACATCGTTGATGGAACCAGAGGCAGTGGTCTGCCTCTGGCCGACTTCCCATTGGAAATACAGATGGGCAACACGGGATTGCTGACTGGGCCCAGTTACAATGCGCCGACGACGATTCTGCAGAGCGACTTCCAAGCGAAGTATGACGGCAGCAAGATTTTGGGGTCGCACATAATTCGCTACGGGATCGACTTCAACCGTATTACTGCTGGTGGCCTCGTTCGTTTCTTCAGCCTGGCGCCGT
>Ga0207110_10350_pt1 | contig 9714 bp, 9 predicted proteins | sample Alteio_BWMinHeat_74_FD_153582 | JGI IMG/M metagenome (GOLD analysis project Ga0207110, IMG submission 153582) | Enriched cells from forest soil in Barre Woods Harvard Forest LTER site, Petersham, Massachusetts, United States -... | ecosystem: Environmental > Terrestrial > Soil > Temperate forest >...
GCTCACGAATTGCCGCGAGGATAGCCGAAAGGTCCCGCTTTCCCAAAGTACAATATCCAAGATGGGCTACGCCTCGGCGGAGTCATTCGTCGAAGCCAAAGCCGAGCAGCAGATGAGCCGCTTCGTTCTCGAGGATTGCGGTCTGGGTGGAGGTGTGAATTCGCCACCGCCTGAAAGGTGATGACTTTTATGGTGGAACGGATGCGCCATGTAGAAGGAGTAACTTGATTGATCAAGTTCTTAGTTATAATCGGCCCCACTTCGCCGCTGATAAATCCGTTGTCAGCGGGGTCTCCGCCGTTAGTTGCGAACAAATACGACAAGCCGTAGCTACTTATGGATATGCCACGGCAAAGCGGTATGCCCTGGTTCATTACAGTATAGAAGCAGTGAGATACGCTGAACGATGTTTGATGAGAAAACACGGGATGAGAGGATAGATCAGTTGAAAAGCGGTGACCTGAGATCAGCGCTTGCGCTTTCTAGCCATCAATTCCCGTCCAACGAGAGGATGTCGTCAGAGTCTTTCTCGTTGCACGCAGATGACTGATCAAAACGAAACGGCTCGCCAACGTCCGTTGGGGGTCAAAAATCACCGTGCCGCGACGCTGGATCGACGGCGAATTAGCGCACAAAAGCGGTCGTCTAGCCTATGGTCGCGTGGCTGGCACTGCAGCGCAGATGCCGTTTTCGTCGTGCCCAAAATGATCTCTCTACGCTGTCCCTGCGAGCGGCAGCGCGTTCCCGTGCACCTCCCCGGCGACAACTGTTGGTGCTCCAGAGAGCAGCGGACGAAATGCCTCGATGTGGTCGCGGAACAACGCCTGCGACGTGGCCGCGGCGACCGCATCTTGCCATAGTGCAATCGCCACGCACTCACCCGTATTGCCGTTCGCCACGACCAGGAAGCCGCGATTACCCGGCCGTTGCCGGATCGCTTCGACCCGACCAGCTTTCCTTGCCCTACAAATCGACCAGGAACCGGCGACCATTGCGGTAGGTGCCTTGACCGTGAGCCGCGTAGGTCACTTGTAAGCGTTCGCCTTCAACTGACGCACCATTGGCCTCTCATGCGGGGACCAAGAGCACCATTGGCCCTGGCGATGTCGGTGAGGGTCGCGACGAATGTACTCATCATCGAGCGCGCGCCGTAAAGGAGGGATATCGGATTTGCGTGGGTATGCCTGTGTAGTCAAAATGGCGCAAGTCGGCCATTTACTCAGGGACACAGGCAACACAGGGGAAAAAATCCAGATCGGAAGGCGTGTGTCTCTCTGTGCTTTTATATATAGGGAGAAGTAGGTCTATCTTGTCAATTTTCCTCCTGTGTTCCCTGTGTTGCCTGTGTAAAGTAAGGAAACAGTAGAGGTCAAGTTACACAGGGAGATACACAGGCAACACAGGGAAATCTGATTTGCCTGTGTATCCCTCGTGACTGCGGCGTGCTAGAAGGCGAAGATGGTGTTATTCTCCCTCACGCTCTCCCCATTCATGGATTGCGAAGGCATCTCTACTGTCACCCCTGTCTTGACTGCGAACTCGACACAGCAATCGGCTAGCGACGGGAAGATGTATTTCCGAGGGTGATTGTCTGTGTCCTTCAAGTTGGGGATAATCTCATGGAGTATCTTGCCCAATACGGCGATACTGACCGTATTGCCGTATCGCTGAGTGCGCATGAAGCGGGTATAGGAGTCGTAGACCTTCTGACGCTCGATCCCTAACGGCTCGCTCCCATTCCATCGCACATTCTCAAGGTATTGGTCGCTGCTGAACTGGCCTTCGTAGAGGACGTTCATTAGCCACTGTTGTGGCTGGTCGAGGCTGTACAGCTTCTGCTCGTTCAGGGCCGTCGTGTGAGGTGGATAGCGCAAATTGACCGCGCCGTAGTCATGGTGGAGCAGGTCGTGGAGCATCGCCTCGTAGCCGCCGTTCTCCATCTGGTCGATGATCGGCTTGAAATAGTTTTCATCGTTGGCCTTCGAGTCGTCCACCTCCAACACGAAGAATCGGCGCTCATCGACCGTCGCAGGCACCGCCCACTTCTTATTGGTGATGACCATCAGGTGCAGGTGGTTGTCCACGAAGTAGGAGTCGATGTTCTTCGGCTCCAAGATCATCTTCATGTTGGTGATGAGGTCCTTGAGAACTCCCTCCGCTTCAACCTTGTCGCCCGCCCAAAACGCCTCCTCCAAGGAGATGAAGAGACAGCGCCCCAGGACGGCGTTGAATTTGCCAAAGATGTGTGTGGACTTGGACACCGAGAGCGCGTGGTGCCCGATGATCTTGATGAGGCAGTCGGCGAGCAGAGACTTGCCGGCTCCCTTACCGCCGCGGAGAACGACGGTCGAGCCGGGCTTTTTGTGCGGCTCCCGGAGCATCTGCGCCAACCATGCCATCAGCCAGCGGAAGTGCTCCCCGTTCTTGCGACAGAGGATGGTGAAGATGTGGTCGCGAAGCAGGCTCCAGTCCCCTTGGCGCGGCTCCAGTTCGAAACCTTGCCACAGATTGAACTCGTGCGGCCTGACGACGCCGGAAGGATTGAAGACAGCGGCGTCGTATTCGAGCCGCCGCGGGTCCTTCATCCATGTCTCGAAGTCGTTGAGGGTGCCCGCGCCGTCGTCATCAAGGTAGCGCGTGAATTTGTTGGAAAACTTGCTGCCCATAGCCGCCGTCGAGCGCAAGACGACCGGCCGCGAGTTGTCGGCGATGACGTAATCCTTCCCGACCGCGACGTGAGCATACTTCGCGTTCAGGCGTTCCATGATCTGGTCGATGGCTTCGGGCTTCGTCGGCAGTGCGGCATGGGCTGACTTGCGAGCCTGCACCATCATCGCCTTGGCCTTTTTGGCAACCGCGGCGTCGAACACTTTCAATACCATGCCGGCCTTGGCCTTAAGGTCGGCTCGTAGGACGATGAACGCGGCAAGGTCCCGCTCCTGAAGATCGACAAGGAGCGCCAGAGCTTCATCAGTGTACGGAGCGCCAGGATCGAGCTTGGCCCTGCCGACCAAGCCCGCCAGCGAGGCTTTCACTTCCTCCAAAGGCGGAGGGGCAAACTTCGGGGTCTCGGGTAACGGCGGGTGAGGCTTCCTACATCCGGCTCGCATCCCCCGGTCGATACAGTCTTGGATCTTGCGCAGACCGTCCTCAGCCACCAGCCCATTGGCGCGAGAGGCTTGGATGAGACCTTCGGCGACGGCGGCTTGGTCGATCCAGCCGTTGATCACCAGTCGGCCTGATCGGTATGCCAAGGCGGTGAGCTTGTTGTTGCGGCCACTGTTGCGACCCATGGCGGCAAGGTCTTTGACCATCCCCGCCAGTGCCGCCGCTGCCCATGCCTTCTCGCGGCCGCCTGATGGCGGTGGATTGACCGGGTCATATGCCGGCGTCGCCACGAAGGGCTCGCGGATCAAGGCAACCAGCCAGGGCGGGATCACCGGCACATCATGGTAGCTGTCCGTGAGGAGTGGGCTGCCTTCCTGCGGCTGCCACCTTTCACCGTCCGGCCGGATGCTGCCAGGAGCAATGACGAAGCCACGAGCACCGCGTACATCGATCCCTTCGGGCAAGCCGCCGCTGCTATTGCCGAGCTTTTCGCCTTCGGGCTGCTTGAAGTACAGGTGTAGTCCGCCGCCAGCCGTGATCATTACGGGCCCGACAGGCAAACCGTGGACAGCAGCCAAGGCTTCCCATGCCGCCACACCATCTGCGGCACCGTGACGATCAGGATCGAGCAAGACCAGATCGGCCTGCCCGAGTCCGATACCCGGCAAAGCATCGGGGTATGTTTCCCACCATCGTTTGATTTGGTTGGGGTCGGTCGTAGCGTTGTTGGGGTAGTCGGTGATGTGCGGGATCTTTTCCCATTTGTCTTTGGCAGCATCGTAGTGAACATCAACAGGAAAGACTGGTATTCCCGCATCCGCGTGAACAATAGCGACTTCCAAGTTGTTGATAAATACATTGGTTAGCATAATCCTCCTTGTCCTAGGGAGATGGCGAAATGTACCCCCCGAGTCTATGGCCAACCTCGGGGGGCATTATCTATTGTCGGCCGTTCTCAGGCCTTCTTGTTGACGTTTCCCTCTGAGCCAAACTCTACCTCAAACTTGTCCAAAGTTGTTGTAGGCCGCTCTTGGCGTTTTGCCTGTTCCTCGTATTCTTCTCTCGCCCACGTGTTTTTTGCCTGACGAAGTAAGCCTTCGCGCTTGACACGGAGCACGTCAGCGCGTTCGCGTTTAGTGAAGACACCGCACTTCCGGTATTTCTCTTCCCATTCCCGCAATGCCAGCCGCTCGTCATCGTTTAGCCAGTTTCCTTTCTCCAAATCCGCGAGAATTTCGAGGAACCAATGGTCTAGGTCACTCCGATTCCTGCGAAAGCCCATGTCGAAAAACGCCAAAGCATGGATTCGCTGTTTATCGGTAATATCACCGCGACCTAAGGCATCAATCAAGTTTTTTGCCTGTTCTTTTTCGGCGTCATTGAAATACTGGCTGTAGAAACGCAAGCCGTCCGCGAGAAAACGAGGATCGTAATCGTTAATGCCTTGGTGTGCCATTTAACTTCTCCTTGTAAATTGAGTGGTTATTTTCAACTATACCATAACATATACTCTAATATTATCGCACCATTCATTAAGTTACAACAACAATACGCCAGAATATCTTTGCTTTATGTGAGATTTCAATACTATTCCAGTAGATTACTAAAAGCTTACTGCATTGGGTTCTCGATCCGTCAGAAGGTAGAATGAGCCGGTCTTTTTTTTGTTAATCCTGCAATGTCATCATGCTCAAGGTTTTCGCCAAAATCACCAAGGCTATCGAAAAGGCATTCCCCGCCAACGTAGTGCTGCTGGCTTTTCCACTGTTTGATAGAATTTCAAATTTCTCTCAACGGCTTCTCGCAAAAATCTAGTTCTTGAGCCATATATTAGTCGGACAGCCTCATCGATTTGATTTACGGTTTCAGGTCTCAAGTTCAGCAATATGCTTCTATATAATTGCTTGGCCATTTCTGCTCCTTTATCGGCTGGTTGGTTAAATCGTGATTGCTTTAGATATATTTATACATCACGATCCTTTCGATCACTTCGCGTTCCTTATCGTTCATCTGTCTTCCGTGGTAATAAGGACGGTCATGGTGGCGACCGTCCCCAACCTTTGCCGGTTAGTGCTTCTCGGCTTTAATCGCCGCCATTTGTTCCTTGATGCTGGCCAAGTATTCCCTCATGACGGCATGCTCGCGCGCCGTCATACCCTTGCTCTCTTTGAGCAGGTTCTCAAGCGCGGCGCTGAACTGCCCGGTCGCCATCTCGATGAGCACCGCGTCATGATCCGGGTCTATGGCCGGTTCGAGCTTGCAATAGAGGTTGCCAATGATTTCGGCGCAGATGTGTGCGAGCGCCATCGGCAGGAACAAGGAGTCGCCGTCATCCCTGTGCAGTTCGGTGTAAACCGTCAGTGCCGCGTCATGTATTGCCTCGTCGCCGATTGCTTTGCGTAAAGCGACTTCGAAAGCCAAGAGACGCTTGACAACTTTGACTTGGAAGGCGCGCTTATGATCGGTGTCGGATACGTTATGCTTATTCATCTTTACCTCTAGTGCTTTAGAGTTGATTGGGTATGGTTGGTCATTTGATTCAACAGCCGCCGCACCTCTTTGGTGTTTTTTTCAACGGCATGGTCAACGTTCTTGGGAGAGCCGAGATGGGGATGGTTCGGCGCTGTCCTCTGCCTGCAATAGCTTCCTAACCCCACTTCGGATCTGGGATTGATCGGGCCGAGAGACGTGAGAATACATTCATTGGCGCGTGGCCTTCTTGGTCAACGCGCCGGTCTCGGGATCGTAGTCAACCAGTTCGCGGAGTCGTTCAGCGCTGACGGGCGGTGTGATGTCCGGGGTCAAAATGCATTGGTCACAGATTTCGCCCGTCCCGATATCCTCGACATCGGTCATGGTTTCGACCGACCCGGTTTGATAGCCGACGCCCAGTAGAGGTGGCTCCGAGTCGGGCGGGTATGCCTCGATCATGATTTTGGCATCGTCGGAGAGGTGTTGCAGTGCGCGCAGTAGTTCGTGCTTGGTCATGTGAAATGATCCTCGTCAATGCGGTTGATGGATCAATACGATCATGATGAAATGAGATGAGTAAAGATCTGAGCAGGCAAAGTAAAAAGCTAACTATTGTTCATTTCTTGGACGACGCGGGCAACTTGCGAGTCTGTATTGTTGATCACGTCGTCGATTCTTGCAGGTGAGCGGCCGAACGGAATCACGCGCCGAGTCTTGCCGTTGGTGAAAATGAGCTTGTGATGGCGAGTGGTGTTGACGAGCGTTACGGTTATACCGGATGGCTTGGCCCGATCGTTGGCATTACGTAGTATGTCGCGAACGTGTTTCTTCATGGTGTCACCTCTTGAAATAGTGAGGACCACGCGATGCAGGGTGGTTGGGTAATACATGATGATCCTCAATATGGCTTTGTGGAGAAAAAAGCCCTTGCCGACTGATAACGAACGACAGGGGCTTAAAGTCTTTTATTGAAGAGTAATTGGATTGCTCGGATGTCTAGTGAAGATTGTGATATGATATTCGTTTCGAGAGTTATACCAGTCAACGTATACACCGTCGTCGATTTCGATATCCATTAGCTTGAGGAACTTAGTTGCCGCCAACTTCGGCACATGATTGTGTTTTGCTGGGGCATCCTTTGGCAAGGCAAAGACGTGACATGATCGTAGTGCTTGTCTTCATCTATAAGGTGCAAGATGATTGACCAACCGTCTGGTATGTTGTTTTCGATTAATTGGGTAACGTTGGATATATGCATGGTGCCGATTCTTTCATGGTTCTCGGCGTTATCAAGGAATGCATTATAAAATCGAGGTGAAAGGTGCCAGTCTAGCGAATACGAGTGAAAACCAGACCAGCACTCATTCAAGAGCGGCTGTTGAAATGAATGAAAAGCCAGCCGACAGATACGTTATACTCCTGTCGTCTGTCGTCGTCAAGCTCTATATTTGTTCGATGTCAAGGGCTGCCATGATAGGGTCGGCAATACCAGATTGTTTCCTCCAACTCTTTGCGCGCTTCCAATAGAGCTTCCGTGGTGCGTTTGCCTTTTTTGAAATCGTCATGGTCTTTGCCATGGGTATTGATCTTATGTTCATTCATTGTTGATCTTCCCTTTAATTATTTCTCGGCGTTATCAACGGATACATAACAAAAAGGATGTTGAAAGATGCCAGTCGAGACAACACGGAGGAATGACGCATCTTGGCACTATTTCAACCGGCGACTGGAAGGAAAGCGAAGACCAGCGGGCAAGTCTCTTTATACTCCAAGTCCCTGGCATCGTCAAGACAAAATTGCGCCACTTGACAGTATAAGAAAACATCTCTTGTCGCTGCCAAGGTCAGGAGTTATTTACAGAGAATAAGTCGGCAAAGAGTGGTCTTGACAGGATGGGAATCGCTCTCCACATACCCCCTCGACCCATGTGCGGGCACAAGCACTTCACGTGCCCGGCTGTCTAAGGCCGCCGATTACTGGACCGTGCCACCCCTGATATCGAGACAGGGGGTTTGGAGTCCACGGCTTTCCTCTCGTTCATCGAAACGTCGGCTCTAGCAAAGCCGAGGAAAGCCTTAGACATGACCGCTATCGAAGAAGACGACGCCCTTACGCCTGCCGAAGAAGCCTTTGCAAAGGCTTGGACCATCTACAACAGGAGAGACCTGACGAGCTACGTCAAGGTCTGCCGGCTTTATCACCGGGTTTGGCAAGAGAAGAGAGAAGGGGGGCGGTTGATGAAATGGCGGGAAAGCTTGTCGCCGCCACTGCACCCAAAGGATTCGGAGCGAATGATCGGTCTTGTTCGGTTATTCGGCGAAGTTGACACTTTGGACAACCAGAACGTTATCGACAAAATGTCGAATGTCGGTCGGTCGGTTCTCTATGAACTGGCGCTCCCGAGCAATGCCGATATCTGGGATGCCGTCAAAAAGATGCCAACCGTCACTCATGCCGCCGTGGTGGAACTTCTGGCAGCGGCGAAGGCAGGGCGAGTGGACTCCGAGTCCACTGACGACGATGACGACAGCGACGACAGCGCCGCCGATGCCGCGTCATTAGAATCCCCCCCTGCGGGCGCAACGAAAGGGCAGGGGAATGGTTCGGCTCACGCAAAGGGTTATGCGCCCAATCGGTCGAGGCTGGTGAACCGCCACCGCCAGGATTCCGACGACGAATGGTGGTCGCCGTCGCCAGTCGTCGAAGCGGCTCGAAGGGTTCTCGGCGAAATCAGCCTTGACCCTTGTTCCTGTCCCGAAGCCAACGAAGTGGTCAAGGCGCTCAAGTTTTTCGACAAGGAAGCGAACGGGCTGGTGCACGAATGGTTCGCTACGGGGCTTTGGCTCAATCCGCCGTTCGGTAACAACGGTCTAGGACAGTTCACGAAAAAGCTGTTGCAGGAAATAAAGGCGGGCCGAACGACGGCTGCAATCATGCTCGCCAGTGCCCAGCTTGATGCGAAGTGGTTTCACACTGCGGCCAAGGCTTCGACTCTCGTCTGCATCCCCCTTGGTATGCTCACGTTCAGGCGGCCCAAAGGCACCCAACGCGGCATGATTGGCAGCGTCATATTCGGCTTCAACGTCGATCCGCAAGCCTTCCGCCGAGAGTTCAAGGATTTTGGCCTTATCGCCGACTTCACGCCACAGGCAGAGATTGCCCCGACCGAAGAAGCCCCGGTGAGCCTTACCCGTGAGCAGGGTAAGGCTCTTTTGAGCTTGACAGGGGGAAATCTGAAAAAGGGCACGCCGGCGATGATTAAAGCAGCCAGGCACTGAGAGGAAAGGCAATGAGCAAAGACGAAGAAGCGTTAGGTGTGGCTACGAAAATTTAGCCCGAGCCGGAAGACTTCTTGGCAACTGACACAGGGTCGGATGCTGAGAAATATCGACTTGCCCAAGCTAAGCTTTAAGACGGCTCTACAAGCAAAGCAAACTACCGCCCGACGTTATGATCGAAATGGCGAGGATAGCTGAGAAATCCCGCCGTCTCATGGAAGATGGCCCGCCCTATCGGACGAAGGAGTAAAGAACTATGACAGACGTACTGCAATTTGATAACAAAAGCGACTTCGATAACGCTATCGAGAGGCTGACTGCGGCAGGATTAATCGATGTGGGATACCACCATACCAAGAAATGGGAGGACTTAACTTCCGAGCAAAAGAAACTCGTTACTGACTACGGCTTCGAGGAACTCTTTCATCACGACCTAACGAAGTCTCTCTGATGAGCAAGATCGATAACCTCCGGGAAGAGTTTGAGCGGCAGGCAGAATGGCGGCGGCAGAAGGGAATCGAATACCCGAACGATACTCGCAACCTGGAAGCCGCTGAAATCTTCGATCGTCTCGCATCATCGGTCGAAGATTGCCCCTCGGAAGTGATATATGCCGTGGGGGAGTTCTTTGCCGATCCTGACGATTGGGAATGCGCCGAACGATGGCAAGAGGTGCTGCGAGAGGTCGGGTTCTATTCCGAGCCAAAGACGGCAGAGGAGTTCTGTCGGGCATTCATCGCCGAGCGTGCTGGCCTGAAGCACTGATCAAACTCAAAAAAAGGAAGGGGCAGCCTTTTCGAGCCACCCCCTCCTCTTATACCCGCCATACCTCAGCGGAGCGTGTCCGACCTTAATA
>Ga0207110_10240_pt2 | contig 9701 bp, 11 predicted proteins | sample Alteio_BWMinHeat_74_FD_153582 | JGI IMG/M metagenome (GOLD analysis project Ga0207110, IMG submission 153582) | Enriched cells from forest soil in Barre Woods Harvard Forest LTER site, Petersham, Massachusetts, United States -... | ecosystem: Environmental > Terrestrial > Soil > Temperate forest >...
CTGTCCAAGACGGGGAAGAGATTGTGCAGGAAGTATTTCTGGCCCTCTTCCAGCATTTACAACGTGGCAAATCGCGCCGCAATCTTCGCGCCTGGGTTTTTCAAGTGGCCCACAACCTCGCGGTGAAGCATTACATCGCCAAACGAAGAGATCGTCAGAATCTCTTGGATTCAGGTACAAAGGCAGCGGAGGACTCCTTCGCCGACCGGAATCCAAATCCCGAGGATCAACTAGCGGGAAATCAAAGGCACGTCCATCTGCAAAGCGTCTTGCGAGCTTTGCCCGAACAAGACCGGCGCTGTCTCTCTCTTCGTGCCGAAGGCCTCACCTACCGCGAGATCGCTCAGGTCCTGGATATGTCCTTGGGTGCGGTGGCTCTTTCCTTGGGGAGATCACTCGCGCGGTTCGCCCGTGCGGAGGAACGGTGAAACATCATGTCGTCTAACGATTCTCATTTGTCCGATCAAGAACTTCTGCTGGCGGCCGACGGAGAGTTGCCTCCTGCCCGAGCCGAACAGGTTGCGTCGCATCTGGCCGAGTGCTGGACTTGCCGGGTCCGCAAAGGGGAGATCGAAGAGTCGATCCGTGATTTTGTCCACGTTTATCGCGGGGATCTCGATCCGCTATTGCCCTCCGCTGCGGGACCTCGCGCGCTGCTCAAGGCGCGACTGGCAGAGAGGGCCTCGGTTTCGAGCAGCAAGTGGTCGGAGTTCCTCACGCTTCGATATGCCGGCGCAGCCATTGTGGTAGCTCTTCTCGCGCTGCTGATATACTTTCGTCCGAATTTCCAATCGCGGCAGGCTTTTCGCATTGTGCCCGTGTCGTTCCCGGAGCCGAGCCTGACTCCCGGAGTGACACTTGCGGTGAATATCGAGCAGATCTGCCACTCGACGCGTCCCAAGAACCGCATCGTTCCGGCGTCCCTGCAGCGCAAGGTTTTTGAGGAGTACGGCATCCCGGGCGCGGAGCCGCGAGCCTATGAAGTGGACTATTTGATCACTCCCGCGCTGGGGGGCGCCGACGATATTCGAAACCTGTGGCCGCAATCCTATTCGTCAGCGGTCTGGAACGCCAGGGTGAAAGATGCGCTTGAAGACCGTCTGCACGATTTGGTCTGTGAAGGACAACTGGATCTAACTACCGCGCAGCAGGACATCTCTTCGGATTGGATCGCCGCTTACAAGAAGTACTTTCACACGGACAAACCGATCGAGCAGACGCCTTAGAATCGCTACAGATCGCCGCCCAGGATCGGAATCACGGCTCCACTAATCTGCGAAGCCTGATCCGAGGCAAGATGCACCAGCAGGCTGGCGACTTGGGCCGGCCGCACCCACTTCGCAGGATCCGCATCCGGCATGGCGGCGCGATTCACCGGAGTATCCATCGTTCCGGGCAGAATCACGTTGGCGGAAATTCCGCTGTCTTTATTCTCCAGCGCGACCGTGCAAACCAGCGAAACCAGCGCCGCCTTGGACGCCGAGTAGACACCCACCATGGGTTGCGGCTCCACGGCTGTCCGGCTGCCGATCGCCAGAATGCGGCCCGCGTTCCGGGCGCGCATCCCTGGCAGCACCGCGCGGAAGACGTGAAAGGCGGCTCGCAGGTTTACTTCGAGCATCTGCTCCAGAGTGGCGTCGTCGGTCTCCGCTACGAACTGCCCGCCGGCGAATGCGCCCACTAGATGCACGAGCACGTCGATCCTCTCCCATCTTGCGATCACCGCCGCGACCATGGCACGTGCAGCGTCGGCACTACCGAGCTCCGCCGGAAACGCTGTGAAGTTGGGATGAGGAAAGTCGGAGTTCTGGATTTTCCTCGCGACACCCGCCACGCAGGCTCCGGCCTCTAGAAACGCGTTCGTCACGGCCGTGCCAAGTCCGCCATTGGCGCCGGTGATCAGGACTACTTTATCGGCAAGAGGCATCTTTTTATTGTGTACCGTGTCTCTCTGGGAGCATTCGCACGCGTCCGCGATAATGCTTCCCGATGAACCAAAAGTAGGAGAAAGCAAGCACGAGTGCCACGGGCCACCAGTACCCGGCGGCTCTTAGACTGCTGGCGTCCGACGAACCGTTATAGGCCGTGATCGAATACTCCGGAGAAATCGTCGAATAGAGGATCACAGGGAAGAGGCCCGCAGCGGCGGTGCCTAGCAGGCCAGCAATGAGGACGCACCCTCCCCAAAACACCCGCGCTTCGGCGCCGGATCGCAGTGCCGTAAAAATAGCAGCTAGCCCGCCTGCCACCGCCGCGAGTCCGGCCCATGCCAGAGGCTGCGCCGCCATGCCCGCGAACAGTTCCGGCCGAACATATTCCGTTTCCAGGCTCGCCACCAGGAGCATGAAAACGGTGCCAGGCCACAACCACTTCGTTAAAATCTTGGCTCTTCGATAAACTTCGCCTTCCGTTTTAAGCGACAAATAAGACGCACCGTGTGCGCACAGACACACCAAGGTGAATGCCGCGATCGAAACTGTGTACCAGTCGAGAATTCCCAGCATTCCGCGCACTCCGAAATCCGTGAACAGAGGAAGGCTGAGGGGCGTTCCCGGCCGCAGGGGCATGCCGCGCACGACATTGCCGATCGCGGCGCCGAAAAGAATCGCCAGCAGCACGTTCGCCACCACCAGCACGAAATCCCAGAAAGAGCGCCACAGCACGGATGGAATATGTTCCCGGAATTCCAGAGAAATGCCACGCAGGATCAACGTCCACAGAACCAGAAACAGTGCCAGATAGTACGCCGGAAAGGCGACCGCCAGCACGCGCGGAAATGCCACGAAGAGCACTCCGCCCGTCGCCACCAGCCATACCTCATTCCAGGTCCAAAGAGGGCCGATTGCCGCGATTATCGCGCGCCGCTCTTCCTGATTCTTCGCAGCTAGGAAGTGCAGCGCGCCAGCCCCGATGTCCCAGCCGCCCAGTACCACGAAAAGCGTGATCATGAGGCACAGGATCGCGAACCAGAGCTCCACCATCACAAATTCTCCGTTTCTATGCCGATTCCGTGCATCACTTCACGCCCTACCAGAAACAGATACAGCAAACCCAGCACGAAGTACAGGCCGGTGAAGCCGATCAGTGTGAATATCGCGTCTCCTGAACTTACTGCCGCGCTATAGCCGTCCCGCGTGCGAAATAGACCGTAAACCAGCCACGGCTGGCGTCCGAGTTCCGCAGTGATCCATCCGGCAGTGTTGGCGATGAAGGGAAAGGGAAAGGCCAGCATCAGCACCCACAATAGCGGGCGGCTCGACTCCAAACGGCCGCGTATCCGTTGCAGACTCGCCCAGCCCAGCAGCAGGATGAATAGCGTGCCCAAACCCGCCATCACGTGGAATGCGTAATACAGCAGCTCGATGTTGGTGGGCCAGGTTTCTTCCGGAAACGCCCCGAGTCCAGGCACGTCGCGATGAAATGTTCCGAAAGCCAAGAAGCTCAACATGCCAGGCACGCGAATGGGGTTGTCGAGCTGCCGCTTCTGGACGTTAGGCTGGCCCATCAAGGTAATCTCTGCCATCGGACCACTTTGAAACCGGCCCTCCATGGCCGCGAGCGCAGTCGGTTGAAGCCTAGCGACCATCTTCGCCTGTGCGTCCCCCGTGGGAAACGCCACGATCACTGAGGCTATCAGTCCCACTGCCGTACCCCACTTCAGGAACAAGCGGCCCTGAGTTCCGTTATCGCCTCGCAGGACGTAGAACGCTCCGACTGCCGCAATGGCGAACGAGCCCGTAACGATCGCCGCGCACTGGTTGTGGCAGAACTCGATGAGAGCCCAGGGGTTCAGCAGAAAGTCGCCGAGATTGGCAAGGCGCATCGATCCGTCCGCAGCGAACGCGTACCCGCTCGGCGCCTGCATGAATGCGTTGGTCACTAGGATGAAATAGCCGGAAAGCCAACTTCCTAGGGCCACGCCCAGCGTCGCGAGGAAGTGATCGCGCGGGCCCAGGCGCTTCTCGCCCCAAACCATCGCGCCGATAAACGCGCTCTCGAAGAAGAACGAGAACATACCTTCCATGGCGAGCGACTGCCCGATGACTCCGCCTGCATATTGCGAGAAGCTGGCCCAGTTCGTGCCGAACTGAAACTCCATGGGAATACCGGTCACAACTCCCACCGCAAAGTTTATGCCGAAAATGCGCGCCCACAGCCGCGCGGCCTCTTGGTAGCGGGCATCTCCCGTTCGCAGAAGAATCCATTTCCAAGCCACCAGGAACCACGCCAGCCCCATGGTGAGTTGCGGGAAGAGGTAGTGGTAGACCACCGTGAAGGCGAACTGAATTCGATGCCACGACGCTGCATCGTCTGTCATGATGGCCGCCTCCTACGTGACTACTCCCTCCGGCGTCCGATCGAGGGGACAAAGGGAGAGCCACGCCAGGCGCTTCGGGAATGTGCTCAAAGCTGTACCTGCAGGTCCTTTTATATCATTACGGTTGCCATCTGTCACAGTCATAGAAGAATGCTTGTGTTGTAATCCAAAGTTTTGATTGGACAGGACTTAGGATTCCCGATAGACTGGCATTTCCCGGCGAGTCATCCCGTCTGCTGCCAGCAGTGTCCCGCTGGTGCGCCTCCCTCGCTTGGGCAGATGCGCCCGCATGACCACCGCTACCCACATTCAAGAAACGCTGCAGACCGTCTACGAGAAATACAAGGACGTCAACGAAGGCGAAGTCGCAACCTACATTCCCGAGCTGGCCAAGGCCAAGCCTGATAATTTTAGCATTTGCCTGGCTACCGTGGACGGCCAGGTGTTTTCGGTGGGAGATTGGAAGCGAGAGTTTACCATTCAGTCCGTGTGCACGCCCTTCGCGTTCCTGATGGCCCTGGAGGAATTCGGCCGGGATGCGGTGCTCGAGAAGGTATGCGTCGAACCGAGCGGCGACGCCTTCAACTCCATCGAGCTCGAGCCCAAGACCATGCGCCCCTTCAACCCCATGGTCAACGCGGGGGCGATCGCGATCGCGTCCATGATCAAGAGGTGCTCGCGCGACGAGGGGGTCCGGACATACGTGAACAAGATGCAAATGGCCGCGGGCCGAACCCTGCATCTCGATCACGCCGTGCTCGCGTCCGAAACCGCGACCGGCAATCGGAATCGTGCCATCGCGTATCTCATGCTGAACTGCGGCATAATCGATGCTGCGGTCGATCACGCGCTGCACCAATACTTTTCCCAATGCTCGCTTCTGGTGAATTGCCAGGACCTCGCGATGATGGCGGCGACCCTGGCGAACATGGGAATCAATCCCGCGACTGGGCATCGGGTATTCGAACCGGTGTACGTCAAGGAAGTGCTGGCTGTGATGTTCACATGCGGGTTGTACGACTTCGCGGGAGAGTGGGCCTACCGGGTCGGCCTTCCGGCTAAGAGCGGCGTGGGAGGAGGGATTCTCGCGGTTGTAAATCGCCAATTGGGAATCGCCGTATACTCTCCACGGTTGGACGCGAAAGGCAACAGCGTCCGCGGAATCGCCGTTTGCAAGGAGCTTGCGCACCTCCTTGGCTTGCATGCGTTCGAGTTCACGAACGCGGGGTCGAGCGCGATGCAGCCGCTTGTGGCTGCTAAATAAAACGCTCGATGTCCAGACATCCGCTTGCGCAAAGGGTTATTGTGATCGGGAAGAGCCTTTATGCCCGTACAATACCGGACCGAACCCGAAACACCCGAAGCCAAAGCGCGATGGGGGAAATCCACCTCCATTGCCCGGAAGAACGGCTCTTCCTAGAAGGCCCCCGCGCGGGATCTAAAGCCCCGTCTGTACATGGGCGGGGCCAACAACTGGTCCTACTGGCGCAGTGAAGCCACCAGAGTCCCGGTCTGTCGCAGGACCGTGAGCCGCGCGACTTCGAGCGCGTGCTGCGAGTCGTAATAGACGATCCATTTTTCCTGCTCGGCCGCGCGCGACGCTTCCACCTGCGCCATGGTGACTTGGCCTTCGTCATAGCGCGTGAGGTCGAGGGTGAGCTGATCGCGCGCCAGATCGAGATCAGCCCGCGCGAGTTTTTTGCGCCGATTCCACGCGACGGATCTCGCGATAGGCATGCTGCAGGTCGGCAGTGATGCGGCCGCGCGTTCGGCCAATTTCGGTGCGGATCTTGTCGATGTCGGCTTGCGCTTGAACAACGGCGGCCGAAGCGGTGCGCCCGGTGAGGATGGGAATCTCGAAGGCGACTCCCAGCTCAAAGTTGTTGCGCTGGAACACCGGGAAGAACTTGTCATAGTTGTTGAAACGCGAAAGCAGCGCGTACTGCGCCACCAGGTTGGCCTTGGGAAGCCGCTCCGCCTGGGCACTCTTAATTTCCAGATTCTTAGCTTGCAGGTTCGATTCCAACCGCCGGATCTCGCGGCTGCTCTCGAGAGCCTGCTGGATGGCGCTCTCTTCCGAATCGAGCTCGCTGGTCAGCCGCCGGTCTTCCTGCGCAGGTTGCACGCGATCCCCGGGATCGAAGCCGAGCACCTGTGCGAGCGCAGTTTCCGTGTCGGCGATGCTATCCGCCAGGTCCACCTGACGCTGCTGGGCTTGCAGGACCTTGAGATCGGCTCTGTTGGACTCGATGGGAAGTTCGCGGCCTTCGCTGACGCGGACCGCCGTCAGATCGCGCACGCGAATGAGACTCTCGACTTGCCGCCCGACCGCGGCCAGGCTCCGAGCGGCCTGGTCGGCGTCGAAGAATAGCGAGGCCACGCGGTAAGCGACCTCGTCCTGCCGCACGCCGATATCGATTTCGGCTCCGCGAGCCGCTTCGTTGGCTTGAGCCGCCCGATAGCTGGTGGGACGGTCGAAGATCGCCATCTGGGTCTTGGCCTGCAGAACAGCTGGCGCGTTGCCGTCGATGCTCATCGGGAATCCGTTAGTGTAAGCGGCGCCGCTGCCGGCGAACACGCGAGGAACGAAGGCATCCTTGACGATGGTCACTTGCGCGCGGGCTCGCTGCTGATCGAGCCGGGCGAGAATGACGTCGGGGTTCTGCTTCAGCGCGATATCGAGGGCGTCGCGGAGGGTGAGCGTGCGGACTTCGGCGGCGGCGCAAAGACAAAGCAGAAAGAAGACGGCGGGGGCTTTCATACCGCCCAGTGTAGCGGGACTAAAGTCCCGCGCGGGCTGAAAAGCCCGCCCCACCTACTTATTGGGATTCTCCACCATGCGGCGGACGCGGTCGAGCTCCTTGCGCAACTTACGCTCGCGCAGCGTGATGAGGACGACATAGATGAACATGATCAACCACGCGGCGCCGAGGCCGAGCAGCATGTATTGGACGTTTCTGTTCACTGCGAGTGCGCCATCCTGCGCAGAGTGTCGATTTCACGCGCGAACCCTTCCTGGCGCATGCGGACCATTACCAGGATCGCGGAGAAGCAAGCCAGTGCGAGCAGGTTCCACCAAATGGGCGCTTCCATGCCGGCAGCCATGCCGCCCCCGTTGCGAATGGAAAGCACGGGCTGTGGGTGCTGCGTGTTCCACCACTCGATGGACTTATAGGAAATGTAGGCGTTCACGCTGCCCAGAATGCTGACGACGGCCGCGAAGCGGGCGCGCTGGTTGGGTTCGTCGACGGCGCGGCGCAGCATCAGGTATCCGCCGAAGATCAGCCAGCAGACCAGCCACGAGGTGAGTCGATAATCCCACGCCCACCACACGCCCCAGATGATCCGCGCCCAGATGCTGCCGGTGGCCAGCCCGATAGAGGCGAACACCAGCGAGACTTCGGTGACGCTGGCCGCCAGCGCGTCATAGCGCAGGTCCTTGGTGACCAGGTAGCCGATGCTGAGGAACATCCCCAGTCCGAATCCCGTCATCCCCAGAATGTTCGCCGGAACGTGGAAATAGATGATCCGGTAAATGGCGCCCTGGTTCAGCTCATCGGGCAGCGCCGTGAAAATAGTGTTCATGTTCCAGGCCAGCAGGGCCCCCGCAAAGACCGCCAAACCAATGATGATTTTTTCCCGCATGATTGTTCATCCTACTAGAACGGTATCTACAAAAACCACGGCCAGCAACGTAAAGATGATATCGAAGGCCACCAGGAAGCGCATTCCGAAGCCCACGGGATTCCCGGCCAACACATTGGTGGTGATGGTCATGGCCGCGATGAGCGCCGGAATCATCATCGGATAGACGAGCGTGGGCAGCATTAGTTCCCGCAATCTGAGGTTCACGGTGAGGGCGCTGAAGAGCGTTCCGATGACGGTAAGCGCCCAGGTTCCCATCACCAGCACCAGCAGCATGGGCCAGACCTGCGCGGCGGACCAAGGCACGTTGTAGAACAGCACGAACACCGGCAGGCTGACCAGTTCCACGGCGAACAGCATCGCGAAGTTCGCCAGCGCCTTGCCCACGAACAATGCGGCGGAGGAGACGGGCGAAGCGATCAATGCGTCCAGGCAGTCGTTTTGAAGCTCGCGGGCGAAGCTGCGGTTCAGCACCAGCGCGCCGGCGAAGGCGTAGGTCATCCATAGCAGGCCGCCCGAGAATTCCTGGATCTGCTCGGAGGAGGGATCGAAGGCGAAGCTGAACAGCAGCAGGATGACGACCGAGAAGGCGATGGAAGCGTTCCAGGCTTCCTTGGTGCGCAGCTCGGAGTGCAGGTCCTTGGCGGTGATGGTCCACACGTCGCGGAGGAACAATCAATTGTCTCCGTAGGTTTTGTACAGCCATCCGGTATCGTCGAGCATCTGCTGCGTCCGCTCGCCCGTATGCACGATCTGTCCGCGCTGGAGCAAGGCCACATGCGACGCAAGTTCCAGAGCCTCGCGAAGCTGATGCGTGGACATGACGATCGTCCGGCCGCGTTCGCGCATGCTCTTGATCATGGACTGGAGCACGGCGATCGCCAGGTCATCAAGCGCGGTGAAGGGCTCGTCTAGCAAGAGAACTTCGGGATCGTGGAGAAACGCCCGGCCGACCGCCAGGCGCTGGCGCATACCGCGCGAAAACTCGCGAGCCAGGCCGTCGCGCACGCGGGCGAGACCCACCCGCTCCAGCATTTCGTCGGCGCGCTTGCGGGGATCGGGCAGGCCGTAGAGCCGCCCGAACAGCGTGAGATTCTCGAAGGCCGTAAGTTCGTCGTACAGGGCGATCCCGTGTCCCAGAATGCCGATGCTTCCGTGGATTTTGATCGACCCGCGCGAGGGCCTGGCAAGTCCGGCGACGATCCGCAGCAGAGTGGTCTTTCCGGCACCGTTGCGGCCCAGCAAGGCCATGGTGGATCCGGGCGCGATGTTCAGGCCGACTTCCCGGAGCGCCGGAAAGTCGCCGTAGTATTTCCAGACGTCGGAAATCTCGAGCGCGTTCACACCGCGCCCTTGCGGAACAGAAGCGTGCCCCCCAGCGCCAGGATTCCGAAGGTGAGGCCCAGGACCCAGTACATCTTGTCGTAAATCTTAGCCAGGATTTCCGTGGTCTTCGGCTGGCCGGGGTCTTCGTCCGGCGACGCGTTGCTTTGCCGCTCGCGAATCGACCCGGTGCCCTCGATCTTGACCGTGTAGGATGGCGCCGTGACTTGATACAGACGGGCCTGCACTTCCTGCTCGACGCCCATTTCCTTGATACCGTCGCCGGACAACCGGACCGATAGCGGAGTCACCACCGTGGTGGGACGTTCGCCCTCGATGACCTTTCCCGAAAAGGTTTCGGACGCGGGCAGCGTGTAATGCATGTCGAAACGCGTCTCGCCGGGCCGCACCGGAT
>Ga0207110_10348_pt1 | contig 9664 bp, 10 predicted proteins | sample Alteio_BWMinHeat_74_FD_153582 | JGI IMG/M metagenome (GOLD analysis project Ga0207110, IMG submission 153582) | Enriched cells from forest soil in Barre Woods Harvard Forest LTER site, Petersham, Massachusetts, United States -... | ecosystem: Environmental > Terrestrial > Soil > Temperate forest >...
TCGCCGTCAGAGCGTCCATCGCGGTGTTTTTTGCGGTCGTGTCGCCGGCGGTCTCGCCCCAAATCTCGAAGGCCCCGATAACCCCGAACGACCACGAGGCCCCGAGATTCTGGTATTGCTTGAAAAAACGGTCTTCGCTTGTCGTCCGGCGGGCTTGGACATGTGCATTAATCGTGTTGTCAAATGAGATGGTCGCGCCGATGCCGGCGACAGAGATTCCCACATGCGTCCAGTCCTGCTGGTCCCAATGCGCCGGCGCGGTGAGCACCGCGCCAGTGTCGCTCCAGAGGAGTTCAAGATAATCGCTGGTCCACAGATGGTCGGGCCGGATGCCGTCAGATCCGAGGGTGGACGCGGGACCAACGTTCGTCGCCGGTGGGGAAGCGAGGTTCACGGCGGTGTCCGCCCGGCCGTCGGCCGCTGCTTGGGCAAACAAGAGGCAAACGACCGGTGCGATCTGACCAGCCAACCGATAAGGAACGGAAAACGAACTCATCGTGGGAACACCTCCGACTATACCCGCCCGAAATGAACTTCCCGTGAAAAGAAAATGAATTATTGTTCATCATCTCAGGCCACGAGCATGCGACTCGCGGCGATGCTCATTTACAAAGCCAGTCCCGACGCGGGCACTTGCCCGGCACGATCGAATCCAAAGCAAGGCTTCGCTTCAGGATAGCTTCTCGGCATCGGGTTTGCCAGTTGCGTCGCAGCGTGGGCCGAAAGGAGGCTTGCACCAATGGTCAGCAAGCTTCGGGGAGCGACCGTCATTGCGGTACCGTATAGCGCGACCGCAGCGTTCGGATGCGGGTTGCGGCAAGCGAATTTAGGAAGTTAAAGCAAAACAAGTCTGCCCGCTCTTCCTGCTGTGCACGTCAGCCGGTCAAACCAATTGAAGCTAGGCCCTCTCCTCCGCGGCCCGCGGCCTCTCCACGGGTTTGCTCGGCGCGGGTCGGCGCATTGGGCCTTTGATCTGTTGCAGCCCGGTCGCGATCAGCACTCCGTCAAAGGCATCTTTGTCTGCCACGAAAAGTCCGGGCAGCAAGGCCCAAGAGGCCGATGGATGACGGTGATGAACGCGGTGCATGTTGTGATTGAGGATGAAAGGCCGCACTAGGCGGGGCACCGCGAGATTGTTCGCCGCTTGGTTGTCATGAGGGTCGGTGCCATAATGATAGGCGTTGTCGTAAAATGAGACGATCAGGCCGCGCCAAAAGAAGAGCAGAATGAACGGCGTCAGGTCATGCCAATTAACGTAGACCTGCGCGGCGAGGAAACCGACACAAAGGATGGCATCGATCTGGATCGCCTGAACCATTCGACGAGTAAACAGGTCGAGGATCGCAGCGAGGGCCTTGTTCCGCGTCCAGGCGATGATCAGCCGCTTGAACCTTTTCCAGCCGTAAAACACCAGCGGCGAAATCACCTCGGAAAGGTAAAGCAGCCCGAGAATTCGCCCGTAGTAGGCCAGCCACCACCGCATAAAATGCTTGGTGTCGGTGGGCACAAGTTCGGTCGTGTCCAGTTCGCTGCGGTTGTAGCGGTGATGCGTCATGTGCCCGATTTTCAGGATGTGAAACGGGCAGCCGAACAGGATCCCATGAACCCGCCCCAGGAAATCGTTGGCCGAACTACGGCGGAGCAGCTTGCGGTGGATGGCCTCGTGGATCAGCAGCCAGCACATGACCGTTGCATAACCGTAAAGGGCCAAGTAGACGGCGAAAGCCGCGCCGCTCCATGCCCAGATCACCGGCGTAAGAACGAGACCGGCAAGCTGGAACAGAATGGCGAAAGCCGAGAGTGCCAGGTTCCGGGTCTGCGGCAGATAACGGAGCGGGTCGGCTGACGCCATCGTCTTCATGGGGATTTCGGCCGGGAAAGCACGGCGGCCGCCCCGGTGGCGGCGGGAATGCCGGGACGCGACGCAATGTTCGGCACTATTTGCCACGGCTCCGATTGCCGGATCGGCTTCACGTCAGATACGGATGGTTTCACGCGTGATCCGCGGGATCTACCGCTGTCGGCAAGCCAGTCAGGTTGGACTCGCATCATGGCGTTCACCTCTTTCGACGGGCCTGTGGGCGAAACGGCATCATGACGACTTCCTTGAAGTTATCGGTGATCTGCTTGCTCTGGTGCGTGTCGACCCCGAAGACCGTCTCGCTGGTCGGCAGCTCCGCATAGGTGCCAAACAGGCGGTCCCATACGCTGAATACATCGCCGAAATTTGAGTCGGTGTAGGGCTGCTGATAATGATGATGCACGTGGTGGAGATTGGGCGTAATGAAGATCCAGCCCAAGGCGCGATCGAGCCGGTACGGAAGGCGATACTTCGAATGGGAGGTGATATTGGAAATGGTTTCCACCGTCTGCCTCAACAACAGCACGCCCCAACCCGCACCGACCAGCACCACCCAAATAATCAGGAAGCCTACCCGCACAAACGTATCTCCAGGATGCTCGCGAATTGTCGTGGAAACATCGACTTCCCGGGCGCTGTGATGCACCAGATGAAACCGCCAAAGCCAGGTGAGCTTGTGCATGGTGAAGTGGTAAACGTAGTCGCCGAAATCCAAGAGCACAAAAGCCAGGACATACTTGCTCCAGGCGCTCGAGCTGCCGGGCAGCACTTGCAAAAGCCCCCAATGGTGAACCGTCACCCAGGTTGCCGCCATCACCACAAAGATGGTCATGACTAACTGCACCGGCAACGCCAAGAGCATCAGGGTCACATTCAGCCGGGCGTGATTCCATTTTTCTCCGATCGACTCGGCAGAAATGATCAGCTCGACGAACCAGAGCATGGTCAGCAGTCCGGCGTACAAGAGAACCTGAATGGTGGTGCCATGCTCCGCGAAAAAGGATTTATGAAGCGGCATTAGATGAAAACTTGGAGTCGGGGAATCATGACTACGCTCAGGCGGCGACCTTGATTTTGAACGTCCTTAGCTTCTTGTAGAAGCCGGCGAGATGGGGAAGGAACTGATGATGGTGAAAGATGAGCGAGGCGTGCTGAACCGGACTCGCGCCACCGGTCACGACGCGACATTCGCCCTGGGGGAAAAGTCGCGCGAGATCGCGATCGAGGGCCGCGCGGGTTGGGGAAATCCTGGTGAGCACCGTCGTCTCCATTTCCGCGTAAAGAATCAAGGTCGGTACCTCCGTGAGCGCCGTTTGGGCCGGTGCGCTCCATGCGGCTAGCTCAAGGAACTGACTCAGGGCGCGGACCCGTTCGCTCGCACCAGCGAAGTCCAGACCCTTGATCGAAACGATGACCCGCTCGAGAAAGTGGTCGATTTCATCAGCCTTCATCAATCCAAGGAGCGCGGGCCGATTTTGGGAGCCGGAGCTAAACATTTTCGAGAAGATCGACTGCGAACGTTCCACAACGGAATTATTCAGAGTTTCCGGCGGACCGAAATACGGCTTGAGCGCACGGGCCGTCAGCGTCGTCGGCTTTGATTCGGCTGAATCCAGGACATCGCCCAGGCACGCGACCGGACTCACCAAAATGGCTCCGGCAATATCGCTCCGCCGGTGCCCGGCACGGGACCGTCGGAGCCATTCAACAAGCAACCCGCCGCCGAAGCTTACGGTGAATATGACGGGCCGCTGGCCATGCAGGACCGTCAATTCCTCGACGAGGTCGTCCATTTGCGCGCAAAAAAGGTCGAGCGAAAAGCCGCGCCGTGAGTAATTCAGATAATAGACGCTGCCGCTCCGGAACAGCATGCGCCGCAGAAGAAACACCTGTTCCGTGGAGTCGGGCACAAAACCGCCCAGAACGATTGTCGAATGAGGCCCGGGCCGATCCTCGCATAAGATATTCACCAATTGCCGCGTCTGCGCCGTCCCGCATGCCAGGGCGTCGTCACGCGCCCGCGTGATTCCGGGCACGAACGGACGGGGCCGCAGCGACCTGATTGGATTTCCTGTCATTCGACGGGAATTCTATCCGAAGGGGCGGACTGCGTTGTGGTGTTCATGAGATATCTCGCTTTACCAGCATCTAGAACGAACTCATGGCGAGAACCACTCCTAATTTTACCGATTCGAGATGAACGCCGCGTGAAAACGAAATGAATTATTATTCATAATTGCCCAGTCGCTCGAGTATGCGAATGGCGAGCCGTTAATTGATTTCACGCCGCTCCCCGTTTGGTCGCTTTCGACATTTCCCGCCACAGCGGTGGAGGGCGATCGATTCCCTTTTGGCGAGAACGTGTTGAGGCTCGCGCTTTGCGCGGCGATGTTGCATTCGAGAAAAGCTGGCAGCCATGAAGATCTTAATTGTCGAGGACCAAAGGCGGATGGGACGATTTGTCGAAAAGGCGCTCGCCGAGCAGAATTACGTCGCGCGCCTGGCCGGCTCTTGCGCGGCGGCTCGGGATGCCCTGGCTGAGTCACCCTACGATGTCGTGGTGTTGGACCTCGGCCTGCCTGACGGGGACGGTTTGGAACTCTTGCGGGAATGGCGGGAAAGGGGATTCGATACGCCAATTCTCATCCTGAGCGCGCGCGACGCAGTGGAGGACCGAATACGCGGCCTCAACCTCGGGGCCGACGATTACCTGCCAAAGCCTTTTAGCATCGATGAACTTATCGCGCGCGTGCGCTCTCTTCTGCGACGGCAATCCGCGGGCAAGACGGCTGTGCTCGTTAGCGGCCCGATCCGTCTCGACCTGATATCGCACACGGTGACGTGCGAGGGGAGCAACGTCGACCTTACGAGTCGCGAGTTCGCACTGCTGGAGTTGTTTCTTCAAAATCCCCATCGCATGCTGACTCGCACGTTCATCTCGGAAAAGGTGTGGGATGCGAGCTATGATCTGGAGACGAATCTCATCGACGTATACGTCCGCCGTCTCCGTCGCAAATTGGAGATCTCGCCCGACCGGCCACTGATCAAAACCGTGCGTGGCTCGGGCTACCAACTCGCATGAGATCGTTCACCCGCAGGATCATTGTGCAATTCGCGGTACTGATTACTGTCACGGTGGGCGTGGTATTGGCGGCGGGTGGATGGTTCTTGTCCCGCGAGGCGGTCAACGGGCTGGATCTGCTCAACCAGGCGGAATACACCGAAATCCGCGATCGTCTGGGCTCGTTCCCGACGGCGCCGGCTCCAAGTGCCATTGATCGCCGCATCCGCGCTCACACCGAGATCGATTCCGCCTTGTATTTTTTCCAGGTCCGGGATTCGTCCGGCGCGGTGATCTTCCGCTCGACCAATCTCGGTCCGTCCGAGCTGCCGCCGCTCCCCCGCGGGGTATCGAGCTGGACGGGCGAACTGCCTGGCATAGGTGAAATTCGGATATGCGAATTCCACAATGATTCGCTCTCGATTTACGTCGCCAGTCCCCTGCAGCCGGTTCGATGGCTGCTGGAAGATTATGCGCGCGTCAGCCTCTATTTACTCTCTGGCGTCGCACTTGCCAGCACCGGTTTAGGGTGGGGCTTCGCGAGGCTGACGTTGCAGCCGGTCCGCGCGATCCATGAAACGGCGAGCCGCATCCGGGCCGACAACCTGGGCGAGCGAATCCCATTGCCGGCGGGACGCGATGAGCTGACTGCGCTCGTCGGGCTGCTTAACCAGATGTTCGACCGGCTCGAAAGCTCCTTTGCTCAAGTCAAGCGTTTCACCACCGACGCGTCCCACGAGTTGAAAACGCCGCTGACGTTTGTGCGCCTCAATGCGGAAAAACTCAGGCTCCGATGTGCCAACGACCCCGAGGCCACTGCGGCGATCGAGGACATACTCGAGGAGATCGACCGTCTCCGGCAGGTCACGGAAAGTCTGCTCTTCCTGGCCAAAGCCGAAGGCGGGGCGCTCGTGCTCACCAAGACGGAAGTGCAGGCGGATGCGTTTGTGCGGGATTTCGCGGAGGACGGCTTGGCGTTAGCCGAGGAACATGGTGCGCGGTTCACAATTGCCCGGGCCGACGCCGGCCGGGTGCGGTGCGAGCCCACGCTGATGAGGCAACTGCTACTCAACCTCGCGACCAACGCGTTGCGGGTGTCGAGGCCCGATAGCAGCATCACGCTGGAATCCTTCTTAACCCAGGATCGATGGCGGCTGGTCGTCAGCGACCAAGGCCCGGGACTCCCACCAGACCAGCTTGAGCGGGTATTTGAACGCTTTCAGCGCTATGCCCCGACGTCCGAAAAGATCGGTCTGGAAACCGGAGCTGGCCTCGGCCTCGCTATTTGCCGCAGTATCGCCAACCTGCACGGAGGCACAATTCACGCTGAAAACCGAGTGGGCGCCACCGGATTCTGCGTTGTAGTGGATCTGCCGACGGACTAGCGAGCGTCGTAAAACCTGCCGGAACCGTTCGGGCACTTTCCTTATCCTTCCTGTGAAAACGTCCACACTCATCCGCACTCTGCTCGCCGGACTTTGGTGGCCGCTTCTGCTGGGGCTCTGTATCACTTGTCAGGCGTCAGGCATGGCCCGCGGCTGGGGCCCTGCAACTTACGCTGTCACTTACGCGGGACTGGCATTGACGCTATTTTTTCTCGAACGCCTGGTGCCCTATGAACGGCGGTGGCTGGAGCACGACGGTCAAATTTGGCCTGACTTGGGGCACACGGTGCTTTCCTCGGTGGCTGCCCAAGGGGGGGCCCTAGCCTTGGCCATGGTCGGGCTGAGCCGGGTCTTTGGCCTGCGGCCGGCCACCGGACTCTGGCCAGCAGGATGGCCGATCGCCGGCCAGATTGCGCTGGGCATGGTCGTGGCCGAGTTTGGCCTTTATTGGGGCCACCGGATCGCGCACGAGCGGGACTGGCTCTGGCGCTTTCATGCCGTGCATCACAGCTCGACCCGGCTTTGGTTCTTTAACAACAGCCGATTCCATTTTGTCGACGCCCTGAAAAGCGTCCTGCTCAGCATCCCCCTGTTACTGATGGTGGGTGCGCCCGGGAAAATCATGATCTGGGTGTCCGCATTGACCTCATTCATCGGCATCCTGACCCATTGCAACGTAGAGATGCGGTTTGGACCGCTGAACTACGTTTTCAACACGCCGGGCCTGCATCGATGGCATCATTCGACCGACGTTCGTGAAGGAAACCAGAACTACGGAGAAAGCCTGGTGTTATTCGACCTCATTTTTGGCACGTACTTCAACCCCAACCGGCGGCCACCCGTTGCGATTGGAATCAAGGAAGCGTTGCCGAAGACCTTTCTCGCCCAAGTCATGGCACCCTTTTTCTGGCAAAAATATCGTTTGGTTCCAAGCGAAGCCGAACGCGACGCGGTCGGCAGCTCACGGCGATGAATACATTGTAGCTGACGTGATCGCAAAAGGAATATCAAGCGAAGCAGGGACTCAAACGGGCAGTTTCCGTTATGGCTTCCTCATCTGCCGATGAAGCACGAACCGGGTGTGATGACGCCGGTGCTGCAACTGCCTCGGATCCGTGTCTTCGTGGCGCTCGCATGCTGCTTCTGGGTCGCGGTAGCATGGCCGGCGCCGGGATCGGGAGGCGATTTCTCGCAGGCGCTTAGTCTCTACCAAACGGGCCACTACTCGGAGGCGCGCATCCATTTTGCCCGATTGGCTGCTGAGCGACCGAATGACGTCGAAATCAATTTCTATCTCGGTCGGCTGGCTTGGTGGTTCGATGATGATGCCGAAGCAGTTATGCGCTTGGAGCGGGCGGCGCAGAACGCCCCGCGTGATGCGAGAATTCAGAACGCGCTCGGCGACGCTTACGGGCTGAGAGCACTGAATGTCGAATTCTTCGCGAAGTATGGCTGGGCAAGAAAATGCCTCGCGGCGCACGAGTTCGCAGTGCGAATTGCACCCGACGACGCGGCGTGTCGTTGGGGACTTTTGGGCTACTATTGCCTAGCCCCTGGCTTTGCGGGTGGTGGGTATGACAAGGCACTCGTACAGGCCGCGGTAATTCGGAAGCTAGATCCTGTCTCCGGTCGGGTCGCATTTGCCACGGTGTACCTGGCGGAGGGGAGAAATGGGGCGGCCTTTGCCGAATTCGATTCCGCGTTGCGGTCTGCGCCGGATGATTTTTTCACCCTTTATCACATCGGCCGATGCGCGGCGCTGAGCGGCGAACAACTTGATCGAGGCGCCGCGGCGTTGCGCCGCTGCCTTCACCTCACACCGCCGGAAGGCGAGGATATGCCCACTGAGGCAAGTGTTCATTTTCGCCTCGGAAATATCCTTGAGAAACAAGGCAAGAAGGCTGACGCGAAGGTGGAGTATGACGCGGCGTCCCGGGTGCAGCCCGATTTCCGCGCGGAAAAGATTCAATTAAAAAATTGAGGGGGCCTCGCCGATCAGGAAGTGATGACACAGCCGCGGTCGCGGTTTGAAGAGACGATCGCGCTCACATTGGGCTGAAGACAGGGGACAAAAGCGAACGGACTCGCGCGGTTTGTCGCCCGATTTTATTCTCTTGTTCGAAATTCCGGAGCACTAAAGTCAATACGCCCGTAACCGGGGATGTGTAGTCCTGCGTAAGTCGTTGGTCAAAGGTTTCGAAAACCGCCGTGTGCCAGAATGGGGTGGGGTGTGAAACACACGTTACGCCATTCAAATGTTGAAATTCTGTGGCAGTTGACGTCGCTCGATGGACGACTGCGCAACAATGCAGCATCGGAAAAACGATTCTCAGGGTTCTGGGCTTAAGATCCCCGAGACATGCATCGTAATGCGCCGCGGAATCGGCGTCTCGCAACCAAACAGCGCGGCACCCGCCGCCAACAGCATCGGCACCGCCTCCGTCTGAGTGAGTCCGGTGGAATGAATGCTCATCTGCGCGCGCCACAGCAGTTTTTTTACCCGCTGCTTCAAATAGGCGGCAAAGTCATACCCTGAAACGACGACAAAGTATCGGGGCTCCAGCGCCGCCTCCCGGATCGATTCGTACGCCTCGCGATCCCGCCACATCCTGGAGGGCGCGTTTCCACCGACAAGGCGCAACATTTCCTCTTCGTTGAGACAAACGTCCCTCGTCCCGTCGTTGCGGACCATAACAGGGTTCATGGTCCCCCACGAATAGGTCACCATCAAATCCTCCTCTGGATAATGGTCCGTCCCGTCTTTGTAGCCGCTCGACGCGAGGGCGTGTCGCACGAGTCTCTCCACGTACTCTGGCGGCGGACTGCGCTCGCCCGCCGCGGGTGCGCCAGCTTCCTGGTAACCGTAGCTTCCGAGCAAGATATTCACCGGGTGGTCGGGCGTGGGGGCCGTCACCTTTTTGCCGGCGTCGGTTACGAACGAATATACGATTATTTCGTGCGCCGAGGCCGGAGTTGGATCGACGGTCAGGAGCAGGGCAATGGTGAGCAAGACGAGAAGAACTCGGCGGTTGAGCGAAGGAACATGGCAGGTTCGGATGCTTGCGGCGGGAGTGACATTCATGGGGAAAAGTTGGCATGGCGGAGCCAATGCCGGCGCGGGCAGGCGGTTACGGAATGGTGCCGGACTGGATTCAGCTGCGCGTGACTAACTCAGGCGTGTCGGGCTGGGTCTCGTATCGGCCGCGGGCTGAGTCGGTTTGGGGAGAATCGGGCGTCTGGGCTTCAGCTTCACGGAGAGGTCAGAGGCATTCGTTTTCCGGATTCGTCTTCTAGCACCCGCTCAGCGGCAAAAACGCACAGCTTGGTGAGGAGATTCTCGCGAGAGCATATGTGACA
>Ga0207110_10353_pt1 | contig 9566 bp, 7 predicted proteins | sample Alteio_BWMinHeat_74_FD_153582 | JGI IMG/M metagenome (GOLD analysis project Ga0207110, IMG submission 153582) | Enriched cells from forest soil in Barre Woods Harvard Forest LTER site, Petersham, Massachusetts, United States -... | ecosystem: Environmental > Terrestrial > Soil > Temperate forest >...
TGTGCGAGGCAGGCTTTGCCTGAGGTGCGGCTGTACTCCTACAAGGGGCTATTGGATTTGAAGACGATTCAACCGGGGAGCCGAGGTTTTGTCGCAGAAACCTGGTTCGGGCAAGGCGCTGCCCGCTTTCGCATTGCATCTCTTCATAATTTTAAGGCCGCAATTGGCAGACCTGTCCCACAGGGAGTATCGAGCGTGCGATTCACGTAGCCCGTTGCTTGAGGGAAAAGATCGAGCATCTCTAAGGGGGCGGATCGTAGTTATTCGGGCGGTTCGAAATTCGTGATCAGTAATTCGGCAAATAGCTTGCCCGTTTTTCGTAGCGCCGTATAGGTAAGCTCCACTGGTAACAGTCGCCACGTCTTGAAGATTCTTCGCACTTCCGGATGGTCGTCGAGCGAAAGAATGAACTTGCCTCTTAGTTCCTGCAACCTCCTGTTCAATTCTTCAAAATCTTTTTCAGTAAAATTGTGCCGGTAAAGTTTCCTTTGCCAATAGGGTGGGTCGAGATAGAAGACTGTCGTGGGGCGGTCGTACCGTTTGAGAATCTGTTCGTAGGGCAAGGACTCAATTTGCACCCGAGCCAGTCGCTCATGCGTCTGTTGGATGATCTCGGGGATTCGCGCCGGATTGAAATTGGAGGTATGGGTTACGCCGTAATGGAAAGACTGTCTGACAATCAAACCTCCGAAGGAGTTCTTCTGCAAGTAAAAGAATCTTCCTGCGCGCTGAATGTCGGTCAGAGTTGCGGGATCGGTCTTCACGTGAAGCTCATGGAGCTTGCGACTGGCGAGGGAATATCGGAGATACCGAATCAGCTCTTCAAAGTGCCATTGGCAGACTCGGAAAAAGTTCACGATTTCGAAGTCGAGGTCATTCAACACCTCCACTTCAGAGGGCGTTTTGTGAAAGAGCACCTGAGCGCCTCCAGCGAAGGGTTCTACATACGTGGTGTGTTCTGGGAGAAGGGAAATAATTTTCTTGGCAAGGCGATTCTTGCCACCGATGTAACAAAGTGGGCCAACCATTTGATTGTTAATTAATGATGAAGAGCCGTTCGGTCTGAACGTGAAGACCCAGGATTGCTGCGTCTTGAATAAAGACCTTGGCATGGGTTCCGGCGAGAATCGGCCAGATGTCTGTTGCGATTTGCCGCAGTTCTTTCCTGGATTGCGCCGGATGATGGCCGAGTCCATTGAACTGCTCCGCCTTTGTTATCTCCCAAATCGGTATTGCCCGCTCGCGCAATACTGCGCAGATCGCATCGTGCAAGCCTTGGCGGTGAAGGCCGTATCCCTTGGTGGAGGATTCGAGAACCGCAGAATCCACCGGGAAATTCTCCAGTAACCAATTGACGAATCCCACGGCACTAGCAAGAGCTTTATCGTGCGCTGACGATAGCTGCCTGGCGTCGGTGTATTCAAGATGGTCGCCGTGAAAGATGGCTGCGGCCACAGCGCGCCTTTCGATTCGGACTGCGATCAAACTGGCCGCATTGTTGTGGTTGCCGTTTGACTGAATCCGTTCCAACTCCTTGTGAAATCTCTGACCCCGCTGTCCGTTTCCAAAGGCCCGCACCGCTCGGCGGTAGGCGCACAGAAGTTGAGTTGGGGAATATTCGCCGGAAAGGGAAACGTAGTGGTGGACGGCGGTTGCTTCACCCAATTTCTGCGCTAATCGAAGCGCAAAAACCTCCTGTGGATTGGCGGGGCGAAATGCCGAAGACTGCGGCCTGAATTTATCAAGGATGGATTGCATAAGCCTAACGTGATAATTATTCCTGACCGGCAAGTCGGCGTTCTTCCATTTCCCGAATCGTTTCTTTAAGGTCTCTGTACAGATTCGGAAACAGAAACGCTACGGGAGTGCGCAAGATGATCTCCAGACCCAAGGCTGCCTTTAATGAGGGAAACATTCGGCCACGCTCATAATGGGACAACATGGAGGTGTCGCGAAATCCCAGTAGATCGGAAACTTTCTTCTGGCTGAAGCCCATCCTCCTACGATATAGCGCAAGGGCGTTTTGTTTTGATTTGTGGTTTTTCATTGCGGCGTTTGTTATTTTTGTGGATTTTCACTCTATCAATTCGGGCGAATCTGAAAAGTAGGGAAGAGTTGTGGAAAACTACAAGTTCCGGCCCGACCTTGTGCGTAAACTGTGAATGAAGCGGCGAATCCGGCGGCGGCGCTTTCGGCGCTGGACCAAGCCTATCACGCCATTGCGGACACGCGAAGACATCTCTTCTACCAGAAGAGCACGAATTAGCTCCAACAGAAGTTCGCGTAGCAACTCAAACATAGGGCTGATTGTTGCGCTGCAGCGGCAAAACGAAAAGCAGGGAAAATCTGGATACCACCGTTGGATGGGTACTCAAGTTTTCCCTACTTTTCAATTCCAGGTTTTCTAGGTAGGGTGTTGGAACTATGAATCAAGAGAATGAAATTTCACTCCGGGACATATATCCAGAATTCAGCGATGCCGAGATCGCCGAGGCAGAAACCAATATTCGGCGCTATCTGGCCGTGTTAATTCGCATTGCCGAACGGCTACAGGCCGATGGTTACACTCCAGACGATTTGGATTTGACTCTTTCGGGCACGGAATCTATCATTCCTGACGAAAGGTCGAAAAAAACACTTTCTAATAATTAAATCAGTTACTTATAACTTTATGAACCAGTTCCTTGCATACATCCGCGTATCAACAGCGCGGCAAGGCGAGCATGGAGTTTCTCTGGAACAACAGCGCGAAGCCATCGAGCGATATGCACAGCGGAACGAACTGAAAATTGCCCGTTGGTTTGAAGAACAGGAAACTGCGGCCAAATCCGGAAGACCCCTCTTCAATCAGATGATCACATTGCTTAAACGGCGCAGAGCGGCGGGGGTGATCATCCACAAGATCGACCGCAGTGCTAGAAACTTGAAAGATTGGGCCGATCTCGGCGAAATGATCGATCAGGGAGTTGAAGTCCATTTTGCAAATGAATCGTTGGACCTTCGCTCTCGTGGCGGAAGGCTCTCCGCCGACATTCAGGCTGTGGTTGCTGCCGACTATATTCGCAACCTTCGGGAAGAAACCAAGAAAGGCTTCTACGGCAGGTTGAAGCAGGGCCTCTATCCCATGCCTGCGCCGATTGGCTACCTTAATATTGGAAAGGGACAAGCCAAACAGCCCGATCCAAAAGCCGCACCTCTGGTAAGAAGGGCCTTTGAGCTTTATGGAACCGGGCGGTTCAACTTCAAGCAATTACTGCGGGAGCTAAACGATATGGGTTTCGGAACGCGAAGCGGCAAGCCCGTGACCATGAATGGGATTACGACAATGCTGAACAACCCGTTCTATATCGGCTTAATCCATATCGCCAAGACCAACGAGACCTATGAGGGAGTGCATGAGCCAATTGTGCCGAAATTCTTGTTTGAACGGGTTCAGGACATCTTGCATGGCAGGCTCAACACAAGAACCATAAAACATGACTTCTTGTTCCGTCGCCGCCTTACCTGCCGGTTCTGCGAATACTCGTTGATCGGTGAAACTCATAAAGGCTACATCTACTACCGATGCCAAACGGCAGATTGCCCAACAAATACCATTCGTGAAGAGCACGCCGATCTGGCCTTTCTCCGGTGCTTTGAGAAATTGAATCTCCAAGCCGACGAGAGCCGTTACCTGTGGCGGGAAATTAGGAAAATGAAAACTGAGGACAATCGGCACCAGGAAAATATTCTGGCGGCTCTCCAGCTTCAGTTGTCCCAGATTGACGAGCGCCTTAGTCGGCTGACCGACGCATACATTGATCGTCTCATCGACAAAGAACTCTTTGAGCAACGCAAAAACACGCTCCTCTTGGAGCGTGCTGAAACACAAAGCAAGCTGAAGCTGTGGCGGACCGGAAAATTGGCAGCGTCCGATTTACTGGCTAAAATCCTCGAACGCTCATCAGGCGCGTATTTAGCGTACAAGATGGGAAAAACGGAAGAAAAGCGCGATCTGGTGGATACGCTTACCTCGAACAGGGTTGTTGAGCACAAATCTCTTGAAATTTCGCTCGTTTCACCCTTTCACGCGATTGCAACGCGCACGCAAACAGCAGATGGTAGCCCGAGACGGGACGTACCTCGAACTTGCAAGCACCTCTTGAAGAGTCTTCTACAGCTTCTCCACAAGCAAAGTGGAAACTTGGAACATCACTCAAGTTTTCCCTACGCCGCTTGACTTCTTGGCCGAGACGACACATATTCCGGGGGATTACCTGGCGGTTTTGATATTGGACCTTGCAGGAACAATACACCATGAAGCAGAAGCTGCCAAGTAGGGAAAAGTTGCGCACCAACCCGGCTCCGAAAAAATCCAGCTTTTGCTTTCCAGCGAATTTGGGCCGTCAGGGACCACGACATTAGACCGTCACGGTCGCAATCGGAGCACGGAACACCCAGACGATTATTAACGGGTGGGTCAGGTCATAGGGCACATCAGTCGGCGGCCAATGTACTCTTAGGGAGAAGTGACTGTAAAGGTTACTAGATTACTCACTGAACCAAGTCCATTCATTACAGAAATCGACAAACTGTCACCGGAAACGACATTTATTGAACCGCAACCGGCACTAGAGTGGACAGATATATCAGGGCCGACGATGCCTGGACAAAGTTTACTAAGACTGCTCGGGATAGCAAATTGTATGGTTTTGCTATCTGGAAAGGTCCGGGTAAAAGGATGACCAAAGTATCCGTTAAATTCGATCATCAAAGCATTGTCAATCGGTGTAAATCCTCCGCCCGTAATTGTTACTTGAGTGCCTGTTGGACCAGAAGAAGGACTGACATTTGTGATAGTAATGCTGCCGGTGACTGTAATGGTAAACTGTCGCGCGGCAGTATTACCAGCTTGGTCGGTAGCAGTAATTAGGATACCGTATTTACCTGTGGCCGTCGGTATACCGTCCAAATAAATGCCATAACCACTGTTTGAATTGCCTGCATACTCGGCCAAACAAGCAGTCGTGCCACCCTTGTTATTCCAAGCCGGATTATTATTACAGAGGTTGTTCTCAAAAATCATTCCCGGTATGCCGCCATTCTCTGTAAATCTATATTGTGTCGCTGGACTGACTGGTTGGGCATCAAAACTGATATGAGAATATGTTCCCTTGTTCATTGTAAGTGGTTGCCTTGTAGAAATAGTCACTGCATGTACTTTGGTCGGAGTCTGGAGTGATGCTGAACTCGTGTTTCGGTAGGTCAGTTGGCCAGAATTGCAGCCTACAGCTAGTAATGTAATGACTAGAACAGCAGGAAGTATTGTATTCATAAGCGCTTGTTAATAGATAATAGTAGTATAAACCTTCAGTTCCGAAAGCGCAATGTCGGATGTTGGATGGATGTTGGAGCGTTTCACCCACCACGACGGAAGGAAACGTGCTGCAAAAGAAGGCTGTGGAATTGTGGCCGTCCGCCGGGACTGCTAGTCCGGATGAATGTCGAAGAATAAAAGATATTCAAATATTCGACACGTAATATGATATCGTCGCTAGGTGCCTTGGTCTGGGGGTTTCTCCGAAATCTATAACGGGGTGTGTGAGAACAGAAATGGAGATGACGTTGCGCGGGCTCCTGCGTGTACCAGCACGACGAGGGGTATTCGCAATATGGGTTTTGGTTTGTGCCGCCGCTCCGCTCGGCGCGCAGATAAATCGGCTCGCCGCGCGGATTGATGACCGGCAAGTGGTCCGGCTGCGGGAAAGCGTGTCGCCCAGAGCACAGCCGGAATATGACCAGGGCCGGGTGGACGTGTCCTTCCCGATGCAATACGTGACCCTGCTCTTCAGGGTGTCAGCAGAACAGGAACGAGCACTCGACCAACTGCTCGTCGAACAGCAGGACCCGTCGTCACCGAATTACCATCACTGGCTGACTCCAGAAGAATATGCGGACCGCTTCGGACTCAGTCAGGATGACCTCAACCGAATCACGAACTGGCTGCGGTCAAAAGGATTCAGTGTCGTTTACTCGGCCCGAGGCCGGGACTCGGTCTCATTCAGCGGCACGGCTGGCCAGATCGAGCAAACGTTCGATGTCAGCATTCATCGTTACGCGGTTGATGGCGAGATGCACTTTGCCAACACCAGCGATCCTTCTCTTCCAGCGGCGTTAGCCGGGATTGTTGGAGCGATCACGGGCCTCCACGATTTCCATCCGAAGGCTCCTAAACGCAGAACGAGAAGCGATTTGCCGACGGTTTTTCCGTACTATACCAACCTGTTTGGCTCGCATTGGCTAGTACCCGATGACATTGCCACCGTCTATGGCCTGACCAGCCTGTACAACGCGGGTATTGACGGTACTCAACAGAATATTGCTATAGTGGGCCGGAGTGATTTTTACTCCTCTGACATTGCCGCCTTCCGCTCTCTTTTTAATTTGCCGAACAATCCTCCTCAAAGAGTGCCCGTTGACCCGAACAACAGTCCGGGAATCAATGACGATGTCGTTGAAGCGGAACTTGATTTGGAATGGAGCGGCGCCGTCGCACGGAATGCTACCATTCTCTACGTTTACTCGACCGACGTTTTTGACGCAGTTCGGTACGCCATAGACCAGAACGTTGCGCCCATCATCACCATGAGCTATGGCGCTTGTGAAAAGGATGTTTTGTCAATCCTCCCCTACTACCAAACGTATGCAAAGAAAGCAAACATGCTCGGCATCACATGGCTGGTGTCTTCGGGCGATTCTGGAGCCGCGACATGTGACCGAAATCAAGCAATCGCAACTAACGGGCTTACGGTGAGCTTCCCTGCTAGCATACCAGAGGTGACCGCCGTGGGAGGGACGGAATTCAACGAGGGAAACGGCAGCTATTGGAACTACTTCAACGGCAGCAATAAAGGCTCTGCCATATCGTATATTCCTGAGAAGGCGTGGAATGATAGTCAGCTCGCGGGCAGCGGTGGTGGTGGATCAAGTAGTTACTTTTTGAAACCAGCGTGGCAGAGCGGCCAGGTAACACCAAACGATGGTTATCGCGACGTGCCTGACGTAGCCCTTGCCGCATCTTGGAATCACGATGCATATTTCCTCTGCATCACCCTCCCTCTCACCGTCACAAACTGCCCAAGCCTGACTGTCTGGTTGCTGGGCCAGTTCACCTCTAACGGCGGAACTTCCGCGTCTAGTCCAGTCTTCGCCGGCATTCTGGCGCTGGTGTCCCACTACCTGATTTCGACCGGGTTACAGTCCACACCGGGGCTCGGCAATATCAATCCGACTCTATACTGGCTGGCGCAGAATAACCCGGCTCCCTTCCACGACATCACTGTCGGAGATAATATAGTTCCTTGTCAAATCGCCACACCGAACTGCACGATCGGATCTTTCGGATATAACGCGACCGCCGGATACGACCGGGTGACAGGGCTGGGTTCAGTCGATGCCTACAAACTTGCAACCGCCTGGGCAGCGCTGCCAACGCCTCATATCACTTCCGTTTCTCCACCGACTCCGTCCGCAAACTCGCAAAACCAGACAGTGACGGTGTCGGGCAGCGGCTTCCAAAACGGACTGACAGTGACGGCATTTTTCCCGAATAACACTGGGACCAGTACGCTCCAGGGATCGGGACAGATCCAGAGCGTTAGCTCCGGAACGTTTCAGATGATTATCACTTTTGGCGTGGCGGGGACGTGGGGAATTCAGGTAATCAATCCTGACGGACGCTTCTCGAATGTCTTTCAGGTAACAGTGAATCCGCCGGCCACGCCTCCCACTGTTAATACCTCTTCCGCATCGTCCGTTACCACGAGCGCCGCGACTTTGGCAGGTTCCGCCAACCCAAACGGGGCTGACACCCATGTGTGGTTTCAATACAGCGCCAACAGTTCGATGAGCGGGAGCGTTTCGACACCACAGCAGGATATCGGATCAGGAACGAATACGCTAGCCTTTAGCGCCAATGTCAGTGGACTCTCGGGTAATACTACTTATTATTTTCAGGCCTGGGCATCAAACAGTGCGGGCTCTTTTTCGGGCGTGGTGCTGAGCTTTAAGACGGGATCGTCAACGCAACCTCCTGTCGTCAACACTTCTTCCGCATCGTCCGTTACCACGAGCGCCGCGACTTTGGCAGGTTCCGCCAACCCAAACGGGGCTGACACCCATGTGTGGTTTCAATACAGCGCCAACAGTTCGATGAGCGGGAGCGTTTCGACACCACAGCAGGATATCGGATCAGGAACGAATACGCTAGCCTTTAGCGCCAATGTCAGTGGACTCTCGGGTAATACTACTTATTATTTTCAGGCCTGGGCATCAAACAGTGCGGGTACTAGCCAGGGTTCGGTCGTTAGTTTCACGACCGGTTCGCCAGTCCCCGCGCCGTCCGTGAACACATCCCCCGCGTCTTCCATCAGCGCGAGCGCCGCGACTCTGACTGGTTCCGCAAACCCAAATGGGGCGGATACTCATGTGTCGTTTCAGTACAGCCCCAGCAGTTCCATGAGCGGAAGCGTGTCAACGCCGCAGCAGGATATCGGACTAGGTACGAATACGCTGCCCTTCAGCGCCAATGTCAGTGGACTCTCGGGTAACACCACTTATTATTTTCAAGCGTGGGCGACGAGCAGTGCCGGTACGAGTCAGGGACCGACCGTCAGTTTCACGACAGCGGGCACCGTTCAAACCCCTTTTGCCCCAACCAATCTGTCGCCCGGAGACGGGTCCACCAACGTGTCCCAGACGCCTACTTTGACTTGGTCGCCAGTTCCGAACGCAACCGGCTATATCATTTTTTTCGGAACCACGAATCCTCCGTCCGCTCTTGGAACGACGACTGGTACGAACTCGACGAGCTACCCGCCTGGCCAACTTAGCAGCAACGTGACCTATTATTGGCGAGTTGTCGCCACAAATTCGGCGGGAAGTGCAAGCTCTTCCACGATCTCATTCACGACTCTGACCGTGCCTGTCACAGGAGCGGTGCTCGTCCCCGGGCTAAACAATCCATCTGCATTGGTACTCGACACGAATACGGTTTACTGGATCGAGTTCGGAGGACTGATCCGCAAGGTTTCGAAGTCGGGCGGCACTCCCGTGACTCTTTTTGCATCCCAGTACAACGCTTCCGGCCTTGCAGTTGATAGCACCAACGTGTATTTCGGAGATGGTGTGAATATCAGATCGGTTCCCATCGGCGGCGGACCTAGTTCCATCCTGACTGCCGCTAATCCTTCGAAGATCACGGTAGATGCCTCGAATATTTACTGGACTGACTTCTATGCTGGCGGGGTTCGGAAAATGCCGAAGACGGGAGGTCCTGTCACGACACTGGCGACAGGATCCAATTCCCCCAGCGGAATCACGACTGACGGAGTGAACGTTTACTGGTCGGAGTTTTCGTCGCCCGGCGCAGTCAGACGGGTTTCTGTCAATGGCGGATCTCCTGTCGTGCTGGGTTACAATGTCAACAATATCGGTATCGCGCTGGATCCAACGTCCACCAACGTTTTCTGGGGGTGTACTGAAACGACACATGAGTATCCGCCCCATTTGGGTTTGCGGAACCAGTC